>Ga0299912_10000899_pt1 | contig 24132 bp, 22 predicted proteins | sample RVTome_2_FD_207667 | JGI IMG/M metagenome (GOLD analysis project Ga0299912, IMG submission 207667) | Soil microbial communities from uranium-contaminated site in the Upper Colorado River Basin, Wyoming, United States - RVT95D214 (version 2) ... | reverse complement strand
TAAATATTCCAAGCAAGCGCCCTCGTTTGGGAACATGTCCATAAAATCTATCATGGTCGCAGGATACTGATTCATTAACAAAAATACTATATCTAGTACGCACGGGAGTCAACTGCATAGCCCCGAAAAAAATTTTCGGTAGTGAAGAAAAAACTTGATTTTTATTTTTTTATTACTATTTTAACTTGAGACTATATAAAATTTTTTCTTAATTTGTTTGAAAGGGTGTTTTTATCATGAAAAAAAGTTTGTACTCATTAGCGTCAATTATTTCACTTGTTATGTCTTCGCATTCTCATGCTATGAAGACTGACACCACCGAAGATTTATCCAATTGTGTTCTGGTAAATGTGGCTTCATTCTTAACTGACCCTCAAGATAATAGTGCCTTGTCACTTGTTTCAAAGAGATTTAATAAGATTGCTAACAATCAAACTGTGCTTGATGGTCTTATTTTTTCAGAAAAAGCTTGGAAAAATTTCAGCAGAAGAGCTAAAGAAAAAGTTGATAGCCGTCAAGAATATGAATGGAAAAACCTTCCTAAAGTAGCCCTGGAAATCCTATCAGCATACGCAAATGAACGTGACAACGTTGCTTTACAAGTGACACAATCAAGAGCTCTTCATGTAGAGAAATTTTTAGACCTTCCTGATTTTGCCTTGCTTAACATTTTTAGCTACCTTGACCTTTCAAATTTGTCAACTGTTGCTCAGGTTTCCACTAGGATGAGAGACATTTCTGAAGATAATTCTTTATGGACTTTATGGAGGAAACAAGCTTTAGAAGAATACACTTTAGATTATGACAAGGATGTGCAATTATGGAAAAAACTTCATGTCTTGAGGTTCACTCTCCAAAGAGATTTACAAGCCTCTCAATTTAATATGTCTTTGTTTGTTAACTCCTTTAATGAAGGAGGAGCAATTACCAAAGAAAGTGGTTTTTATCATTATATTAATGGGTTTGTCTTTGAAATGATTGGTGATTCCGACAATGCAACTAAAGAGTATGAGTTTGCTGAAGAAAAGGGATCAATCAAAGCTCAGGAGAAAATTAGCCAATCTATAGAATATGGGTGGCTTGTACATGAAAATAAATCTCAAGAAGAGAGATATAAGTTACTTTTAGAAAGAGAGCAGAAGGGAGATCCTTATGCTAGCGATTTTATAAGTCATCGTATACATCGTGGGACTGAACCTTTTAATACCCTCAGTAAAGATGAAAGAAAAAAGACATTAGAAGAAAGAGCTTCCGCGGGAAATACAAAATCTAGAGAACTCTTGCAAAGAGGGTTTGGTCCCCCAAGCACTGCATTAAGGCATATAGGTAGACTAACGAAGATCACGGATCCAAAAGTCTTACAAGAAACATTGGTAAAAGCCGCCAAAGGTGATAAAAAAGCCCAACGCGACGTCCTCCATAGTATCGACGATCAGGAGAAAAAGGAAAATTTACGGCAAGGATATCCAATTCTCAATCTTCTTTTTACCAAACGGTCCTCTTAAGAAAGGGATCCGTCTATTCTATGGATTAATGTGAATTCTTTTTAGACAGATTTTCTTGATGAATTGAGTAGGAGGGGTCTCACGACCTCGTCCTACTCAATCCTTTATTTCACAATAAAAATTAATGCAATGCCTCGCTTTGATGGCATCTAAATAAGATGCGCCTCCTATGTTTTTCAACACATAGTAAAAAGCCAAAATCCCATTTGGTGAGGAATTACTGCCATTCACATGTTTAGAAATATAGTGATCAAGTAAATCGGTGAAATTGTTTTTTAAGGCGTGTTTAAAAAGGTAAGTGTGTGCTCGCTCAATATACATTCCATCTTGCAAAGCTTTGTTGTTAGCTTCAGGGCTATTTTCAAACTCTTTTAAAAGGCGCCAATCCTTGTAAAAGGGAGGACTTTTTCTCATGATCCTGAACCATATAATCCCTGTGGATTGATAATATTGGTTTGATCAAATCTTTTGGGGGTTGTATTAACTTAAAATAAATGCTTCTAAGCCGTAGGATGCTAATGCAGGATCTCATTTCCAACGTCCATAAAACACAGGAATATTTTTTATGGGCTTTATCACAAGAAGTACTTGAATTGAATGGGGTAACGGCATTTGCATCAGATATGAAATCTCCCAACCTTAACTTTGCGTTACAGAAGGGAAAGATCAAAGGAAATGCTGATTTGTGCGTTGATGCGATTGAGAGGTTTTTCGAACGATTTCAACTTCCTTGGAGTTGGATAATAAACCCAGCCGAAGATCAAACTCTTCTCAAGCAATATCTTGAAAAGAAAGGATTTTCCATGGTCTCGAATTATCCAGTAATGGCCTATAAATTTGATTCCCCTTTTCCAGAACAAAATTTAAAGGATGTTTTGGTCAAAGAGCTCGTTCCAGCTCAGCTTTCAGAATGGATTCATCCTTTGAAAGAAGCTTTTCAGGCAACAAATGAAGATGCCCTTCACTATCAAGAGGCCCATCAAAGGGCTTTGGAGAAGAAAGCCAATTTTCGTCATTTTGCTGCCTATGCAGAGGGTGAGCCAGTTTCAGCTGCAACCCTTTCTCTGAGTTCCTATGGAGCGCGTCTAGATGACCTTGGAACAAAACCTTCCTTTCAACGTAAGGGGTTTGCTAGGGCGGTGACACTTCATGCAATGAAGGTTGCTCACGAATTAGGGTATCCCTGGATTTGCCTTGAGGCTTCAGATGAAGGTATACCTCTTTACACCAAGATAGGGTTTAAAGAACTTTATCGTAATGAGGTTTATGGGAAGAAGGTAATTGATGGAGGAAAGGAATCTAAATGATCATTTTTCTTAATGGCTGTTCTTCAGCTGGAAAATCAACGATTGCAAAAGCAATCCAGCACCTTTCCCAGAAACCTTGGCTTTTGATCGGGATTGATACGTTTTTTCAAATGATGCCGTCAGATTATGTGGGCTTTGGTGACAAGGCTGATCAAGGATTTCATTTTATCCCAGAACATGATGAGGTTGGGCCCCTTGTGCGAATCGTAAGCGGCCCCTTTGGAGAGGCTGTTGTCAAAGCAGTTCCAAATGTTATACGGACTCTGGCCGAAAGCGGATTTGATTTGATCGTGGATGAGGTCGTTTTTGGAGATGAAGGAATAAGACGATATGCCAAAGCTCTATCGGGTGAGACAGTTTATTTTATAGGTGTTATGTGCGGTTTGCCAGCCCTTCAAGAACGGGAAATCCTTCGCGGGGATCGGGCCGTTGGTTTAGGACGGGATCAAATGACACGTGTCCATAACCAGAATTGCTTCTATGACCTTTCTGTCGATACAACGAGGACTTCTGCTTTTGTGTGTGCGAGAGAGATTCTAAAGTTCATTGATGAAAATCCTTCGCCTCAAGGGTTTAAAAGCATAGGGAAATAATTGCAAAAAAGTCTTTCCTTTCTTGACGCCTTACTCATACAGTAAACAATAAAAAGAAGGAGGAGAGGTGCAATTTCTCTATTTTTACTCAATGATCTTGAAAATTTCTGGATTGCTTTATCGCTACGCTCCTCGCGATGACGAAGAAAAGAACGTCTTTGCGACTCCCGCGGAAAGGGAGGGGAAGCAATCCAGAACTGCGGTATTTTCAAGTACGATGAGATTAGTATTCATCTTACTCTTTCTAATGCCGACCTCCCTTTGGGCTGGCGCGGTGGAACTGCCAGGGGAAACACTCAATTTGTGGTGGGCTTTGCCTTTTGCCGGGATGCTGGCCTCGTTAGCTCTTATGCCTCTTTTTGCCATACATTTTTGGGAGGCACACTATGGGAAAATTGCCTTAGCATGGTCTTTGGTAACGATTCTTTCTTTGGCGATTGTTTTTGGAGTGTCTCTCGCACAAGCCACCATTTTCGGAACCTTTTTTCATCATTTCCTCCCTTTTGTGATTATGATCGGAACGTTGTATACAATCGCCGGGGGAATTCGGATTGATGTGAAAGATCATGCAACACCCCTGGTGAATACAGCCCTATTAGCCATTGGAACCTTTTTAGCGGGATGGATTGGAACAACAGGGGCTTCTATGCTCTTTATTCGCCCCTTGCTTCAAATGAATCGGGAACGGAAATACCGAATTCATCACATTATCTTTTTTATCTTTCTTGTTGCAAATATTGGTGGTGCTCTAAGCCCCCTTGGAGATCCTCCTCTCTTTATCGGGTTTTTAAATGGGGTTTCTTTTTTTTGGCCTACTGAGTTTTTAATTTGGGGATTCATGGGAGTTGTTATACCTCTCCTTCTGACTTTCTATGCTCTTGATGTTTTTTTTATGAAGCGGGAAGGATTTGCCTTTCGAAATGCACGCCCACGCTTCTCATTGAGGGGAGGGTTGAATGGGTTTCTCTTTTTAGGCGTAATCGGGTTTGTTCTTTTAAGTGGTATTTGGAAACCTGGTATGCTCGTTCATATAGGCGGGATTCCCATTGAATTTCAAAATCTAGCGAGGGATCTAGGGCTTATCTTTGTGGCCATAGTCTCTTGGTTCTTTACCCCAAGGCAAATTTATGAAGCCAACCATTTTTCATGGGCGCCTTTAAAAGAAGTTGCCATCCTTTTCTTTGGAATTTTTATGACCGTTATTCCTGTCATTGCTATTCTTGATGCCGGACTTCAAGGGGCTATGTCCCCACTGATTTCATTGGTGGATATTGACGATCACCCCCAAAATGCTATGTACTTTTGGCTATCAGGTGGACTTTCTTCGATCTTAGATAATGCCCCCACCTACCTTGTTTTTTTCCATATGGCGGGAGGGGATGCTTCACTTTTGATGACAACCTTATCTCGGACGTTAGAGGCCATTTCATTAGGGGCCGTCTTTATGGGGGCGATGACCTATATTGGCAATGCCCCTAATTTTATGGTCAAAGCCATTGCAGAAAACCATAAAATCCAGATGCCAAGTTTTTTTGGGTATTTGGGGTGGTCGTTGGGAATTCTTTTGCCGCTATTTCTTTTTATATCTTGGTGGCGGTTTTAGCATTTAGCTATATAAGCATAATACTCTCGTTACCTCTAAACCGCTTAAAATCTCAATAATTTGTTATGTTTAAAAAAATAAATATAATCAACTTGTAGGTAATTTCTGGTGAGGCGATCCTTATAGCATCTCTCTCTTAACTTAGGGAGAAATATTATGAACAATTTTATTGGAGAAAATAACTATGAATATGATTAAAATTATTAAATCTTTCTTTCTTCTACATCTCATTTTCTTGAGCGTATCTTTGAATGGAAATTGCGGAAAATGGGAAGAAGATCTAATTGCCAACCAAACTTTGCAGCAAATAGGAAATAAGTTTCCTATCGTAAAGTATAAAACCTGGGCCAAGCATGAAATAGGCGGAACTTTAGAAGAAAAATCAACTGATGATGACGTAATAGGAGCAGCAACGTTTGTCATCGTACCCGGGGCTTTTACGCCCACATGCACTAATAAACACATTAAGTTTTTTGCTGAGGGCTACAATAATGAAGAAAATCTACTGAGAAGGAAGAACATTCCCACTTTTGTAATCACACGTGATAATCCTGATGTAATGGCGGCTTGGGCAAGGCATTTAGGTGTTAACAATGATTTGTTGAGATTTATTTCAGATCCAGAATATGTATTGCTGCAGCAATTGGGCGTATTAGAAATGAATCCCCGGCTTGGTTTAATTGGGAAAAGAAGTATTTTCTTTGTCGAAAATGGTAAAATTATTGATTTGCATGTAGAGAAAAGCAATGCTGACGTATGCGAAACCTCAATTGAGGGAGTTGTAAGTTTTTGGTCTACTAAATAATTAAATTCAAAAATATCTAATTTTGTCTTTTGGCTGTTCCAGCACCTCATTTATGAGAGCGCTGGAGCAGTAATAATTGTGAGTAACCTCTTTTCTAATAAGTCATTTATACTCCTTTCTCGTTTTTTCCATAAAATAACCTGTTGTATTTACATCGTTTTTGATTAACACGACATAACTTTTCGCCTTCAAAGTCTGTTGATAACGTTGTGATTAATTTTCATCCCAGATTATCCCGTTGAAACCCATCATTGCCCATGATATACCATATAGAGGTATTCAATTCGAAAATGATTCAAGGTTTCTTAAAGAGCTGGAAATGACTTTATTCCTGTCCACATTCATTCATAAGCTTGATAAAAAGGGGCGTGTTTCTGTGCCTGCCCCGTTTCGTCTCGCCCTATCAGGACAGACCTTTCAAGGGGTTGTTGCGTTTCGTTCCTATAAATTGTCAGCTATTGAAGGGATGGCCATCGATCGCATGCAACGTCTTAGCGATAGTGTGGATCAATTAGACCTCTTTTCTGACGCACAGGATGATTTAACGGCCACCATTTTTGCTGATGCGCAGATGTTGGCTATTGATGGGGACGGACGCATTGTGCTGCCGCAGGCCCTATTAGAACACGCTAAGATACAAGATAACGTGGCCTATGTCGGCCGTGGGGCCATCTTTCAAATCTGGAATCCAGAGCTATTTGAGCGCCATCAGCATGAGGCCCGTCAGCGGGTTCAGGAAAAGCAAGCAACTTTAAAGTTGAGGGCGGATTATGCATAAGCCCGTGATGTTGCGCGAAGTCCTCGAAGCTCTTGCTCCTTGCGATCAGGAAACCTATATCGATGCCACCTTTGGAGCAGGCGGGTATTCTCGTGCGATTTTGGATCAAGCAAAATGCTCTGTCGTAGCGCTTGACCGAGACCCTGAAGCCGCTGAGCGTGCCAAGTTTCTCAAAGCTCAATATCCTGAGCGTTTTTCATTTTACGAAGGACGGTTTGGGCAAATGATCCAGCTTATTCCCGCAAAAGGATATGATGGCATTGTTTTTGATCTTGGCGTTTCTTCTCCCCAATTGGATGAAGTTGGGCGCGGGTTTTCTTTTAAAACAGAAGGTCCCCTTGATATGCGTATGGAGAAAAAAGGTCTGAGTGCTGCTGATGTTGTGAACACCTTTGAAGAAAAAGAAATTGCCCGTATTTTATGGACCTATGGGGAGGAACGTAAGTCGCGTGCCATTGCCCGCCACATCGTTGAAAAAAGGAAACAACAACTCTTTCATACCACCACCCAGCTTGCTGATTTAGTCAGGGGAATTGTTGGATTTGAAAGGCCAGGATTTGACCCAGCCACCCGAACATTCCAAGCCCTTCGTCTCTATGTGAACGATGAGCTAGAGGAATTGAAAAGGGGACTTGAAGCTTCTGAGAAGCTTTTGAAAGTGGGGGGGCGCCTTGTTACTGTGAGTTTTCATTCTCTTGAAGATGGAATCGTTAAAACCTTTCTTAAGGAGAAAAGCGGAGGTTTACCACATGCTTCTCGCTATCTACCCGAAACACCTCGGCCACGCATAACATTTCAATTGAAAAGCAAAAAAACGATAACGCCGAAAGAAGATGAGATAAAAGAAAACTCTAGGTCTCGTTCCGCTCGGCTTCGCTGGGCAGTTCGCGCAGAGGAGGACGTCTAAATGCAACGCTCCACTGTCCTTTTCTTTCTTTTAGCAATTATCGTGGGATTCGTCCTCTTTAAAGTAAAATATGAAGTCGTTGAGATTGAACAAAAGTTGGCTCAAACGCAGCAACAGATTGAACGAGAGAAAGAAAACATTCATATTCTAAAAGCCGAGTGGAGCCATTTGAACGAACCGCAACGATTGAAGAAACTAGCCGAAAAATATTTAGATATTGTGCCCACGAAATCTGAACAAATTGCTGCTATTATAAATAAAAATAATTTTGGGAAAGAAGAAATTCCTAATGATGTTTTGCCTCGCTCTCATCTTGCATCTATGAGAGGAGTGGAATGAGTCAGCGCAAACTTTATGTCCCCCAAGGTTTTCAGGGGGTGCCTGGAAGGCACAATACAAAGTCATTTCATCAGGCCATCGATGTAGCGCGAACGCGTCTTCTGGTTGTTTGTGGTGCATTCGTGCTTGTCTTTTTCCTTATTGTAGGACGTCTTGTTGATGTGAGCCTTTTGAGCGGGTGTCGAGAAGAAATTCTTACACGCAGCGCTTATCGGGGTACGAAATTTCGGGCAGATATTGTTGATCGCAACGGGGAGCTTTTAGCGACAAGTCTAAAAACGTTTTCTCTCTATGCCAATGCACGTGTGGTTTTAGACACGAAAGAAGTGGCTGATAAACTTATCCAGGCCTTACCCGAGCTTAATCATAAAGAAATATTACAACGTCTCCAATCTGGAAAAGGGTTTATATGGCTTGCGCGTCATTTAACACCCCAAAAGCAAGCAGAAGTGATTCGTCTAGGCCTTCCAGGGATTTATTTTCAACAAGATGAGCGACGTGTTTATCCACATGGAGAACTCTGCTCCCATGTGCTCGGTTATACAAATATTGATAACCAAGGATTAGGGGGAATAGAAAGAAAGTTTAACGAATTATTTTTGTCAAAATCAGATCCTATACGCTTAAGTTTAGATCTTCGTGTTCAACATATTTTAAGGGATGAGCTTCAGGCGGGCATTGAAAAATACAAGGCCCAAGGGGGTGCAGGAGTCATCATGGATGTGCGGACGGGGGAGATCCTTGCAATGGCTTCGTTGCCGGATTTTGATCCGAACCACGTGGGAAAAATGGGATCTCAAAAAGAAGCTCTATTTAACCGCATTACCTTAGGCGCTTATGAGATGGGTTCTGGTTTTAAAATACTTAACACGGCTCTTTATTTAGAGAGTGGGATTTCCAGCATTTTGACCAAGTTTGATGTTTCCGTCCCCTTACGCGTAGGACGCTTTAAGATCACCGACTTCCATCCGGCTCATTATCCCTTAACAGTGGCCGAAATTTTCACTGAATCCTCCAATATCGGGGCTGCGAAGATGGCGATTCAAATGGGTTCTTCTCTTCAGAAGGCGTTTTTTGAAAAACTTGGTTTTTTTCGAACGGCTTCCTTAGAGATTCCCGAAGTTGGGTCTCCGCTTTACCCTAAACAATGGAGTGAAACAACAACGATTACAGCTGCTTATGGATATGGAATTGCCGTAAGTCCATTGCAGCTTGTCACAGCTATTGGAGGCATTGTAAATAAAGGTATTATGCACCAGCCAACGCTGTTAAAAATTGATGTTTCAAAACTCCCCTCAGGATTCCGTATTATTTCTGAGAAAACTTCTGAAATCATGTGCAAACTCATGTATATGGTGGTGGCACAAGGTACGGGTCGGAAAGCGCAAGTTAAAGGATATGAAGTGGGTGGGAAGACAGGAACAGCGAATGTACTTGAAGCTCGGTCTTATAAAAAGGGTAGTAACATGACCTCTTTTGTGGGAGCTTTTCCGATGAGTCAACCACAATACATTGTATTAATCATGGTGGATCGTCCCCAAGCTACCCACGAAACCTATGGCTTTAATGCGGCAGGATGGAATGCGGCACCGATTGCAGGAAAGGTTATTGGACGAATCGCACCCCTTCTTCAGGTGATTCCCGCGCGAGAAGGAAGAATGCAACCAGAGGCAAATCCTATGCTAATTCATGCAAGTGCTAGGCAAGAGGGGGGGCATTAATTCTTGGATCTGACCCCTCTTATCAAAGAAGGCATTTTGATACCTTTAGGAACTGCCGCTAACAAGCCTGCTTCCCTTTCGATCAATTCTCAGACAATTGAAAGAGGCGGTCTTTTTGTGGCCATTCCTGGCGGCCAACATGATAGGACAATTTTTATTGCTGAAGCTTTGCGAAAAGGGGCAAGTGTCATTGTAGTGCCTTCGGAAGCTGGAGCAAGAGTAGTTGCACACTTTAAAGAAGAATATCCGGGGGTTTCTTTTTTTGAAACGCCTAACGCTCGTAAAACAGCGAGCCTTCTTGCCTCCCATTTTTATCCACTTCAGCCTGACAATATTGTGGCAGTGACTGGCACGAATGGGAAGACTTCAGTTGTCTCCTTTATTCGTCAGATTTGGCATCATTTAGGAGTAAGGGCTGCAAGTTTAGGGACATTGGGTCTTATTATTGAGGGGGATGAACTTCCTCCTCCCACTGGAACAAATGGGCTGAATACCCCAGATTCCGTAAACCTTCACGCAATCCTTCAGACTTTAAAAAAACAACAAGTTGAGCATTTAGCTTTTGAAGCTTCAAGCCATGGTCTTCATCAATATCGTATGGACGCTGTCCGTCTTAAGGCTGCTGTTTTTACTAATTTTTCTAATGATCATTTAGATTATCACCTGACATTGGATGCCTACTTTGAAGCAAAAGTCCGCCTTTTCCAAGAGCTCGTGGATCAAGGTGCATATGCCATTTTAAATACAGATATTGCTGAGTATGAACAGCTCTTGAGCCTATGTCAGAAGCGACGTTTGCAAACCATTACCTTTGGTAAGTCTGGAAAGACAATTCAACTTTTGTCAATTACGCCGAAAGTAGATAGTCAGGATATTTTGTTAAGTGTGGAAGGTAAATTCTATAATTTTACATTGCCACTTGTCGGACAATTCCAAGTATACAATGCGATGGCTGCCATAGGAGCCGTGATTGCTTCTGGGGGGGAAATTACACAAATACTTGACGCGTGTGCGCGTTTAAAAGGTGTTCCTGGGCGCCTTGAAAAAGCAGCCCCTGGCATATATGTAGATTATTCGCACAAACCCGATGCTCTTTCTGTGGCGCTTAAGGCTCTTCGTTCTCACACGAAAGGTAATTTATGGGTTGTTTTTGGCTGTGGTGGCAATCGGGATTCCTTGAAAAGACCCATGATGGGTGAAATTGCATCTAAACTTGCTGATAAAGTTATTATCACTGATGATAATCCACGGCATGAAGATCCTGCAAAAATTCGACAACAAATTCTTGCAAAATGTCCTGGAGCAAGCGAGATTCCTTCAAGGCGCCAAGCTATTATTGCGGCCATTGAAGGAATGCAAGAAGAGGACGTTGTATTAATTGCAGGAAAGGGTCACGAAACCTATCAATTGGTTGGGGACCAAGTCTTGCCTTTTAATGATGTGGAAGAAGTTCAAAAATGGATGAGAATATGAGCGTGCTGTGGAGCTCACAGAAGGCGGATGAGATGCTCGGTGGTGTTTCCACTGAACCATGGGTATGCTCAGGTATTTCCATTGATACGAGGACGCTCGAACAGGGCGATCTTTTTGTGGCGCTTGAGGGTGAGGCGGGGGATGGGCATGCTTTTCTTCAGGATGCTGTACAGAAGGGAGCTGCTGCTGCGATCGTTTCCCAAGCTGTAAATATCTCTCTCCCCATTTTACATGTTGGGGACACACTTGAAGCTCTAGGAAAACTTGGGATTGCAGCACGTGAGCGCTCTCCTGCATATCGGATTGCGGTTACAGGGAGCGTGGGAAAGACCAGTACAAAAGAGATGCTGAAATGGGTTTTCAAAGATCAGGGCCTGACCCATGGAAGTGTTGCGAGCTATAATAACCACTGGGGAGTGCCATTGACACTCGCTCGTATGCCCCAAGAGACGCGTTTTGCCATTTTTGAAGTGGGAATGAACCATGCGGGTGAAATTCGCCCCTTAACGCAGATGATTAAACCCCATATGGCTATTATTACGCCCGTCGTGGAAGCCCATACAGAATTCTTTAATTCTGTTGAAGATATAGCCCGAGCCAAGGCTGAGGTTTTTGAAGGGATGAGGAAGGGAAGCGTTGTCATACTTAACTGTGATAATCCCCATTTCGAGCTTTTATCTCAACTAGCTCAGGAACACGCGTTAAGCGTTTATGGATTTGGAGAATCTGAAAACGCGGATTTCCGCCTTTTCTCATGGAAGGGAGAAGCTGACAAAAGTGAGGTTGTTGCAGACATGAAGGGGGAGAAGATTACCTACACCCTTCCCATTCCAGGGATTCATTGGGCACTTAATAGTCTTGCGGTTTTAGGAGCCGTTCTCTTGAGTGGCGCTGACGTGAAGAAAGCAGCCCAAAGTCTTGCAACGGCGGAAGCGCCTTCGGGTCGAGGCAAACGTTATAAGGGAGATTTTACGGTTATTGATGAAAGTTACAATGCAAACCCTACCTCTATGCGCGCTGCCCTTGCGGTGTTAGGGCAAAGTGAAAGTGGACGCAAAATAGCTGTTCTTGGGGATATGAGAGAGATTGGGGAACTTTCCCGTGTGCGTCACGAAGAACTTCTGGAATCCCTTTTAGAAAATAAAATTGATCTGGTTTTTTGCTGTGGCCCTTATATGGCTTACTTATATGAGAGGCTGCCAAGTGTTATGAAAGGAGGATATGTTCCTACGTCATTGGAGCTCATTCCTCTTGTTCTTGAAGCGGTTGAGCCTGGCGATGTCATTAGTGTTAAAGCCTCCTTAGGAACACGCGTTAAACCTATTGTTGAGGCCCTTTTGGCTCTTCAACAAAATTCCCTCAAAAGAGTGAGCTGATCCATGTTTTATTATCTTTATACACTTTGGGGCCAAGAAAATGTTCTCTTTAACCTCTTTCGATATATTACTTTTAGAACAGCGGGCGCCCTTCTTACAGCTCTTCTGATCAGCTTTTTATGTGGTCCTGCTCTGATAAGATGGCTTAAAAACCAACAACGTCAGGGGCAGCCTATTCGCGATGATGGGCCTGCCTCTCATCTTTTGACAAAGCAGGGGACGCCAACGATGGGCGGAAGCCTGATTCTCTTAGCGTTGACACTCAGTACCCTTTTATGGGCCAATTTAACAAATGGTTATGTCTGGGTCGTGATTTTTCTTACGCTTGGGTTTGGATGTGTGGGCGCACTTGATGATTATATGAAGCTTACAAAATACAATTCAAAAGGGCTCTCTGGAAGAAAAAAACTTCTTTTGCAAATTGGGATGAGCGCTCTTGCTACATATTGGGTAATGGAACTTGGGAGTCCCTCTCTAGCAACAAGCACATCCATTCCTTTTTTTAAGAATATTCTCATTAACTTGGGATGGCTTTATGTTCCCTTTGGGATTTTTGTTATCGTTGGAGCCTCTAATGCTGTGAATCTGACTGATGGTCTGGACGGTCTTGCCACTGGACCTGTCATGATTGTTGCAGCCTGTTTTGTTTTGATTTCTTACCTTGTTGGAAATCATGTCTTTGCGAGTTACCTGCAAGTTGCTTTTGTCCCTGGAACAGGAGAGTTAGCAATCTTCTGCGGCGCTTTAATTGGCGCAGGCCTGGGCTTCTTGTGGTATAATGCCCCTCCTGCAATGGTATTTATGGGGGATACGGGATCTTTGGCAGTAGGTGGGGCCTTAGGTATGGTGGCTGTCATTACGAAGCACGAATTCGTTTTGGCGATTGTAGGCGGCCTTTTTGTCATGGAGGCCATTTCCGTTATTCTTCAAGTTGGCTATTTTAAACTTTCGGGAGGCAAACGTATTTTTCTGATGGCTCCTATCCACCATCACTTTGAAAAAAAAGGATGGTCAGAGCCAACAATTGTTTTCCGTTTTTGGATTATAGCAATTGTGTTGGCATTAGTTGGTCTTTCAACCCTTAAGTTGCGTTAAAAATATGATTGTTCCCACTTATTATAAAGGTCAAAAGGTTGCCGTTTTAGGGCTTGGAAAATCTGGACGCTCTGTGGCACAGAGTTTACTTAAGGCAGGTGCGCATGTCCTAGGATGGGACGATCAAGAAGAAGCCCAAGTGATTGCACGAGATCAGGGCATACCCCTTATAAATCTTAATTCTGTCGAGTGGGAAGACGTTAATCAATTGATTTTAAGCCCAGGAATTCCCCACCATTATCCAGCACCTCATCCTTTGGTGGCGCGTGCACAGATTGCAGGTGTAAGACCTTTGAGTGACCTTGAGGTTTTATATAAAAGTCAACCTCGTGCTCGCTATATGGGTATTACAGGAACAAATGGAAAATCAACAACGACTACCTTAATTAGCCACGTTCTTAAAGAAAGCGGGGCTCAAGTAGAAGCTGGCGGGAATCTTGGAATTCCAGTGATGGAGCTGAATCCTTTAGATGAGGATGGCATTTATGTGCTAGAGGTTTCGTCTTATCAACTTGAGCTTTCTCCAAGCCTCCATTTTAATGTGGGGATTTTATTGAATATTACCCCCGATCACTTGGAACGACATGGGGGGATGGATGGATATATTGCTGCAAAAAGGCTTATTTATAGAAATACGACTGCACAAGATACATTGGTGATCAGCGTTGATGATCTCCCGTGCTTGACAATCTATGAAACATTAAAAGCCTCAGGGAAAGTACAACTTATCCCTATTTCTATTTGTAAGAGTCTTTCAGAAGGTATTTATGTGAAAGAGGGGGTTCTTTACGAAAATTCTCAACCCACTTTAGACTTAAAAAACCTTGAGCGATTAAAAGGGCAACATAACTGGCAAAATGTAGCGGCAGCTTACGGCGCTCTTAGGTCCATGGGCTTTGGAGTCGATGCTATTGCTAAAGGCATTGCGTCATTTCCTGGCCTGGCCCATCGCCAACAAGTGGTAGAGCGTTATAAAAATGTGGTGTTTGTTAATGACAGCAAGGCTACGAATGCGGATGCGGTCGCAAAAGCCTTGGCGTGTTACCAAGGATCCTCCGTTTATTGGCTTGTGGGAGGTCGCCCTAAAGAGGGGGGAATTACAACGCTCAAATCTTATTTTTCCAGCATTGAGCATGCTTTTTTATATGGTGAAGCGGCCTCAAGCTTTTTTCTTACTTTAGAAGAAGGTGTTCCATATACATTATGTGAAACTCTTGAGGAGGCCACAGAAAAGGCTGCAAAATTGGCGTTCACTGACCAAAAGCGGGACGCGGTTGTACTTCTTTCGCCGGCCTGTGCAAGCTTTGATCAATTTCGAGACTTTGAGGCAAGAGGTGAGGCTTTTTGCCAATATGTCCAAAAGGAAATAGATTTAGAAGAAAAGAAAGTCTAGAGACAACTATGCTTTCCTTAGCTCGTACAAATACAAGTTTTATCGGACAATGGTGGTGGACGGTTGATCGATGGACCTTAGCAGCCCTAATGTTGCTCATCCTTTTAGGCATTTTTCTCATTATGGCTGCAAGTCCCGTTGTTGCAGATCAGCATCATTGGAACTCTTTTCATTTTATAAAAAAACATCTTATTTTCTTGATACCCACTTTTGGTATTTTAATTGGGATCTCTTTTCTGTCTCTTCAAGATATTAAAAGAGTCGCGTTTGCTACCTTTATCGTTAGCATGATTGGGCTTGTACTCACCTCCTTTATGGGGGTTGAAATTAAGGGAGCGTGTCGGTGGCTCGAGATTGGAGGCATTTCCATTCAACCATCTGAATTTGTTAAGCCGGCTTTTGCAATTGTATGTGCTTGGATGTTTTCTAAACAGCAAACACAGCCTCATTTCCCCGGAAATTGGGTTTCAATTGGCATTTATTTATTGGTTGTAATGTTTCTATTGCTTCAGCCCGATTTAGGAATGGCTGTCTTGATCACAATCATGTGGTTCTCTCAGTTTTTTCTTGCAGGTCTTCCTCTTGTTTGGATTTTTTCTGCTGTAGGAAGTGGAATTGGGGGCCTTTTTGCAGCCTACTTTCTATTTCCCCATGTATCACGTCGTGTGGATCACTTCTTAAATCCTGAGGTCGGAGACAAATTTGGTGATCGATATCAAATTACCCAGTCTTTGGAAGCTTTTATGAATGGAGGGTTTATCGGACAGGGGCCGGGGGAAGGGACAGTAAAAAAATATCTTCCCGATGCTCATGCTGATTTTATTTTTGCTGTTGCGGGTGAAGAATTTGGAATGATCCTGTGTGTCTTTCTAGTGTGTATTTTTGCCTTTATTGTTTTACGTTCATTTGTTCGTCTTTTCGATGAAAACAATATGTTTGTGCTTTTTGCTGTTACGGGGCTTATGGTTCAGTTTGGGCTGCAGGCCGTTATCAATATGGCATCAACGCTAAATCTGATGCCTACAAAAGGAATGACGCTCCCCTTCATTAGTTATGGAGGATCTTCTATGATGGCGCTGGCCTTGGGAATGGGGATGGTTTTAGGTCTTACACGTCGAAGGATAGGTGCGTATGAGCGAACTTACTAAACGTATTGTCTTAGCTACAGGGGGAACAGGAGGGCACGTCTTCCCCGCCCAAGCTTTGGCGAGCGAACTTTCTTCTCAAGGATATAAAGTTTTTATATTCAGCGATGGCCGGGGGCATCAGTTTAATAATTCTTCCTTTGTTATATTTCGAATTCCTGCTTCCCAATTTCAAGGATCAATAGGAAAAAGATTCAAAGGAGGAATAAAACTCATTTCGGGAATAGGAATTGCCCTCGCTCATTTGCGGCGTTTGAAGCCGCATGCCGTTGTTGGATTTGGGGGATATGCTTCCTTTCCAACCATGATGGCTGCTTCTTTGCTTCGTCTTCCGACAATTGTTCATCAGGCAGATGCTTACTTTGGACGGACAAATCGTCTTTTAGCTCCCTTTGTTACGCGTATCGCAACTTCCTTTCCCCACGTGGAAAATATTCCTATCGCTTATCAGAATAAAGTGAGTTTTACTGGGCTGCCTATTCGTCCTGATATCAAGCCTGAACCCTACTTACCTTCCGAGGAGAAAGCCCCATTTCATCTCCTTGTGACGGGAGGTAGTCAAGGGGCCCAGGTTTTTGGTGAAATTATTCCCCAAGCTGTGCATCTTTTGGACTCCGCTCTTCAAAAGCGTCTTCATATTAGTCAGCAATGTCGACCGGAATCTTTAGAAATGACGCAAGCCCTTTATGACCAGACCAAAGCACATGTTGAGCTTTCACCCTTTTTGGACCAGATTGGAAAACGTTATAAGAAGGCCAACTTTGTGATTTCCCGAGCAGGAGCCTCGAGTGTTGTAGAGGTTGCCCTTGTCGGGAGGCCTGCTCTTTTTGTTCCCTATCCTTATGCCATGGATGATCATCAATTCTATAATGCGCAACAAGCTGTCAATGTTTCTGGTGGGTGGATGATGCGAGAAAAAGAGTTTACTTCTAAAGGGTTAGCTACTCTTTTGTCAGAATTGATGACTTCTCCCTGGAAATTAACGCAAGCAACAGTCAATATACAGACCATCGCGATTCCAGATGCATCGTTAAGGCTCGCCCATCTAATAAAACTTATTATGGCTTAAGAAAGATAATGTTATGAACCTTAAAGATCTCGAAGAGAAGCATATCCATCTTATCGGCGTGGGTGGTATTGGGATGAGTGGGATTGCTCAGCTTTTAGTTCAGCGAGGGCATCAAATTAGTGGGAGTGATCTGTCCTTAAATGGGAATACAGAAAGGCTTGAAAAGAAGGGGGTTCAAATCATTTTAGGACATGATCCTTTGACCCTTGAGGGAAAGGATATCATTGTTGTCTCAACTGATATTAAAGAAGATAACCCAGAATTTGGAGAAGCTCGCATCCGTGGACTTCCGATCTTACATCGTACCGAGATGTTAGCTCTTTTGATGGAAGGGTATCGCGGTATTGCAATTTCAGGAACTCATGGAAAGACAACAACCACAGCATTAATGGGATGGGTATTGGAAATAGCAGGCTTTGATCCTACCATTATTAATGGTGGTGTGATGAATGCTTGGGAATCCAACGTTAAAGCTGGCGAGGGACGATGGTGTGTGGCGGAAGCAGATGAGTCTGATGGAAGTTTCTTAAAGATTCCACGTGAGATTGCTCTTGTCACGAACATTGATCCTGAACATATGGATCATTACGAATCTCTCGAAAAGCTTTATGGCGCTTTTGAAACTTTTACGACTCAATTCCATTCCGAAGGCGTTGCAATTTTAGGGATTGATCATCCTCAAGTCTATGCACTCTGGCAAAAGATAAAATCAAGACAGCAATGCACAACTTATGGCCTACACCCAGAAGCCGATGTGCGAGCGGAAAATATTCATACGACTCAAGAAGGGGTTGTTTTTGACCTTGTAAGGGAGGAGGCGCGTTTTAAAATGTCACTTGCTCTTTTCGGTCATCATAATGTTCTCAACGCTCTTGGAGTAGCGGCGACTGCTTTTAAATGTGGGCTTGAGGAAGACGTTCTTGAGAAAGCCTTTGCTTCCTTTGCAGGGGTACAGCGGCGATTCACTCGCGTAGGAGATTGGCAAGGTGTGGTAATTATTGATGATTATGCTCATCATCCCGTTGAGATTCGCGCAACCTTAGCTGCAGCAAAAGGGGCTACAAAAGGACGTGTTATTGCCATCTTAGAACCCCACAGATATAGTCGTCTTACCCACCACTTCCAGGACTTTTCAACCTGTTGTGAAGGGGCAGACCTCACAATCGTTTTGCCCGTTTATGGGGCTCGAGAGACACCTCGGGAGGGCATTAATCATAAGGCCTTGGTAAATGCTATGAAAGGTGAAGTTTATTGCTGTGATGTACCTGAAGACTTACCCCAACTCGTTCGAAACCTCGCTCGGTCAGGGGATATGGTTATTTGTTTAGGGGCGGGATCCATTTCTGGTCTTGCGCGAGCTTTACCAATGCAATTAAATGAATCTTATCCATCGATATGTGCTTGAGGTGAAATGGTGCTGACGACCGAAAAGCTAACAACGCTTTTGCCAAAAGTAAGGGGACGTTATCTTTTTGATGTTCCTTTAGCCTCTACCACATGGTTTCGCGTAGGTGGACCGGCGCAGGTTACCTATAAGCCTGCCGATGTTCAAGATTTATGTTTTTTTCTTCAAAATCGACCAAAAAGTCTTCCTTTACATGTTGTTGGGGTCGGCTCAAACCTTTTGGTGAGGGATGGAGGCGTAGAAGGTATTGTTGTGCGCCTCGGTCAAGGTTTTACCAATCTTCATGTGAACGAAACAACGATTGAGGTTGGAGCAGCTGTTTTAGACCGAAATGTTGCGGCTTTGTCTTGTGAAACAGGAATAGCGGGATTTGAATTCTTATGCGGGATTCCAGGAACGATGGGGGGAGCGCTCCGCATGAATGCAGGGGCTTATGGATCAGATGTATCTCAGATCTTACTTCATGCTCTTGTTGTTGATCCAAAGGGTGGGCTTCATCATTTAGCGCCCCAAGAGCTTGGGCTCAGTTATCGTCATTGCGATCTTCCAAAAGATTGGATTTTTATTGGTGCCCGCTTGAAGGGGCACGCTGGGAATGCTAAAGAGATTGAGGAAAAAATCTCCTCACTTCTTGCTGAGCGGGAACGCACCCAACCTGTCAAATCTCGGACAGGAGGAAGTACTTTTGCAAATCCTGAAAAGTCCAAGGCATGGGAGCTGATTGAAAAAGCGGGCTGTCGGGGTCTTAAGAAGGGAGGCGCTATGATGTCGGAATTGCATTGTAACTTTATGATTAATACAGGCAAGGCATCTGCTGCTGATCTTGAAAGCCTAGGCGAAGAGGTGCGGCAGCGAGTTCTTACCACAACGGGTGTAGAGCTGCGGTGGGAGATTGAAAGATTAGGTATTGAGGGTTCTTCCCGCGTAGGAGAAAAGGCTGCATGAAGAAAAAGGTTGCTGTTTTAATGGGTGGTTTTTCAGTGGAGAGGGAGGTGTCTCTCTCCAGCGCTCAAGGTGTCTTAAAAGCGTTGCAGGAGTTGGGACATGAGGCAATTCCCTTGGACGTTACGCGGGATATGGGGCTGCTTATTCAAAATTTAGAAACTCATAAACCAGACGTTGTTTTAAACATTCTTCACGGTAGGTGGGGAGAAGATGGGTGTATTCAAGGTCTTTTGGAAATGATGGGGATTTCTTATTCCCATTCGGGTGTTTTAGGATCAGCCCTTTCCATGAACAAAGTTGTTGCTCGTAAAATCTGTCAGGCTAAAGAAATTCGCGTTCCTGAAGGTCAGGTCGCGAAGCTTACAGATGTCTGTGCTGGGAAGGTTATGAAACCACCTTTTGTTATCAAACCCATTGGGGAAGGTTCAAGTTTAGGGGTTTACATTATTTTAGATGAAAAAGGACCTCTCCCCAATCCGCAGGATTGGCCCTTTGAGGATGAAGTTCTAGTAGAGCGATATATTCCTGGCCGCGAGATTCAAGTTGCTGTTCTAGGGGATAAGGCGAGTGGCGCCATTGAAATTTGTCCTAAAGGGGCTTTTTATGACTATGAGGCCAAATATACGGATGGTAAAGCAGTTCATCTGATGCCAGCTCCTATTCATCCTGATATATATGCGCAAGTTCTCGACTGGGCAGAAAAGGCACATAAAGTTCTTGAGTGTCGTGGGGTGACCCGTTCAGATTTTCGGTATGACGATACCCAAGGTGAGCCTGGTACGTTATATTACCTTGAAACAAATCCTCAGCCAGGGCTTACACCTTTGTCTTTGGTGCCTGAAATTGTGGCTCATCAGGGGATGACTTATGCCCAGCTTGTTCAATGGATGGTGGAGGATGCTTCATGTCGGCGGTGAAGTCTTATCGACGCACTCCCTCAAAAAGGCGAAAGGCTCAACGACCTTCTCTTCAAGTTTTAACAATTCGCCGACTAACCTCATTTATGGTGGGGATGGGCCTTTGCATTTTCGTGCTCTGGAGCTATTTTCATGTTACGACCTTCGTATCAAGCATAGAACAAAGTTTTGAGAAAACCTTTGCCAACCTTGGGTTTAAGCTAGACGATGTGATCGTAGAAGGTCGTATACGTACAGATAAAGCACAAATCTTAAAGATATTAGAAATTAAGCGTGGGCAACCTCTTTTGTCGATTAACCTTTCAAAAGCTAAAACAAGACTTGAAGCTCTTTCTTGGGTGAAAACTGCGTATGTGGAGAGACGATTTCCTGATACGCTCTTTATTCATATTACAGAAAAAGAGCCAATGGCTCTATGGCAGAATCAAACAAAAATCTATCTTGTAGATCGCGATGGAGAACTTGTTGAAACTAAGGAACCTTATAAATACAAAGAACTCTTACTCGTAACGGGGAAGCAGGCACCTCATTATATTGGAAAACTTATAGCTCTCCTTGAAAAATTTCCTGAAATTAAAACCCGTGTGACAGCTGCAACTCATTTAAGGTCAACGCGCTGGGATATCAGACTTGATGATAGGGTAGATGTTAGATTGCCAGAGGAAGGGGCAGACCATGCTTTGGCATATCTTCTTGAACTTGAAAAGCATCACCATTTAATGGGACAAGAGGTTGTGACGATTGATATGCGGTTGCCGGGACAGTTAATTTTACGTTTAACACCAGAAGCGATTCAGAGAAAAAATGATGCAGGCAAAGAAGCTTGAGTGGGGTTACTAAAAGAATGTGGCGTTGGGGACGACAGCATTCACTTATGCGAGGAGGCTTGATAGCTGCTTTAGACGTAGGCTCATCAAAAGTTTGCTGTGCAATTGCTCAGATACAAGGAAATGGCCGTTTTGAGATTTTAGGAATTGGGCAACAACTCTCTAGTGGTGTTAAATCTGGAGTTGTCATTGATATGGAAGAGGTTATTACTTCCATTGTAAATGCAGTTCACACAGCTGAAAAAATGGCGGGTGTGACGATTCGTGACGTCATCGTTAGCGTTAATGGAACCCATCTAAAGTCGATTAATTTTGCCGTAGAAATGGATGTTTCCGGCCACCCTATTGATGACACAGACGTTCGTCGGATTCTTTTACAAGCTAGAAATGCCAAAGAAAACACATCATATCAATCTATTCACACGATCCCAACAGGGTATGTTCTTGATGGCGCTAAGGGTATAAGAGATCCTCGGGGGATGCATGGGAACCGTCTTTGGGTCTCAATCCATACTCTTCTCGGTAAATCAACTCCTCTTTATAACCTGAGCGCATGCGTGGCAAGAAGTCATCTTGAGGTAACAGACCTTGTAGCATCTTGTTACGCTTCTGGGTTGGCCTGTCTTGTGGAAGATGAAATGAATCTTGGTGTTATTCTCATTGATATGGGAGGGAGCACAACTTCCTTTGCTGTTTTTCATGAAGGGCAATTACGTTATACAGACTGTATTCCTATTGGGGGAGGTCATGTGACGATGGATATTGCTAGGTGTTTTTCCACAACGTTGACGAATGCGGAGCGGCTTAAAACACTTTATGGAAGTGCTATCCCATCAGTTGCAGACGATCGTGAAATGATTAGCGTGCCTTTGGTTGGTGAGGGACGAGGGGAGGGGACGAACCAGATGCCTCGTTCCGCTCTCGTGTCTGTTATTAAACCTCGCATTGAGGAGACCTTTGAATATATTCGAGAGAGACTAAAGAAAGCAAACTGTGACTCATTTATTGGTCGACGAGTTGTTTTGACAGGGGGGGCCAGCCAGCTTGCGGGTGCACGAGAAGTGGCATCGATGATTTTGGGTAAAAACATTCGCCTTGGGAAACCTCTGCATGTGTCCTCATCTGAGTTATCACAAGCCCCATCCTTTTCGACCTGTATGGGGCTGTTAGCTTATGGACAGTTGGAACATTTGAGTTATTTACAAGCATTTCCCCAAACGCCATCGAAACGAATCCTCACACGCCTTGGATCTTTATTGAGGCAAATTTGGTGATGGTTTTTTGGAACTGTTTATGTGATTATATGGATAATAAAGTGATAATGGAGACCAATAAATGACCCTTTTGCAAAATGAAGAGAAAAAAGAGTTGAAGCCCCGCATCACCGTTATTGGGGTTGGCGGAGCAGGAGGAAACGCAGTCAATAATATGATTAGGGGCAATTTACAGGGAGTGAAATTCATTGCCTCGAATACAGATGCACAAGCGCTTTCGCTTTCATTAGCAGATTCAAAAATTCAACTCGGGTTTCAAGCGACGCACGGGCTTGGAGCAGGTTCTCATCCAGAAGTTGGTAAGGTCTCAGCTGAAGAAAGTATTGACGATGTTCTCGTTCACATCGAAGGGAGCAATATGCTCTTTGTAACGGCGGGAATGGGTGGTGGAACAGGAACAGGAGCAGCTCCTGTCATTGCTAAGGCTGCGCGTGAGAAAGGAATTCTCACGATTGGAGTTGTAACAAAGCCATTTCATTTTGAAGGCGCTAATCGTATGCGCACAGCTGAAAAGGGAATTGAAGAATTACAACAATATGTAGATACCCTTATTATTATTCCCAATCAAAATCTTTTCCGCGTTGCCAACGAGAAGACGACCTTTGCTGAAGCCTTTAAAATGGCCGATGACGTGCTTTATTCTGGGGTTCGCAGTGTCACTGATTTGATGATGAAGCCCGGGCTTATCAACCTTGATTTTGCCGATGTACGTGCGGTTATGGGCGGTATGATGGGCAAGGCCATGATGGGTACAGGCGAGGCCCATGGAGAAGGAAGGGCCATCGAAGCTGCTGAAGCGGCCATTTCAAGTCCACTTTTAGATGATGTTTCTATGCAAGGTGCAAAAGCGGTTCTCATCAATATTACCGGGGGCCTTGATATGACCCTTTATGAGGTAGATGAGGCTGCAAACCGTATCCGGGAAGAAGTCGATCCTGACGCTCATATCATTTTTGGATCCACCTTTGATGAGAGCCTTGATGGGAAAATTCGTGTATCTTGCGTTGCAACGGGTATCGATTCCCATGTCTCGAGCCTCAGCAGTAGGGCTCGTATTTCCGAGCTTGAGAAGGAAATGCAATCGGCTGCAGTAAAGATTGAGGAGGAACTTTCTTCTGCATCTCTTGAAGATCATATGCAAGAACCCATTATAGATGAGCTTGAAGTGGAAGAAAGGATTGTGAAATTTAGAGGGGTTGAAACCTCATCCACGCATTCTTCTTATCCAAATGATGCGTCTTCTGAAGAGTCTTCTGAATATTCACCATCTCCTGATCATGAGGAAGAGCGTCCCTTGAGTTTTTTTGATCGACTCCTGGGCCGGAAAAATCAGGTATCCCGTGGGGCGGGTTCTCATAAACGTTCTTACTCTCCAGCTACAGTTCAACCTAATCTTGACCTTGAGTCTGAGGGCGAAGGTGAAGGTGAAGGTGAAGAGGAATCCATTGAAATTCCTGCCTTCTTGCGACGTCAAGCCAATCGATGATGGTATTATGGAGTCTTTAAGTTCTAGAAACAAAATAATTCATGCCGCGTTCAAGTTTGAAGTGCACCCCGGGATAAATTTTTTTTAAAAGCCTCGAGAGGCGTTAGCCAAGCGAGTGATTTTCTTGGTGTGGAGTTATAGTTTAGAATATTCTCATCGAAATCCTCCT
>Ga0299912_10000898_pt1 | contig 24136 bp, 20 predicted proteins | sample RVTome_2_FD_207667 | JGI IMG/M metagenome (GOLD analysis project Ga0299912, IMG submission 207667) | Soil microbial communities from uranium-contaminated site in the Upper Colorado River Basin, Wyoming, United States - RVT95D214 (version 2) ... | reverse complement strand
CACGCCTATAATCCTAAGACCAAGGGCGACCCGGGCCGGATCGCCGAGGCGATGGCGCTGATCGCAGGCGCCAAGCGGCCGATCTTTTACACCGGCGGCGGGGTGATCAACGCCGGCCCCCGGGCCTCTGAGCTGCTGCGCGAGCTGGCCCATGAGACGGGCGCGCCGGTCACCTCCACCCTGATGGGCCTGGGCGCGTTTGCGGCCGCCGATCCCCAGTGGCTGGGGATGCTGGGCATGCACGGCAGCTTCGAGGCCAACAACGCCATGCACGACTGCGACGTGATGGTGTGCCTGGGCGCGCGCTTCGACGACCGGGTGACCGGGCGGCTGGACGCCTTCTCGCCGGGCTCCAAGAAGATCCACGTCGATATCGACCCCTCCTCGATCAACAAGAACGTGCTGGTGGACATCGGGATCATCGGCGACGTGGGCGAGGTGATGGCCGCCATGCTCCAGGCCTGGCGCGCTGGTCGTCACAAGAAGCAAGACCTGTCGGCGTGGAACCGCCAGATCGAGGTCTGGCGCGCGCGCAAGGGGTTCGCCTACCGCCACGATCCGAAGATGATCAAGCCGCAGTACGCGGTCGAGCGCCTGTACGAGCTGACCAAGGGGCGCGACGTCTACATCACGACGGAAGTGGGCCAGCATCAGATGTGGGCGGCCCAGTTCTTCCGCTTCGAGGAGCCGAACCGCTGGATGACCTCCGGCGGGCTGGGCACCATGGGCTACGGCCTGCCGGCCGCCGTCGGCGTGCAGGTGGCGCACCCCAAGAGCCTGGTCATCGACATCGCCGGCGACGCCTCGGTGCAGATGACCATGCAGGAGATGTCCACGGCGGTGCAGTTCGACCTGCCGATCAAGATCTTCATCCTGAACAACGAGTGGATGGGCATGGTGCGCCAGTGGCAGCAGCTGCTGCACGGCGAGCGCTATTCGCATTCCTATTCCGAAAGCCTGCCGGACTTCGTGAAGCTGGCCGAGGCCTATGGCGGCGTCGGCATCCGCGCCGAGCATCCGGGCGAGCTGGACGCCAAGATCATGCGGATGATCGACAGCCCAAAGCCCGTGCTGTTCGACTGCCGCGTGACCAAGGATGAGAACTGCTTCCCGATGATCCCCTCCGGCAAGGCCCACAACGAGATGATCCTGGGCGACTCCGGCGTGGACCTCGACAAGGCCATCGACGACGAAGGCCGGATGTTGGTGTAAGCGCAGCCATGCCCCCGCGAGTCGATCAACCCGAGGAAAAACGCACCTTCGCGGTGCTGGTGGACAACGAGCCCGGCGTGCTCGCGCGCGTGGTCGGCCTGTTCTCCTCGCGCGGCTACAACATCGAGAGCCTGACGGTGGGCGAGACCGACCCCAAGCGGCACATCTCGCGCATCACCATCGTCACCGACGGCACGGCCCTGATCCTGGAGCAGATCCGCGCCCAGCTGGAGCGTATGGTCTCGGTGCGCGAGGTGCACGACGTCACCTCCGACCCGCTGGGCCTTGAGCGGGAGCTGGCCCTGGTGAAGGTGCGCTGCGCCGGCGCCGAGCGGGCCGAGGCCCTGCGGATGGCCGAGATCTTCCGCGCCCGGGTGGTGGACACCACGCGCGAGAGCTTCGTGTTCGAACTGACCGGCGCGCCCTCCAAGATCGACAAGTTCGTCGACCTGATGACGCCTCTGGGCCTGGTGGAGCTGTCGCGCACCGGGGTGCTGTCGATCACCCGCGGCGTCGGCGAGACGTAAGACGAAGGCGCGGTCGAGGCGCCGGCGGCGGAATCCCGGGTAGCGGCGCCGAGAAGACTATTACCGTTCGGACCAAATACAGGTTGTCTTCAGCCCATTGCCTGAGTCAAACTTGCGGGTGAATTTAGGGAGCAGGCGTAAGATGTTGAGCAACGTGATCGCGATGTTCGCCGCCGCCGTCGTCGCGGCGTCCGACGGACAAACCCAGTCCCAGCAGGACGATTCGCAGGGCGCCGCGCCCAAGTCGGCCGCTGCGACCCAGCTTGACCCGGATCAGATCGTCTGTCGGACCCAAGCCGTGACCGGCTCGCGCTTCACCCAGCGCGTCTGCCGACCGCGGCGCGTCTGGGACGAGGCTAACGAGGCCTCGCAGCGGATGATGCGGGACACCAACAGGTACTCTGGCCTTGGCTCCTCCAGCACCAGCGGCGGCGGGATGGGCGGCGGCGGCGGCGGGATGGGCCAGTAGAGCCCCTTTCGGTCGGGCCGAACCGCGCCTATATTCACAAGGTTCGGCTTCGGCCGGACTATGGAGATAAACGCGCGCGAAATAAGCGATCTGGACCCGGGTGCAATTCCCGGCGGCTCCACCAACCTCTTCCCCCGGGTTATCGCCGGGCGGGAAGACGCAAGGTTCCTGAGGGGCCGACTAGTTTCGACAGGCGTCTAAAGGCGTTGCTTTCTCTCGGAAGGCCTACCGTCATCGGGCCTTTATCTAAATGCGAACGATAACTTCGCTGAAGAGTATGCCATCGCCGCGTAATGCGGTGCTAGCGCACTCAGACTAAAGTCCTGGGGGTTCAGATCCCCAGGCGGGGCCCGGGGGCGCCTGGCAACAGAAGCCCCCACCTTCCTCGCCTCGACTCTAGGGGGCCTGGCGCCAGAACCCCTCCACTTCATCCTTCCGCCCATCCTCCGATTCCGCGCCGCGGCGCCTTTGCGCGGGGCTTGGCGCGCGGTAACCTTGCGGACCTTTTTCAGCTCCCGAGCCATGGCCCAAGACTCCCAGCCGCCTGCCCACGACGAGATGGACTACGCCGCCATCGAACAGGACGCCCTGCGCGGCGTCGTGAAGATGGCTCTGAAGCGCGCCGCCACGCCGCCCGGCCTGCCGGGCGCGCACCATTTTCGCATCACCTTCAAGACCCGGGCGCCTGGCGTCTCCATGCCGCGCGATCTGCTCGCCCAGTATCCGGAGGAGATGACCATCGCCCTGCAGCACCAGTTCTGGGACCTCGCGCCGGGCGAGACCTTCTTCGCGGTGACCCTGAAGTTCAACGGTCAGCCCAAGCCGCTGTCGATCCCTTATGCGGCGGTGTCGCGCTTCTACGACCCGAGCGTCGGATATCTGCTTCAGTTCGATCCGCCGTCCATCGCCGCCGAGCCGGAGCCGGTCCAGCTGGTCGAGGCCGACGTCGACCCCGACGCATCCGCTCCCGCTCCCGCTCCCGCTCCCGCTGCCGCGCCCGACAGACAGGCCAAGGGCGAGACCAAGATCGTATCGCTGGATCAATTCCGGAAGAAATGACCCGCAAGGCGCCAGCTTCGCTCTTTCTTCTCACCGCCGCGGCTCTGCTGGCGTTGGGCCTGGGCGGGGCGGGTGGCGCGCGCGCCGGAGCCTTCTCGGACTGGGCGGCGGTGGTGGTCGCCGGCGATTTTCACGCCCATTCCGGCGGGCCGAGCGAGGCCTTCGACAACGCCCGTCGCGATATGACGCGGGAGCTGGAGGCGGCCGGATTCTCGCCCTCGAACGTCCGGCAGTTCTCGGTCCGACCCCAGCTGTATCCGGCCGAGCACGTGATGCAGAGCGAGCCGCGCCTGATCGGCTCTCAGCTCGCGTCCCTGGCGTCCCAGGCGCGCGGCGGGTGCCTGGTCTATTTCACCTCTCACGGCTCGCCGGCGGGGGTGGTCGTGGGTGATCGGCTGCTGTCGCCGGCGGGGCTCGCGCGGATGGTCGACGACGCCTGCGGGCCCCGGCTCACGGTGGTGATCCTGTCGGCGTGCTTTTCGGGCGTGTTCGTCCCGCCGCTGTCGAAACCCGAGCGCATGGTGCTGACCGCCGCGCGGCCTGATCGCAGCTCCTTCGGCTGCGGCGAGAGCGACAAATACCCCTATTTTGACACCTGCCTGATTCAGACCCTGCCCCAGTCGATGGACTTCGTGCAGCTGGCCGGCGCCACGAAGGCCTGTGTGGCGGCGCGGGAAAAGGCGACCCACATGGCGCCGCCGTCGGAGCCGCAGCTGTTCGTGGGCCCGCAATTTCGGCCCGTGGCGCCGTTCTACCGCTTCGCCGTCAGCCAGACGGCGGACGCCGATCCGCATGACCCCTCGCCAGGCCAGGGCTCGCCTTAGAAACCGCCCGCGATCCGCGACGTGCCGCGACAACATGCGCTAAGACCCTGTCGTCCTGAGCGGAGCGTGAGTGAATGAATTTTAGAGGCGGACCCGTGCTGGCCGCGCTGATCTGCGCCGCGGCCGTGATGACCGGTGGCGACGGCCGGGCGCAGGCCCCGGTTGCGCTGACGCCGTCCCCGCCCCCGTCCGCGTCCCCGTCCCGGGCTGGACCGCTGGCGCCGAACCAGTCCGTCCCGCCGGCGGAGCTGGAAGCGTTCCTTGACGGGATCGTCGCCGAGACCATGGCCCGCGACCACGTCGCTGGGGCAGCGGTCGCGGTGGTGCAGGACGGCCAGGTTCTGCTGCAGAAGGGCTATGGGGTGGACCGCCTCGGCCCGGCGCGCGCGGTGGACGCCCGGCGCACGCTGTTCCGCATCGGCGCGATCACCCGGACCTTCACCTGGATCCTGTTGATGAAGGAGGTCGAGGCCGGGCGGATGCGGCTCGAGGCCCCGGTCAACCTCTACCTGCCCCAGGCCGCCCAGATTCGCGACCAGGGCTATCGCCGGCCGATCCAGCTGCGCGATCTGATGACCCAGTCGCCGGGGTTCGAGACGCGCCTGTTCGGCCAGGCCATCGAGCGCCGGCCCGAACGTATCCGCCCGCTCGGCGCCTATCTGCGCCAGGAGCGCCCCCGCCGCGTGCGCGCGGCCGGCGACGCGCCCACCGTCTCGGACTATGGCGTCGCCCTGGCCGGTGAGGCCCTGACCACGGCCACCGGCTACACCGTCCAGGCCCTGGCGGAGAGCCGGATCGCCGCGCCTCTGGGCATGACGCGGACCACCCTGCGCGAGCCCTATCCGGCCGACGCGGACCTGCCCGCGCCGATGAACGCGAGCCTGGCCGGGGACGTCTCGGACGGCTTCCACTGGACCGGCTCGCGCCTGCGGCCCATGCCGTTCGAGTACATGACCCAGCTTGCGCCGGCGACGTCGGGCTCGTCCACCGCCGCGGACATGTCCCGCTACATGCTGGCGATCCTCGGCGACGGGACGCTGGACGGCAGGGCCATCTACAGCCCGGTCCTCGCCGCCGACTTCCGCACGGTGATCCCCGGCGGCCCGCCCGGCGTTCCGGGCTGGGCGCACGGCTTTATGCAATACCGTCTGCCCGGCGGCCTGGAGGGCTATGGCCAGGACGGCGACACCCCGTCCTTCCACGCCCGCATGGTCACGGTTCCGGCGCTGAAGCTGGGCGTCTTCGTCGTGACCAACACCGACACCGGCAAGGCCTTCGTGCACGCGCTGCCGGGCCGGATCGTGCAGCGCTTCTACGCGCCGCCGCCGACGCGCTACGGCCCGTCGGGCTGGCTGACCCAGAACGCCGACGCCTTCGCTGGATCCTACCTCACGACCTCCAGGGCCTTTCGTGGGCTGGAGCAGTTCGCCGACCTGGTGCTGCGCGAGCCGGTGAAGGTCCGGGTCGACGCCGACGGCGCCCTGACAACGCCCGGCCCCTTCGGTCCCCGGCGCTGGACGCCAACTCCAGGCTCGACCGTCGACAGTCCCTATGTCGCCTTCCGCGAGATCGGCGGGCCGGGCACGCTGGTGTTCCAGATGCGGGACGGCCGCGCCACACGTTGGTTCGATCCCTCGGGCAAGGTCGCCTACGAGCGGTCCGGGGTCCTGGCCAGCGTCCCTCTGCTGGCGCTGCTGGCCGCCGCCACGGTCGCCGCCGCTCTGGCGGCCCTAGCCGGCTTGTTCGCGCGCAGCCGGCGCGAGTCCCGCCAGACCAGCGTGCAAGGCCGCGCGGACGGGGCGCAGATTTCCGGCGCGGTGCTGTGGCTGGTCGCTATCGGCTGCTTTTGGGTGTGGACGGGGCAGGTCTCCGACCCGGCCGCGCTCGCCTACAATTGGCCCGGCGGGTGGTTGATCACCGCGTCCGCCAGCGCGTCCGTGGCGGCGATCCTGACGGCGATGTGCCTGGGTCTGTCGCCCATGGTCTGGCGCGGCGGGCGCCGGCTGGACAGCTGGACGGCGGCGCGCAAGGCGAGGTTCACCGTCACCACCCTGGTCTTCACCCTGTTCGCCGTGCTGCTGGGCCTGTGGGGCGCGCTGGAGCCCTGGTCGCGCTAGGCAGTCTCGTAAGGGCCGTAGGACAGCGGCCCGCCCGGTCCGGCCTGGCGGTCCAGCACCGAGGTCAGGGCCTCGAAGCCCGTCGCGGAGGGCGCGCGGCGCAGGACGCCAAGCGCGCGGACCGTGCGCGCCCCGGCACCGGCCAATAGCTTCAGCGGGATCGCCTCGCCCTCGACATCGCCGAACACCCCCTGGCCCCGCTCGGTCCACAGCTCGAAGCTGACCAGCTGGCCCTCGTTGAGGAACCGGGCGAGCGCCGGAAGGTCCGCCGCCCAGCTCTCCAGGCTCCGCCCCGACGCCGCGCCGCGCACATGCAAGTCCCGAGGCGCGAGCAGGACATTGACGTTGCGCTCCAGCGTCGCCGGATCGGCGGCCAGGTCCTCCGCGTCGATCACATAGGCCAGGTCCGCCGCGACGTGCTGGAAGGCGCGGCCGAGGGTCATGACGAGGTAGCCGGCCGCCCGAGCCTGGGCGACGGCCTCGGGATCGGCGCCCTCGCCGGCCAAGAGCCAGGGCCGCTCGACGCGGCCCTCGCCGGCGAGCCAGTCGGCGATATCGGCGGGCGGCTTGGCGTCCACAGCCTTCGACGGCCGGCCGGCCGGAAGTCCCAGGGCCGCCTCCCAGCGGGGCGCGACGGCCTCGGCGGACCAGTTCGCCTCCAGATAGGCGCGCGCGCCGGCGGCCTTGGCGCGGGCCTCCTCGGGGCGCAGCAGCACGGTCTCCAGGCCCGCTCTCCAGTCGCCGATGTAGGCGAAGGGCGCGAACTCCAAATAGCTGTCGAGGGGATCGGCCACCACCGGGACCCCGGCGGAGAGGACCAGGGTCAGACGATTGTGGGTCTTGGCCGCCACGAAGGGGTTGTCCGACAGGGGGATGATCACCGCGTCCGCCGCGCCGAGCTCGGCGGTGAAACGGGCGGGCGTCCAGGTCACGTAGCGCATGGGGGTGACGAACGCTTTGCCTGACCCTGGGCCGAACAGGGCGTCGAACCGCTCGCGGCTGTCGCTGCACACCACGATCTCGAAGGGCCGCTTGGCGAAAGCCTCGTCCAGCGCGTCGCGGATCAGGACGAGGTCGCCCATGCCCGCCGGCGCGTTGGGCGAGCCGTGCCGGCCGAACCACAGCAGGCGCGCAGGCCGATCCAGAGGCGTCGGCGCCCCGGCGCTGGCCCGGGCCTGCTCATAGACGTCCGGCGCAATAGCCGGCGCCGCCTCAAGCTTCGCCTCGCGCCGCACCGCCTCGGCAAGCACGGGGGTGGAGCAGACCACCGCGTCGGCCAGACGAATCATGTCGATCAGCTTGCGCCGGCTCGCCTCGTGCTTCGCCAGGCCCTCGGGATTGTGGAAGTGGTCGTCGCACAGGTCGAGGATCACCCGCTTACCCGCCGCCTTCAGCCGCCGCGCGAGCTGCAGCTCCCGCCCGCCATAGGCCTTGGAGAACACGACGGCCTGATAGTCGTCGAACCGCGCCGGCCGGTAGAGCTCGACGGAATGCCCGCGCGCGCGCAGGAATGCGATGGGCTCCAGCACGCGATAGCGGAAGCTCGCGACGGCCGGGTCTTCGGTGCGCGCCTTGAAGGCCAGGGTCATGCGTCGCCCCAGGGCGCTCTCGCCCTCGTGAATGCGTCGGTTCTAGCCTTGTGGGCGAGGCCGCTGCAATCAAGCGGCAAATCTGCCATGTTCGGGGCCGACGCACCAAGAGCGGAGCCCATGGCCTCCAATCGATCCTTGAACGCCGCGCCCGACGCGCCCGACGCGCCCGCCAAGCCGCCCGCCGAGGCGGCCGAGATCGCGCGCCTGAAGGGGGAGGCCGAGCGCTGGCGCGCCGCCGCCCGCCGCACCGCCGACGAGATCGGCGAGGCCGCCCGCGCCGCCGTGGGGCGATTCGAGGCCCAGACCGCCGAGCTGGCCCGCGCCCTGGACGAGGCGCGCGCCGAGACGGACCTCGCGCGCCGCCGAGCCGTCGCGCTCACCCGCGAGCGCTACGCCGCAATGCTGGCGCTTGAGAAGGCCCGCCGGCGCGCGGAGGCGCTGAAGGCCCGCGTCCTGCGCGGCGAGGCCCGGAGGCTGAAGATGGCCGCCTCATGGTACTGGCGCGCGGCCGCGCCCGTGCGTGCGCTCGGCCGGAGCCTGGAGCCGCTGCTGAAGTCGGGCGCGCGGTTTCGCCGGCGGCTGCTCGGCCGGCGCGTCGGCGGTTAGGACCGGCCGGTGACCCTTCGCGGCGCGGTGACGGGCATCGAGAATGGCGTCCTTGTCGGCTGGATCGCCGTCGCGCCAGGCGCCGAGGTTCCCGAGCTGGAGGCCCTGGCCGATGGAGAGGCGCCGTTCGCGCGGGCGCGGCCGAGCCCTTCGGCGGACGGGCGGTTGAGCTTCGCCTTCCCCATCCCGGAGCGCCTGCGCGACCGTAAGATCCGCTTCCTTGACGTGCGGCCCGCGGGCGTGGACGCGCCCTTGCCGGGCGGGCCGACGGCCTTCGACGGCGATCTGCTGAAGACCTCTGGCGCCTGGGAGGCGGCCATGCGCGCGGCCGATCCCGCGCGGGCCTGGACCGGCGGGTCGGCGCCGTCCGCCCCAGTCCGGGCCGGGGGGGCGGTTCTGACTCAGGGCCCCGACGTCGTGGCCGGCTGGGCCTTCGATCCGGACGCGCCGGAGACTTCCGTGCGGGTGGAGATCCTGGCCGGCGAGGCGCTGGTCGCGCAGGTGCTGGCGGACGGACCGAGCTCCGATGCCGCGGCCCTGGCCCCGGCCGGCGCCCGAGGCTTTTCCATCGACCTGTCGCGCGTCCTGCGCCGGGGACCCCACGCCCTGACCGTGCGGGTGGAGGGCGCCGACGCGCCCCTGGCTGGCGGCCGCTTCTCGGTCGGACCCTTTCCCATGGACGGGGAGGTCTCCCCGGACGGCTATCTGGCGGCGGTGGAAGAACGCGTGCTGCTCGCAGGCCTGGCCCTGGAAAGCGCGGCCCTGGTAGGCGCGCGAATGCCGCCCGAGCGGCTGGTGAGCCGGCTGATCAACCGCCTGCGCCGCGAGCGGGCCGCCTTCGAGGCCGCCCCGTTCGGCCCGGTCGTGCTGCTCGACCTGGACGGGGACGAATCCCTGGCGGGGCTCTGGGCGCTGCAGTCCTGCCCCGCCGCGGTCTGCGTGCGGCCGGGGGGCGACGCGGCGGCGATCCGCGCGGCGGCGTCAGGCGCGGACTATGTCTTTCTCGGCCGGGCGGGGGACAGGCTACATCCCTCGGCCGCGGGCGTCGTGGCGCGACTGGGCGGGCCGGACGTGGTCTCCTGGAGCCGGTTCTGCGCCGATCAGGCGCGGGCGGGGGCTCCGGGCGTCGTCCTGCGCCGGCCGGCCTTCGATCCCGTCACCGCGCGGTCCGGCGCGGTCACGGACACGACCCTGGCGATCAAGGGCGCAGTCCTGGCCGAGGCGCCGGACGCGGTGCTGCAAGCCTTGGCCGAAGGCCGGCTGCATCCGCTGTATTTCTGGCTGGCGGGTCGGGGCCTGGACTGGCGAACGCATCCGGAGGCCCTGACCACCAGCCTGGGTGAGCCGCCGGCGCCCACCCGCGAGCAGTTCGCGGCGGACGAGGCGATCTATCGCCAGCTCCTCGCCGAGGAGGGCGGCGACTTCAGCCTGCAGGCGACCGCGCCGGACCTGCCCTTTCCCTTTGTGCCGGTCCCGGCCCGGCGGGCGTCCAAGATCAGCGTGCTGGTCCCCTTCCGCGACCGGGCGGACCTGACCCTGCGCTGCGTCGCCTCGCTCGCCCGCCAGCGGCTGTCCGGCGAGCTGGAGCTGGTGCTGATCGACAACCGCTCCACGCCCGAACAGGCCCGCAAGGTCGAGGCCGGCGCCCGGGGCCTGCTGGGCGAGGACCGCGTTCAGTTCATCGTCTACGACGCGCCCTTCAACCACGCGGACCAGAACAACATCGCCGCCGAGGCCGCGACCGGCGATGTGGTGGTGATCTGCAACAACGACATCGCCCTGGTCGATCCCGCCGCCCTGGAGCAGCTGGCGGCCTGGGCCCTGCGGCCCGGGATCGGCACGGTGGGTTGCCGCCTGGAGAACCCCGAGCGGCCGGCCGGCTCCTACGGCCACGTGATCCCCTCCGGGACCGAGGATCGCTTTCGGCCCCTGCTGGTGGAGAACCCCGACCCGACCTACGGCCGCTTCGTCCACGCTGTGCCGGGCGCCACCCTGGCCCTGGCGGCCATGGATCGGGCGCGGTTCATGGAGATCGGCGGCCTGGACGCCGAACGCTTCCCCATCGGCTATGACGACGCCGAATTCATGCTGCGCTGTGTCGAGCGGGGCCTTACGCACCTCTATCTCGGCCACGTGGAGGCCGAGCACCGGCGCGGCGCCTCGCGCACCGGCGATGACGAAAGCCTGCAGGCGCTGTGGATCGCCGAGCGGCACTGGGGGCTGGGCTTCGACCGTTTCCGCCAGCTGGTGCGCGAGCCCGTGGGACGCGGCGAGGGGCCGGACGCCGGCATTCGCGCCCGCGCCGAGCTGCGGTCCCTGCGTGGGGCCCTGGAGGCGGCGCTGGACGCCGGCCGGGCGGCCGAGGCGGCTCGCGGCGATCTCGCCGGCCTGAGCAGCCCCGAGGAGGGCTGAGCGTCCATGGGCGCGGCGCTGTTCAAGATCCCGGACCGCTGGCGCGCCCCGGCGCTGCCTGATCGCACGGCGCTCTATCCGGCGCTCTATCTCGGCGCGGAAATCCGCCGTGAAGCGTCCTTGGACACGTGGCGCGCCGCCCCGGCCCGGGTGCTGGTCGCGGACGGACGCCTGACGGACGACGAGCGCGCCGTGATCGAAGCGGCGCGCGGCCGGCTTGTGCTGGTCGGCCAGGGCGGCCTGGGGGCCGAAGACCGCGCCTTCGCCGAGGACCAGGGCTGCCTGATCGCCGCCTTCGCGGACGCGGGGCCGCTGGCGACGCCCCCGGGGGCGGACGTCCGCGCCGTGACCGGCCTTGCGGCCCGGGCGGCCGAGGACGGGCGCCTGCGGCGGGCGCTGCCTGGGCTTGGGCCGACCCCAGCGCGGGCGCCGTTTCCCGCCGCGCCGGGCGGCCTCGCCGTGCTGGTGGCGCAGAGCGCGGCGGCGGCGCGCGAGGTGCTGCCCGCCGTGCGGGACGGCCGTTTCGCGCCAGGCGGGCCGGTCGTGGTCGCGGCGCCGGAGGAGGCGCTTGAAGAGATCGCGGGGATGGCGGGCGTCATCGCCCTCTCCCAGGCCGATCCGCGCCTGCTGGGCCTCATCCAGGAGGCGCCGGTGGTCCTGTGCGCCCTGGGCGAGGCGGTGCCGGACGATCCCCGGCCCGGCCAATGGGTGCGAACCGCCCTGTTCCATGGCGCGCCGGCTGTGGCCGCTTCGCATCCCTCCATCGACGCCCTGGCGGACCTGTGCGTCGTCGACGACTGGGAGCGGGGCCTGGGTCTCTACACCCGCGCGGCGCTGGCGCGGCTGAAGGCGTCCGCCCTGGCCAGGGCGCGGCTGGCCGGGCCGGTGGAGCCCGCGCGCGTCGCGGCGGAGTGGCGCGCGCTCCTGACCGAGGCGGCAAAGGGCGGGCGAAGGGCCGGAAGGCGCCACCGTACGCCGCCGCAGCTCTTGACGTTGATCGACATCCACCAGGACCTGGACGTGCTCCTGCCCATCCTGCTGGCCCTGAAGGCGCGCGGGTCGGCGCGCCTGCGGATCGTGGTCTCCGACTGGCTGGTGGAGGATTCGCCGCGGGTGCTGCGTGATCTCTCTGTGCACGGATTAGACGCCGAGGTTCGGCCCCGCGAGGCGGTCCGGCGCGGAGATGCGCCCGAGATCGGGGGCGCTTGCGCCGTGCTCGCCGCCGCCGACGCCACGGTGCGCGCCCACAAGGCCGGCCATGCGCTGCTGACCCGCGCCCGGGCCAAGGGCCTGCCCACCTTCACCGTCCAGCACGGCTTCGAGAACATCGGCCTCACCTACGCCGACGACCTGCACGGCACGGACGTGCGCTTCGCGGCCGAGACGGTGTTCACCTGGTGCGCACCCGAGGCGCTCGCGGAGTGGGTTACGGCCGAGACCCGGGCGGCCGTGACGCCGGTGGGCAGCCCCAAGGCTGCGCCGCCGCCGGGCCGGGCGCCGAAGCTCGACGGCGACTGGGCGTTGGTCGTGGGGGTGTTCGAGAACCTGCACTGGGCGCGGTTCGACGAGGACTATCGCGCCCGCCTGACCGCGGACCTCGCGCGCGCGGCGGCGGCGCGGCCCGAGGCGCTGTTCCTGGTCAAGCCGCATCACGCCGGGCGTTGGATGTCGAAGAATCGGGGGCTGCTGCCGGACCTGCCCAATCTCTATGTCATCGACCCGCTCGACCCGACCTTCGAGCCCTACACGGCGCCGGCCCTGCTCTCGGCCATGGATGTGGCGATCACCACCCCCTCCACCGTGGCGGTCGACGCGGCGCGCGCCGGCCGCCCCGTGGCGGTGATCGCAAACGGCCTGGACCTGCCGCTCTACGCCCCCCTGCCGATCCTGCGCGCGCCCGAGGATTGGGACGGGTTCCTGGGCGACCGTGGACTTGACTGGATGACCGACAACGAAGCCTTCCTCGCCCGCGCGCTTCTGCCGGGGCGGGCGGACCACCGCATCGCCGCGCGAATCGAGGCGGCGCTGGTGGCCAAGGCCGCGAACCGCTGGAAGCCTAGGAAGGTTTCGGCGCCGGCGTGATCTTCAGCCTGGGCAGGCGCCGGCGGCGGAAGTCCCGTTCGGCGATCCGGATCGTCCGCATCAGCTCGCGCGCGAAGCGGCGCTCCGCAGACGGATAATTCCATGCGGGGGCCGGCGGATCGGCCTCGCCGTAGGTGCGCAGAAGCGTCGCCAGGGCCGCCGCATCGTCTGGCGCGAAGAGCAAGGCGCCGGGGCCGAGCTGCTCGCGATGCACCGGGATGTCCGAGGCCAGCACCGGCCGGCCGAGCGCCTTGGCGTCCTCCACCACTGTGGACCAGCCTTCGCTCAGGGACGGCTGGACCACAGCCGCCGCGCCCTTGATCAGGCCGAGCTGGTCCGTACGCGGCAGGAAGCCGAGGAACCGCGCGCGCGCCTCCACGCCGAGTGACTTCGCCAGCGCCTTCACCGAGGGGGCGTATGCCGGATCGCGGGAGTCCTCCTCGCGGCCGGTGAAGACCACGGGCGCGCCCTCGGCCCCGAGCGCCGCCAGCGCCCGCAGGACCAGGACGTGGTTCTTGTGCTTCCACATCTGGTTCGGACAGATGAAATACCGCTCGGGCAGGCCAAAGCGCGCGCGCAGCGCCGCCGGGTCCGCGCCCCTCGCCTCGTCCCGCACGAAGGAGGCGAAGCGCACGACATGCAGCCGCGCGCCCAGATGGCCGTAGAGCGCGCGGGCCTGGTCGGCCACGGCATGGCTGGAGAGCATCACATGGCTGTGGCTGAACCAGCGGATGTTGCGCTCGCGGCGGGCCTGAAGCTCCTCGGGCGAGAAGAACTCGGGGAAGGCGTCCTCCTGCAGGTCCGGGACCCACTGCACCGTCCGATCCGCCAGGCCCGGCGAGGAGCCGAGCAGCACCACGTCGATCTCGTCCGTGTGCGGCTGGAACAGGTCTGCGAGGCCGCCGCGCGCGGGCGGAATATGCTCGATGCGGGTGGAGGCCGTGCGCGTCAGGCGGCGATAGCCCGTGGCTTCGCCGAGGGCGTTCAGGGCGGCCTTGTCGCCGCCGATCATCACCAGGCGCGGCTTGCTCCATTCAGGCAGGAGGTTCAGCGCCCGCACAAGGTTCTGGACGTAATAGACGCCGCCGGTCCAGCCCTCGTCCTGCTTGTAGCGCAGGCCGACCGTCAGGCGCCGGAACATCGCGTCAGGCCCCCGCTCGGCGCAGGCGCCCCAGGAAGCGGGCGAGCTTGCCGCCCTGGCGGCGCCAGTCATAGGCGCGGCGCGCGAAGGCCTGGGCGTTCAGCGACAGGCGCTGGGCTAGCGCCCGGTCGTCCAGCACGGTCTCGGCGAGGCCCGCGATCTCTTCGGCCGAGCCGTCCTTGAGCAGCAGGGCCTCCACGCCGTGGCGCAGGCGCAAGCCCACATTGGTCGCGGGCAGGACGATCGGCCGGCCCACGGCCATGAACTCGGGAATCTTGGAGGGCAGGCGGTAGTCGTTGAACGGTCCGGGCGCGCCCGGCTGCACGAACAGGTCGCCGCACTTCAGCAGCTCGACCAGCGTCGGCCGGTCCACCAGGCCGAGGGGAATCACGCCGTGCTCGGACAGATCGCCCTGAAGCGGCAGGGGCACGGTGTCCTTGCCCGTGCGGATCAGAACGACGTTGCGGCCCCGCCCTCGCAGCATGCGCACGGCACCGTAGAGCGCAGCCATCTCCCCAGCGTTAGCCCGATGCGCGTTGCCCGGATAGACGATCACCGAGGCGCCCTCGGGCGCGCCGCACGCCGTCAGCAGGGCCGCGCGCCGACGGGCGCGCAGCGGCTCGCCCAGCTCGGCGAAGTCCACCCCAGGCTCCAGCACCAGGGCTGGGAGGCCGGCGGGCAGCACCTCCAAGAGGCGCGGCTCGATCACGGTCGCGCCGAGGGCGCCGGCAAGGAAGCCCGCGCGCTGCGTCGCGTCCGTCGCCAGGGCGGCGGGATCGTCCGCCAGCCGCAGGGCGGCCAGATGGTCCTCGTTGTCCTCGAAATGCACGACGTAGGGAATCTTCAGCCGCTTGACGATCCGCTCCACCGCCCGGCGCACCGGCTTGCGCGGCGTCCAAGCCAGCACCAGGGTCCGGGCGGGGGCGAGCACGCCGTCGAAGCCGACCACGCCTTCCGGGTCGGCGATCAGAGCGTCGTGGGAAAAGGCCTCGAACGCCGGCGGGCCATAGGCGTGGGCGTGAAGAATCCCCTCGCGGGCGGCCACGGCGCAGGCGACGCCGCGCCGGTCGAGTTCTCGGGCGAAGCCGGCGATATGGCCGCCGCTGTTGCTGTCGAGCGCCCCGTAGGCGACGAAGATCACTTTCTCCAACGGGCGGGCGCGCTTGAAGATCGGCATGTGGTCGGCGGCGCCTGGGGCTGAAGAGAAGCGTGCGTTCAGCTTAGCGGCGCCCGGCCCGCGCGCCAAATACGCCTCAGGCGGCGGCGACCATCCGCTCCACCTCGGCGACGATCTCTCGCAGGTGCACGGGCTTGGACAGCACCCGGGCGCCGGCGGGCGCGCGGTCCTGGGCGGCCAGGGCGACGGCCGCGAAGCCGGTGATGAACATGATGCGCAGGCCGTCGAAGCGCGCCGCGGCTTGGCGGGCGACCTCGATCCCGTCCACGCCCGGCATCACGATGTCGGTGAGCAGCAGGTCCCAGTCGTCTTCCTCGTCCAGGGCGATCAGGGCTTCTTCACCGTCGGCGCAGGCGCGCACCTCATAGCCCGCCCGTTCCAGGGCGCGGGTCAGGAAGCCCCGCAGGGAGTCATCGTCTTCGGCCAGAAGTATGCGTGACATCTTCGCCTGAACCCCGCCCTGAATGGGCGCCCCAGCCGCCCGCGCCGGCCAAGCTAGCGGCTAGGTGTAAACCGCCGCTAAACCAAGGTGAAGCTTCGCGCGTTGACCAGGCTCGCGCCAGCCCGCACAAAGATGACATGGACGTCGGGGAGGTCATCTCGCCCATCGCGGCGCTCGCCGGTGAGGCGCCCTTCGAGATCCGTCGGCCAGCGGGACCGGCGGGTCCGCTGGTGTTCGCCTCGCCGCACTCGGGCCGGGTCTATCCGCAGGACATGGGCGCCTCGGCGCGTCTGCCGCCCGCGGCGATCCGCAGCTCCGAGGACGCCCTGGTCGATCACCTGCTGGAGGGCGCGCCCGGCCACGGTTGCGCGGTGATCGCTGCGCGCTACGCCCGCGCCTATGTGGACGTGAACCGCGAGCCCTACGAGCTGGACCCGGCCATGTTCGCGGACGAACTGCCCCACTTCGCGCGGGGGCGGACGGCGCGGGTGGCCGCAGGTCTGGGCTCGATCGCGCGGCTGGTGGCCGAGGGCCAGGAGATCTACGACCGCAAGCTCACCTTCGCCGAAGCGCATACGCGCATCGAGACCGTGCACCGCCCCTACCACGTGGCTCTGGCTGACCTGATGGCCCGGGCCAAGGCCGCGCAGGGCGTGGCCGTGCTGATCGACTGGCACTCCATGCCGGGCGCGGCGGCGGGCCAGGCGGGCGGGCGCAGGCCCGTGGACATGGTGCTGGGCGACCGGTTCGGCTCCACCTGCTCGCCGGTCCTGACGGAGCTTGTCGAACGGCGGCTGATGGGCCTGGGCTATGTGGTGGCGCGCAACGCGCCCTACGCGGGCGGCTACACCACCGAGCTTTACGGCCGGCCGGCCGAAGGCGTTCACGCCCTTCAGGTAGAGATTAGCCGAGCCCTCTATCTGGACGAGGAGACCCTTGCGCCCAAGCCTGCCTTCGCGCGCCTCGCCGGCGATCTGGAGCAGGTGTTCGCCGCCTTGGCGGGGCTCGATCTGCGCGCCCTGGCCTGAACCGGCGCTCGAAAAAAAGCCCCGGCCGAAGCCGGGGCGTAAGTCATTAGGGAGGAAACGCCCAGGAAGGGCAGCGGCGTCAACGACGCCGCAATCTGGAAGTTAGTGTGCGACGCACAATTTGACAAGCGAAATTTGCGAAAAAGTTCAGGGGCCATTCACCAACCCCTTACCCACAAGCGGTTAAAGCACGTTAACCCCAAACCTAATAATTGCTGCAACGCAAATTCACCGACCCGCCCAAGCCCTGCGCCGACGCGGCTGACGTCAGTCCTCTTCGTCGAAACGTGCGTCGATCAGGGCGACGAGGGCGTCGAGGGCGGCTTGGGCGTCCGGCCCGGCGGCCTGGATGTCCAGCACCGAACCGGGTCCGGCCGCCAGCATCATCAGGTCCATTATCGACTGGCCGTCGACGCGCTGGCCGTCGCGGCTGACCGTGATCCGGGCGTCGAACTCTCCGGCCAGCTTGGCGAACTTGGCCGACGCCCGGGCGTGAAGGCCGCGCTTGTTGGTGATCTCAACGCTGCGGCGCGCCGTCATTTCTCCCCGGCCAGCACGTAGGAGGCGACGGAGATGTACTTGCGCCCGGCGTCCTGGGCGTGGGCGATGCAGGCCTGCAGATCCTCGCGGCCGCGCACGCTGGCCAGCTTGATCAGCATGGGCAGGTTCAACCCGGCGATCACCTCGGCGCGGGTTTGCTCCATCACCGAGATGGCGAGGTTGGAGGGCGTGCCGCCGAACATGTCGGTGAGCAGGATGACGCCGGAGCCATCGTCCACGCGGTCAACCGCGTCCAGAATGTCCTGACGGCGGCGCTCCATGTCGTCATCCGCGCCGATGCAGACCGCCTCAACCGCCCGCTGGCGGCCGACGACGTGCTCCATGGCCGACACGAACTCTTCTGCCAGGCGACCATGGGTGACGATCACCAAACCGATCATACTGGCCTTCTCACGCGGGGTCCCCGGCTCGGGCGAGCGTAGCGGCAGGCCTTGTACGCTTCAGAACGGCGAGTTCCAAGGCGCATTAACCCGACCGGATTACGGACGGGCCAAGGGAAGGCTGACCGTGAAGCGGGCGCCGACGGTCGCGCCATCCGCGCCCGCCCGGTTTTCCGCCCAGATTCGCCCCCCATGCGCCTCGACGATCTGGCGGGCGATCGACAGGCCCAGGCCCGAGTGCCCGCCGAACGCCGCGCCGGCCGGCCGCGAGGTGTAGAATCGCTCGAACACGGTCTCGAGGTTCTCGGGGGGCACGCCCGGCCCTTCGTCCTCTACGGTGACGCGGGCTTGGTCGCTGGCGCGCGCCAGCCGGACCCGCACGACCGCGCCGGGCGGGCTGAAGGAGCTCGCGTTCTCGATCAGATTGCGGAACACTTGTCCCAGCGGCCCCTCGCTGCCTTGCACGCGGAGCGGCTCGACGCCAGCGGGGCCTTCGAACGTCACCTCCACGCCGCCGGCGGGGGCGGCCTCCCGGCGCAGGGCGACTAGATCGGAGAGCAGCCGGCCCAGATCCAGCATCCGCGGCGCGTCCCGCGACAGCTCCGCGTCGAGCCGCGACGCGTTGGAGATATCGGTCAGCAGCCGGTCGAGGCGGCTGACGTCCTGGACCAGGATATTCAGCAGACGCTCGCGGGCGGCGCCGTCCTTGACGATTTGCAGGGTCTCCACCGCCGAGCGGACGGAGGTGAGGGGATTGCGGATTTCGTGGGCGACGTCCGCGGCGAAGCGCTCGATGGCGTCCATGCGCTCGGACAGGGCGGCGGTCATGGCCTGCAGCGAGCGGGTCAGATCGCCCAGTTCGTCGTTGCGCTTGGCCAGGCCGGGCAAGGAGATCTCCCGGGCGCGGGACAGCCGCACGCGGTCGGCCGCCCGCGCCAGCTGCATCACCGGCCTGGCCACCAGCCAGGTGAACAGGAACGACAGCAGAAACAGATTCACCCCGACCGCCACCAGAATGAACGGCAACAGGGCAATGCGCTGGGCCGCGACGATCTTGTCGACGTCGCCGGCTTCGAGCGTCAGCACGCCCAGCACCGCCTGCACGCGCTGGACGGGGATGGAGACCGACACCACGCGCTGGCCCGCCTGGGTGCGCCGCACGCCGGCCACCGTGTAGCCGTGAAGGGCCCGGTCCACCTCGCGCGTCAGGGCGGCCCGGGCGGCGGCGACGTCCTCGGGCTTCGGAGGACCTCCACCGAGCCGCCAGCGAACCGGGGCGCTGTTCGGCCTTCGCGCAGGCGGCAGGACGCGCTGCTCGACCCGGTCGCCCACCAGATAGCTGTCAGCGAGCTGGCGGCCCTTCATGTCGAACAGCCGGGCGCGCTGGGATCTGGGGATAAACAGGAGCTGGAGAATCTCGCTGGCCTTGTCGGCCTCCAGCGCCGGCTCGGGCGCGCCGCGCGTGGCCGCGCCGCCGATGACGTTGGCGATCAGCTCTCCCTGGGTGGTGAGGCTGTCGATCCGCGCCTGGACGAGTCCGCGGCGCAGTTCGTTCAGGATCAGGGCGCCGGCGACGAGTATGGTCAGGCCGAGCAGGTTCAACCCGATGATCAGGCGGCCCAGGCGCGATCCGGGCCAGAACCGGCGCATCCGGCGCGGCTCAGCTCTCGCGATAACGGTATCCAACGCCATACAGGGTTTCGATCGCATCGAACTCGGGGTCGACCGTGCGGAATTTCTTGCGCATCCGTTTGATGTGGCTGTCGATGGTCCGGTCGTCGACGTAGACCTGATCCTCGTAGGCCGCGTCCATGAGGTTATCGCGGCTCTTCACAAACCCCGGACGCTGGGCCAGCGCCTGCAGCAACAGGAACTCGGTGACGGTGAGCTTGACGGGCTTGTCCTCCCACAGGCAGTCGTGACGGGCGGGGTCCAAGGTCAGCTTGCCGCGCTTCAGCGCCTTGGAGCCGGCCTGGCCGCCGCCGGCCGCCTCCTCGTCCTCGGGCCGCGCCCGGCGCAGCACCGCCTTCACCCGCTCGAGCAAGAGCCGCTGGCTGAAGGGCTTGTGGATATAGTCGTCGGCGCCGAGATTGAAGCCCAGTATTTCGTCGATCTCCTCGTCCTTGGAGGTCAGGATGATCACCGGCAGGTCGGAGGTCTGGCGCAGTCGGCGCAGCACTTCCATCCCGTCCATCCTCGGCATCTTGACGTCCAGGATCGCCAGGTCCGGCGGATCGGCCTCCAGCGCCGCGAGCCCCGCGACCCCGTCATAGCAGGCCTTCACCTGATGGCCGTGGCTTTCCAGGGCGAGGGAGATCGAAGCAACGATGTTCTCGTCGTCGTCCACCAGAGTGATCTTGGCCATGGGTCCTCGCTCGCAGCCGCCCCCCCGCGCTAGTTAAGCTCAACCGCGCCGTTTTCAACGCGATCTTAAAGCCTCGTCGCGTCAATGCCAGGCGGGGAAATATGTGATGACCGAGCGGCAAGTGCATTTTGAAGTGTTCGTCCGGAAACCGGGCCGGTCCGGCTTCGCCCTGGAGTTGGCCACGGAGAGTCGTGAGCGCGCGCTGGAAGTGGCGGAGGAGCTGCTCGAGACCAAGAGCGCCCTCGCCGTCAAGGTGACCAAGGAGACGCAGGACGGCGACTCCGGCGAGTTCGACAGCGTCACCATCCTCAGCAAGGGCGAGGCGCCCAAGGCCAAGCCCAAGGGGCCGATCGAAGACCGCGGCCCGCCTTGCGTCAGTCCGGCTGACCTCTACCACGTTCATTCGCGCGATGTGATCGGCCGATTGCTGGAAGGCTGGCTGACACGCAACCGCGCCACGCCCTTCGAGCTGCTGCATCGGGCCGACCTGATCGAGAAGCTGGACGCCTCGGGCGTCGAACTGCAGCACGCCATCCAGAAAATCGCGGTGCCTGAGGCCCAGGCGCGCGGCGTGAGCGTGCATGAGGTGATCCGCGGCTTCCAGCAGCTGATCCAGCGCGGCATGGACCGCGTGATGGCCGATCAGCGCAAGGGAGCGTTCCCCATCCTGGAGACCGCCGGCGATCTGCCGGGGGTCTGCGCCAGGCTGGAGGGCGAACCCGAGCGGCTCCACTTCATGGGAGCCGCCGTCTCGAACTTCATCGCGCCCGCCACGGGCTGGGGCGAGAAGGTAGGGCTTCTACTCGACCTCGCCGACGCGGCGCCGAAGGAAGGTCCGGGCCGGGGCCTGGTCTTCAAGGTGATCGAGCAGCCGCTCTCGGAGATGCTTCGCTCCCGCGTGGGCCTGGCCGATCTTCTGGGCGCGGACCTCGATCTAGGGGGAAGCCTCGCGGCGCTGACGCGGCTCGCGGCGGCTGACGCCGTGGAGCTCATGGCCAAGCACGACAAGGGGGTCGCGCGCCTGATGCCGCCGCTGACCGGTCCCGCCGAGCGGCTGGCCGTCTGGTTCTCCGATCCGGCTTTGCAGGCGGTGCGCGGGGCGCTGTTCAAGCGGGTCCTGCACGAGTTGACCACCATGCGCCGGGTGCGCCCTTCCGACGCGCGCGGCGAGATCGACATCCTGCGCGCTCTGGCCATGGCCCTGACGGCGGCGTCGGGCAAGCTCCTGCTGCTGGACGACGTGCGCGCCGCCTTCATCGAGCGATCCAAGATGCTCGTCGCGGCGGACTTCGTGGAGGCCTATCTGCGCGACGAGCGCCCCGCGCTGCAGGAAGCGGCGGACCTGGTCTGGCTGATGGAGAATGTCACGGGCGGGACCAACAAGCGCCAGGCGGCGCGCTGGCTGCTGTCTTCGGTCACGTCGCTGCGATTCGACACGGAACTGACCCAAGGGGCGGATTCGCCGTCCGCGCGCTTGGCGCGGCTTGCCGAGCTCTACCGGCAGGTGGGACGGGCCGGGGCCGGCGTGGCCGGCTCGGATCTCGTGCGCGAGAAGCTGGGCGACATGGGCCGCCGTATCGAAGCCCAGGCCAATCTGGTGGGGCTGCTGGTCCGCTCGTCGGCTCCGACGGCGCAGAAGCTGGGCGCCCTGCTGAAGATGGCGTCGGGCGAGGCCGCCCCTCCCGGCCCCGCTGCCGAGCGCGCCAAGGCCGAGGTGCTGAAGCTGATGCGAAACGACGCCGTGCGGGCCGAGCTCGCCCGCGCCCCCGAGACCCTGGCGCACGTGCGCACCGTCATGCAGGCTCTGGAAGCGGCCGCCTGACCGAGGGGGTTCGAGACGCGCTGCTTGCCGAGCGCTCCTCGCATGACGGCGTTTGTATAGCCGATCAATTTCGTCATCCTGAGGAGCCGTCCGCCACGACGGCGTCTCGAAGGACGCACGACTGATGGAAGAGGCCGACGAGCCGGAGTTCGACGAGGCGGGAGCGGAGCTCCTGCGCCTCGAATTGGCCGCCCATCTGGTCGGTCAACGGCTCGACAAGGCCCTGGCCGCCGCCCTGCCTGACCTCTCCCGCGCTCGCATCCAGGCCCTGATCGCCGAAGGCCGCCTCTCGCGGGACGGCGCGGTGCTTACTGAAACTTCGGCCAAGGCCGTGGCGGGAGCCTACGTCCTGACCGTGCCGCCGCCCGCACGCGCCACGCCTGCGGCGCAGGACTTGGCGCTGGCCGTGCTCTACGAGGACGCCGACCTGATCGTGGTGGACAAGCCGGCCGGCATGGCCGCTCATCCCGCCCCGGGAACGCCTGACGGGACCCTGGTCAACGCCCTGCTTCACCACTGCGCCGGCACCCTGTCGGGGATCGGCGGGGTGGCCCGGCCGGGGATCGTGCATCGTCTGGACAAGGACACCTCCGGCGTCCTGGTCGCGGCCAAGACCGACGCCGCCCACGCGGGCCTCTCGGCCCTGTTCGCCTGCCACGATGTGGAGCGGCTTTACATCGCCCTGACGCGCGGCGCGCCCAATCCGCCCGCCGGGGTCATCGGCACGCTCATCGGCCGCTCACGCCACGACCGCAAGAAGATGGCCGTGCTGCGGTTCGGCGGACGCGAGGCGGTGACGCACTATCGGGTGGAGCGCGTGTTCGGCCCCCAAGCGCGTTCCCAGGCCCGACCTCTGGCCGCGCGCGTCGCCTGCCGGCTGGAGACGGGCCGCACCCACCAGATTCGCGTGCACCTGGCCTCCAAGGGCGCGCCCGTGCTGGGCGATCCTCTCTACGGCGCCGGCCCCCCCGCGCCCGCAGTGCGACAAGCCATGGCCGAGGCCGGGCTCAAGCGCCAAGCCTTGCACGCGGCGGTGCTGGGCTTCGTGCACCCGGTCACCGGCGAGGCGTTGCGCTTCGAGACCCCCTTGCCGGCGGACATGGCGCGGCTCGAAGCCTTGCTGGGGAAGCTCTAGCTAGGGTTCAGCCCAGCACCGCCTTGCCGTTCTTGATCACCACCGCCTCGCGATCGGCGACGCGGGCCTGGAAGGAGACCACGGGGCCGTCGCGCCAGAGGTCCACCGTCACCGTCTCGCCGGGGAACACCGGGGCGGAGAAGCGCGCCTGATGGCTTCTGATCGGGGCCGGATCGAAGTCGGTATAGGCCTGCATCACCGCCCGGCAGGTCATCCCATAGGTGCACAGGCCGTGCAGGATGGGCCTTGGAAACCCTACGAGCTTCGCGAAAGCCGGGTCGGCGTGCAGCGGGTTGCGGTCGCCGAGCAGCCGGTAGAGCAGCGCCTGATCCGGCCGCGTGGGCAGGTCGAGCGAGACGTCCGGCGCCCGGTCGGGCAGAGTGTGGGGCGGCGCCTCGCCCTCTGACGAGCCGCCGAAGCCGCCGTCGGCCCGCGCGAAGATCGAGGCGGTCAGCGTGGCCAGCGGCGCGCCGGACGGCTCGGTCAGGACCGTCTCCAGCATCAGCACCGCGCCCTTGTCCGCGCCCTTGTCGTAGACCGCGGCGACGCGGGTGGAAGCCGTCGCTTCGCCTTCCGGCGGGAGGGTCTTGTGCAGCTCCAGGAACTGCTCGCCGTGCACCACCCGGGCGAAGTTGACGCCCGTCCTGCCGAGGATGGCGATCGGGAAGGCGAGCACCGTGGCCAGGGTCGGGACCGCCTTCAGCCCATTCTCATAGACGAAGGGCAGCTCGGCCTCGTTCAGGGGGTCGCCGCCCAGGCCCACGCCCAGGGCATAGAGCATGGACTTCTGGTCGCTCCAGGAGACCTGCTCTTTGACGGCCTCCAGCTTCAGGATGCCCGGATAGGCGATGGCCACGGCGTGAGTCCTTCCTCTAGAGCGGCTCAGAGGCCGGATTGGCGCGTCTCGTGCAAGGGGCGGGCGAGGCGCGTTGCGAGGGCGCGGCGCATCGGATAGAAGCCGCTCGGCTCGGCCGTCCCCCGCTAGCCGGCTCACAACGTACGAACGGGAAAATCATGTCCATGGACGCCGCCCCTACCCAGACCCCCCAGCTGTCCGGCAATGTGCTGTTCTACAGCCAGCCCGAACCTCTGTCGAAGGAGGCGCACGCCAAGCTTGGCGTCAAGCAGGTGGACAATCCCTTCAGCTTCGCGGCCACCGCGAACGTGGTCCCGCTGACCTTGCCC
>Ga0299912_10000897_pt1 | contig 24160 bp, 15 predicted proteins | sample RVTome_2_FD_207667 | JGI IMG/M metagenome (GOLD analysis project Ga0299912, IMG submission 207667) | Soil microbial communities from uranium-contaminated site in the Upper Colorado River Basin, Wyoming, United States - RVT95D214 (version 2) ... | reverse complement strand
TCATCGACGGGACGGGCGCCGCGCCGCGCGAAGACCAGACCATCATCGTCTCGGGCGGAAAGATCCAGGCCCTGGGCCAGGCGGCCTCCACGCCGGTGCCGCCCGAAGCCAAGGTCCTGGACATGAAGGATTACACCGTCATCCCCGGATTGGTGGGGATGCATGACCACATCTTTTATCCGGCCGGGTCGGCCCATTACAACACCCTGGAATTCAGCGCGCCGCGCCTGTACCTGGCCTGCGGGGCGACAACCATTCGCACCACCGGCAGCCTGGAGCCTTATGCCGAGCTCAACCTCAAGAAAGCCATCAACGAGGGGCGGGTGCCCGGCCCCAAAATGCACGTCACCAGCCCCTACCTGGAAGGCCCGGGCGCTTTCACCCTGCAGATGCACGAGCTGTCCGACCCGCAGGAAGCGCGCCGGATGGTTGAGTATTGGGCCGAGCAGGGCATCGACGATTTCAAGGCCTACACCAACATCAGCCGGGCCGCCCTGGCGGCGGCCATCGAGGAGGTCCATAAGCGGGGCCTGAAAATCACCGGCCATCTGTGCTCCATCGGTTTCCGCGAGGCCGCGGCCTTGGGGATCGACAACCTGGAGCACGGCCTCCTGGTTGATACGGAATTCTTCTCCGACAAGAAGCCCGACGCCTGCCCCAACGCGCGACTGGCCAGGGATGCGCTCCTCAAGCTGGAGGTGACCGGCCCCGAGATCCAGGAAACGATCCGGGCGCTGGTGGCCCACAAAGTAGCCATTACCTCCACCCTGCCCGTTTTTGAGATTTCCGCGCCCGGCCGGCCGCCGCTCCAGCCTCGTGTCCTGGAGGTCATGGCCCCCGAGGCGCGAATCGCCTACCTGACCCAACGGGCGCGCGTCGGCGAATCTAAAGATACGCCTGTGCCCGCCCTGCTCAAAATGGAGATGGACTTTGAGCGGGAGTTCGTCAAGGCGGGGGGATTGCTCCTGGCCGGGCCCGACCCTACCGGATACGGCGGCGTCGTGCCGGGGTTCGGGGATCAGCGTGAAGTCGAGTTGCTGGTGGAGGCGGGGTTCACTCCGGTGGAGGCTATTAAAATCGCCACTCACAACGGGGCTCTCTACTTGGGCGAGTTGGACCGGATCGGAACCCTGGCCGCCGGAAAGCAGGCGGACATGGTCTTGATCAAGGGCAACCCGGCCAAGGACATCTCCGACATCGAAAAGGTGGAGACCGTATTCAAGGACGGCATCGGCTACGATTCGGCCAAGTTGATAGAGGCCGCGCGCGGGAACGTGGGTATTCGCTGAAACATTTCCGCTTCGCCCGGAATGGCTGACTGAACTCGACCGGCGGACTGCCCGCTATATCGTGGTCTGGAGCCCGGCCTGGTATTCTAAGGCGGGAGGCCGCGAGCGTCAGGCCGTCCTTTCCCGGCCGGATCAATTCGGACGGCTCGGCCGGTGGCAATCAACTATTCGTCTCAAACTAACGATCTGTGGAAGGATTGAGCCACCGGCGGCGAAGCCGGTCGAACTCCTCATCCGACAGCCGCCTCCCTTTGAAGAATCCCTTGGCCTGCCGCTGCTTGAGGGCCTCGTAGAGGATGACGGCCACCGAGACGGACAAGTTCAGGCTTTGGGCCATGCCCAGCATGGGGATCTTGACCCGAACATCGGCCGCCTCCACGGCCTCCCGGCTGGTGCCTTCGGCTTCGTTGCCGAAAATGACGGCCGTGGGCCGCGTGTAATCCAGGTCGGTGTGGGCCAGAGATCCTTCCTCAAGGCAAGCGGCCGCGACCTGGAAGCCTGCCTGCCGAAGCTCACTCAGACAATCGGCCAGCCTCGGGTGGAAATGCAGCTCAAGCCATTTATCGGCCTGGGTGGAGATGGCGGTGTTTACGGGAAGGGCTTCCGGGCCGGAGCCGATCAGGTGAACGTGGAGGACGCCGGCCGCGTCGCAGGTCCTCATCACGGCCGAAGCGTTGTGAGCGTTGGTCACAGACTCCAGCACGACCCTCAGGTCGGGCTGCCGGAGGTCGAGCACCCGGCGAACCCGCTCGATTCTTCTTTCCGTCGGCATTGTATTTTTATGCCCTGGGGGCCTTGCTTATATGTGAAAAATGATTTTGGCGGCCATGACCAGCCAGAACACGGCCGCCCCGATGAGGGCCCGGTGCTCCCTGTTTTTGCGGTAGAGCTCCCAGCTGAACGGAAGCGGCGGGTCCTGGCGCCAGGGACGGCGGAAGGGGAAGAACAGGGGGACGAAGCGGCGGTACTCATCATACTGGCCGGGGAAAATCCTCTTCAGCCGTTCCCGCTCGGTGTGGATGATGGCCGGATAGAAAATCAGGAAATAAACGGCGAAAATGCCGAACACCCACCAGGAGTGGCTGCCCACCGAAAGGCTGAGGCCGAGGATCAGGTTGCCCAGGTAGAGGGGATTCCGGGTATAGCGGTAGGGGCCGGAGACGGCCAGCTCTTTTTCCTTCTTCAAGTGTCCCGAGGCCCAGGCCCGGACAGCCAGCCCCAGGAGGCTGATGACGCCGCCGGCCAAAATGGAAGTGGCGGTCGGATTGGCCAGGACCAGGGCGACGAGGAAAGCGACGAAAGCGGTCCTCACCCGCCAGCGGTAGATGAGCTTAAGCAGGCGGCCCTCAGGCACGGCCCGCGCTCCTCAGCCTGGCCAGCGCCGCCTCGACGACTTCTTCGACGCGGATGAGTTTCAGGCATTCCGGATGAGAGCAGGTCCGGCGGTAGCAGGAGCTGCAGGGAAGCTCATGATGGACGACGCTGTCCCGCTGGGCGAAAGGCCCGTTGCGCTTGGGGTTGGTCGGGCCGAACAGGCCGACCACGGGCACGGACAGCGCGCAGGCGGCCTGCAGGGCGAACGTATCGCCGCTGACCAGGAGGTCGGCCTCGCGGAGAAGGGCCATGACCTCCACAACGCCCAGGAACGGCGCCAGCCGGACGCCCGACATCCGGCCGATTTCCTCGGCCAAACGCTTTTCTTCTTTGTTGCCCCACAGGAGCAGCGGAAAGCGGTCGTCGGCCTTCATCTTTTCTAAAAAAGCAGCCCAACGGTCGGGGAACCAGCGCTTGGTCTCCCAGGCGGCGCCGACATTGGCGATGATGAGTTTCCGGCCTTTCTCCTTCCGGAAGCCGAGCTGGGCCAGGGCGGAGCGGACTCGGGCGGCGGCTTCCTCGGGAATAGCCAAAGGAAAGTCGTAGGCTCGCTCCCATATTCCCAGCCGGGTCAGAAGCTGGAGGTTCTTGGAGATGACCTGGCCTGTTTCGGGGACATGTCCCATTGTCTCGGTGTAAAAGAGTCGGGCCAGGGATTCCTTGAGGTTGCTGCGGTCGAACCCGATACGCCGGCGCGCGCCCGAGAGACGGGCAATCAGCGCGGATTTGACCAACCCCTGGAAGTCCAGGGCGATTAAATTCTTGCTTTTAGCCGTCCGTATCTGGCTCGGCCAGCGGCCCTTGTCCAGGACGAGGATGCGGTCGAGGCCGGGCACGAGGTCCAGGATGATCTTGCCCGGCGGCTGCACGGCCCAGGTGATCCGGGCCTCGGGCCGATGGCGCCGCAGTGCGGAAAAAGCGGGCAAGGTATGGATGATATCGCCCAGGGAGCTAAGCCGGATGAGGAGATAGTCTTCTTTGGCCCCTTCCGCAATGGCCCTGATAATGTCGCGCGTATTTTGGACCTTGGGACCGCCGACGATGGCCACCGCCGCGCCGACCCGGCGGGCCGTGTCTTTTTCCGGGACCGTTTCCTGGCTATAATCCGAGCCCTTGACATGGACATCGGGCCGGACGGATTCCAATATTTTCTCCACGTTGAGCTCGTCGAAGACGACCAGGTAGTCCACGCAGGCGAAGGAGCCTAGAACCTCGACCCTCTCCTCCTGAAACAGGATGGGCCGGCCCGGGCCTTTCAATTTTTTGATGGACTGATCGGAGTTTAAGGCCAGGACCAGAATGTCGCCGTTTTCTTTTGCGCCCTTGAGGTAGCGGACGTGTCCGACGTGGATGAGGTCGAAGCAGCCGTTGGCCAGGACGATTCTTCGGCCGCTTTTCCTTGCCTCGCCCAGGATGCTTTGAAGTTGGACGAGCGTGTAGAGCTTGTTCACGTCTCGGCCGTCACCGCCTGTTTAAGCTCAGCCGGGCTGAGGACGGCGGTCCCTTTCTTCATGACCACCAGTCCGCCGGCGATGTTGGACAGGACGGCCGCTTCCCGGAAGGAGGCGCCGCAGGCCAAGGCCAGGGTGAATACGCTGATGACCGTGTCGCCAGCGCCGGCCACGTCCACGATGTCGGTTGTGCCGTGCACCGGCAGGAGGTACGGAGGACGGCCCTTCTCGAAAAGGGCCATACCCCTCGACCCGCGGGTGAGGAGCAGAGCCGGCGAGCCGAGCCGGCTCAAGATCAAGCGGCCCGCGCGGCTTAGCGCGCGGCGGTCGTCGCCGATCTCGGCGCCGGCCGCTTGGGCAGCCTCCGGCTCGTTGGGCGTGGCGGCCGTGACGCCCGGGAAATGCAGCAGTCGGAAACGGGTGTCGAGGGTTACCGCTTTGCGGGCCCGCCGGAAAAAGGGCAGGACGCGGCGGAAGATATCTTCCTGAACTGTTAGGTAGTTGTAGTCGGAAATGAGCAGGGCCGCGCAATTCCGGGCCGCCCGGCGGAGAGCGGCCAGCGCGGCTTTTTTGACCTCGGCCGCGGCCGGCACCGTGCTTTCCCGGTCGAGGCGCAGGATCTGCTGTTTGCGGGTATTCTCCTCCCCGGCCAGGATACGGGTCTTTATCGGCGTCCGGAAGCCGGACTTTTGGATGACGGTCGCGGCCGGAATCCGGTTGCGCCTCAGAAGATCCAGGACTGCGCGGCCGGCTTCGTCCCGGCCGACCACGGCCACCGGCTCAGCCTTGGCCCCCAGCGCTTTCAGGTTGAGCAGGGCGTTGCCCGCGCCGCCCAGCGAGTACCGGCTGCCGGTGTAGGTGAGGATGAGCACCGGAGCTTCCCGCGAAACGCGGCGGGTCGTTCCGTACAGGTATTCATCCAGGATGAGGTCGCCCCAGACCGCCACCCGTTTTCCGGAGAAGGCGTCGACCAGGCCCAGCAGCCGAGGCCGCAGCGTCTCTCTGGCCGGCCGGCCGCCGGTCATTTGTCCTCCACCGGGCCGGAGCCGCCGGGGCCGGTCGGGCCGGCCGACTGAACGTTCATGGTTTTCAGCGACTCGTCCTGGTCGATGACCAGCAGCTTGAGGACGATTTCGCCCACCTGAAACTCGTCTCCGGACTTGATTTCCTTCTTGTCGTTGTGAAGGCGGGCCCGGCCGACGATGGTGCCGTTGGCGCTGCCCAGGTCGTGGAGAAGGTAAGCTTTCCGGTCGTAGCTGACCTTGAGTTCGGCATGCTTGCGGGAGACCGTCTTGGAGTTGAGGACGATCTCGCACAGCGGGTCGCGGCCGATGAAGTTGTTGCCGCACTGGAGATAAAAGACCTTGCCGGGGAAGTCCTCGGTGTCGTTGTTGCCGGTGGTGATCGTCAGTTGGACGATCTGTCCCGAATCGCTATCTTCCTTCTTTTTTCTGAGCAGGACCATTCAGTCAGCACTCCTCTTCCAATTTATTTGACCCTTTTCTTCTGCTGGATGTCAATGTAGACCGAGATGAGCATGGTGAACAGCAGCAGGACGAACCCCAGGCCGAAAATAATCTCGGTCATGGCGAACGTACGCGACACCCAATGGCTGGCCTGGATGTCGCCGTAGCCGACGGTGGTGATGGTGATGAGGCTGAAGTAGAACAGGTCGAAATAGGGCAGGGGGGAGGGGTTGGGCACGATGAAGGCCCGGCCATTGAGGAAAATTTGAAGGCCGTTGAAGATGGTGGCAAAGCTGACCACCCCGCCGAAATATTTAACCAGGGCGCCGATGATCTCCTGCTTGATCTCCTGGACGCTGGTGATGTCGATCATGCCCCGCTTTTTCTCCAGTTTGTCGTGGCCGAACACGGAGAAGAAGATGTCGCCGATGAGGATGAAGATGTAGAAGACGGCCAGGCCGATGCCCAGCAGGGAGAAGAGGCGGAGGGGAAGATAGAGGAAGACGATGGGCAGGATCCAGAACAGGAAGAAGTGAAAGAGGACGGCCGGCGCCTCGCCCAGCCGGTCGGCAATGCGGAACTCCAGGCCGGAGAAAAAGTTGAGCAGGCTGATCCACAGGCCGGTCATGGTCCTAGCGCTCGCGCTCCAGTTGTTCGAGCTCCCGTCTCAGGACATAATCCCCGTCCGATGAGTCGAGCAGCCGGCGGGCCGCCTCCAACTCCTTGGCCGCGGCCTGCTTGTCGCCCGTCTTGAGCAGGAGCCGGGCCTGGGCGACCCGGGCCGGCGCGTAATTCGCATCATAGGCCAGGGCTTCCTGGAGCATCCGGCGGGCCTGGTTGAGGAGGCTGAGGCCGGTCTGACTTTCGCTGTACAATCCGCCGGGGGGTCCGATCTTGGTGAACCCGATCAAAATCTCCGCCTCCTGGGTCAGAAAGTAGGGCAGGTTGTAGGTCGAGCTCCAGTAGCCCAGCTTGGTCTTAATCCGGTCCATCTCCTCGACCAGGGGCTGCATCTCGATATCGTTACCCGCCGCGGCGGCCATCAGCAGTTTGAGGTGAAGGGTGAGCTTGTAAACCGGAAAGAAATTTGTGGCGTTGACGTTGTTCTGCTTGACCTTTTTCTCAAGGAGGGCGGCCATGTTCCGGAGGACCGTCTGATCGCCCCGCCGGGCGGCGATAACGCCCGTCAGCCAGAAGGGCAGGTTGGGAGTTTCGTCCAGCCTGAGGGCGTAGGATGGGCCGCTGTAGGCGGTGCGCAGGCGGGCGAGCAGAACTTCGGCGGCGCCGAGATTGCCAAGAAGAAAATGGACCATGGCCTTATCGATATCAACCGATAGCCGGGTGGTTTCGCGGCTGGTGACGGCCGCCTCTTGGTCGAGGGCTTGCCAAGCCTTGGCCAGGGCGCCCTGGACGATGAGGTTGGAGGCCAGGTTTCCGTAGAGGTAGTCAAGCCGGGGGTCAAGCTGGAGGCCTTTTTCCACGGCGGCCACGGCTTTGTCCAGGCGGCCGGCGAACATATAGCCCGAGGCCAGGCTGTCGTAGGCGTTGGCCGTATTGTCCAGGGCGACGTACTTCAGAAAGTGTTTCTCGGCTTGGGCGTGGTCTCCCAGCCAGGCGTAGCAGAAGGCGATGTGGTTATGAGCCAGGGCGTAGGAGGGGTTGAGCTCCAGGGCCTTGATGTAGTGCTTGATGGCCTCCTCGGCCTCGGCCGAATGAAAGTAAGATTCGGCGAACTCGTAGTGGAACTCCTGCTTCATGGGGAAGGCTTCCACCAGCTGGCGGAGCGATTCTCGCTCGGCCGAGGGGTTGGACTTGAGGCGGGCGTCCAAGGCTTGGAGACGCAGCAGGTCAAGACGGATAAGCCCATCGCCCTTCTGCCGGGCAGCTTCCAGCTCAGCGGCCGCCTCGGGGCGGTCGCCCCGGAAGATCTGGACATCGGCCAGCCTCAGTCGGGCCAGGCTGAAGTCCGGGTCATGCTCCAGGGCCGTCCTGTATTCGGCAAAGGCCTTGTCCGAATCCAGTTTGGCCCAGTCCGCCTCGGCCTTGAGGAAATGGTCCAGGGCGTCCCAGTTGGCGGTGCAGATTTTAGTGAAGGCGCGGTTGCCCTCGATCCGGCCCACAATCCCGCCGCTGTTCCGGCCGATGAATTCCAGGATGCCGTCGAGCTGATTGGCCAGCAGGTCGTGAAAGCCCCGGCAGTTGAAGACCTGCTCGGCCGTGGAGCGCTTGTGGACGACCGTGATGCGGACGTCGAAACCGGCCACGCCCGGCGTCACCTGTCCGGACAGGCTGACCAGGGGAGGGAGGACCTCCTCCTGGGCCTGGGTTGTTTTCTGGTAGTAGCTGAAATCGTCCTGGGTAAAGATGGGGACCGCGGTCGAGGCGCTCAGGCCGCGGTTAAGAAGGTATTCCATCAGGTTGACCGGGACGTCGGGGGCGCTATAGTCGAATTGAACCAGGGACACGATGGAGGCGTACTTGCTTTCAGGGCGGAAGACGGTGTTGGCCAGGAGCAGGGCCAGGCCGACAAGGAAAGCGGCCGTGCCCGTCAGCCAAGCCCATTTCCAGCGTGAGGAGAGTAATTTTTTTATGCCGATGCTCCGGGTCTGGGTGAGCTGGACCTTCTGGGTGTCGAAGGTGATGGTCTGGTCTCCCGTTTGGAGGAAGGACCGCAGGGCGGCCGACACATCGGCGCAGGAGGCATAGCGGTTCTCGGGCTCCTTGGCCATGGCCTTCTTGACCACGGCGGCGAATCCGGCCGGCAGGCCCCGGCGGACCTTGTCCACCGGCTCGGGCTCGCTGGCCACGATTTTGTTCATGATGGCCCCAATGTTCTCCCCGGTGAAGGGCCGCTTGCCGGCCGTCAGCTCGTAGAGGATGACGCCCAGGGAAAAGATATCGGAGCGGCGGTCGATTTTCCCGCCCTTGACCTGTTCCGGCGACATGTAGCTGGGAGTGGCCGTGGTCTGGGTGGCCTGCTGCGTCCGGGCGGCCGATTCGATGCGGGCGATGCCGAAGTCGGCCACATAAGGCCGGCCTTCTTTGTCGAGCAGGATGTTGTCGGGCTTGATGTCGCGGTGGACGATGCCCTGGCGGTGGGCATAGTCCAGGGCGGAGCAAACGCCCGTGATGATGCGGATGACATCCTCCAGGGTGAAGGCCCGGCCTTCTTCGATCATCTTGCGCAGGCTTTGGCCTTCGATGTACTGCATGACGATGTAGGTCTGGTCCTCTTGGCGGCCGGCTTCGTGGATGGTAACGATGTTGGGATGGTTCAGCCGGCCGGCGGCCCGGGCTTCGTTCAGGAATTGGTCGATCAGCTTGCCCCCCTCGTCCGCCTGGTCGAGAAGGCTGTCAGAGATGGTCTTGATGGCCACCTCGCGGCTGATGTCCGGGTCGAGGGCCTTGTAAACGATCCCCATGCCGCCCCGGCCGAGTTCGGCCAGGATCTTGTATTTTCCTATCGTTTTCATGTTCGCGTGCGGAATTCAATCAGAAATGCAAGTCGGATGTGAAAATATCGTAATCCCCCCCCCGTGTCAAGCCGGCCCGGGCACTCACCATAAGCGGAATCTTGGCCTGTGCAGAATGATTGGCTTTTTTATTTTCGGCCGATCTCTTTTTCTATCTGAATGTAGTTCAGAGTGTCCCCCAGAACGTCCCTGACCGCCAGAGAAATCGTATACAAACCCGGAGCGACAACCATTTCCGCAAAATAAGGATAATGGCTCTTCAGGGCCAGGGCGTGATCGCTGTTGGGGATGATAATTTCTTGAGACAATTCGCGGCAGGGAGAGATAAGGCCTTCTGAATCCTTCAGGGCGATGTACACCCTGATTTCTCCCCTGTGATCGTTCTCCCGGGGGAGCAAGGCGATATTTTTTATGGGGATGAGGAGCTTTAAAGTGAGGCGAAGCTGATCCGGGTCCGGGGTTGATTCCAGGGGCATGACCTGGACAGAAATTTTCATGGGATTATAAGTGCTCCCCAAAAAGAGCCGGGATATTACACTTTCCCTGATCTTATCCTCCTGGGAAAGCCGCACATATCCTTGCCTGAGACGAACCTGATATTTTTCATCGACTCCGACAAGCTTAACCTGGATGGCATAATACTGATTGTCCTCTCGGTGGAGCGATTCATACCCCAGGGAATAGTAATAGGACATGTCTTCTTCGATCTTCTTGAGGCCCGGACCGATGTCGTTGGTTTCGAGAACAGTCAGGCCCCCTGTCTCATCGGCCATGAGCTGGAGGGCCTCGTTCCTGGCCCTCGTTCCAGGCTTGACCATTCCTGAGCCTTTGGAATAGGTATTCCATCCTCTCTCTTGGTCGGCGGAGAGAGTCATGCTCTCCAGCCCCCGAGAATTGATGGGATATAAGACAATTTCGTTGGCGTTGCATCGGGCGGTGAGCTCTTTAAACAAATTTGTGGCATCGTAATTCATGGCTTCTGCCTGAGCGTTTGCCGTTGAAAAAGCTTGATCGAGAAAGGAGAAAACTTCTTGGCCCGGACTCAGGGGCAATCCGTCGCTGATATAGATGAGCATTTTCTTGCCTTCGATTCCGGTCAAGTAAGTTGTCAGGGCGCTGAGTGATTTTAAAGAGTGCTGCAGGTCATTCTGCTCTTCCTGGGCAAAACTTCGAGCGAAACCGGCAGCTCGTTCATAGTTTTGGTTTCGGCCCAGATTGGTCGGATCTCCGACTAGGCTGTTGAGCTCTCGAATCTGCTCCTCTTTATTCTTGGCGCGCAAGAGGGCTTGGCCGCTGCCTTTTTTGACCTCGTTCAGAGCCTGGAGGAGAGTGGATGCGCTGGAAGTGAAGTCCTGGACGATAACCAGTTTTTGATCGAGCGAGACGACCATGCCCTGGTTGCGGCCGTCCTCGGGGAAATTATTGCGAATAAAGGACTCTAGTCTTTTAATACTCTGGTTTCTGTTCAAAGGATGAAGCTGCCAGTTGTCAAAATAAAAAATGATTTTGGTTTTGATGGGCGATGATTTAAAGGGTGCCGGGGGCGCCGGCCTGAGCTGGCCGCTCTCTATATCGTAGCCAGAGATAATGACATCCAGCCCCTTCATCTCATAGAAATTGGTCATTTTTTGAGGATAGCCATCTTCGATGAGCTTAAAATTTTCGGGCTTCAAACCGGTGACTCTCTTCCCGGCGCTGTCCGTTACAACGACGTCGACATTCGTCACCACGACATTGACTTCATGGGTGGGCTTGGGGATTTCTTGGCCCTTCTGCCGGCCGGGATCGTTCTCAGCTTTTTGAGAGAAGGCAACGGGCCCCCAGAAGAAAAGGAAAAGAGCGCCGGCCGTAGCCAAAAAAGATATTTTTTTATTTGCCATGCTTAAGATATTATATGTTTTTTATGGAGAAAATAAAGAGAAATGGAAAGGGGCTGGCCCCCTTTGAGGGCCAGCCCCTTTGTTCTTCAACTGCAGCTAGAGCTTAGAAAACGATCCTGGCTCCTAAGTAGAATCTCATGGGCAACAGAATTTCCGTAATCTCCTGGTAGTTCCAGGTTGAATCGTTGTGGGCATACTGGACATCGATGCCTCCCTGATTGTTGGTGACGTTGTAGATGTCCAGGAAGAACTGGAGCTTGGCAAAATCCGCGATCTTGAAAGCATAGTTGAATTTCATGTCGAGCTGGTAGTAGGAGGGCGCGGTTTGCTGTCCGGTTGTGGCGGCCTGTGTCCAGGCGTCGTTGGTGGGCCAGTTCATGTAGATGCTGTAGCGTCCGGGCATGAAATCATAGGATTCTGTGTATATCAGCCCGGAATTCCAGTAGAACAGGGTGCCGATGTCCAAGCCTTTCAGCCCGAAGGCGTTTCTGTATGTGCCGTAAAGCTTGATCATGTGCTTGATCGAGCCGGGAGTCGGGCCGTACATCCAGGGGCATCTGGGATCGACTTCCACAGTGTCGCCCTGCATATCGGCATTCCCGTCTGACTGGCTGTTTCCCTTGGCATCTTTGTAGGAGTATTGGGCCACTAGCATAGAACCGTCGGCGAATTTCTTGGAGGCCTCGAGATCTAAGCCAAGAATGTTCCTTTTGGCGCCGATGAGGTTGGAGAGGTAGTAGTTGACATTGGCCGGCGGGGTCGACTCATAGCCGAAATCTTGGGCCGTGAGAGCGTATTGCCCCCAGATCGGGTCTCCAACGAGCGACCCGAGATAGACTCCCATGTCGTAGTCTTCAATAATGTTCCGGTCTTGACGATAGTAGAGTTGGCTGGCTAGGACCAGGCCCTGGCCGAGGTCGATCTCATGGGTTAGGGAGAATTCTTTGGATAAACCGTTTTTGGTGTTGGGAGTCCAGACGGCATCCCTATTTTCTGCTGAGCCTCGGATGCGGTAGGTGTACCAGGCGCCATTGAGCCATAGCTGTTCGTGGGTCACGCGGCCGGAGATGTTGCCGGCAAAGTGAATCATGCCGAAGGGCATCGGGTCGGAGAAGTGTCCGTAGAACAAAGACAGCTTGTGGGTTCCGGTTCCGCCGATGTTCCAAACCAATCCCAGCCTGGGCAGGAAGGTGGGCTTCATATGGAGGATCGTCCCGCCTTCCGAGTTCAGATAATTGTGGTCTTCAATCCTGACCCCGGCATTGAGGGTGAAGTTGTCGCTGATTTTCCAGTCGTCCATAATGAAGCCGGTCAAGCGCTTGGCCCGGACCGTATTGACCCCAACCTTGGAATCCATGCTTCTCCAGAAATACAGCCCGTGCTCGTTCATGTCGGTGAACTTGGCCGCCCTCGCTTCAGCCATGCTCACAACGCCGTTGTGATCGGTGTCCAAGAAATCAGAGGTGGCCCCCCAGTTGTTGTTCAGGTAGGGGACAAGGCGATCCCTGAATTCGCTGATAGGCCAGACCAATAAATCCACGAGCTCTCCGAGGGTTCTCCCGGTCAGGCTGGGATCCAGGGAGTTGCGGTTCTCGCCCCAGTAAAAATATTGTTCAGCCTTGTCTTTCTCATCCGAATACATCATACCGGCCTTGATCCGCATGTTGCCGATATACCATTCCAGAGTGCCGCTGATTTGGTCTCTCTTCTGCCAGTTGTCTGTTCTTGTGGCAGGTCCTCCGAAGGTGTACTGATCAATGGCGGGGTAGGTCCCGGGCACATAGTACAAAGTGTCGGGAGTGCCTGCTGACTCAAACCGCGGGCCGATGAGAGTTGTTGTCGAGTAATGCCCGTAGCGGAAATCAAGGATGAGGTTATCGCCGAAAACCCGCTGATAGTAAGCGCTGTAAACGTTGTACTTTAATTGGGTTATGGCATGGCGAGGTTTGATGACATTCAGGTCGCGGGAGCCCTCGGTATTAAAATCATCCATAAAATAGAGGAAGGAAAAGGTGTCGTTCGATGATAATTTGAAAGAGATTTTACCGAAGAGCCCAGTCCGTTTCTGGCCGTAATCCACTTCCTCTCGGGTTGCAGAAGCCGATTGGGAAAGGTTGAACTTGCTGGCGTTGTTGCGGTACTGGCCTGACACAAAAAACCAGAGCTTGTCCCTCAGGATGGGGCCGCCCAGAGTGGCAGCCGTGTCGTAGGAATTGTCTTTGTAACCTTGGAGTTTGGTTCTATCGCGGCTGTCTTCATAGGCATTTCCGCCATAGGGCAGGAAGAACGATTTGGGCTGGCCGTATATGTTGGCCGAACCGGAAAATTTGTTGCCGCCCGATTTGGTGACGATATTGCCGACGACTCCCTTGCCTCCGCTGTATTCGGCCGGAACGCCGGAAGTCAACAGCTCCTGTTCCTGGATGACTTCATTGTTGAAGGTCATGCCGGCGGTCTGGGTTTGTAGTCCCGTGATATTCATGCTGTCGATGAAATACTCATTGTCACGGGAACCGCGCTTGGCCCCCCCGGCGGCTTGGAGTCCCTGGAGTCCCCGGTCTGCATAATTGTTGCCTCCCTTGCCGGCCGGGTCTTGGGGCGTGTCCCGGCCTCCGGAATTGGGGACGACATTCACGCCGGCGGCTAACTGCAGATAGCCGACGAAATCCCGTGCGATGGGCAGGGATTCAACCGTCTCATGAGTCACGTATTCGGCAATAACGGATTTCGTCGCGTCGACGGCCGGAGAGGTGGCCACCACGGTGATCGATTCTTCGATGGTGACGGGCTTGAGGTCAACAATAACAAGGGTTTCCCTGTCCAGAGAGATGTCGATCTCTTTGGAAACTTTTTCCTGGAAACCCATGATGGTTGATTTCAATTCATAAAGTCCCGGCCCCAGGTTCGCAAAAAAAGCCTCTCCCCTGTCATTCGTGACGGCTGTCTTTCGCCCCATCATCGCCGGGCTTTCAAGCGTGAGCTTGACGCCGGGGAGGATGTTCCCTTCATTGTCCGTGACTTTGACTTTGAGAGTTCCTTTCTGGGCGGAGAATGCCGTCGAGAAGATCAAGAGGAGAGACAACAAGATGAGGACTGCATTAAATGTCTTTCTCAAAATTTTCCTCTCTTTTTTAGGAGCTAATTTTCCCCTTTGTATTGGAATACAAATCAGAAATTAATAATTTGTATTCCCAACCCTGAGCAAATAATGATTATAAAGTCTTCTTACATTCACCCTCCTCTAAACTCCTTTATAATCTAGAAAATCAATTTTTTATCTGCAAAAAAAATGCCAAATTTAATATAAATATATTTATTGTATTTTTAATAATATAGGGGAAGCCGGGGATTTTTTCTTAACTAAATAATCCAATTTATTGGATAAAAGTACAATTTATTGGATTTTTTTATTTAATTCCGTCCAGTAATTTTTTTGCCATTGCGGCTTTTTCAGATTCAGGCGAAATTTCAATAATTTTTAAAAAATTCGTTTTCGCTTCTTCCAGCGCGCCCTTATTGAGATTGACCAGGCCCAGCTGGTAATAGCCGTCAATAAATTTTGGATCAAGTTTCAAGCATTTTTTTAGATAATCAGCGGCCAGGTCGATCTGGTTATTTTTAAAAAGGAGGATTCCAATATTATAAAACAGGCTTGGATCTTTAAGAGTATTTTCATCGAGTAGTTTAAAATATTTCAGGCCTTCCTCGAGATTGCCTTTCTCTAAATAAATCGCGCTGAGATTGATCAGAATATCCGGCATTAAGGGTTCTTTAGCCAATGCCTGTTTGAAAGCCTCTATAGCTTTTTCTAAATCATTCAGCCTGTAATAGCAGAGCCCGATTTTTCCATAAGCTTGAGTAAGTTCTTGACGATCAGCCAGGACCATCTGGTATTCCTGGAGAGCTTCTGTGTATTTGGCTTGCTTATAGAGTTCATCGCCATAGCTGAACGGCGATTCCGGAAGGCGGGTGAGTTTCACCTCGATAGGGGGGTTCTCCCGGATGGCTGAAAGCGTGATTTTGATATTTGTGGGCTGGAATCCCTCGGCCATAAAACCAATTGTCCAATCCCCCGGGAAAAGATTGGCCTTCCTCCACTTGCCCTTTTTGTCTGTGGTGAGCTCATATTTTGTTCCCTCTTGGGAAGATATCAAAATGACTTTGGCCCCTTCAATCGGTTTCTTATCCTCTGACATCAACGTTCCGTGGATAATGGCCAAGACGCTAGATGAGAGAAGATGAGAATGAATTGAAAAAATCATCAGGAGCACAGCGGAAAAGAATAAATATGGTTTTTTCATGTATTTTCGCCTCTTACTTTTCTGGTTTGCCTCTCACCTTTTACGGCTCGAAGGCCCTCTCCAGCTTCAGCAAGGCATCTTCCTTTCGGCGAGAGATTTTGGACTTTGTTCCGGCTGGGCCGCATTCGGCCTCAACCACCTTTCTGGCGCGATGGAGAAGGTCCGATTTAAGCGCCCGGCGCTCGCTTTCGTCGAGCAGCTGACAAAGGCCCTGCATGTAGTAAATCCATGAATCGATCATTCCCTTGGGCGGCTGATTCCGGAGCCAGTGTTCGAACAGGCCGAGGTCGATATGCGTTCCAAAAATTCCCAGCCTCTCCGAGCTTTTAAGGACGGCCTCCCGCTGTTGATCATCAATTTTTCCGCCGGCCCAGGCCACCTCGATCAGGGGAATGATCGACAGCGTGGCCAGCACTTCAATCCGTATGTCCAGATCGGTCAGCTTCCGAAGGATCGCCTCATCGGTGATTCCCGAGATTCCCGACAAAGTTTTGAGATTGCGCTCCATCTTCTGGATTTGTCGCTTTTTTTCGGTCAGGACAATGTCCTGTTTGAAAAAGAAGAGGTCCTCGAGCACTCTGCCCCGGGAATGTAGATAATGATCGTCTTCCGGCATGCCCTTTCTCCCTAAAGCCCGATCCTCACGTCCCAGTGCGTCAAAAATATATTCCCCTCCCCAAGCTGAAGTCAAGCAGGGTTGACGCTCACTTTTCGCCCAGGATCTCTTTGGCCAGGTTTTCGGCGCCGTAGATCTTTTTCAGGGCTTCGATCATGGCCGCCGAGTGCACGGCCACGCAGCGGTTGGCCGTCTCGTCATAGATGAACCGGCCGACCAGGCTCTCGATGTTGCCGTCGAAGACCAGGCCGACATACTCGCCCTTGCGGTTAATGACCGGCGATCCGGAATTGCCGCCGATGATGTCCAGGGTGGAAACGAAGTTGAGCGGAGTGGCCAGGTCAATCCTGTCTTTATTCTCCAGGTAGCGTTTCGGCAGATGGAAGGGCGGCTTATAGTCGAAGCTCACGGCCCGGTCATAGAGGCCATAGAAGGTGGTTTTGGAGGGGGCCAGCGTGCCGTTCATGGGGTAGCCCTTCACCGTGCCGTAGGCCAGTCGGAGCGTGAAAGTGGCGTCGGGATAGCCGTTTTTGCCGTAGATTGCGAAATGCGCCTGGCCGATCTTTTCTCCGGCGGGCCTGGTGTAGCTGTCGATGTTGTCCTCCTGCCACTTGATCATTTCACGAAGGATGGGGTCCACCTGGCGGGCCAGGACGATGAACGTGTCGGTTGATTGGGCCACCGCTTTCTCGCCGCCGGCCACCAGCTGCTTGCGCACATTCGGGTCGGCCAGCTTGGTCCCGGCCATTAGAGCTTTCACTGCTTCTTCCGGCGTAGGGCCGAACTGCAGGACCGCTTTGACGAAGGGGTCCTGGGGGCCGAGCTTCTCGATCATCTGTTTAACGGTATCGATGCCCAAGGCCTCTTCCAGGCCGGGATAGACGGGCGCCGGGGAAAAGAGCCGGAACTTGAGCGAATCGAGCTGAGAGTCGTAGAAGCCCTCCAGCCTCTGGCCGTTGGGCTTCTTCACCTCGGCCACCAGCCTCACAATCTGCAGGGCGATCCTGCCCAGGCTCGGGCCGGGCAAATTGCGATAATTTAATTCATTCAACCGCGGTTTCAATTTTTCGATGGCCGCGGCGATGGTCTCCAAGGGGTCGCCGATAGCCTGCTTGAGTTCGGGCTTGGAATCGATCAGGCCGCGGAATTCTTTCTCCTGCTTCGCTTTCACCTCCATCAGCTGCGGGTTCTTCAGCCCCTCATATTCCCCGGTTGAAGCCTTCAGGCTGTTCTCGATGCCGAAGATCTGGCCGGCGGCCTGGCGGGCCTGCTCGACGCCAAGGGCGGCGTAACTCCGGCAGACGTTCAGACGGCGTTTCAAAGAGGCCAGCCGGTTAGGGTAGGAGAAGTCGCGCTGATAGAGGAGCTGGGCCAAGGTCATCAGACGATTGGATGAGCCGGGATGGCCGGAGACAAAGACCAGTTCGCCGTCGGCCGCGCCCTTGGCGCTCCACTTCAAGTAGTGGGCCACCTTGGCCGGCTTGCCGTTCTCGTAGGCCCTGAAGACGGCCATGTCCAGGTCATAGCGGGGATAGGTGAAATTGTCCGGGTCGCCGCCGTAAAAAGCGATCTGCTGCTCGGGGGCAAAGACCAGTTTGACCTCGGTGTATTTCTTGTAGCGGTAGAGCCAGTATTCGCCCCCGCTATAGAGCGTCACCACGTCCGAGCGCAGGCCGGTCTTGGCCAGGCTTTCCTTTTCGATCTTGGCCATCTCGGCTTTTCGGGCCTCCAGGGCCTGTTTGGGCGTCAGGCCGGGCGTGATCGCTTTCAGCACCAGGTCCGTGACGTTCTCCAGAGAATAAAGCACGTTGAGCTCCAGGTCGGGGCAGGCCATTTCCTCGGCCAGGGTCGGCGCATAGAAGCCGTCGGCCACATAGTTCTTCTGGGGCGTGGAAATTTTTTGCAGTTGCCCCAGGGCCACGTGATGATTGGTCAGCACCAGGCCGTCGGAGCTGACGAAGGATCCCGAACCGCCATCGCCGACGCGCACCGAGGCCAGGCGGACGTGCTCCAGCCACTGCGGCGTCGGCTCGAAGCCGTATTTTTCCTTCAATTGCTTGAAGGGCGGGTTGTCCAGCGTCCACATGCCCTCTTCGGCCAAGGCCGAGGCGGCCAGGACCAAAGCCGCTGCCAGGGCCAGAATATACGGCGCCCGATGAAATGAAAAACGCATCATGAAAGACCTCCTTGTTATATCCTTAAAACGCACTTCATAAGCCTGAGGTTTCATTTCCATTTCGGCCGAGATCGCGTCCTTGGCCGAGTGCCGGGGAAGAGATAGTTTAGCGAAAATCAGGGCTGGTTTCCAGGGGAAGCTCAAGAGAGGTAGCCAAATATGTGATTTCAAAGAGGTGTCGGCATCGCCCCTAGGCCCCCCTAGCGGAGGGGGGCCCCGGCGGCTTTATAACATAATGACTCTTCAGGGGCTAGGCCTGCCCAGGCGCCAGCCGGGTTGACCGTTCAGGGAGAACATGCTAAATAGAGGAGCGCGCCGGAGTGGCGGAACTGGCAGACGCGCCGGACTCAAAATCCGGTCCCTGGCAACAGGGGTGTGGGTTCGATTCCCTCCTCCGGCATTTTTTTTCAGCAGGCAATTTGATCCATTGCGATTTTTTTGTTATTCTATATCCACACGCAATCAGAGCGACTTCCAGTGGCCACCAAATGCCCCCATTGCCAGCATGAAAATCCCGCCGATACCCGCTTTTGCGGCAATTGCGCGGCGCCGCTGACAAGCGGCCAGGAAACTCCTTTTTCCAAGACAAGAACCATCCAACAGCCTTCAAAGTTCATACCCAGAGGGACCACGCTTGCCGGGAAATACAGAATTCTTGAGCCCATCGGCCAAGGGGGAATGGGCGTTGTGTATAAAGCCGAGGACACCCAGCTCGAACGCACGGTGGCCCTAAAGTTTCTCCCGGCGGAACTGACCGAAGAGCCGGAAGCAAGGGAACGTTTTATCCGAGAAGCGAAAGCGGCCGCCGCCCTGTCCCATAATAATATCTGCAACATCCATGAGATCGGCAAAGAAGAGAATCAGCTCTTTATCGTCATGGAATATATCGAGGGAGACAGCCTGAAACAGAGAATATCCAAGGGGCCTTTGGATCAGGCTGGGGCGCTTGATATCGCCGTCCAGGTGGCCGAGGGACTAGAAGAAGCCCACAAAAAGGGGATTGTCCATAGAGATATAAAGCCCGGCAATATCATGCTGACAAAAAAGGGCACGGCCAAGGTCATGGATTTTGGCCTGGCCAAGATTTCAGGCCGCTCTCTCATAACCAGGGAAGCCAAGACGATGGGGACCGTCGCCTACATGTCGCCCGAGCAAGCCAAAGGAGAGGTCGTTGACCACCGGTCGGACATCTGGTCTTTAGGCGTTGTCCTTTACGAAATGATCACCGGGCAACTTCCGTTCAAGGGCGAGCATGATCAATCCATAATCCATTCCATATTGAACCATAAGCCTGGGCCGATCACGAAAATCCTGAAGGATCTGTCTTTAGGACTTGAGCAGGTTATCGCTAAAGCTCTGGAGAAGAATCCTTACAAGCGCTACCGGAGCATGGAAGACTTCTTGAACGACTTGAGGGCCATCGCTGAAGGCCTCAAGCCGCTTAGGGCCAAGGCGGGATTGTTCCGAGGCAGAATTCTTGGCCTAAAAAAGGTTTATGCTTATGCGGGGCTCGCCTGTATCCTCATTTTTGCCGTCCTGGCGATTCTATTCTTGCCCCCCAAGGGCGGCCAGATGTTAGACTCCATCGCTGTAATGCCCTTGGAGAACCTCTCGGGCGATCCCGATCAAGATAGCCTCGCGGAATCGATCCACGACGATTTGATCACTAATCTCGCCGGGCTCAGCAGCCTGAAGACCGTGATCGCCCGCAGAACGGTGATGCGCTTCAAGGGAAAGGATACGCCCCCGCAGAAGATCGCGCAGGAGTTGCATGTCAAAGCACTGATAACGGGCGCGTTGAGACGCACGGGAGATAGCGTGCGTGTCACTGCCCAGCTGATCAATCCTGTGACCGGGTCGCAAGTGTGGGCCAGCTACTACGAACGCGACATGCGCGACATCATATCGCTGGAAAATGAGATCGTGGCCGCCATCGCTCGGGAGGTGAATTTGCAGCTTACCCCACAGGAGAAGTCGCGCCTGGCGGGTGGGCGCACGGTCAATGCCGAAGCCTATGTGGCCTATACCAAGGGCAGGTTTTACTTGAACAAGCTCACGCCGGAAGGGCTAAAAATGGGTCTGGATTATATGCAACAGGCCATCGACAAAGACCCTACGAACCCCTTGCCCTACGCAGCCCTGGCGCTCGGCTATTGCCGGATCGGCCATGGCACCGCTCCGCCCCCGGACGCTTTCGCCAAGGCCAAGGCGGCAGCGCTCAAGGCGCAGGAACTGGGCGGGACGTTGGCCGAAACCGAGGCGGCTTTGGGCCAGATCAAGCTCTTCGAGGAGTGGGACTGGGAAGGTGGACGTCAGGCTCTTGAGCAGGCCTTAGCCCTCAACCCGAGTTTGCCGGATGCTCGACGCATGTATTCCTGGTATCTCCTGCTGACCGGGCGCAAGGATGAAGCCATTGCGGCCATGAAACGGGCCATCGAAGTGGACCCGCTCACTCCGCTCTGGAGTTCGGACCTGGGATGGCAGTACTGGGGTGCGGGGCGATATCAAGAAGCGATGGATGCCACCCAGAAGGCGCTCGAGCTAAATCCCGATTTTAACCAGGCGCTATGTTGGCTGGGATATTTGTACGCAGACAAGGGAATGTTTCAGGAGGCTATTGCCGCACATCAGAAGCTGAGAGCTGTCAGTCCTCCTTGGAGATGGCCTCTGGTACGAACTTATGCCATGGCCGGCCGCAAGGATGAAGCGCGGAAAATGCTGGCTGAGCTTTTGGGAGCGAAACCCAAGCCGACGGGAGCCTGGGATGGCTGGTTTCTGCCCGAGGTTTATGCCGCCCTGGGTGATAAGGACGAAGCCTTCCGCTGGCTGGAAGCAGCTGTCGAGGAACGCTCGACCTTCGTCCCCTGGATGAGGGATAATCCCGCTTACGCGCCTCTGCGCTCGGACCCCCGGTTCCAGGACCTGGTACGCCGCATGAAACTGCCGGAGCAAAAATAACCAATAAATCCAGTGTCCCATTATTAAAATACTATTCAAGGCCGCGCCGGACTCAAAATCCGGTCCCTGGCAACAGGGGTGTGGGTTCGATTCCCTCCTCCGGCATTTGTCTCGTCCGAAGAATCCCCCGGGCCGTTCGGCCGGCCGCTAAGTCTTATTCTTTAGGTCAAAGCGGTCGATAAACACATTGAGCAGGCATTCCGCCAGGGTCCGCTCTCCTGGAGGGAGGGAGATCTCGAGCTGATAGAAAGACCAATATCGGAAAAAGCGACCCCCCTGACCTCTTCGCCCGACGGAGCATCCAGGACTTCATACTTATTCAGAAAGGGCGTCAGAAAATTGCTCCATTATATTCCATTTCAGGGCAGACAAGAAAGCGGGCGGCCGAAGCGGCGGCCGAAGCGATGGGAGAGATTGCCTAATTAAAAAAAACAGGATATGCTCTTTCCCGCACAGCAAAGGCCCTCTCCGGGGAAAAGAGAGAGCTTGCCGCTGGAGAATGCCCAGGAGGTCCCCATGAGCATTCATTCGATCGATCGGCGTGATTTTCTTAAAACCTGGCTGGCGGCCCTGCCCCTCGTTTCTCTGGACTGGGCTTCTCTGCCCAAAGGGCAGGGGACGGCCGGCCAGGAAAACGCCTATGACGCTGTGGTGATCGGCGCCGGATTGGGGGGGCTGAGCTGCGCCGCGGCTTTTGCCCGGCAGAATTTCAGGGTCTTGGTCCTGGAACAGCACACCAAGGCCGGCGGCTACGCCACGACCTTCAAGCGGCCGGGCGGGTTTGTGTTTGACGTATCCTTGCATGCCACCACCGCGGACGAGAGGGACGGCCTGCACAACCTCATTCCCGGCTTCCCGGAAATCAAGGAAGTCGAGTTCGTCTCGACTCCCCACCTCTACCGCATTATCTATCCCGATTTTGAGCTTAATGTTCCGTCCCGAGACCTCCCCGGCTATATCAGGCTCTTGACTGAAAAATTCCCGGAGGAGCGGGAGGGTATTGCCGGCCTGTTCGAAGACATGACGGGGCTCACATCGGACTTGAGCCGCTATTCCCAGGCCGGGGGAAAGGTCGATATGTCCAGGTTCCCCACCGAGTTTCCCTATTTATTGAAATGCTTCAACAGCACCTGGGGAACTTTGGTCGATGGGCGGATCAAGAACCCGAAGCTCAAGGCGGTTGTCTCCGGCCTGTGGGGTTACTACGGCCTCCCCCCATCGAAACTGGCCTGCATCTATTATGCCCTGCCGACTATAGGCTATCTGCAGGCGGGAGGCTGGTATCCGCGCGGCAGATCCCAAGCCCTGAGCGATGCCCTGGTCAAGTTCATCGCCGGACACGGCGGGCAGGTCCTGACCGGGAGGAAGGTCGACCAGATTCTGGTCCAGGACCATGCCGCCCAGGGCGTCAGGACCTCGGACGGCAAAGAATACCGGGCCAGGGTTGTTGTCTCCAACGCCAACGCCTATGACACCGTGCACGCCATGGCGGCCGGGGAGGCCGAATATCTCAAGGACTATCTTAGCCGAATGGACAAGTTCACCGCCAGCTTGTCCACTTTCAACGTTTTTCTGGGGCTCAAGAAAGACCTGGTCCGCGAGACGGGCCTCAAGGATTACGAGGTCTTTTATGAAACGGGCTATGACATCGAAGCCGGCTACCAGGCGGCCCTGGAGGGGAAAGTGGAAGGCGGGTTTGGCCTGACCCTCTACGACAATATCTATCCCGGCTATTCACCGGCCGGCAAAAATACTCTGACCCTCATAACCCTCCAGGGATACGAACCCTGGCAGCGGTTTGAAACCGACTATCACCAGGGCCGGAAAGAAGCCTATCGGGCGGAAAAAAATCGTATGGCCGATATTCTGATCGAGAAGGCTGAAAAAACCCTGCTCCCCGGCCTCCGCCGGGCCATCGAGGTCAAGGAGATCGGGACCCCCCTGACCAATGTCCGCTATACCCTCAACCATCGAGGCGCTATTTACGGCTGGGACCAGACCCTGGACAACTCCGAGCCGCGTCGGCTGCCTTATCACACTCCCATCAAGAACCTCTGGCTGGCGGGCGCCTGGACCCGCCCGGGGGGAGGGTACAGCGCTGTCCTGGGCAGCGGACTTCAATGTTTCGGCGAGATCATGAAAGGCTGGTGAATAGAAAAATATTGCAAATTGGGAGAAAATATTTTATATATTTCCCAGGTGATTTGAACCCATTAAAGGAGGGAGGTCATGACGGACTTTTTTGAGGACGAGAAAAAACCCCAAGACCAGCCGTTTAGCCCACCCGAGCCGGCCCGACCCTTCGGGGAGCCAAAACCGCTCTGGCCGCCGGCCATTCCGGTTGAAACGCCAAAGCCCGCTCCTTTGCCGAAGCCGAAGCCAAAGCCCAAACCGAAGCCAAAGCCCAAAAAGAAGCCGAAGAGGAAGCCCAAGCCGAAGCCCAAACCCAAGCCCAGGAAGAAGGCCAAAAAGCCTGTCAAGAAGGCTAAAAAGGCCGTAAAAAGAGCCAAAAAGCCCATCAGAAAAGCCAAAAAAGCCAGAAGAATCATCAGAAGGGCAAGAAGAGCGAAGAGAGGCGGTCGGCGGCGCTAAAAGCCTAGCCTTAGCCGCGAAGCTTCGGCCTCAGGCGCATTTGTTCCACCCGCAATTCGGGCAGGTGGGGCATTTTTCATCGGGGAGGATCGCGCCGCAGACCTTGCAGACCATCTTGTAAAAATCCTTCTCGTTTTTGTGGTTTTCGCCCAGGTAGCGTTCGAGCACCTTGGCGATAGCGTCGGGGATGGACTGGACTAACCCTCCCTCTGTAAAGATCGGTTCCGACCCTCCGATGCCCTTGAGCTGGGCGATCACTTCTTTGGGAGCCACACCGCTCCGCAGGGCCAACGAGATCATCCGGCCCAGAGCTTCGGCATCGGCCATGGTCGAGTAGCCGCTCTTGCCGATGCTGGCGAAGACCTCGAACGGCTTGTTGTTGAAGTAGGTGATGGTCACATAGAGATTGCCGAAACCCGTCTTGATCTTGTCCGTGACCGAGGGCAGGGAATTGGGTCTGTCCTGGGGGAGCCGCTGAGCCTGGGGCGGGGCTTTGTATAAGACCTGTTCCGAGCGGGAGCCGTCGCGGTAGATGGTGATGCCCTTGGTTCCCAGTTCGTAGGCCGCCAGGTAGGCTTTCTCCA
>Ga0299912_10000896_pt1 | contig 24165 bp, 15 predicted proteins | sample RVTome_2_FD_207667 | JGI IMG/M metagenome (GOLD analysis project Ga0299912, IMG submission 207667) | Soil microbial communities from uranium-contaminated site in the Upper Colorado River Basin, Wyoming, United States - RVT95D214 (version 2) ... | reverse complement strand
TTACCGGAGAATCTTTACCCATTCAGAAGACAGCAGATATTACTGTTCCAGAACAAACTTTTTTGGGTGATCGTACAAATATTGTTTTTGCTGGAAGTATCATTTTAAATGGACGCGCTGAAGCTTTAGTGGTGAATACTGGACGTCAGACGAAAATTGGGCATATTGCTTTCACTTTAACGAGAACCCAAGGAGCTGAGACGCCACTTCTTATTAAGATGAAAAAATTCACTAAATTTGTCGGGTTTTTGACGCTTATACTCGTTTTATTGATAAGTGTGGTTCAAATTTTACAGGGGCATGATCTAAGAGAGGTGTTTTTGGTAGCTGTTGCATTGGCAGTTTCAGCTATCCCTGAAGGGTTACCAGTTGCCCTTACAGTCACTTTATCTATTGCGAGACATCGTATGGGAAAGCACAATGTTATTGTGCGCACACTTTCAGCGGTTGAAGGTTTGGGTGCCACGACTCTTATTGCAAGCGATAAAACCGGTACTCTAACTTGTAATGAATTAACTATTAAAAAGGTTTATACCCCTAATCATGGGATGTTTGAGGTTGAGGGAGAAGGATATGAAATTAATGGAACCGTAAGGAGAGGGGGAAAGCCGATTAAAGAATTTGAGTTGGAAGCATTGCAACGGCTCGCTATAACCGGAATACTTTGTAATGAGGCAACGTTTGAGGAAACTGAAACTGGCTCTGTGCATTTCGGAGACACTGTAGAAGTTTCTTTTTTGGTATTGGCGGCTAAACTAGGTTTAAGTAGAGAAAAGCTTTTATCTTATTCCCCAGAGATTTTCTTTGTTCCTTTTGAGTCTTCGAGAAAATTTTCTGCGAGTTACAATAAAGATGGAGGCGTTTTCCGAATTCATGTAAAAGGCGCTGCAGAAGTTGTGCTTCCGATGTGTAAAGAATCAGATAAGAAAAAATTGTCAAAAATTTCTGAACAATTAGCCCGTAATGGATATCGAGTGTTGGCTTTAGCAACGAAGCAAATGTCGGCTTTATATTTTAGAAACAAACAACATTCAGCTGAGAATGCTCACTCTAACTTCCGAGATTTAGAACTTCTTGGGATTGTCGGTATTATTGATCCTGTCCGATCGGAAGCATTTGAGGCTGTTGAAGTTTGTAAAAGAGCGGGTGTTCAGGTGAATATGATTACAGGAGATCACCCAGCAACAGCTCTTACTATTGCTCGCAAACTAGGAATAGCGCACACAGATAAAGATGTAATAACAGGGGCGCAACTTGCTAAGTTGTTTTCAGGTTATTCTGACGCTGATAAAGGTTTAAGTAAAAAAACAGTATTTTCTAGAGTTGAGCCGACTCAGAAGCTTATGATTATAGAAGCCTTGCAAAGGTTGGGCCATTTCATTGCAGTTATAGGAGATGGTGTCAACGATGCTCCTGCTTTATATAAAGCAAATATTGGCATTGCCATGGGAAAAGGTGGAACTGACATTGCCCGTTCTGCTGCAGATATAATTTTAGTTGATGATAAGTTTTCTTCAATCGTTGCTGGAATTTTTGAAGGAAGGGTTGCCTATAGTAATGTTCGTAAAGTTATCTATCTTCTTCTTAGTACGGGTTTTGCAGAAATAGTTTTATTTTTCTTATCTTCGATGATAAATGTATCTATCCCTCTCTTTGCTACTCAACTTCTTTGGCTAAACCTAGTGACTGAAGGAATCCAACATATTGCATTAGCTTTCGAGAAAGCAGAGAAAGGACTACTTACAACACCTCCACGTTCCCCACAAGAACCCATATTTGATCGTCTTATGGTAGAGCAAATATTAATTTCAGGAGGCTTTATGGGCTTCACTGCTTCCATATTCTTTTGGGGAGCCTTGAAGTATGGGTGGAGCGAGTTTGAAGCAAGAAATAGCCTTTTGCTTTTAATGGTTGTTTTTGAAAATTTGCATTTATTAAACTGCAGATCAGAAAAAGAGTCTTTATTTGATATAAAATTCTTCTCTAATCCCATGTTAATTTTAAGTATAACTTTGGCTCATGGGATTCACCTTGCTGCAATGTACACGCCAGGACTAAGAGAAATCTTGAAAATTCAACCGGTTAATTTTTCAGATTGGGCTAGGGTTATAATTATTGGCTTAGGTGTGCTTGTGGTAATGGAGGGATACAAGCGTTTTATATTAACATATCGTTTCTTCCCTAGATCCTCGATGAGTTCTCCAAATGAGAATGATGGTGGTGATTAATGACAACAAACCTGTTTTTGGACCAGACTTAAAAGGATTTTAAAAGATGCTCTTTTTAAAAAAATGGATCCCTACGAAGAAAGAAGTCAAGAGAGAAGAGAACTTAAAAGGTCTGCATCAATTTCTCTTGTCTCCTGACCTATGGCATTTTCATCGCCATGCTGTTGAAAAAGGTGTGGCGATTGGATTTTTTGTTGCTTTCTTGCCAGTCCCTCTACAAATGGTTTTTGCTGGCTTATTGGCTTTATTCCTGAGGGCTAATTTACCAATTGCAATTGCTTTAACTTGGCTTAATAACCCTTTTACATTTATTCCAATTAACATTTTTATTTATAGGGTTGGATCATTACTAAGTGAAAGTAACTCTTCTTTACCTTTGCCTCCTGAATGGGACTGGAGACAGGATGATCTTCAGACATTTTGGGAACATTTCGTGGCTTGGGTTCCATCTTTCGGGAAGGCCTACTTCCTTGGTTTGATAATTGTTGCCACATTTTCTGCTATTTTGGGCTACTTAGTTGCACGCATTACCTTTATATTATTTGAGCTATATTTTAATAAACGCTTTAAAAAATGAGAGAATATAAGAATTGTTTTTATAGAGTGCTTGAGCAAGCCAGATTTGAAGTAGGCGTCCGTTAAAAAGCATTAGAGGTGAGGGAAAGTCTAAGAATTTTATGTAAGGTTTGATAAAGCTGGAGCGGGTGAAGGGAATCGAACCCTCATCTAAAGCTTGGGAAGCTCTTGCTCTACCATTGAGCTACACCCGCAATTTGTTAGGGTTATACGCAATCCTTAAAGGCCGCGCAAGAATTTTATGGCTTGTAAAAACTTCTGGCTGCCTTTATAAAAATACATCCAATTTGGCGTATTAATAATAAGATTGAAGGGGTTATATAATGAACAATCGCCTTTTGCTTCTTCTCAGTTGCACATATTTTATGATGTTTCCTCTCCTAGCAGCGAAAAAAGCAACAACCGATGTAACCCCTTTTTTGGGATATCGGCACGACAACCTAAAATGGACCATTAATAATGGAGCCAATTTTCAATGGAAAAACCTTAATTTTATCGATTATGGTGTAAGGGGTAAGACCACCCTTAAAGATCGATACATCATTAAGTACGACCTTGGGTTATCAAATCTTTTAAGTGGGCACCTCAATGATAATCAGTACCTTATTCCTGGTGGAGCTTCAACTTCATCGTCCTTCAAAGGATGGGGGCTCGCTTTCCGCCCGAACTTAGGTTTTGGTTATAAATTTAAACCCAATAGATGGTTTAATATTTCTCCACAGTTAGGGTATTCCTACGATCTCATCTACATAAATAACAATAAGAGAACAGGGCCTTTTACATCTGTCAAAGATACGATTCAGTGGCAGGGCCCATGGACTGGTTTTGATGCAACGGCTAAGATACGGCGATGGTCGGTGAACTTTGGAGCCTTTTATCATGTTGCTTTTTACCGTAATACGGGCAATTGGAAAGTTCCTCCCGTTGCAACAAAAAATACCTTCCATCAACATGGAACAGGTCAAGGCGTAAGTGGACGTTTGGGTTTCGGTTATGAAGTTGCCAAATCACTAACTTTAGGGGCTGAAACCGATGTTAACTGGAGACGCGTAAATAGCGGACGTGATTCTCGAACATTTACCACTGGTGTCACCACAAAAAGTAAACTCAAGAGTGCTAACTGGAACTCGTATGATACGCGTGTGATACTGACAAAAACTTTTTAATGGTAAAAGGTAGTAAGTGCAAACAGCGCAACTTACAGAAATGAATAAGTACAATGTTCCCTCTCTAACGCGTAGTTGGGCTGTATGGACGTGTGCGGCTCTGTTTTTCTGCTATCAATTTCTGCTACGGGTTTCGCCAAGCGTCATGACCCAGGAACTGATGGCTGATTTTCACGTCGATGCGTGTGCGCTTGGAACGCTCATCTCCTTTTTCTTTTATGCCTATGTGGGCCTCCAGCTTCCTGTAGGCACTCTTTTAGATAGATTCGGCCCACGGCGCCTTTTAACATTTGCAGCATTGGTGTGTACGGGGGGGAGTCTTCTCTTTGCATCCGCTGAAACGTTAATGGTGGCTTCTTTGGGGCGATTTCTTATTGGGGCGGGCGCGGCCTTCGGATTTTTAAGCTGTATGAAGCTTGGCGCCTTATGGTTCCCACCCCAACGTATTTCCATGATAGTGGGTCTTACGCTTCTTCTTGGCACCTCCGGTGCCATGACGGGAAGCTACCCCATGTCATTTCTCGTGGATGCGCTGGGTTGGCGACAGGCCGTGTGGGTTACAGCAGGTGGTGGTGTTTTTCTCGCCCTTCTTATCGCCATTGTTGTACGTGACCACGCGCCAGAAAAATTGCGCACTTACATTGAAAAACACCACCCTTACGGGAACCCACCGCTCAGTATTTGGAAAGGCATGCAAATTATTTTGAAGAAAGGTCAAACCTGGTTGCTTGCCCTTTACGGCATCATGATGTTTGTGCCTTTGGCAGGGTTTGCAGATATATGGGGCGTTCCCTTCCTTACCCAAGTACATCATATGGACAAACAACCCGCTTCTCTCTCCATATCCGCTCTCTATTTAGGTGTGGGTCTTGGAACACCCCTTTTTGCCTTTCTTTCTGATCACTTTCAGCAGTTTAAGTTTTCATTGCTGGGGTCAGCTTTAGGAACTTTGATTCCCTTTTTGATCGTTATCTATGGGCCTGATCTTCCCGTTTTTGCGGTTGTTACAATACTTTTTATTGCGGGAATCATGTTGGGAGGGCAATTTATGACGTACTCCATTGTATCGGAAATTAATCCTCTCTCCATAAGTGGCATGGCAACAGGTTTTCAAAACATGGTTTGTCTTTTAAGTGGTGTGATCTTCCAACCCTTTATCGGATGGCTTTTGGATCTTTTTTGGGAGGAAGCTTATGAAAACGGGGTCAGGCTTTATTCAAGTGCTATGTATCAAATGGCTCTCACCAGCGTAATTGTAGCTTTACTTTTTGCAACGCTTGCCTCGCTTTTTATCCGAGAGGCATACCCCGAACGGGATTGATTTCTGAATTGACCGAAAGACGCGAGAGCTTTATGGTTATGAGTTTCGAAATAACCTATGAAAGATGAGTAATCCGTTGTCATATGATGTTGAAAGCAGCCTAGGGAATTTCAAAAGAAACAAGGCTGTAACTTTTTTTTCAAAAAGCTGGATTATTTGGAGCTGCGCTGCCCTTTTTTATGGGTATCAGTTTATGCTGCGGGTTTCGCCTGGCGTGATGGCAGAAGATCTTATGACCTCCTTCAATGTCGATGCTTGTGCATTAGGAACTCTAACGGCCTTTTATTATTATGCCTATGCAGCCCTCCAAATTCCTGTTGGAACCTTAATGGACCGTTTTAAACCAAGGCGTATGATCACATTTGCAGCGATCTCTTGTAGCCTCGGCGCTCTCTTGTTTTCTTCTGCTAATTCCCTTCATGTTGCGGCTATTGGTAGAGCCTTAATTGGGGGGGGATCAGCTTTTGCCTTTCTCAGTTGTTTGAAATTGGGGACCCTATGGTTTCCCTCAAAAAAACTTCCTTTAGTTGTTGGGATGACCCTTCTTCTTGGAACCATGGGAGGTGTTTCAGCGGGTTACCCCATGGGATGGCTTGTCGAGGTTTCAGGATGGCGTCATTCTATGTGGCTTGTGGCTATTGCTGGTTTTGCCATTGCTGCTTTGGGTTGGGCTATCATACGAGACAAAGCTCCAGAACACTTGGAAAAAGAAATCCTTAAAAGTCATGGTGACAATGAAACCCACACTCCCCAAGGGGGGCTATTAACAAGTATTATTGAAGTCATTGGCAAACCTCAAAGTTGGTTTATTGCTCTTTACGGCTTTTTAATGTATATTCCTCTTGCAGGATTTACGGACCAATGGGGTCCTCATTTTTTTATGTCCATTTACAAACTTGATAAATCAACAGCAGGAGCAGTGAATTCAGCGTTACTCGTTGGAATTGGCCTCGGAGCTCCTTTGTTTCCTTTTTTATGTGAGCGCCTGAGGGCTTATAAACCCACAGTTTTCATTTCAGCTTTAGGGGCATTGGTCTGTCTGTCTACTGTTTTTTATGGGACCGTCCTTCCTTTTTGGCTTCTAATCACTCTTTTATTTTTGGCAGGATTGTTTCTTGGAGGACAATTTTTAGCTTTTTCCATGACCTGTGCCCTAAATCCCCTTTCTGCAAGTGCTACGGCAGGGGGATTCCACAATATGATCTGTATGCTCAGTGGCGTAATTTTCCAGCCTTTTATTGGTTGGCTTTTGGACTATAATTGGCAAGGAAGTTATGAGAATGGAATTCGTATCTATACACGTTCTGATTATGCCTTTGCCCTTAGCCCTATTACCCTTTCACTCTTCTTCGCGTGTCTTGTTATTCTAACAATTAAGGAAAAATATTCAAAATAAGGAGGAAAAAATGAACAAAACACTTACTCTCGTTCTCGCGATTTGCCTTACCCTAAGCTCAGCAGCTATGGCAGAAATTAAAATCCTCAAGCGGTGGGCCGGCGTTTCAAATGGACGAGGGAGTGCGGCTCTTTATCTGCAAATTCAGAACACATCTAATAAACCTGATAAACTTATCAGTGCACAAATTGCGGAAGCTACTCATACGGAGTTTCATAACCATATTGACCAGGGAAATGGGATACTCCACATGGGAATAGTTGATTCCATCCCCGTTCCTCAGAATGGAATTATGCAATTTAAACCTGGGGGATATCATATTATGATGCAGGGCCTTCGGCCCCTTAAAGCAGGACAAGATTCTGTGCATGCTACACTTGGCTTTGCAAGTGGGCAAACTGTTCAAGTAATTGCGCCTGTACAAGCGGGAGGAGAAGAATAACGCTTGCAAATTCAAGGCAAATTTTTAGACACACTCCGTTCACGGCTTTCCATTGCGGAAATCGTTGGTGAAAAGGTTAAACTTACACGAAAGGGCCGCGAGTTCGTTGGACTTTGTCCTTTTCACCATGAAAAAACGCCCTCCTTCACAGTCAATGAAGAAAAAGAATTTTATCATTGTTTTGGGTGTGGGGCCCATGGAGATGCCATTCGTTTTTTAATGGAAGCCCATCATTATCCCTTTTTAGAGGCTGTGAAGGAACTTGCAGGTCGCGCGGGTCTTTCCCTGCCTCAAGATATTTCCCAGCGGGAAAATGAACCTCAGGAGGATTTAAAACCCCTTCGTCAGGCCCTACAAGAAGCATGTCTTTGGTTTCACAAAAACCTATTTCTTGGAAAAAACCAAGAAGCCTTGGGATATGCTGAGCGACGAGGACTCGACAGAGAGACGTTGAAGAAATTTTCCCTTGGGTATGTTCCTGAGGGGCGTCATGCTTTAGAAACCTATTTGAAAGAAAAGGGTTTTTCAGAAGAAGTTCTCCTAAAAGCTGGGCTCTTAGTCCAAGGTGAAGAAAACGCAGTTCCTTATGACCGCTTCCGGCGGCGCCTTATGTTTCCTATCCAAGATATCAAAGGGCAGGTTGTAGCCTTTGGTGGGCGCCTTTTAGATAAGGGAGAGCCAAAATATCTGAATTCACCTGAAACGCCCCTTTTCTCTAAGGGGAAGCTTTTGTATGGGTATTACCACGCCAAAGAAAAGGAGAAGGAGGACCCCCTCATTATTGTCGAAGGGTATATGGATGTGATTTCCCTTCAACAAGCAGGGATTAAAGGGGCGGTAGCTCCTCTGGGAACTGCCTTAACGGAAGATCAAATTCTGTTGGCGTGGCGGCTAACGCCTGAGCCGATCTTATGTTTTGATGGGGATGGGGCAGGATTCAAGGCAGCAGTCCGGGCCGCTGAGCGTGTCTTGCCGCTTTTAAAGCCAGGTTATTCCTTGCGGTTTGTCTTTCTTCCTCAAGGGGAAGACCCGGATAGCTTAATTCAAAAAGGTCCGTTTTTTGAAACCCTTCTAAAGCAGGCCCACTCTCTGTTAGAGGCGCTTTGGATGTTTTTAACGTACGGAAAAACCTTTAAAACTCCTGAACAAAAGGCAGCTCTGCAAAAGCAATGTACTGTTTGGAGTCAATCAATCCAAAATGCAGATGTGAAAAAGAATTATATTTATGCTTTTAAAGATCTTTTTTATAAGGGTATTGTTGGAAAAAAAGCAGTTGAAAAGTCTTCTTCTTCCTTTAAAAAAGGAAATTTGAATTTTTTATTAATTCATGAGCGTCTCCTCCTTGCAATTTTAATAAATCATCCCAATTTACTAGATGAGACCAGTGATGATTTTGCCTTTTTAGACTTTAAAGAGGCACGTCTTCATGATGTGAAAGAGGCTATTCTGCGCTTTTATGCAGAAGGTACTCAGAGTGAGATGGATTTAAAGGATTACCTTCACCGCAAAGGATTTGAGAGTGAAGTGACTGCTATTTTGTCCCCTCAGATTCTTATTCATGGAGCCTTTGCAAAGCCCTCGGCTTCTTTAGAGGAAGCTCGTGAGGGTTGGAGAGAAATTTTTAATCGTATTCAGGAAACCTTAGGAAAGAGTGACCTGAAAGAAGCTCAAGATCATTTGGCTGAAGAAATGTCAGAAAGTGCTTGGCAACGGTTAAAAATGTTAAAAAAATACACATTGGGTTAGGATTGAGTTGTATTTTCAACACTAAATATGGTTTAGTGTTCAACGAATTAAAGGGGTAGATCACATGGCTACAATGTCAACTTCGATTCCAGAAGCAACGGATTTCGATGAGAAAGATAACAATACCAAGGAAACGCTGAGTGAGAAAGCAGTTAAGCAACTTCTCACGCTGGGAAAACAGCGCGGGTATATAACTTATGAAGAACTTAACGAAGTATTGCCCGAAGACAAGATGAACTCTGAGCAAATTGAAGATATTATGTCCATGATATCGGATATGGGCATTAACGTTGTCGAAGACGAAGAAGCTGAACAAGAAGAAAAGGTTAAGCCCCTGCAGATTGATGCAGAAGGGGGAGAAGAAGCAGCCGAAGCAGTCGTCGTTGAAGTTGGTCGAACTGATGATCCTGTACGCCTTTATTTAAGAGAAATGGGAAGCGTTGAACTTCTCTCTCGAGAAGGCGAAATCGAAATCGCAAAACGTATTGAAGCGGGCCGAGAGATGATGATTGGGGCTATTTGTGAGAGTCCCCTTACAATTCGTGCAATTGTGGGCTGGCGAGACGCCCTCAATCAAGATCAGATGCTCTTGCGGGATATTATTGACATTGAGTCAACCTACACCCAAGGCCCTACTGATGAAGAAGCGGTTTCTGAAGATTTTGAAGCTGAAAGCCTTTTGGTTAAGCCGCCACTGGTTGAAGATTCCTTGGATGAGGAAGAAGGGGGATTTGGAGACGAGGAGGGAGTTGGCCTTTCTCTATCGGGTATGGAAGAATCTTTACGCCCTCAAGTTGTTGAAACTTTTGACCAAATTGCCAAGACCTATACACAGCTTCGAAAGCTTCAAGAGCAGCGCTTGAAAATCCTTCAGGAAGGGAAAGAGCCAGCAGCGGCTGTTGAAAAAAAATATGAAGGACATCGCCATAAACTCATTGAACTTATGGAAAACATCCATCTCAATGCATCCCGTATTGAGCAATTGGTTGAACAGCTTTATACCCTTAACCGTAAATTAGTGGGCCTTGAAGGGCGCCTTTTGCGCCTTACCGAATCCGCAGGGGTTAAACGCGAAAAGTTTCTTGAGCAGTACTATGGCAGTGAGCTTGATCCTGAGTGGTTTGAGAAACTTGACGCTCTTCCTGGAAAAAGTTGGAAAAAGTTTTTAGAAAAACATAAGGATGAAGCTCATGAAGTTCGCCAAATCATTGCCGAAGTTGCTGCTGAGTCAGGCCTTCCTATTGCCGAATTTAGACGTATTGTAGGCACCGTTCAAAAAGGGGAGCGGGACTCCTCACGGGCGAAAAAAGAGATGATTGAAGCGAACCTCCGCCTCGTTATTTCAATTGCCAAAAAATACACCAATCGCGGCCTTCAATTCTTGGATTTGATTCAAGAAGGGAACATTGGCCTTATGAAGGCTGTTGATAAATTTGAATATCGGCGCGGATATAAGTTTTCAACCTATGCCACCTGGTGGATTCGTCAAGCTATTACCCGCTCCATTGCAGATCAAGCGCGGACAATCCGTATTCCTGTTCATATGATTGAAACGATTAACAAATTAGTGCGAACCTCTCGTCAAATCCTTCATGAGATTGGACGGGAGCCGACACCTGAAGAATTGGCTGATAAGTTGAAAATGCCACTTGATAAGGTACGAAAAGTGATGAAAATCGCTAAAGAGCCCATTAGCCTTGAAACGCCTATTGGAGACGAAGAAGACGGCCATTTGGGTGACTTTATTGAGGATAAAAACGCCGTTGTGCCCGTGGATGCAGCTGTTCTTTCCAACTTGCGCGAAACAACGACGCGGGTTCTTGCAAGCCTCACGCCGCGAGAAGAGCGGGTCTTGCGGATGCGCTTTGGGATTGGCATGAACACTGATCACACTTTGGAAGAGGTTGGTCAGCAGTTTGCTGTAACGCGTGAGCGAATCCGCCAAATTGAAGCGAAGGCCTTGCGGAAACTCAAGCATCCTAGCCGTTCTCGTAAATTGCGGAGCTTTTTGGACACATAGCCTTGTTCTTAGAGGATTTTCTAAGGTTTCGTGGTGAGATTTTCTGGTAAAGATGTTTTCATGTAACTATTCACCACTCTCCCCACTCGTGTCATCCTTGGCAAGAAATGTTTTGTTTTCCACCGGAAAACATTAGCATTTCTTAGCCGAGGATCTCTTTGACAACAAGATCCTCGGGTCAAGAAAAGTCGTTGTTTTTCAAAGAGAAACAAGACTTTTCTAGCCCTAGGATGACAAAGACAGGTGAATCGTTACGTTTTCATCAGCGTTTCAAATTCCTTACCAGACATAGGATTAGCAACGTAATATCCTTGATCTACTTGGCAGTTTATTTTCTTTAAAAAGTTCGTAACGATTCACCCCTTTTTCCCATAATTGTTATTCTTGGGCTAGAAGTCCTTGATTTGCAAAGCAAATCATAGGACTTCTTGACCCCCGATCCACACATCAAGAGATCCTCAGCTCAAGAAACGCTAATGCCCCCGCCCCTAAATGGATAGAAAGCTTGTTCTTGTATGATAGGCGGGGGCAAATCGCTTCTTGGCCAAGATGACAAGCCCTCAAATGTGATGAATGGTTCCCATTTCACATTATCATTTTATTAAAAAGTTGTTGTTATTCTCAAAATATATTGAAGAGAGGAAAAGATTTAGCATTAAGAGGAATCATCGCCTATGGCCCAAGAAATACCAGGGAGACTTCCATCAAAGTCTCATAAGTCCAATAAGGATCTAAAAGAGAAACTCTCTATTTTGAATTCACTCCTAGAGAGTGCGACAGAATATTCAATTATTGCCACAGATCTTGATGCCACAGTTTTAACGTGGAGTGAAGGAGCTCATCGAATCTTTGGCTATACCCAGGAAGAGGTCATTGGTATTCAAAAAATTTTTATTATTCAAGATCTTCTTGATGTGAAATCGGTAAAATTAGAAAAACTTCTTGATGAAGTTAAACAAAAAGGAGTGTGGTCCGGTGAATTAAACTGTGTAGAAAAAGATGGCAGTCAATTTACAACTTTTTTTGCAATTACTTTAAGAATGGATCTTAAAGGAAAAAACAGTGGTTACACATTTATATCGCGTAATCTAACAGCGTTACAAGATGAATTAAAATCATTGAAGCAATCTAAAGAATATAACCGTAGTTTGATCGAATCGAATATGGATATTCTGATCACAACGGATATCTTAGGTATCATCAACGATGTCAATCAACAAATATGTGATATTACAGAGTTTCCTCGTGAGAACCTTGTAGGTTCCCCGTTTAAACACTTTTTTACGGATTCCAAGCGTGCTGAGGATGCTATACGGAGAGTCCTTTCAGAAAATCGCATCACAAACTACGAATTGATCGTGAAATCTCGTACGGGCAAATTGACGCCCGTTTCTTTTAATGCGACCACTTTTCGTTCGGAAGATGGACGATTAAAAGGAATTTTTGCTACCGCTCGTGACATTACGGAACAAAAGCGCTTAGAAGAAAAAGCATTGGCGCAAAACCTTGCTTTGAAGGAAGCGACTGACTTTTTTCATGACCTTCTGGAAAGTTCGACGACAAATTCTATTATTGCGCTGGATTTGGAGGGAAATGTTCTTGCTTGGAATGAAGGCGCTAGACGTAACTATACTTATACCGCAGAAGAAATGATTGGCAAGGAAAATGCATCCATTTTACATGTACCAGAAGACATTGAATCAGGTCGAGCACAAGAAATCCTAGATATCGCTTTAAAAACAGGTAACGCGGAAGGCGAGTTTGAACGCGTACGAAAAAATGGGGAACGTTTCTACGCATCGGTTGCTGTTACTTTACGGCTGGACGCAGAAAAAAAACCTGTGGGCTTTGTGTTAATCTCAAAAGATATTACGGAACTTAAACAGCAAAGACAAACCTTAGAGGAACAACTCAATAATAACCTTAGTCTTCTTGAATCCAGTGTGGATGTTATGATGATAACAGATGTTATTGGAATTATTACAGATGTAAACAAACAAACGTGTGTCGTTACAGACCAAACGCGCGAAGAGTTAATTGGAACCCCCTTCAGTGACTATTTCACAGATTCACAACGTGCGGAAGATTGCATTCGGAATGCTTTGTCTTCTGAAAAAGTCATTAACTATGATCTCACAATTAAGTCAAAAGGCGGCAAAGAAACGCTCATGTCCTGTAACGCAACAACATTTAGAGATACACTTGGAAACTTAAACGGCATATTTACCGTTGCGCGAGACGTTACTGAACAAAGGCGTTTAGAAGAACAAATCCGAAAACAAAACAGCGAATTACAGGACAAGACAACTTTTTTAAATGATATTCTTGAAAGCTCAACAGCCTATTCTATCATCGCCGAAGATTTGGAGGGGAAAATCCTCGCTTGGAATGAAGGGGCCAGGATCAACTATGGTTATACAGCCGAAGAAATGATTGGTAAGCAAAATACCAGTGTCTTGCATGCGCCAGAAGATATTGCGTCGGGTCGATTACAAGCCGTTCTGGACGCAGCACTTCGAACAGGAAAAGAGGAAGGCGTACTCGAAAGTGTTCGAAAAAATGGGGAGCGATTTCCTGCATCCTTGGCCCTTACTTTACGTAAAGATAAGCTGGGAAAACCGACAGGTTATGTGTTGATTTCTAAAGATATAAGTGAACAAAGGCGAGAAGCAGGATTACGTTCAAAGAATGTTGAGTTAGCGGAACAAAATCTTCTTTTACAAGAGGCGACCCTTATAAAGAGCGAGTTCTTAGCTAATATGTCTCATGAGTTGCGTACGCCTTTGAACGCCATCATCGGTTTTGCAGAATTGATGCATTTAGGAAAAGTGGGTCCTGTGTCCCCTCAACATAAAGAATATTTAGGAGATATCTTAACCAGCTCTCGGCACTTACTTCAATTGATTAATGATATTCTCGATTTGGCCAAAGTGGAATCAGGTAAAATAGAATTTCATCCCGAAAAAGTTGATTTTAATAAAGTCATTGGAGAAGTGTGTGATATTCTACGTACTTTAATCGCTAAGAACAAAATATCTTTATCAATCAAAGTGGACCCTAAGGTTGCGAGCGCCACACTGGATCCTGCCAAATTTAAACAGATTCTCTATAATTATATCTCCAATGCCTTGAAGTTCACGAACGAAGGCGGAACTGTTGAAATTCGGGTGGTTCCCGAAGGCTCCAAGAATTTTCGTTTGGAGGTGGAAGATAGTGGGATTGGAATTAGCAAACAAGATATCCCTAAGCTTTTCTCTGAATTTCAACAACTTAATGCTACTTCTGCTAAGAAATATCAAGGAACGGGCTTGGGACTTGCCCTCACGCTCCGTATCGTTGAAGCACAAGGTGGGGAGGTTGGTGTAAAGAGTACCCTTGGAAAAGGGAGTACATTCTTTGTTATACTCCCTCTATATCCCAATAAGTTAGAACAGAAAAAGACAGTCAAACCTTCTGCACCAGTAGTCTTTGAAAGTGTTGCAGGGAATATACCCAGGGTTCTCATCATTGAAGATGATCCAGAGGAAAGCGCGCTTATTGCTAAAACGCTAACAACAGCAGGTTATGCAATAGAGATGGCTTTTACAGGAGCTGACGCTATAGAACAGTCTCGTGTAAATCACTTTGATGTCATTACCCTTGATTTACTGCTTCCCGATATGAATGTATGGGATGTTTTGCGTACTATTCGGAATGCGGGGGCCAACCAAGATACCCCCGCTATTGTTGTTACAGTCATCCCCCAAAAGGAAACAAGTTTCGGGTGTAGGGTGGATAATTTCTTGATAAAGCCTCTCCAATCAGACGAGCTTCTGAGGGCACTTAAACAAGTTGATGTTCTCCCCAATGAATTAAAATCCGTGTTATTTGTTGATGATGACCCAAAATTCTTAAAACTCGTTCAACAATACTTAAAAGATTCAACTTTAAATCTTTTTTACGAATCCGATCCGGAGCATGGGTTAGAAATAGCAGAGAAAAACCGGCCCGATGTTATCGTTTTAGATCTTCTCATGCCAAATATTGATGGGTTAGAATTTTTAAGACGTTTGCGAAAGACCGAGAAGGGAAGAAACACGCCTATTATCATTTGTACGTCTCAGGATTTAACTGACGCTGAGAAAGCGCGTATCAGAGTCTCTGTTGAGAGGGTTATACAAAAAGGGGGTGGGGCTATGGAACAGCTTGTTCTCGAGTTAAAACGCATCCTCTCTATTGCGTCTAAAGAGATGTGAGGAAAGAAATTGTATGGCAGGGGAACCAATTTTAATCATTGAGGATAACCCATCCAATTTAAAATTGGTGAAAACATTATTGACGATTGAGGGATATGAAATTCAAACCGCATCAAATTCCGAAGAAGCGATAGAGCTTTTAAATACTTTTCGTCCTCTTCTGATTCTTATGGATTTGCAGCTACCAGGAATGGATGGTCTTGAGCTTACGCAAAAGCTTAAAGGCGATCCTCGGTTTCAAAAGATTATTATTGTTGCACTGACAGCTTATGCCATGTCGCGAGATAAAGAAAAGGCCTTAGCAGCTGGTTGTGATGGCTATATGACGAAACCCATTGATGTAAATACTTTTCCTACAGAAATTAAACGATATTTAACAAATAAAAAAAGTAACTTAGGGCTGCTCCAATGAAAAAGCCAACAATATTAATCATTGAAGACAACTACATCACACGAAAAATGTTAAGAATAACTTTAGAATCAACAAAAAACTATACTGTCATTGAAGCCCAGAATGGATCGGAAGGTCTAAAAATGGCAAAAACACATAAACCCAGTCTCATATTACAAGATTTATTCTTGGGAGATATGAATGGTTTTGAATTAAATAAAAAATTGAGAGTTTTACCTGATATCAAAGACATCCCGATTTTAGCCCTTTCGGGATTTTTAATGGATTTAAAAGAGCAATCAACCCAGTCTGGTTTTACAGCATTCTTGTTGAAACCAATTGAACCTTCACAATTGATTGAAGTTATTAATGTCCATTTACCGCTTTCAGTACACTCAACTTCATTGATGGGAAAAGGGCGACAGATTTTGATTGCAGATGATAATTCCATCCAACTTAAACTTTTAAGCATGCAACTTCAAAACGCGGGGTTTCAGATTACAACTGCAACCGACGGTGTAGTCGCACTCGCTAAAGCTAAAGCCAAGCCTCCAGATGCCATTATCAGTGATATTTTGATGCCAAATCTGGATGGTTTTGGATTATGTTTAGCTATAAGACAAGAACCAAAACTTAGCGCCATTCCAGTTATTCTACTGACCTCACATTATTTAGAGGATGCGGATGTCGATCTGGCTCATAAAGTCGGAGCTACCCGTTACTTGACCCGAACCCCAGACGAAAAAATACTCATTCATGAATTGGTTAATTGTTTAAAAGATATAAGTCCATCGTCGTCTGATATACCTCACGAACTCGAAACTGATATCAAAGAACAGCATACCCATCGACTTATGAGACAACTCGAGCAGCAAATTATATCTAATTCTGGGCTTTCCCAAAGAAGTGCTCTACAAGCGGCTCAATTGGATTTATTAAATGGTGTAGCTGAGGCCTTAACGAATATCACGAAAGATTTTGATGAGACTTTAACAGACGTTCTTTATTCTTGCTTGGATGCAGCTGGAATATCAAAGGGCGCCCTTTATATTAGACAACCGGATGGTAACATCAAATTGCAACAACTCGTTGGTTATAAAGAAAGCCAGAGAAAAAAATTGGAAACCTTCTTTGGAAAAAGTCACCTCTTAACGAAGGTTTTAGAAAGCCAGGAACCTTATGCAATCCCTTCTGATCAATTTTCAAAACAAGAGGCACGGGAGCTTCTGAAACAAGCTCAACTACAATCAGCTTTAATTGTGCCTCTGACTTCGGGAGCTGTAAATCCAGGCATACTGTTTTTAGGATCAGATTCAACCCATTTAATGGGGGAAAGCCCAATTGCCTTTGCGCGAACTTTAGGAATGCAACTTGGGCAGTCGATAGCCTTAGCACAAGCCTTTGAAAATATAACTACTTCTGAACAACGCCATCGTCAACTCGTCGAAATTTCACCTGATGCCATCTGTATTCTGCAAGATAATAAGTTTTCTTTCGCAAATCCCGCGGGGGTAAAATTATTTGGCGCCCAGAAGCCAGAACAAATACTCAATCGATCCGTTTTTGATTTCTTTGAGCCTGCATCCCAATTGGCCCTTAAAGAATATATGACAGGGGAAAAAACTGAAAAAAAGATGCCTTTTATGGAAGGAAAAATTGTAACGATAGATAGTAAAATACTTGATGTAGAAGTCGTTTCAAGTCCATTCATTTATCAAAATAAGCCAGCTATTTACTTGATCATGCGTGATAATACAGAACGTAAACGATCTAAATTACATTTGGAAGTCCAACAGGCAATAGCCTGGAATTTAGCTGAATCAGCAACATTGAATGAGGCAACAACTCAAATATTAAAGGTTATTTGTGAACGGCTACATTGGGATATTGGTGTGATGTGGGCTGTTGATAAAAAAGAAAATGTTTTGCGTTGCGTAACAGTATGGCAAACGCCTGCAATCCAGAACGATGACTTCAAGAAAATATGTTTAAGCATGACTTCTACACCCGGGGATGGCTTCACCGGAAAAGTTTGGCAAAGTCGTAAAGCGGCTTGGAACTTAGATCTTCGTGACGTTTTAGCAAGGAAAGATGCTGGAGCTGCCATCGGATTAAAAATGGGAGCGTGCTTTCCAATTATCTATGAAAATGAAGTTCTCGGCGTTATTGAATTGTTTGATAAAAATATTTATCAAGTGCCCGAAGATTCGTTATCGTGGTTTGAATCAATAGGTAACCAATTTGGTCTTTTCCTGAAACGAAAGCATATGGAAGGACAGATGCTCTATCTGGCAGAACATGATGTTTTGACCGGGTTAGAAAACCGAAAGCTCATTGAAGAACATTTGCTTACTGAGCTCACAAAAACGAAGAAATATAATAAAAAATTAGCCGTCCTATTTATAAACTTAGATTATTTTAAATTTATTAATGATTCAATGGGTCATCACTTCGGTGACCTTTTGTTAATTGAAGTCTCTAAAATCCTTCAAAATTGTCTCAGACCTGAAGACTCACTTGGTCGACTAGGAGGGGATGAATTTATCGTTATTATTCCCGATATAAATTCACATGAAGAAGTTATTCCGCTAGTAGAAAGGATCCAAAGACAACTTCAAAATAAAATTGTTTTAGAAGAAAAAGATTTTTTTATAACTGCGAGTATAGGGATTAGTCTTTATCCTGAAGATGGAAAGGACGTTCAAACCTTAATCAAGAATGCAGATATTGCGATGTATCGGGCGAAGGAGAAAGGCAGAAATAGTTTTCAATTTTGCACGCTGGAAATGACTTTAAAGGCTGAAAATCGAGCCCTATTACAAAAAGATCTGTATCATGCTTTGGATAATAATGAATTTGTTCTCTATTACCAACCTAAAATTGAATTGGAAACTCAAAAAACGATTGGAATGGAAGCACTCCTTCGATGGCAGAGAACGAGGGGTATTGTCTCGCCGGGAGACTTTATTTATGCAGCAGAGGAAACTGAGCTTATTATACCCCTTACTGAATGGGTATTACGTACAGCCTGTAAGCAAAATAAGAGATGGCAAAAAGAAGGTCTCCCCGAAATTTCCGTGGCTATCAATCTTTCAATCAACAATTTGAATGAACGACTTTTGGATGTTGTGGGGCAGATTTTGAAGGAAACCGATCTATCCCCTAACTGCCTCGAAGTTGAATTAACGGAAAGCATCCTTATGGTAAATATAGAAAACAATATTCAAATTTTGAGCAAACTGAAAAAAATGGGACTTAAAATAGCAATCGATGATTTCGGAACAGGATATTCATCTTTGAGCTATTTAAAACGTTTTCCTATCGATTATCTAAAAATTGATCAATCATTTGTCCGTGATATTGAAAAAGATCCAAATAATTCGGCAATTATTGTTGCCATCATTGCCATGGCGCACAGTTTGGGTTTTAAAGTCATCGCTGAAGGCGTCGAAACTGAAGCACAGCTCTCATTTTTGGCCAAACATCACGTTGATGAAATACAGGGATATTATTTTAGTCATCCTTTGCCAGCTAAGGAGGCTACACATTTTTTAAAAAAAGAAACGAAGCTACAAAAAAACTAATTGATTTTGATGGTATGGTCTGAGCGTCTTTAAAGAGCCTTAATAGTGAGGCAAGATAAGGCCATACCAACTAAAGAAAGGGCCATACCATGGAAATTAAAAAGCAGGATCCCTTGAAACCTTTCAAATCACTTTAGGGGTTGATCTCCAGAAAAATCCTGACATAAAAGAACCAATAGCTGCGCTTTATAAAGGTCTATTACTTCTGGCAAACGTGGGTGGGAAACCACTTCTGGCTGTCTTTCTATATTAAGCGAGTGTTTTTAAATGCTGCCGATTTGCTACCTAGAAAATTTTTATAATTTTCAAGGAACGCGAAAATCCCTTTGTTGAAATGGGGCGAGTGATGGGGATTGAACCCACGGCCTCCAGTGCCACAAACTGGCGCTCTAACCAACTGAGCTACACCCGCCATGAAATGAGTATGGTTCATCTACTCTTAATTTTGACATTTCGTCAAGATAGGGATTCTTTTACCCGCCTACGCAAAAGCCTATACGTAAGTTTGGTGATGTAAGTGCGCGGGTATCCGCCGAAGCCTTGGCGAAGGAGGATAACGCTTTGGCGGGTGAAATCCTAGATACCATGAGAGTAAGCTCATGGAGTTTCATAGAAAGTCTATTTTCTTCTGGAAATTAAGAAAGTTTCATCCTAAAGTACGGACCAGATAAAAACGATGAGAAAGAGATTATGCAAACGATTTTACTTGTCATCCATTTGCTGATTACGATTGCAATGATCGGGGTGATTTTAATTCAAAGGAGTGAAGGTGGCATGGGCCTTGGTGGAGGGACCATGGGAGGTCTCATGACAACCCGCGGTTCGGCAAACTTTTTGACCCATCTTACGGCAATCTTGGCAGGATTTTTTTTAGTGACGAGCCTTGCCCTTGCTATTGTAGCAAGCCATCAAGCGCGTCCTTCTTTTATTTTAGATCAACCTTCTCAAGGTCAACCGGCGGCTCCTCAGCAGTAGTTGGTTATCAGCATTCAGTGACCAGAGGGGTATGTAAACTTTTATGAAGGGGACTTGGGAAAACGTTCTGAAGACTGAAAATTTGGCACTGAACACAGGAGTAAAGGCGTGGCTCGATTTATTTTTGTAACCGGTGGTGTTGTTTCCTCTTTAGGAAAAGGAATCGCAGCAGCTTCCTTAGGAGCTCTCCTCCAAGCGAGGGGTTATAAGGTTTTGCTTCGTAAATTGGAGCCTTACATTAACGTTGATCCTGGCACCATGAATCCCTTCCAGCATGGGGAGGTTTACGTTACGGAAGACGGGGCTGAAACGGACCTTGATCTCGGGCATTATGAACGGTTTACAGGTGTGAATACAACACGCTTTGATGCGGTTTCTACCGGCCAAATTTACTCCAACGTCATTGCAAAAGAGCGGCAGGGTGACTACCTGGGGGCTACGATTCAAGTTATCCCTCATATTACGGATGCCATTAAAGACGCTATTTTGAGAAATACGGAAGAAGCTGATTTTGTCATTTGTGAAATTGGCGGAACAGTTGGCGATATTGAAGGTCTTCCTTTCCTTGAGGCCATTCGTCAATTACGGAATGATGTAGGATATCGCAATTCTCTTTTTATTCATTTGACGTTGGTGCCTTATATTCCAACGGCAGGTGAACTCAAAACAAAGCCTACGCAACATTCGGTTAAAGAGCTTCAAAGCAAGGGAATTCAACCCGATATTCTTCTATGTCGCAGTGATCGACCGATTGGGATTGAAGAAAGGCGGAAACTGGCACTTTTCTGCAACATCAAGCCGGAATGTGTGATTGAAGCGCTTGATGAGTCTACAATTTATCAGGTCCCGATAAACTATCACCATCAAGGTCTTGATCGAGAAGTCTGCAAGCATTTTGGTTTAGAGGCGAAGACATCTCCCGATCTTGCCATTTGGGAGCGAATCGTTGAAACCATCGTTCGACCCGAGGGAGATGTGACAATTGGTGTTGTCGGAAAATATACAGGCCTATTGGATGCTTACAAATCCTTACATCAGTCTTTGATTCATGGTGGCATTGGTAACAATGTTCACGTCAATATTGAATGGATTGATTCATGCCAATTTGAAGAGGGAAGCAAAGCAACCCTTTTAGAGCGCTTGTCGCACCTGCATGGTATTCTCGTTCCTGGAGGCTTTGGAGAGCGCGGAACCATTGGAAAAATTGCAGCCATCCAATGCGCACGCGAGCAAAAAATTCCTTTCTTTGGTATTTGTTTAGGCATGCAACTGGCCGTTCTGGAAGCCTTACGAAATATTGGAAAGCATCCAGAGGCAAATTCCACTGAATTTGGATCCACCTCAATGCCAGCAATTGCTTTAATGACGGAATGGCTGAAGGGGGAGGTTGTTCAAAAATATTTCCCCGGCGCAGCTTTAGGGGGCACCATGCGATTAGGCGCCTATGAGTGTAAGCTGTTGCCTGATTCAAAGGTTCATGAAATCTACAAAAATTCCCTTATTTCTGAACGTCACCGCCATCGGTATGAGGTCAATACAACTTACCTTAAAGAGCTTGAAACGTGTGGTTTTTATGTTATGGGAACGACACCCGATGGGATTTTACCAGAAGTTATGGAACGTAAGGATCATCCTTGGTTTGTTTCTGTACAATTTCATCCTGAACTTAAATCGCGGCCTTTTAAGCCCCACCCTTTATTTGTTGCTTTTATTGAAGCCGCCCTTAACCAAAACCGCCTTATTTGAAGGGGAAGTGTGATGACGCATCGTGTAAAAGTTGGTTCCCTTGAAGTCGGTAATGATTTGCCCTTTACCCTGATTGCCGGGCCTTGCGTTCTTGAAAGCCGTCAGCATGCTCTTGAGATGTCCCAAGCCCTTGTCGAGCTTACGAATAAGCTTGGGATTGGGCTCATTTATAAGACATCCTTTGATAAGGCGAATCGAACAAGTCTTGATGGTGTACGGGGTTTGGGGCTTCAGGAAGCCTTGCCAATCTTTGCTGAGATTCGTGAAAAATGGGGATGCCCTGTTGTCACTGATGTCCATGAGCCTTCCCAATGTGCAATTGTGGCGGAAGCTGTCGATATGCTTCAAATCCCTGCTTTTTTATGTCGACAAACGGATCTTCTTTTGGCAGCAGGAAAAACAGGAAAAGCCCTTAACGTTAAGAAGGGACAATTCCTGGCTCCTTGGGATATGAAGAATGTGGTCAAAAAAATTGAAGAAACAGGCAACCGGAATATCCTTCTCTGCGAGCGAGGTGTTTCCTTCGGTTATAATACCTTAGTCTCTGATATGAGGTCCCTTCCCATTCTTGCCCAGTTGGGCTATCCCGTTGTGTTCGATGCAACCCATTCGGTCCAGCAACCAGGAGGGCAGGGGGCATCGACCGGAGGTCAGCGTGAATTTGTGCCTGTCCTCGCACGATCAGCGGTCTCCATAGGGGTTGCTGCTGTTTTCATCGAAACTCATCAAGATCCAGACCACGCTCCGAGCGATGGCCCCAATATGGTTAAATTTAAAGATATGCCAGCTCTTTTAGAGACCCTCATTGCCTTTGACCGCTTGGCGAAATCCAACCCACTTTCCTTAGTATCTTAAACGAGGTCCCATGAGCATTATCATCGATATCCTAGGTCGTGAAATCCTAGACTCCCGCGGTAACCCCACAATTGAGGTTGATATAGAGCTGGAAAGCGGGGCGCGAGGGCGTGCAGCCGTTCCTTCAGGCGCTTCGACCGGTAAACATGAAGCCGTTGAAAAACGGGATGGGGATAAGGATCGCTACAATGGCAAGGGTGTCATGAAAGCGGTGCAAGCCGTTAATGATGAAATATATGAGGCCCTTTGTGGTGCTGAAGCGCAGGATCAAATCTTAATTGACCAAAACTTGATTGACCTTGATGGGACGGAAAACAAAAGCCGCCTTGGTGCAAATGCGCTTTTGGGGGTCAGCTTAGCGACAGCGCGGGCCGCAGCGATGGAAGAAGGACAACCCCTCTATCGTTACATTGGGGGCATTTATGCACACGTGCTTCCCGTTCCCTTAATGAACATCATTAATGGGGGCGCTCATGCCGATAACCCCATCGATTTCCAAGAGTTCATGATTGTTCCTTTCGGTGCACCGACTTTCAGGGAATCCCTGCGTTGGGGGGCCGAAATTTTCCATGCCTTAAAGAAAAACCTTTCTGATGCAGGATTTAGTACGAATGTGGGTGATGAAGGTGGCTTTGCGCCGGCACTTCCTTCGACACAATCAGCTTTAGACTTTATCATGAAGTCTATTGAAGCTGCGGGTTACAAACCTGGAGAAGAAGTTGGACTCGCCCTCGATGTTGCGGCGAGTGAATTTTATCGGGATGGACGTTATCACATGACGGGAGAGAAGAAAGTCCTTGAAGCTGAAAAACTTGTAGGCCTTTATGAAAGCATTGTTAAGAGCTATCCCATTCTTTCCATTGAAGACGGCATGGCCGAGGATGATTGGAAGGGTTGGAAATTGTTGACGGATGCCTTGGGTGAGAACGTTCAAATTGTGGGAGATGACCTGTTCGTTACGAACTCTAATCGTCTTGCCGATGGCATCGAAAAGGGAGTTGCGAACAGTATTTTAATTAAGGTCAACCAAATCGGAACCTTAACTGAAACCATACAAACAGTGGACCTTGCCCACCGCTCTGGCTATACAACCATTATGTCCCATCGATCAGGGGAGACAGAAGATTCAATCATTGCAGATTTAGCAGTGGCATTGAATTGCGGCCAGATTAAGACAGGATCCCTCTCCCGATCCGATCGATTGGCCAAATATAACCAGCTGTTGCGCATCGAAGAAGCCCTCGGGCCACAGGCTGTATTTGGGCTTTAATTCACCGTGATGATGAACAAAACTCAGACAAAGCAAGGAAAACTCGTAACTATTCACTACTCTCCCCACACTTGTCATTCTAGCCCAAGGATGATGGTATGGACCTGGCGATTACCAAAAGCGAATGGTAATCTCTTATCGGCATCTAGGTGCCATAAATGTACAACATTTAAAAGCGAGGCCCATACCATGGAAATAAAAACATTAACCGTCG
>Ga0299912_10000895_pt1 | contig 24215 bp, 24 predicted proteins | sample RVTome_2_FD_207667 | JGI IMG/M metagenome (GOLD analysis project Ga0299912, IMG submission 207667) | Soil microbial communities from uranium-contaminated site in the Upper Colorado River Basin, Wyoming, United States - RVT95D214 (version 2) ... | reverse complement strand
CCGTCCTTCAGCGCGGGCAGGCCCTGGGCGCCGTCATGGCGCTCGCCGTTTTCGTCGGTCTTCCAGATCGGCAGGCCCCATTCTTCGAACAGGTGCACGGAATCATCCACGTTGCGGCCCAGGTCATAGGCCAGGTCGTCGCGGGTGATGCCCATCAGGTCGTTGGAGACCATGCGGGCGTAGTCAGCGGGATCCTGCTCGGAGCCGATGTAGGTGTTGATCGCGGACAGACCCTGCGCCACGGCGCCGGAACGGTCCATCGCAGCCTTGTCGACCAGCTTGATTTTAAGATCGATGCCCATCTCGGCCTTGGCAGCGTCTGCCCAGCGCATGACTTCGTAGCCAGCACCGCAACACGCCATGCCACCGCCGATCAGAAGGATGTCCACATCCTCCTGGACAACTTCGGGATTACCAAATTCTCCAGCCATTTCAATTACCTTTCTAGTTAACCGGGATTACTTACGGATCAGTTCGGCAGGGTTGCCGGCACGGTAGCCGCCCATCATTTCCCGGGTGAACGAACCCGTGGTTTCGATATCGGCCATCTTGGGCATGGGCTTGCCGCCGTAGCAGTCAATGGAGCCTTCTGGGGTGGTGCGGATCGGGAACTTGAAGCGCTTCAGGGTGCCGTTGCGGAACTTGATCGTCCACATGATGGAGTCGGAACCACGTAGCGGCTGCACCATGCCGCCCAGCGGCACGACGTCGGCGTAGTGACGGACTTCAATGGCTTGCTGCGGGCAAATCTTCACGCACGAATAGCACTCCCAGCACTGCTCCGGCTCCTGGTTGAACGCGCGCATGGCGTGGCCGGTTTCCGAACCGTCCTTGTCCAGTTTCATCAGGTCGTGCGGGCAGATGTACATGCAGGCGGTCTTGTCCTGACCCTTGCAGCCGTCGCACTTGTCGGTACGAACATAGGTTGGCATTACAGTCTCCTAAAGTTAGCTAACAATCCGCGTACGTCGCGGTCCGATTAGAACTGAACCCGTCCTTGGCCGGGGCGATTCGCGAATCCGCTTCCGGTAGGCTCGTGTCCTAAAACCTTGCCCTGTTCGAGTGTTGCTGCGAACAGGGCGAAACCCCTTCCGGCATGGCTGCCGGAAGGGAAAATCATGCTGCCGAGTGGCCTTTCAGCTCGACCTTGACGTTTTGTTCTGCGGAAAGACCAGCGTAGTACTTCTGCAGCACTTTCGCGACTTCCGGGCGGCTGAATTCGACCGGCAGGTCCTGGCCTTCGGACAGCATCGAACGCACCTTGGTGCCGGACAGCAGGATGCGGTCATCCTTGGTGTGCGGGCAGGTGCGCTGCGAAGCCATGCCGCCGCACTTGTTGCACCAGAAGGTCCAGTCGATGTTCATGTTGACGGTCTCGAGCGAACCCTTGGGGATCTCGTCGAAGATCTTCTGCGCGTCGAACGGGCCGTAGTAGTCGCCCACGCCGGCGTGGTCGCGGCCGACGATCAGGTGCGAACAGCCATAGTTCTGGCGGAACAGGGCGTGCAGCAGGGCTTCGCGCGGACCGGCATAGCGCATGTCCAGCGGGTAGCCGGCCTGGATCACGGTGTTGGGGGCGAAATAGTTGTCGACCAGCACGCTGATCGCTTCGGAACGCACTTCGGCGGGGATGTCGCCCGGCTTCAGCGCGCCCAGGAGGGAGTGGACCAGCACGCCGTCCATGGTCTCGATGGCGATCTTCGCCAGATATTCATGGCTGCGGTGCATCGGGTTGCGGGTCTGGAAGGCGGCGATCCTGGACCAGCCCATTTGCTCGAACTTGGCGCGGGTCTCGGCCGGGGTCATGAACTGGTCGCCGTATTCTTCCTTGAAGCTGCCGGTGGACAGGACCTTGACCGGGCCGGCCAGGTTGTATTTGCCCTGTTCCATGACCATCTTGACGCCGGGATGCTCGAGGTCGGTGGTCTTGTAGACCTGCATGCACTCATGGGCCTTGTCGATGCTGTACTTCTCGGTCACCTTCATGGTGCCCATGATCTCGCCGGACTCGCCGTCGACCAGGGCGATGTCGTCGCCGGCCTTGATGGTTTCATCATCCGTGGACAGGGTGACCGGGATCGGCCAGAACAGGCCGTTGGCCATCTTGTAGCCGTCGCACACGCCTTCCCAGTCGCCGTGGGTCATGAAGCCGTCGAGCGGGGTGAAGCCGCCGATGCCCATCATGATCAGGTCGCCGGTTTCGCGCGAGCTCATCTTGAGCTTGGGAAGCGAGGCAGCGCGGGTTTTCTCGGCGGCGAGTGCGTCGCCCGTCAGCAGCAGGGGTTTGAGTTCACCGCCACCGTGGGGGCGTACCAGTTTGGACATGCTGTCTCCTCAGACTTTATGGGGGTATTACAGGCTAGGCAGGATAGCACCCGGTCCGGCGCCTGAATAATCCTTTATTTTTATTTGAGGATAAGCGGGTTTGATATTCGATTGCAGAATCGAAAAAGCCCGGATAAACCGGGCTTTTTCTTTTTTAAACAATTATTTATGCGTCGAAGAACGCGGGCATGTCGGTCTGCTCGGTCTTGATGACGTCGACCCAGGCGGGTTTGGTGTCGGCTCCGGCGGCAGCCAGCTTCTTGGTTTCTTCGTAGAGCATTTTCCAGCGGTTGTACAGACAGTCGCTGACCTTGCGCATGCCCGAGTCGAAATAGGAGTTGTGCAGGTCGCCGATGGTGCGGGTGAAGGATTCCATCTGCTCCAGCAGGTTGTGCGGATAGCCCTGGCGGTTGGGGTCGGCGTACTTGACCATTTCACGCTTGACCGCGCGCACGAAGACTTTCTGGCCTTCGGTGAGATCGGCTTCGGTGCGGGGCGCGCCGCCGAAATTCATGACTTCCTGAATGAAACTGTTCAGGCGTTCGCCGAAATCGAAGTTGGCGTAATCGACGTTTTGCATAAAGCCTCCATTGACTGATGATGCGCTTGAAACTGGACCTGCATCGGCTGATTATCCCACGCTGCGGGATGCCGCTGTCTAGCCTCTTGGCGGGGCTGGCGCGGGATTATTGCCTAAGCCCTTGAATCCAGCGGGAATAAATTTTGTCTGCCAGATGGTGGAGTTGGGCGGTGCGGGCGGGCAGGTCCGATTGCATGGCCGCAACCGACTGCACGCCGGGACTGTCGCTGGCAGCGATCTCGGCGGCGCCGTTGTCGCACCAGCTGGCGATGAGTTCGGGCGTCATTTCGACGTGGCATTGCATGCCGATATGGCGGTCATCCAGCACATAGGCCTGGTTGGCGCAAAAGGCGCTGTCGAGGATGCGGCTGGCGCCCGGCGGCGGGGTGAAAGTTTCGCTGTGCCAGTGGAACGCCAGCATGGGTTGCGTGGTGTCGCCCAACCAGGGGCGGGCGGCCTCGGCATCGGTGATGCGCACATCGCCCCAGCCGATTTCCTTAAGCGGATTGGCGCCGACTGAACCGCCCAGTGCGCGGGCCATCAACTGCCCGCCCAGGCAGTGGCCGATGACCGGAATGTTGGAGGCGACGGCTTCGCGAATCAGCGCCAGCACCCGCGGAATCCAGGGCAGATCGTCGTTCACGCTCATCGGCCCGCCCATCAAGCAGACGCCGGAAACGCCGTTAAGGGTTTCAGGCACGGCGTCACCCGCGTCGATGCGTACCAGTTTCCAGGGAATGCCGTGTTGATCCAGGAACGTGGTGAAATACCCCGGCCCTTCGGTGGGGGAATGACGAAAAATCAGAACAGGATGCATGATGGCTTTCAAGCAAACAACAAACACGCTCATCTTAGCCGCCGGGATGCTTTCCTGCACGACGGCGTGGGCGACCAGCGTGTCGGTGGTGGGCCTGTTCAAGGACAAGGCCATCGTCAGCATCGACGGCGGCAAGCCGCGCACGCTGAGCGTAGGGCAGACCATGGGCGGGGTGAAACTGCTCGCTGCGGATTCGGACAGCGCCCAGTTCGACGTCGACGGCAAGCGCCGCGCCTTGAGCATGGGGCAGTCGTTCGCGGGGGGCACGGCGATGGGCGAACGCCAGAGCGTATCGCTCACGGCCGATGCGCGCGGCCACTTTGCCGCGTCGGGTTCGATCAACGGCTATCCGATGACCTTCATGGTCGACACCGGCGCCACGGCGATTGCCATCAACGCGGCCGAAGCCACGCGCCTCGGACTCGACTACAAGCGCGGCCAGGCGGTGGGCGTTGGCACGGCAGCGGGCATGGTGCCTGCATGGCGCGTCACCTTCAACACGGTGAAGATCGGCGGCATCAGCGTCAACCAGGTGGAAGGCCTGGTGGTGGAAACGGGGCTGAATGTGCCGCTGCTGGGGATGAGCTTTCTCAACCGGATGGAAATGCTGCGAGACGGGCAGACGATGACGCTGACCAAGCGTTATTGATGGCGCGCGTATTGCCAATGAAACAAGGCCTGCAATTGCAGGCCTTGTTTCATTGGCGGGCAAGTCAAGCGGCTTTGCGCTTGTGGCTTCGGCCGCTGCGCTTAACGTTCGCTTCGCTCACGTTAGCCTGCGCCGCAAACGGGTCCAGCGTCTTACGCCTGGACCCGCTTGTCGCGCTCGATCAGTGCGTACGCCGAGTGGTTGTGGATGGACTCGAAATTCTCGGCTTCCACCACGTAGGCATCGATCAGCGGTTCGGCGTTCATCGCAGCGGCGACGTCGCGCACAATGTCCTCGACGAACTTGGGATTGTCGTAGGCGCGCTCGGTCACCCACTTCTCGTCCGGCCGCTTCAGCAGGCCGAAGAGTTCGCATGAGGCCTGGTCTTCCACCTTGCGCACCAGGTCCTCGATCCACAGGAAGCCGTTGGTTTTCGCGGTGACGGTGACGTGCGAGCGCTGGTTGTGCGCGCCGTAGTCGGAGATTTTCTTCGAGCAGGGGCACAGGCTGGTCACCGGCACCAGCACCTTGGTGGTGTGGGTGAACTGGCCCTTCTCGATGGAACCGATGAAGGTGACTTCGTAATCGAGCAGGCTCTGCACGCCGGAAACGGGGGCGGCCTTGTTGACGAAGTAGGGGAAGGTCATCTCGATATAGCCCGATTCGGCTTCAAGGCGCTCGACCATCTGGCGCAGCATGCCTTCGAAGTTCTCGACCGAAATCTCGCGCTCGCGCGTGTTGAGGATTTCGATGAAACGCGACATGTGCGTGCCCTTGAAGTTGTGCGGCAGGTACACGTACATGTTGAAAGTGGCGATGGTGTGCTGGACGCCGTCGTTCTTGTCCGCGACCCGGATCGGGTGGCGGATGCTCTTGATGCCCACCTTGTTGATGGCGATTTGCCGCGTGTCGGCCGAGCTTTGCACGTCGGGCATGCAAACAGCGGTGTCGCAAATCTGGTTCATGGCAGGCTCCTTGATCATTGCAGTTTAGACTCAGTATAAACTGCAAGAATAGTTGAGTAAACTACTCGGGTAATAGGGTTATCCGCTTCCGCACGGCTGCTTCGATTCCCGCAGCGTCGAGCCCGCAGTCCGCCAGCATCTTCGCCGCGTCGCCATGTTCGATGAAGGTGTCGGGCAGGCCCAGGTGCAGGATCGGCATGATGACGCCGAGTTCGGCCAGCGCCTCGGCCACCCCGGCGCCGGCGCCGCCCGCAATGGCGTTTTCCTCCAGCGTGACCAGCAGACGATGGCCGTGCGCCAGTTCGCGCAGCAGATCGACGTCCAGCGGCTTCACGAAGCGCATGTCGGCCACGCTGGCGTCGAGCGCCTCGGCGGCGGCCAGCGCAGGGGCGACCAGGCTGCCGAAGGCGATCAGCACCACGTCGCGGCCGCTGCGGCGCAGCACGCCCTTGCCGATTTCGAGCGGTTCGAGGCCGGATTCGATGGCGGCGCCGCAGCCGCTGCCGCGCGGGTAGCGCACCGCCGACGGGCCGTTGTGCAGGAAAGCGGTGGTCAGCAGGCGGCGGCACTCGTTCTCGTCCGACGGCGCGGCGATCAGCATGTTGGGAATGCAGCGCAGGAAGGACAGGTCGAAGCTACCGGCGTGCGTCGGGCCGTCGGCACCGACCAGCCCGGCGCGGTCGATCGCCAGCATCACCGGCAGATCCTGCAGGGCGATATCGTGGATCAACTGGTCATAGGCGCGCTGCAGGAAGGTCGAATAAATCGCCACCACGGGCTTCACGCCCTCGCAGGCGAGGCCGGCGGCAAAGGTCAGCGCGTGCTGTTCGGCGATGCCGACGTCGAAATAGCGCTTCGGAAACGCCTGCGAGAAGCGCACCAGGCCGGAGCCTTCGCGCATGGCCGGGGTGATGCCGACCAGCCGCGTGTCGGCGGCCGCCATGTCGCACAGCCAGTCGCCGAATACCTGCGTGTAAGTGGGCTTGCCGCCGGTTTTTTCAGCGATGCCGTTTGACGGGTCGAAGCGCGACACGCCGTGATACAGGCAGGGATTGGCTTCGGCAGGCTCGTAACCCTTGCCCTTTTTGGTGACGACATGGAGGAACTGCGGGCCGCTCAACTGCTTGATGTTGGAGAGGGTTTCCAGCAGCACGTCGAGGTCGTGGCCGTCGATCGGGCCGATGTAGTTGAAGCCGAATTCCTCGAACAGCGTGCCCGGCGTCACCATGCCCTTCATGTGTTCCTCGGCGCGCTTGGCGAGCTCGCGGATCGGCGGCGCGACGGACAGCACCTTCTCGCCGGCACGGCGGGCGGCGGCGTAGAACTTGCCCGACATCAGCCGCGCCAGGTAGTTGTTGAGTGCGCCGACGTTGGGCGAAATCGACATGTCGTTGTCGTTCAGCACCACCAGCAGCGGCAGGTCAGTGGCGCCGGCGTTGTTGAGCGCCTCGAACGCCATGCCGGCGGTCATCGCGCCGTCGCCGATGACCGCCACGGCGCGCTGGTTCGATCCCAATTGATGGAAGGCCTCGGCCATGCCGAGCGCGGCCGAGATCGAGGTGCTGGAATGGCCGGCGCCGAAGGCGTCGTATTCGCTCTCGGCGCGGCGCGGGAAGCCGGCAATGCCGCCGGCCTGGCGCAGGCCGGCCATCGCTTCGCGGCGTCCGGTGAGAATCTTGTGCGGGTAACTCTGGTGGCCGACGTCCCAGACGATGCGGTCCGCCGGCGTGTCGAATACGAAGTGCAGGGCCAGGGTCAGTTCCACTGCGCCCAGGTTCGAGGCCAGATGGCCGCCGGTATGAGCGACGGAATCCACCAGGAATTCGCGCAGTTCGGTCGCCAGCTTCGGCAGATCGGCGGGTGCGAGTGCCCGCAGGTCGGCGGGGGTATTGATGGTGTCGAGCAAAGGCGTGGTCATGTCAGAAGGTCCGCTCGACCACGAAATCGGCCAGCTGGCGCAGCCGTGCGGCGGGTGCGCCGAGACCGGCCAGCGCGGCGTGGGCGTCGGCACGCAGTTCCTGCGCCAGTTCGCGCGCGCGTGCCGCGCCGAGCAGGCTGACGTAGGTCGGCTTGTTGTTGGCTGCGTCCTTGCCGGCGGTCTTGCCGAGCGTAGCGGTGGGCGCTTCGGCGTCGAGCACGTCGTCGACCACCTGGAAGGCGAGCCCGATGCACTTGGCATAATGGTCGAGCGCGGCGGCGGCCGCATCGGTCAGGTTGCCGCACTGCGCGCCCAGCAGCACCGAGGCGCGGATCAGCGCGCCGGTCTTGTGGATGTGCATGAATTCGAGTTCGGTGAGATCGAGCGGCTTGCCCACGCTGGCCAGATCGATTGCCTGGCCGCCGGCCATGCCGCGCGATCCGGACGCCTGCGCCAGCAACTGCACCATCTTCAACTGGGTGGCAGCATCGTTGGCCAGCGGCTGCGAAGCGAGGATGTCGAACGCCAGGCTCTGCAGGGCATCGCCCACCAGCAGCGCGGTGGCTTCGTCGAACTCCACATGCACCGTCGGCTTGCCGCGCCGCAATGCATCGTCGTCCATCGCCGGCATGTCGTCGTGCACCAGCGAATAGGCGTGGATCAGTTCCACCGCGGCGGCGGCATGCTGCACCCGTTCGGGGTCGGCGCCCGCGACCTCGCCGGCGGCAAACGCCAGCAGCGGGCGCACGCGCTTGCCGCCGCCCAGTACCGCATAGCGCATTGCTTCGTGCAGGCGCTGCGGGGCAATTTGGGCAGAGGGAAGCCAGTCGGCCAGCACGCTTTCGATGCGAGCCTGGCAGCCTTGCGTCCAGGCAGCAAAATCAGTCATCGGCGTCTTCGTTCCTGGAGGGCTGCGCAGTCTTGAAAGAGAGCAAGGCGCCATTTTCCAGAACCTTCACCTGTTGCTCGGCATCGGCCAGCTGCTGGCGGCAGTACTGCAGCAGTTCGGCGCCGCGCTTGTAGGCGGTGAGCGAGGCTTCCAGCGGCAACTGGCCGGATTCCATCTCGACCACAATGGCGTCAAGTTCGGCCAGTGCGGACTCGTAATCCTTAGGGGGGGTGGCGCGGGATTTGGCCATGAAATCGAACCCGGCGGGCAAAGAACGCTACTTTAACAAATTCGGCGTGGGGGCGCCTCTCTGGGTCGGAGGCCCATGCTAGAATTTTTTCGTCTCGTGGGCCTGCACCCCCTTGCAGGGCGTTAAGGGGAATGCCGTGCTTGTTCACGGCTGACAAGTCGGCAACAACCACGTTCTTAATGCGGTGGGCTCACGTGCAGGTGGCATGAAGTTCTGATCTGAAATCACAATTAATAAAGCAGGGGGTGAGGAAATGGGTTTTAGAAAAAAGTGCAGTCAGAGCCCGGTGCTGTTCGTAGGTGTCGTGTTGGTCGCGTTAGTGATCATCTCAGTGTTGGTTGCGGATATGGTCTCGGTGTATTTCAGCAATGCTGGAGACTGGAATGCGTCGGGTGCCGGAGGCACATGGGCCGGTGCGCTGGTTGCGCTGGTTGGATTTATATTCGTTTTTCTGCAATTGACCCGAGAGACAAGGGAAATACAAAACCAGACGAAGTGGCAGGTTTACAGTAACGGCCTCACTACCTTGAACGTGTTTGTTGATCACCCCGAACTGCGTGCTTATTTTTATGGCGACGAGCTCCCGGTTCCTGAAGAACCGGTCCTGAAAAATCAGGTTTTTGCCGCTGCAGAGATGTTGGCCGATCACTGGGAAAGCACGATGCTTTCAGACGACACCCTGAATAGTGAAGTCGATGCGTTATGGCGAATCTACATGCTTGGAATTTATTGCAGGAGTCCAGCGCTGAGGGAGTTTCTGAAAAATGAAAATGAGGGGTATCGCTATTCGGACAAGTTCAAAAACATGTTCACAAGTTTCGATTGCCAGAAAATGAAGCAATTCAAGGCGGGAGAAATTGACGCAACGCAGTTGCTTTCAGGTGTCGCCTGACGCGTTTTGCGGATTCAAACGCATGATGGTTACGTTTTCGCCAAGATAGTCCTCCTCGCTGACGTACTGCCATCCAAGACGCTCATACATATCGCGTGAAGCCGGCGTGTAAAGCCAAAGCTGGGGAATACCCATTTTGGCCGCTTGCTCCATGGCATGCCTGGTCAACGCCGTCCCAATTCCCTGGCCGCGTCGTGATGGTTTGACATACACGCCCCCAAGCCATGGGGAAAGGTCTTTGCGGGTTGTCATGTCCTCGTCCACCAGCATGGCTGAGCCGAGCAATTCGTCCCCCTCGGTTGCGACGTAAATGGTCGGAATGTGGTCGCGCAAAGTCGAACGACTGACATATTCAGCCCATTCTGAGCCCCACTGGTCCCGATGCCATCCGACCAGGGTGTCGAGCAGATCAAGGCGGTCTGCGATGCTTTCTATTTTCATGAAATATATCGGGATGCTGAAGTGTATAGATTTACATTTTTCATCTGCAACGGGAAGACCTTCATCGGGGGGGCATCGGGAGGACTGCCGCGGCGCGCAGTTCACCTTTGGTCCCGGTTATTTTGTCTATTAGTCGCCGGTTGACAATGGCATGATGCATTTCCATAGTTTTCTGCGGTGCGAAATCGAGCCGTATTTGAAATGAGCCTTTTTCTAATTCATCACGGGCGGTCGATACCGCCCGTTTTTTTCGGGCGCGCCTGATGAAGTCGAGCTGGATGCTGGTGGCGGCTGCGCTGTTCGCGCTGATGAGCGTGCTGGTGAAGCATGCTTCGACCACCTTTTCCCCGGCCGAACTGGTTTTCTACCGCTCGGCGTTCGGCTTGCTCTCAATCTGGGGCGTGATTGCAATCAGCCAGCGCCGGCTGCTGGCACCGCTCGCTACGCTTCATTTCAGGGCCCATGTCTGGCGCGGGCTGTCGGGTTTTGCCGCGCTGATGCTGTTCTTCTACGCGCTGGCGCGGCTGCCGCTTGCCACCGCGGTCACCCTCAATTACACCGCGCCGCTGTTTCTCGCCGCGCTGTCGGCCTGGTGGCTGCGCGAACGCCACGGCCGGGGAATCGTCGGTGCCGTGCTGCTGGGTTTTGTCGGCATCGTGCTGTTGCTGCAGCCGCAGGTACAGGGCCAGGACTGGCTGCCGGCACTGGCCGGGCTGGCGTCGGGCATGCTGGCGGCGGTGGCCTACGTCAACGTCAAGCAGTTGGGCAGACTGGGCGAATCCGAATGGCGGGTGGTGTTCTATTTCACCCTGATCTCGACCGTGGGTGGCGCGGCCTGGATGGCGGTGGCCGGATTCCACATGCCGCAAGCGGACGACTGGCCGTGGCTGATCGGCATCGGCATCACCGCTACGGTGGCGCAGCTGGCGCTGACACGCGCCTACCATCGCGGCCGCACACTCACAGTTGGCTCGCTGGCCTATACCACGGTGGGATTTTCCGCCCTGTACGGCGTGCTGCTATTCGGCGAACACTTGCCGCTGCTGGCCTGGATCGGCATGGCGGTGGTGGCGGTTGCCGGGGTGTGGGCGGTGCGCGCGTCCACCCCAACCCGGCCCGATTCGCTATAGTTGGAACACATTCCAGAGGAGAGCTTCATGATCAGCCTGAACGTCAAGGACAACCAGATCGCCGTTACCGTGATGGGCCAGTTCACGCTGGAGGATTACCGCGAATTCGAACAGGCGGTGTGTTACGGCATCCAGTTTCAGGGCACGGTCAACCTGCTGTTCGACCTGCGCGACATGCTGTCCTACAGCGTCGACGTGGCGTGGGAGGAACTGAAATTCTCGCGCGAGCACAAGAACGATTTCGGCCGCGTCGCCATCCTGACGGGCGACCAGTGGGTGGCGTGGAGCATGTGGGTGAACCGGCTGTTCATGTCGGCGGATATCCGCTTGTTCGACGAACTCGATTTGGCGCAGGCTTGGGTGGCCGGGGGCGAGTTGCCGGCAACGGCAGCTTGATACGCCTTGCGCTCGGCGCGCTCGCGTGGCTGTTGATGGTGCCGGCCTGGGCGAACGGGCCATGGCAGGTGGCGCTGGAGACTCCCGCTGAAGTGGTCGCGATCGACCGTTCCAGCTTGCAGCGCACCATCGATCGTGTCAGTTTCCGGGAGCGGCGCAGCCTGCGCGGCGGCCAGGTCGATGTTTACAGCCAGCGCCCGCTGCGCGAGGTGCTGGCGAGGCGTGTGATCGACTGCCGCACCCGCCAAATGGCCACGTTGTCGCACGCCGTTTTTTCCGATGGCGACGCCTTGATCGAACACTGGGCGGTGCGCCTGCGCGATGCCGTCTGGCAGCCGGTCCGGCAGGATGATCCCGTGTTCAGGCAGGTATGCGGGGGCTCATGAATCCGTGACGCGAGCCGGCCGGAAAATCGCCTCATTGGCGTAATAGGCGGCACAGCCGTTCGTCGCGTCCCACCTGGGTATGCCTTGTATCGGCAAGGGCGCAAGCTGGCGCGGTGTGTCGATGGCTTCAAGTGCTTTGACAGCCAGAGCATCGGCAGCGTCGGGGTCGAGCGAATCCGAAATCAGCGTCAGGCATTTGCCGGTCATCGAGGGGTAGGGCGCCAGCGCCTTTTCCAGCAGCGCATGGCCGACCACCACGAAGCACATGTCGCTTTCCACGCGGGCCCGCGCTTCCCAGAACAGCGCGTGCCAGGCACGCCCGGCCAATTGTTCAGGCAAAGCCGGGTCGCGGCTGATCACCCACACACCCGATTCGTCCAGCACGGTCAGCGCGTCGCGTCGGCGGCCGCGCCGGCTGTCTGTCTCACGCGCGATGGCCTCGCCGTGGGCCGCGTTCAGCGCCGCCTTGAAGCGCGGAAAACGCAGCCACACCAGCGCATTCAGCACATCGTGCCAGGTGTCGGCGCGGGTCGGCACCTGGCCGGTGTTCAGGATATGGGTTTCGTAATCGCGTGCGGAGAGGCGGCCGTCGGGGGCGAAAAAGCGCAGCGGCAGCCCGCGCGACTGCGTCGTGCCGCGCGCGACGGCCAGCGCGTTGAGATCGTCCAGCGAGGGCAGGCCACGCGCCAGTTCCAGCGCGTCGATCAACGCCCGGTAGGGCGCAAAAGCGGCGTGATCGAAGCTCAATGCAGCGATTCGGACAAAGCCTGGCGGTATTGCCGCGTCAGCGGATGCGCGCTGCCCAGCAGGTCGAACAGCGCCAGCAGGCTGGTGCGGCCGATGTCGTGGCGAAAGCCGCGATCGCTGCGGGCTATGGCAAGCAGTTCTTCCATCGCACCGGCAAAATTGTCCGCTGCCAGCAGCACGGCGGCGCGCTGGTAACGGGCGTCGAGGTCGTCCGGGTTGCGCATGATGCGGGCATCCAGATCGGCCAGCGGGGGTGCCAGGCGCGCGGTTTCCGCCAGATTCAGGTGGGCATGCAGGGGCGCGATCAGGGCGTCGCTGCGCGCTTCGGGCGGCAGGCTGTCGAGCAGCTTCAGCGCCTGTTCGCCTTCGCCTTCGGCCCACAGCAATTTGGCGAGGTCGCGCGGGATCGCGAGATTGTCGGGCTCGGCCATCGCGGCATTGGCGAGCAGCATGCGCGCCTGCTGGACGTTACCCGACTGCCACGCCGCCACCCCTAGCGCGTGGGCGCGGTTGGCATCGCCGGCGATGAAGCGGTCGAGCACTTCGCGGAAGCTGCTGTCGGGGTCGGCGCCGTGGATGGTGTGGGCGACTTCGCCGCGCCAGAAGAACTTCACCGTCGGCACCGAGTTCACGCTGAAGCGGCGCGCCAGTTCCGGCAGTTCGTCGGCGTTCAGCATCACCAGCAGGAATTTGCCGCCGTATTCCGCGGCGAGCTTCACCAGGCGCGGCATCAGGATGAAGCAGGGGCCGGCCTTGGGGGTCCAGAAGTGCACCAGCACCGGGCCCTTGTGCGAGTTTTCCAGAACCAGGCGGTTGAAGTTTTCCGCGCTGGCATCAAACACATAAGGCGACAGGCTCATCGGTCGAAGCCTCCGGTTGCGGCGAAGCGGTCGCAGGCGGCGACCAGTTCGCGCGCGATGCCCGGCTCGAATGCCGAGTGGCCGGCGTCGGGCACGATCACATAGCGCGCCTCGGGCCAGGCGCGCGCCAGTTCGTCGGCCGACACGATGGGGCAGACGGCGTCGTAGCGGCCCTGCACGATCACCGCCGGAATGGAACGGATGCGATCGACGTTGGCGAGCAGGCTGTTGTCGGGCAGGAAGATGTGGTTGACGAAATAGTGCGCCTCGATCCGTGACAGGGAGAGGGCTGTCTTGTCGCTGCCGAATGCTGCGACCAGCTCGGGGCTGGGCAGCAGGGTCGAGCAGGCGGCTTCGAAGGTCGCCCACTCATGGGCGGCAGGCTGGTGCACCGCCGGGTCGGGATCGACCAGGCGGCGATGGTAGGCCTTCAGCAGATCGTGGCGCTCGTCTTGCGGGATGAACTCCGCCAGTTGCCGCTGCGCCTCGGGAAAAAAGGCGCGGATGCCGTAGAGAAACCAGTCGATCTCGCTTTTTCGGCAGAGGAAGATGCCGCGCAGCACCAGCCCGCTGCAGCGATCCGGGTGGGCCTCGGCGTAGGCGAGCGCGAGGGTCGAGCCCCACGAACCGCCGAACACCAGCCAGGAATCGATGCCGAGTTCGCGCCGTAGCGCTTCCATGTCGGCGATCAGATGCGGCGTGGTGTTGTCGGCGAGCTCGCCGTGCGGCGTCGAGCGGCCGCTGCCGCGCTGGTCGAACAACACGATGCGATAGCGCGCCGGATCGAAGAAGCGCCGCTGCTGGGGCGAAGTGCCGGATCCGGGCCCGCCGTGCACGAACAGCACCGGAATGCCTTCGGGGTTGCCGGAGGTCTCCCAGTAGATGCGGTGGATGCCCGCCGTATCCAGCATGCCGCTGGCGTAGGGGGAAAGAGGCGGGTGGAGCGGGTCGGGCTTGGGCATGGGTGTGTGGGGGGGCGCGAGCCCGCCATCATATCGTCTGGATTGTCCGGGATGAACAGGCACGCTCCGGCTGGCATGCCGGTATCGACAGGCAGCAGTTGGGACCGTATGCTTCCTGTGCGTAGGGAATTCGCCCGTGGGTGAATCTGCGATCCGGATTTTGCGCGCGAAAAAGGAACGGCTTCTGCCGTTTACAACCACAAATAATCAGGAGGGGTCGTTCCATGAGCCATGTTGTCAAAGTTGCCCTGCTCGGGCTGGGTGAAGTCGGTGAAAAGTTTGCGGAGCATTTCCTGGAAAAAATCCAGGAAGAGAACGTCAAGGTGGAGATCGTTGCTGTCGCTCACCGTGACCTGGAATCGCCGGTTGCGCTGGGTTTCATTCACAGCAAGGTACCGGTGTTTCAGGATGCGATGGAAGTGGTGACGCTGGGCTCAAAAGTCGACATCATCTTCGACCTGACCGGCGACCCCGAGTTGCGCAAGAAGCTGCGCATCGCGCTTCAGGATAGCCATAACCAGCACACTGTGATTGCGCCCGAAGTGGTGGCCCAACTGCTGTGGAACTTCTTTGGCGAGGGCGAACTGCCGCACAGCAGCCAGACAGGCTACTGATGTGAACCCTCATTGATGCTTCCCCCGTGAATGCCCCCTTCAAGTATGCCCATGCCGTAGATGCCGACTGGACCCGCGCCGCCCAGGCCTGCATGACGCAGCTTGGCGCGATTCCGGCGGCGGCGACGCTGGGCTTCCTGTATGTGTCGGATGCGTTCGTGGGCGAACTCGATTCGATTCTGGCTTTTTTCAGGAGCGCGACCGGGGTGCCGCACTGGACCGGCAGCGTCGGCGTCGGGGTGTGCGCCACCGGGGTGGAGTATCTGGACGCGCCGGCGATGGCGGTGATGCTGGGTGAATTCGATCCCGCCGATTTCAGCATGCTGCCGGTGATGCGTACACCGCAGGACATCGAGGCGCAGCCGTCGGCTGCCTACTTTGCGCTGGCGCACGGCGATCCTGCGAATACCCGTATCCAGGAACTGATCGAAGCCCTTTCCGCGCACGTGTCGAGCGGGTTTGTCGTCGGTGGACTGTCGAGTTCGCAGGGCGCGACGGTCCAGATCAGCGACGGCGTGGTGAGCGGCGGCCTCTCCGGCGTGCTGTTCAGCGAGCGGGTAAAGCTGGCGACGCGGCTGACCCAGGGGGTCTCGCCGCTGGGACCGCGACACCGCGTCACCACGGCCAGCAAGAACATTATCGGCAGCCTCGATCACCGTCCGGCGCTGGATGTGATGAAAGAGGAAATCGGCGAAGTGCTTGCACGCGACCTGCGTCGCGCGGCCGGCACTATTTTTGTCGGGTTGCCGGTACGGGGTTCGGATACCGGCGACTATCTGGTGCGCAATATTCTGGGCGTCGACCCGCAGAACGACCTGGTGGCGGTCGGCGAAACCGTCGCGCCGGGAGACGAAATGCTGTTCTGCCGACGCGACCAGCAAAGTGCCGAAGATGACCTGCTGCGGATGCTTGCCGCCATCGCGGCGCAACTGAACGCGCCGATCCGGGGCGGCGTGTATTATTCCTGCCTGGGACGCGGCGAGCACATGTTCGGCGCGCCCCATCGCGAACTGGGACTGATACGCGAAAACCTGGGCGACTTCCCGCTGGTGGGGTTTTTTGCCAATGGGGAAATTTCCCACAACCGCTTATATGGCTACACCGGGGTGTTGACCCTGTTTGGCTGAACAGAATGAGGATACCAGTATGACCGTGCACGCCATGAAGGAAGATGAAGTCCGCCTGTTGCGCGACGAAATCGAGCTGTTGATGAACGAGCGGCGCCAGTTGCTGCAGGTGACAGGCGCAGCGGCAGTATTCGTTGCCAATCTCGACACCGACAGCCTGCCCGATGAAGCCGACACCATCGACGCGGCTGAAATGCTGGCCGAACAACTGAACGGCCTGTCCGAGGAAACCCTCAAGGACGCCCTGGAGTCGGTGCGCGCCGAGTTCGATTCTTCGCAGTAATCCGGTATTCCTCTTGGCCCGTTTGCCGCTGCCCGATCTCGCTGCAATCCGGCGCTTTGCGCTGATTGCCGGGTTGACGGCGCTGGCGTATGCGCTGGCCGGCTGGCTCAGCCTCAAGCTTTCAACCTATATTTCCGGTACGGTCGCAGCCGTCTGGCTGGCGGCGGGTGTCGGTGCGATGGCGAGCCTGCGTTTCGGCGCTGCAGGGGTGGTGGGCGTATTGCTGGGATCGTTGCTGGTCAACAGCCCGATCCTGCCGCAGGAAGACGCATACCGCCTGGCGTTCGGGGCGGCAGCCGGCGCTTGGGTCATGGGCACCCTGCCGCGTTTTCTTCAGCCCTTCAGTTCCACCCTCGACTATGTGTCCAGCGTGGCGAAGTTTGCCCTGGTCGCCGCGCCGCTTGGCTGCGCCGTCAGCGCACTGATCGGCGTGTTCAGCCTGACTCTCTATGGCGATTTGCCTGCCGCCATGGTGCTGCGCGGCTTGTGGGTATGGTGGCTGGGCGATTTGCTGGGGGTGTTCCTGATCGCCCCCCTGCTGCTGACGGCCGCGCGCTGGGACTTGCTGCCGACCAACCGGGCCGCGCGGCTGGAAGCGCTGGTGCTGGTCGTCGGCATGCTGGGGTTAACGCTGGTGATGATGCATTACGCCGAGCCCCTGCGCCCCGCAGAAATCGTTCTGTTTGTGATGATGCCGGCGGTGCTGTGGGCGGCCCTGCGGTTTTCGGTGACCGGCGCAAGCCTGGCCATTTTTCTGGCGGCGCTCATCGTGATGGGGGTGACCTTCGTCTCGGATGGCGGGATCAGCGGCGCCACGCAGCCGCGCGACGTATTTGCGCTGCAGATCAGCATGATCACCATGGCGCTGGGCGGACTGTTCGTGGCAGCCGCCCTGGCCGAGCGCCGCTATTCCGAAATGCGGCTCGACATGCTGGCCAACCACGACCCCCTGACCGGACTGCCGAACCGCTCGTATTTCCAGGACTTTCTCGGTCATGCGCTGGCGCGCGCGCAGCGCGAGAAATCCCAGGTTTCATTGCTGTTCATCGATCTGGATCGCTTCAAGCATATCAACGACTCTCAGGGACACGAGGTGGGTGATCAGGTGCTGGGCATCGTGGCCCGGCGGCTGGACGAACAGTTGCGCGCCGATGATTTCGTCGCCCGTCTCGGCGGCGACGAGTTTGCCGTCATCCTGAACCACCCGCCGGCCTCGCGCGCCGCCGGCCGGGTGGCGCGCAAGCTGAACCAGGCGCTGGCCGAACCCTTCAAGCTGGGTCAGCGGCGTTATGCCATCGGCGCCAGCATCGGCATCAGCGTGTATCCGGACGACGGCCTGGACGCCAACACCCTGTTGCGCCAGGCCGACCTGGCGATGTATCAGGCCAAGCAGCGCCGCAGCGGATTCGAGTACTTCAGCGACGACCTGAACACCATCGCGCAGCAGCAGCTGACGCTGGAAACCGGGCTGCGCCAGGCGCTCGGGCGCAATGAACTGGCACTGATGTACCAGCCCAAGGTCGATCTTGCCAGTGGCAACGTGGTGGGGCTGGAAGCGTTGATACGCTGGCTCACCCGCTCGGGAAACATCATCGGGCCCGATCAGTTCATCCCGGTGGCGGAAGAAACCGGACTCATCGTTCCGATTGGACGCTGGGCGGCACGCGCTGCATGCGTCCAGTGGATTGCCTGGCGCGATGCCGGACTCAAGCCGCCGCCGGTGGCGATCAATTTGTCGCCGCACCAGCTATCCGATGCGCGGCTGATCGACGATTTTGACGTCATCCTGAAGGAAACGGGGATGGATGCCGCATACCTGCAACTGGAAGTGACCGAGAGCGCGGCGATGGAGAATCCCGCGCGCACGTTCGACATTCTTGAAGCCCTGCGTCAGCGCGGACTGCATATTTACATCGATGATTTCGGAACCGGGCATTCCAACCTGGGCCAGTTGAAGCGGATGCCGATCGACGCCCTTAAAATCGACAAGAGCTTCGTGAATGACGTCCTGACCGACAAGGACGACGCCGAGATTGCCATCGCTATCATTCGCCTGTCGCATGCGCTGAATTTGCGGGTGGTGGCCGAGGGCGTCGAAACGGTTGAGCAGGTTGCGTTCCTGAAGCAGAACGGCTGCGACGAAATCCAGGGTTATGTCGTCGCCAAGCCGCTGACGCCTGTCAAGGTCAGCGAACTGTTCGCATCGCACTTTCCTTTCTGACATACGCCATGCAGCGGGGCCAAGCCGCAGCCATACCCTTTCCCGGTCCGGGAACAGGTAAGCCGCAGATCGTATTCGCCGGCAGGCGGCATCGCTGAACCAATTCGCGTCGCAATGCAAACGGGCCGGGTGAACCGTGTTCACCCGGCCCGTCACATACAGCCGCGGCTCAATTGTCCTGGGGTTTTGCCTTGCGTCCCAGCACCGGCAAGGCGCCGCCGCATTCCTCAATGTCGGCCGGCAGGGTGTAGAACCACATCTGCCACATCGAGACGACCCATTGCACCGTAAATGAAATGCCCATCAAGGCGCCGCTGCCGATGATGAACCAGGCGAATCCGGGGATCCACTTGGTCAGATACCAGGAGAAGATGTCGGTCAGGATGGTCAGGAAGGGCAGCACGATGATCACGCATTTCATCCACAGGGGCCGCATATAGGAGTGCGTGAAGATGCTGCTGACGATGAAGAAGATGAAGGTGATGCCGAACAGGTGAATGTGCGATACGCGAACCAGTGTCGGAATGGTCGCGCCGGTATCCTTGGCCACCACTTTCGACACGCCATCAAAGCTGGTCAGGATGGGTATGTGCGGGTTGCTGCCGTCGTGACAGGCAACGCAGCGTTCAGTCAGAATCGGTTTCACCGCGCTTTCATAGCCATCCTGGCTGGCGCCGGATTCCACCCATTTGAATATGGTCGCGCGTTCCGCTTCCGGCAGCATCCCCGCCATCGGGCCTTTCAGCGCGGTCACCAGACGCGTGTCGGTTTCACTGCCGTGATAGGCGATGCGAATATCCTGCGCGGAGATGTTCTTGGCGTTGCCGTCGAGCCCTGCATGACTGTAGAACACCTGCAGCATGGCGAACAGATAACCCGTTCCCAGCACCAGCAGCGTCATGGTGTAGACCATGCGTGTCGACATCGGCAGGGCGCTGAAATGGAAGAAGCCGCGATTGCTCATTGAGTTTGCTCCACGTAGGGAATGGGTTTATTGCTTCGCGCCCTGATCGATCCAGGCGGCGATGGTGGCCACGTCAGAATCGGGCAGCTGAGCCTGGCCATGAGGCATGCGGATCGAGGGGTCGGCCTGGCCGGACACCAGGCGGTACAGGGTGCTGCTGACGCTGGAGCCTGGCACCACCACGGCACCGAACTTGGTGCCTTTCAACAGGGCTTCATGACTGTCCATGCGCAGGCCGGACTTTTCGTAGCCCGAGCCGCCTGGCACATGGCACGAAACACAGTTGGCATCGATGATCGGCTTGACGTCGGCCTGGTAGGTCAAGGCCTTTTCCCCACAACCGGCTTGCAGTACGGCAACAGCCAGGGCGGATAAGGTAATCAATACAGCGCGTTTCGTCATGTTGGGCTCCCGTGTAATGAGTATTTAAGTTAATGCTAATGTATGGGCTGGGCCTATACAAGAGTTAAAGGTATTTTTATTATCTTTTTGGCGCGGGCAATGTGGACTGCTCACCACACGCGTCAGGTCTTGTCATTTCCTTCCGCACACCAGATTAGTGTAGCAACGATCAGCCTGATATCACACAAATGGGGGCTGGCGGATCCGGTGAATTCAACCAAGCAGCTGGCCCAGCACGAAGGGCAGAATCCCGCCCTTGTTGTAGTACTCGACCTCGATCGGGGTGTCGATGCGCAGCTTGAGCGCGACGCGCTCCGTGCTGCCGTCGGCGCGGTGGATCACCAGCGTGACGTCCTGCTGGGGCGCGATGCCGTTCTCGGTGCCTTCGAGGTCGAAGGTCTCGCTGCCGTCGAGCTTCAGCGTGGCGGCATCGACGCCGTCCTTGAACTGGCAGGGCAGCACGCCCATGCCGGCCAGGTTGGCGCGGTGGATGCGCTCGAAGCTCTTGGCGACGACTGCCTTCACGCCCAGGAGCGTGGTGCCCTTGGCCGCCCAGTCGCGCGACGAGCCGGTGCCGTATTCCTCGCCGGCGAAGATCATCAGCGGCGTGCCGTCGCGCTGATATTCCATGGCGGCGTCGTAGATCGGTTTTTCCTCGCCGTCCTTCAGCGTGATGCCGCCTTCGCTGCCGGGGATCATCAGGTTCTTGATGCGCACGTTGGCGAAGGTGCCGCGCATCATCACCTCGTGGTTGCCGCGGCGCGCACCGTAGCTGTTGAAGTCGGCCTTCTGCACGCCGTGTTCGGTGAGGTAGAGGCCGGCCGGCGAGGTCGGCTTGATGCCGCCGGCCGGGCTGATGTGGTCGGTGGTCACCGAGTCGCCGAAGATCGCCAGCGCGCGGGCGCCCTGGATGGCGATGTTGGCGGCCTTGTCGCCGGTGAAGAACGGCGGTTCCTGGATGTAGGTCGATTGGCCATCCCATTCATAGACCGCGCCCCTGGGCGCGGGCACGCCGTCCCACAGCGGGTTGTCGGCACCGACGTCGGCGTAGCTCCTGTAGACGCCGGCATCGGTGGAGTGGTGCAAGAGCGCTGCAACTTCCTCGTTGCTCGGCCAGATGTCCTTCAGGTACACCGGCCCGTTCTTGCCGGCGCCGATGGGGTCCTTCTCGACGTTGAACGGCACGCGCCCGGCCAGCGCGAAAGCCACCACCAGCGGCGGCGACATCAGGAAGTTGGCCTTGACGTTCTGGTGCACGCGCGCCTCGAAGTTGCGGTTGCCGGACAGCACCGAGCAGGCGACGAGATCGTTGTCCAGGATGGATTTTTCGATCGCTTCAGGCAGCGGACCGGAGTTGCCGATGCAGGTGGTGCAGCCGTAGCCGACCACGCTGAAACCCAGCTTTTCCAGGTAGGGCAGCAGGCCAGCAGCTTTCAGGTATTCGGTCACCGCGCGCGAGCCGGGGCCCATGCTGGTTTTCACATGGGACGGGGTGTAAAGACCAAGCTCGACCGCCTTTTTCGCCAGGAGGCCGGCGGCGATCATCACGCCGGGATTGGAGGTGTTGGTGCACGAGGTGATGGCCGCGATGACCACGCTGCCGTGGCGCAGCTCGTTGCCGCCCTCGACCGCATAAGTGCGGCGCAGGTCTTCGGCGGTCTTGCCGTAGCCGCCTTCCGCCTTCGGTTTCTGCATCAGCATGTCGAAGGTCGTATCGATCGCGGACAGCGGAATGCGGTCCTGCGGCCGCTTGGGGCCGGCGACCGAAGGTTCGACGGTCGATAGGTCGAGCGTGAGCGTCTGCGAGTAGTCGATCTCGCCCGCCTTGGGGATGCCGAACAGGCCCTGCGCCTGGTAGTAGGCGCGGATCAGGTCGACCTGCGCGGCTTTGCGGCCGGTGGCGGCGAAGTACTGGCAGGTCGCCTCGTCGACCGGGAAGAAGCCCATGGTCGCGCCGTATTCCGGCGCCATGTTGGCGATCGTCGCGCGGTCGGTCACCGGCAGGGCGGCGGCGCCCTCGCCGAAGAACTCGACGAACTTGCCGACGACCTTGGCGCTGCGCAGCTTCTCGGTGATGGTCAGCACCACGTCGGTGGCAGTGATGCCGGGCTTCACGCTGCCGGTCAGGTTCACGCCGACGACGTCCGGGGTGAGGAAATACACCGGCTGCCCCAGCATCGCCGCTTCTGCCTCGATGCCGCCGACGCCCCAGGCGACGACGCCCAGCCCGTTGATCATGGTGGTGTGCGAATCCGTTCCCACCAGCGTGTCCGGGTAGGCCATGCCGTCCTTTTCCATCACGCCGCGCGCCAGGTATTCCATGTTCACCTGGTGCACGATGCCGACGCCGGGCGGCACCACCTTGAAGGTCTCGAACGCCTGCATGCCCCACTTGAGGAACTGGTAGCGCTCGAGGTTGCGCTCGAACTCGATTTTCATGTTGAGGTCGAGCGCGTCCGGGGTGCCGAACTTGTCGACCTGGATCGAGTGGTCAACCACCATGTCGACCGGCACCAGCGGCTCGATCTTCTGCGGATCCTTGCCCATTCTCTGCGCGGCGGAGCGCATCGCGGCGAGGTCGGCCAGCAGCGGCACGCCGGTGAAGTCCTGCAGGATCACGCGTGCCACGGTGAAGGGGATTTCATCGGTGCGCTCGGCGTTCGGCTGCCAGTTCGCCAGCTGCTTCACATGCTCCGGCGTCACCTTCACGCCGTCGCAGTTCCTCAGCACCGATTCGAGCACGATACGGATCGACACCGGCAGCCGCGTGACCGACACGCCCAGCGCGGTCTCGAGTTTCTTCAGCGAGGCGAAGTGCGCCTTGCCCGTGCCAGTGGCGATGGAATCGTAGGTGTTGAATGCGTCGGTCATGATGGTGTGGCCTGAAAAACGGATGGCAGAAGAGAGTCGATTTTAGCGGATGCGGATCAGCCTTCGCGCCGCATCTGCGGGAACAGAATGACGTCGCGGATGCTCGGCGAATCCGTCAGCAGCATGACCAGGCGGTCGATGCCGATGCCGCAGCCGCCGGTGGGCGGCAGCCCGTGTTCCAGCGCGCGGATGAAGTCTGCATCGTAGTGCATCGCTTCTTCGTCGCCAGCTTCCTTGTGCCGCACCTGTTCCATGAAGCGCTCGGACTGGTCCTCGGCATCGTTCAGTTCGGAGAAGCCGTTGGCCATTTCGCGGCCGGTGATGAAGAGCTCGAAGCGCTCGGTGATGTCGGGCTGGCTGTCGGAACGGCGCGCCAGCGGCGAGACTTCGGCCGGGTAGTCGATGATGAAAGTGGGCTGGATCAGCTGTGCTTCGGTGGTTTCCTCGAAGAAGGAGAGTTGCAGGCCGCCGAGCCCGTCCTGCGGGCGGTACTTCGCCTTCATCGCGACGAACTGGCCGATCAGCCAGTCGCGGTCGTTGAGCTGCGCCACGGTGTATTCAGGGTTGTACTTGCGGATCGCCTCGACGATGGTGAGGCGGTCGAACGGCGTGCCGAGCTCGATGCTGTGGCCCTGATAGGTGACCGTGGTCGAGCCGGTGGCGGCGACCGCGGTGTGGCGGATCAGCGCCTCGGTGAAGTCCATCAGGTAGCGGTATTCGCGGTAGGCCTCGTAGAACTCCATCATGGTGAACTCGGGGTTGTGGCGCGTGGAAAGCCCCTCGTTGCGGAAGTTGCGGTTGATCTCGAACACCTTCTCGAAGCCGCCGACCACCAGCCGCTTGAGATACAGCTCGGGTGCGATGCGCAGGAACAGTTCCATGTCGAGCGCGTTGTGATGCGTGGCGAAGGGCTTCGCCGCCGCGCCGCCGGGGATGGGATGCATCATCGGCGTTTCGACTTCGAGGAAGTCGCGCTCGACCATGAAGGCGCGGATGGCCTGGATGATTTTCGAGCGGCGCTTGAACGTCTCGCGCGCGTCGTCGTTGGTGATCAGGTCGAGATAGCGCTGGCGGTACTTCTGTTCCTGGTCGGCCAGCCCGTGGAATTTTTCAGGCAGCGGGCGCAGCGCCTTCGACAGCAGGCGGATCGATTTCGCCTGGATGGTCAGCTCGCCCTTGTTGGTCTTGAACAGCGTGCCGGTCACGCCGAGAAAATCGCCCAGGTCCCAGTGCTTGAAAGCGTCGTGCGATTCGGTGCCGGTGAGGTCGTTGGACACATAGATCTGGATGCGTCCGCTCATGTCCTGCAGGGTGGCGAAGCTGGCCTTGCCCATCACGCGCTTCAACATCATGCGGCCGGCGAGCTGGACCGGGACGGCCTCGGCTTCCAGCGCTTCCTTGCTTTTGTCGCCGTGGGCGGCGGCCAGCTTGCCGGCGTAATCGCGGCGCTCGAAGTCGTTGGGGAAGGCGACGCCCGTCTCGCGGATCGCGGCGAGCTTGGCGCGGCGTTCGGCGATGATCTGGTT
>Ga0299912_10000894_pt1 | contig 24223 bp, 19 predicted proteins | sample RVTome_2_FD_207667 | JGI IMG/M metagenome (GOLD analysis project Ga0299912, IMG submission 207667) | Soil microbial communities from uranium-contaminated site in the Upper Colorado River Basin, Wyoming, United States - RVT95D214 (version 2) ... | reverse complement strand
CCGATTTGGCCCGTTCCATGGAGATATTATCGGCTTTCAAATCGACCATGCTGGTTAAGCCGATCCTGGCCAATTTCGGGTAGAGACCGAACTCGATCATGCTCCGGGCGAAATTGATATAGGAACTTAACCCGATCCGCCGATATTCGCGATCGGTGAATCTATCGCCGAAGGATCGGGCGAGATTCGTTAAGGTGATTTTCCGCCTTATCCGCAGCATCGAAAAAGCCAAAATCCCGATGCAATCCCCGAAACGCAAGGCGACTCTTAAAGGTAATATATTTAAGACTGACATCAAAAATCTGACGAGGAAAAATTCAAGTCGGTGTTGAAAAGCCCGAGTCATCGCCTCTGTACCTCTCCTCCAGCTCCCATCTTTTCCTTTTCTTCCTCACTTGATAGATTTTAATGAGGTATAAAATAACAAACAACAACGCAATCAGCGGCAGCAGCACCGCCGGATCGAACAGATAGACAAGCAAACGATACCTGTGCGCGGTTTTGTTCTGCCAATCGCCGACCCATTCTATATAATCATAGCCCGTGGCCTGGAAAAATGCATTATAAAAATTATTATTTTCCCGATAACGCTCCAGAAAATCCGGCAAAACCTCGATCCCGAAATCTCTGACCAGCGCGGAAATAGCCAGATATGATTGGGCATAGGCCAGGGACGCTTTTGCCCCGCCATAGCTATTGACACTCTCCAGGGCGGTAAGCGGGATCAGGCCGCTGCCCCAGACCGCCCTGGTGATTAAAAAATCTTGCGCCAGGCGCCATTCACCGGAAATCAACTGGCAAAATCCCTCCTCGAACCAGCGCGGCAACCATAACCTTCCAGATGCGTTATCCAGCATCAGGTGACCGAGTTCATGACCCAACAATTCATCGAGGCTTTTGCCAACCGGAAAATGGTCCGGCGATTTTACGACGATCAGATTTCTCTCCGGGATGGCCGCGGCCGCTCCCCAATCCGGAAAAGCCGGACCCAGGACTTGTTTAAATTTCCGCTCATCAATGGCCACAATTACTCGGACCGTATCCGGAAAATCGATCCGCAAAATCTCGGCGGTTTTATTAAGATGATATTCGAGGACTTGACGCACACGGGCAGTATCCGAAAGCGGGGCGCTGATAAGAAATTGGGCAGGAACGGCAGATTCGGTAAATATGAATATAATCCCCGATAACAAAAAAGCCCGGATCGCCCCGGGCTTTAGAATTACTTCGGATAATTTAACCAAGATTATATGAATGCCCTGGCTGAAGGATGATACCTTCAACGCCAAAATGCTTGATCTTATTGACAAAAACTTTAGGATCGGCTTTTATCGGATCAAATGTATTATAATGCATCGGAATCGCTTTCTGGGGGCGCAGGAACTCAACCGCCCGGGCGGCATCGTTGACATCCATGGTGAAATAACCGCCGATCGGCAAGAGCGCTACGTCAATTTTATCGAGCTCGCCGATTAACTTCATGTCCAGGAATAGGCCGGTGTCGCCGGCATGGTAAATTATCTTGCCGTCGGTCCTGATAATGAAGCCGACCGGATTGCCGCCATAGCCGAGTTCACTACCCTGGGTCGAACCATGATGAGCAATGGTGAGCTTCAAAGAGCCGAACGGAAAATCAGCCCCGCCACCTATGTGAAGACCGGCCGTCTTTTCCACGCCCTTTCCCGAACAGAACGTCGCCAATTCAAAATTGGATATAATAGTGGCCTGGCATCTTTTGGCAACCTCGATGGCATCGCCGAGGTGGTCGCCATGGCCATGAGTAAGCAGCACAAAATCGACTTGAACGTCGCTCGGTTTGACCTTGGCCAGCGGATTACCGCTTAAAAAAGGGTCGATAATCAACCGATGTTTACCATTATCGATCAAAAAACAGGCATGCCCTAAAAACGTAAGACTAACCATGATACCTCCATAGCCAATTAAATGTAGGCAATTCGCAAATCTATGTCAACCGGCTAATCTCAGCTTTAATTGCGATGTTCGACCGAATCTATCACCCCGCCGCCAATCAGCATATCGTGTATATAAAATACCGCCGACTGCCCGGGCGTTATCGCTCTTTGAGGCTCCTCGAACTCGACGCGGGCGCACGCGTTTTCCTGGATCAGCACCGCACATGAGGCAGGTTCGTGCCGGTATCTGATTTTGGCAATGCACTTGATTGTCGTTTGAGGTTGAGCAGCGATGAACCAGTTTGTCAGTTTTACAGTGAAGGTCGAACGGAAGATCGACTCCTCCGGACCGACGACAAGTTTATTTTCGTTGACATCGAGCTTCAATACATATAGGGGCATTGGATTAGAAATTCCCAGGCCTTTCCGCTGGCCGATGGTATAGCGTGTCAGGCCCTTATGTTCACCGAGAATCCGGCCAGAGTCGTCGACTATAGGCCCCGGCGCGGACTGCCCGACAATATCCGCATAATCGCCTTCAGGCACAAAACAAATATCCTGGCTCTCCGGATAAGCGGCGTTCTTGAGCTTATAATCCGCGGCGATTTCCCGGATTCGATTTTTTGGGTAATCACCGATTGGCAATAGTGTCCGATCGAGAAAATCAGGTTTAATGGCCCAGAGGGCGTAAGACTGGTCTTTGGTTTTATCCGCTGCCCTGAAAATCAAACTTCGGTCGTCCTTTTTGATAATCCTGGCATAATGGCCGGTCGCGATAAAGTCGATTCCCAGCTCCTTTGCCAGGCGATCCAACTCGGGCCATCTGACGAAACTATTGCAGCGAATACAAGGGTTGGGAGTCAGACCGCTTAGGTAAGTAGTGCGAAAATCTTCGAGCACCTGGCGTTCAAATTGTTCGACGCGGTTTAAGACATAATGCGGTATGCCAAAAGTCATACAGGTCTGGCGGGCATTATTCAAGCTTTCCAGCGAACAGCAATTTTTCAGCGATGGCTCACCCGGCAAATCATTTCGATCGAAATTCTTGAAAGTGACGCCGACCACATCGTGCCCTCGTTCCTTGAGCATTGCCGCAGCCACCGAAGAATCGACGCCGCCCGACATAGCCACGAGTACCGAACTCATGATATTGTCCGTACGTTAGTTCGCCTGGTAGAGAGGGGAGATACTTCTCAATCGTGCCACTTCATGCTCCAGCACATCCACGACATAATCTATATCGTCCGGGACGCTGGCGCGGCCAAACGAAAATCGGATGGCGCCCTGAGCAATATCCGGAGGCACGCCGAGAGCCATAATAACGTGGGAAGGTTCAACGGCGCCCGACGAACAGGCCGAACCTGATGATACTGCCACACCTTTCATATCGAGACCGAGGACGATCGATTCGCCTTCAACCGCCTTAAAAGCGATACTAACGGTATTGGCCACGCGGTTTTGCTGATCGCCGAGAATAGTGATATCACTAATTCTGTTACTTACCTGCTTCATGAACGAGGTGGTCAGTTCCCGGAGGCGGCCGATTTCCGCTGTCATGTCGCCATAGGCAATTTCGATTGCCCTGGCCAGCCCCACAATGCCGGCGACATTTTCTGTGCCGGCTCGCCTTTTATGTTCGTGAGAACCACCGTGGCTCAGTGGCTGAATATCGGTTCTCTTTTTTACGAATAGCAGGCCGACACCCTTGGGACCGTATATCTTATGCCCGGACACGGACAGCATATCTATGTCAAGCTGTTCTATGGTGTAGGGAGTCTTGCCGGTCGATTGCACGGCATCGGTGTGGAATGGAATTCCGAATTCGTGCGCAACTCGAGCCAGCGCCTTTATATCTTGAATCGTGCCGATTTCATTATTGGCATGCATAATAGTAACCAATATAGTATCTTTTCGGATTGCCCTTTTTAGGTCATCAGGCGCAACGATGCCCTTGTCATCCGGCTTTAAGTAGGTAACTTTAAATCCATGCCGTTCAAGGAATTCACAACTTGATAGAATAGCGGGATGTTCAATGGCGCTGGTGATTATATGTCGGCCTTTTTCCATTTTTGCCCAGGCAGTGCCTTTCACAGCCATGTTGTCCGATTCGGTGCCGCCGGAGGTAAATACGATTTCCTCTACCGCACATTTGAGAATTTGGGCTATTTTCTCCCGAGACTCCTCGAGGCCGAAACGCGCCATCCGTCCGAATTCATGAATGGAACTGGCGTTGCCATATTTTTCGCTGAAGTACGGCCTCATCGCCTCCAATACCTGCGGATGGACCATGGTGGTGGCATTATGGTCAAGGTAGATTCTTCTCATCGCTGTTTGACCTCCGGTGCCAATATAAGCGGGCCCTAATCGCCTGTCAAGCAACTGGTCGTTCGCTTAAACGTCTTAACAATATAGATACTCGTATTTGAATTACTTAAGTTCCCCCGGGTTTAGACCCAAACGCGGCGCCTCAGATCGCCTCGGTGGAAGTTTTCACGAAGGCTTTAAACAGCTTGCGCGAATGCTCTCGTCTGAAAATTCTTTCCGGGTGCCATTGCACACTTAATAAAAACGGATAGCCCGCCAGTTCAATCCCTTCGATTATGCCGTCGGGCGCCCTGGCGGTAACCGCCAACCCCTTGCCCAGTTTGTCTATACACTGATGATGGCTCGAATTGCAATAGATGCGGGTTTTGCCAATCACCTTATAAATTAGAGACTCCGTCTGAAGAATCACATCATGCGCCATTCTGGCGGTCTGTTCCGGGTCCGCATGCGGCAACGAAGATCCCTCCCGAAGACTCAGATCCTGGCAAAGGCTGCCCCCGCGGGCGATATTGAGCAGCTGATGTCCTCTGCAAATGCACATTATTGGCTTCTTCAAATCCAGCGCCTTACGCAGCAAAGATAATTCAAACGAATCCCGCGGCTCAAAGAATTCAGTGGTCAAGGGGTGACGTTTCTGATGAAAATATCGGGGATTGAAATCGGGGCCGCCCGTGAATAAAAGACCATCGACCATTCGCAGATATGAATCGATCATCTCGCCATTGGCCGTGGAAAAAAGCCCGACAGGATTTCCGCCGGTAGCTTCAATAGCGAGGTGGTAAGATTTCCCCAAGTAATCGAAAGCATAACGACTGGGCCACCTATAATCTTTTACTTCAGCACTCTGGCCTAACGTAATGCCGATTATCGGTTTTTTAGAACGCATATAAGATCGTGAAATGATACGACCCTTCGCCAAGATCAAGTTTTTTCTGCAATAGGAACGCATATTCGAAGCGGATAGGTCCGACCGGTGTGAAAAATTGAAGTCCCAGGCCGGTCGTCGCGGCTATCCTGGGCAATTGAAAGTCCTTGATGCCGTAAAAAGTGTTGCCTGCATCGATAAACGCCGAACCGCCAAACCGCCAGAATAGCGGCCGGCGGATCTCCAGGTTCCCCAATAATAGTAACTTGCCACCCTTTGGTCTTCCAATCAGGCCGGTGCTCACGCTGTCAGCGGTGGTCCATTTTGGCCCCAATTCATTTTCCGCAAATCCCCTGACTGTTTTGGCGCCTCCCAGGGTAAATCTATCGGTCGCGCTGGACAGGCCGCCCTCGCCAAGTTCATCTAACAGTCCGATTCGAAAGCGCGAGGCCAGAATATTTTCGCCAAACATGATTTTGTAGCGGCTCCAGTAAAATTCCCCGCGGGCGAAGCTGAAATCCCCTCCCAGCAGATGACCGACATATTCGAAGGAAAGATAAGAGTAAGAACCTTTTTGCGGCACGAACAGGTTGTCACGCGTATCGCGCTGACCATAGAGCTGCAGCCTTCTCCGAATTGAATTATCACCCTCCGCCCGGAAAAACGCCTGATCGGCGCTGCTGACGTCCCGGATATTAACGAATTCCGCGCTCGCCGAAAACCTGACGTTGGTATATTTATTCAATTCCCTGATGAGCGACGCCTGCCCGGAAAAGCTGTCATAATATTTATCGATTATGCGATTCTTGTTGCCGGGCTGATAAGTCACCGCCAGCGATAGCGGCATCCGATAGTTCAAGAACCATGGCTCAACATAATTCAGCCCGATTGAATTTTTAACGGGTTTAAAGTGTAAATCGGAAAACAGGTCCCTTATTTTTAATGCCCGCTCTTCTTCTCCTTCCTTGGCAAGCTGCAGGGCATTCGACACTTCCAGGATCAACTTCCGGCCCGTGCCCCAGAGATTGCGATTGCCCCAGCTTAAGGAAGTCTGCAGAACCGAATTAAAATCGGGGTCCTGGGCGATGCCGGCTCGCAGGTTGACGAAATTCGGCTTCTTGCCGGTCACCAGTAATCTGAAATCTGTATAGGCGGTATCATCGTGAATATAAATCAAATCTCCCGAGCGCTTGAAGCTCACGAATTTTGCGAGCCCGGTCGAATAGAGGCGGTTCTGGCTTTCGACATTTAACGAGCGATTATAAGGCTGACCTGTTGCTACGAGCAATTCGCGGCGGATGACCTTCTCGGACGTGCCGGTATAGCTTTCCTGCACGATGGCGATATCTCCGTTGCGGACAAAACTGCTCTCCGCTATCTCGAAATTGATATCTGCCAGCGACGAGTCATTGCGGAAAATGAAATCGGGCCGCACGCTGGCCAGGGGATAACCGTAATCAGCATAGCAATCTCTGATACTGAATCCTGTCCCCAGGACAGCGTCGGCGTTTATCGGTTTGCCGGCAATCAATTTGGAGGTAATTCGATCAAGTCGGGAATTTACCTCAGGCAGACCCCCCGCTATCTTTATTGAATTCAGGATAACTCTCTTGCCCTCATCAACCTTGAAAGTCACAATTACTCTGGTCGAGTCACCCTCAAAATAGTCAGAAATGGCCTCGACCCGGGTGAATAAAAAGCCGTTTCTCCCGTAAAATCTTTCAAGCTGTTTTTCATCGATATTAAGATTGGCGCGCGAAAGCCTTCGTTTCGAGAAAAAATTATTCCACCGATTCGGTTTCGTCAGGAGTCGGCTTTTGAGCCGATTTTCGGGGAAATACCTATTGCCCTCAATCTCGACCTTCTTTATCACCTGGCGTCGGAAAGAAAATTGTTTGCCAAAAGCCGCGGTTATCGAAAGCAGGACTATGGCAAAAATACAATATTGTCTAATATTCATACCTGAATTTAATATCGAAGGCAACCCCTTCGTCCTTGGTCGTTCCCTGCTTGCCCTCAAATGATAGGTTGTCATTGAAAATATATTCGAAACCTATCGTCTGGCCCGCTTCCAGTGAAAACGCCTGAGAATACCTTAAAAACAGCTTTGGCGAGAGATATTTGGCGACGGAAATGCTCGCCTTGCCGTTCTGCGATTCCTGGCTATAGGGATTGATATCGAATTCATCGATCACGCCGGTTCGTTCAAACGGATTGTATATCAGCAGGTAATCCCTGGCGTTAGCGATGATCCTGTCGGCGAAATCTTTGCCCGTTTCAATATCCTCGATCGCGCCTCCCAATCTGCTCTCGATCAAAATTTTCAAAATATCTTCATCCGAAAAGCCGGAACCTTCGGCAGTTCTAATTTCCGGATTAGTCAATGTCCCGGAAATCAGCAATTCGAAATCGGAATATTCGATACCGCCGGCGCTACCCGCGGCCTGCCCCGATGCTCTAACTCGGGTGGACACCTCGAAATTTATTTCCGGGTCAATATTGGATATGTCATTGAATGTCATTACCCCCTTGTTAATTTTAAACTTCAAATTGAACAAATAAAAATCCCCCCTGATTACATCCATCTGGCCGAGAGTGGAATAAATGCCCTTCTCCTCAGTAACCAGCACATTGCCGCCCAATTCCATATTGGCTTCGATATTTTTTATCCAGATATTGTTGGTCGCCGATACATCCAGATTCAAATTCCACATCGTTGAATCTTCGAGCACCTCGGCTTCCTCGGGTGTTTCGGGGCTGAATGAGGCAAATGGTTCCTTCATATCGAGCCGTTTGATCTGAACCTGCCCGGCGACCGTGGGCGGACTCGAACCGGACACCGTCAGGTCAAAATCCGCCGTCCCCTGAATATCATATGCGTCGGTATAGAAATCGCAGTCTTTTCCGGAGAATGTCAGATCGTATTCAAAAAGCCCGAGCTCTATCAGCTCGATGGATCCGGAACCCGAGATCAGGCCGGGTTCCTCTTCAGCTTTAGGGCGGGAGCGCCCGCTCATCTTGCCATCAGATACAGCATTCCTGCCGTTCTTCTCCGATTTCATATATGCGGAAAGCTGGTCAATATAAACGCGGTCGTTCTTCATTCTGCCAGCGACATTGATTTCTGTAATCGGATTGATAAGCTCAAGCGGCTTTAATCTACCATCGGTTATGGCGAATACACCATCGACCAGGGGATTATCGTAGGTACCTGTGAAACTTATATCAGCGCTGAACCCGCCATCAAAGCCTTCTACAGATGAGACGAATATCGGTATTAAAATAACCGAATTGCCGGTGGCTATGAGCCTGGCGTCGATCGGCTCCAGGGGAAATCGCGGTCCCTCAGCCGTTAAAGACAAATTGAGAGGCAACGAGCCGGTGAGCGTATATAACGCCCCATTGCCTTCAAGCTCGGCAGGCGTCAGGTAAAGCCTGGCATCGGAGTAATCGGCCCGAAGATCGATTCGACCCAGATTGATCCCATCGACGATGATATTGGCCACCGAAGTTTCGGCCGTAAATGCGGGCGAATTATAATCGCCCCGAACCTGAAGGCTACCCGTAAACATGCCCTGAATCCGCCGATCGGGTATAAAATACCGCATGAGCGGTTCGATTTCGACGCCGACGGCATTTATGGCCAGATCCATCTGCCCCTCATACATAATTGTGCCCATCAAATCGAGCGTACTCGACCTCGAACACAGCTCGAAGGTCTCGATTTCGAATTCCTTTTCATATAAATCGATAACCAGCGGTTTGGTATTGAAGATAGTGTCATTCAAGATAATTGCCTTTAGCGAATCCAATCTGAGCGACGGCGGAATTGTGCCGTTATCGTATAAGCCAGATAGATTCAGGCTGCCATCATTGCTTTTGCAGAACACCCGATCAAGGAAATATTTTTCTCCGGAAATCAGGACCGAAAAATAGCCTGAATCTACCGGCATCGCATAGAGAGCGCCACCGTTCCAGCTTCCAGCGACTGTCCCGACTTGATGGGATATCACCGATTTCAAATCGACATCCAGGCTTAGTGTGTCGGCGACCAGTCCAAAAACGCGGCATGAATCGGAACTGAAAGCGCCCCTGAAATCGAAATCTTCCGTCCGGCCGGTCACTGAAAATTCGGCTTCTCCAATCCCATCAAGATCGCTGATGAAAGTCTGGTTTTGAAAATCCGCGAGATTCCCAAAATTAGCGATTCCGTGAATATCGATATCGCCTGAATATTCGAGATAACCTCCTATCGTCACCGCTGCATGCTTATAACCAGCTTGAAAACCGGGAGCGAATCCGAGCCGTTCGTCATCGAACTCTATTTCCCCGCGGGCCCTATCAAAATGATAAACGTCTAAGTCCGCCCTGGTTAACTCGCAATTGATTGACATTTTGAGGTCTTTTTCCGTCAGGCCTATCCCCCGAAGATCAACGTTGCCGGTAAAAGCTGAATATAAATCCATCCCGATATTTTCCAGGTTAAGCTCTTGAATTTTCCCGCGAAACGTAAACTCGGGAGGAGATGCGCCGAGATTAAGGTCGCCGCTACCGGTAAGCGGAGATCGGAAGACCGTGCCGGAAAAATTATCGAACCTTACTGCTGAACGGTCATAATTATAATCGGTCTGGAACCCACCGATAACCTGGCCAAAAAGATCCCCGTTGCCGCGTACCTCCCCCGATAACCTCTTTAAAGTGCCAACTATGTCTCCAACAGCATTGAATTGACCCTGAATATTGATACCGGCGGCTTTGCCGATATCCTCAAGATCAAGAGGGTCAAATTTGAAGGTCAGGTTTAGATCCGGCGAGGTTAACCGCCCGAATCTGCCCATGAAAGCTACGTTTGAACGGCTGGTTTGAATTTTAAGATTTTCGACTAACCAGACGCTGTCCGCCAGGGAAAACGTCGCGGCGAAGTTTCTGATCTCCACGTCCTTTTGCGGGCATAGCAGGTTGAGCGTATCGATTTTCAAAGTGACCAAATCAGCCAGGTTGCGAAATGAACCGGAAAACTTCGGGATCTCGAATTCGACAATCTCGCCCCTCAAGGGCAACGAAAGCCTGGCCCGATTGAGCGCGAAACTATCGACCGCCATTCCGGTGATATCCGGCGATTGGTCGCTTTTTGCTTCCGGCCGCACCGCCGATGTCGAGAATAGCTTTTCCTGCACCGGCAGCGCCAGATCGAGATCGTCCACCTGCAACAATCCCAGGTGAATGTCATAGAAAAGGATATCCCGGATCGAGTAGGTCGCGCTTATAGCGCCTATGCTGCCGACCGGAATCAGCGCCGATTCGGATTCATAGAAAATCTTGATGCCTTTTAGTTTCAGGCCGCGCCAGACGTCGCGGTTGATGCTTTCGATCGTGACTTTATAGCCGACCGAACGGGAAAGATAATACCCCAACCAATCGTTCAATTGTTGTTCGGGAACGGCTGTAAAAAAGTACAGATACAGGATAAAAGCGATAAGGAATAAAACGAAGGACAAGCCAGCCAGGGGAATTTTGAGAAATTTTTTCACAGCCATTTATACGCCTACCAGGCATATTTTATTTGGCTGAACTCCTTTTTCCAAGCGATTTTTCGAAAGTCCGCAGGGCACGCCTGATAAAGGCCGCATTCGCGAAAAGCCGGCATTGCCTTACGGCCGCCTCGATCTGCCTCGGTTTTGCCCCGACGTTTATGGCGCCTCTAATATGCGAGTATAACTGACGGGGCATGCCGGTCACCGTCAGCCCTGATATAATTGCCAGCTCCCTCGACACGATATCAAGCCCCCCGCGGGAGATTATCCGACCATATCCTTCCGCAATCATGCCTTCAGCCAGTTCCGGCGACAGGCCGATGATATTCCTAAAGACCAAATCGAAATTGCCGCCGTAAATTCTCCTGGCCAATGATAATCCCCTTAACTTCAAGGAATTAGGATTTTGCCGTCGGATAGATTCGGTTTCGCGGGAGGGAAGATAATTTGGGTCCTTCAGAGTCTCTTTCAAAACTATGAACGATTCAATTGCCCTCGGATACCCGCAAAAAAGATGACCCTGCAATAATACTTCGTATATCTCGTCGACCGTAATTCTGGAATCCAGGGCCCAGGCTATCAAGCCGCTTAGAGCACGGGGTTGGAAAGCGGCCTGGGCCGCCGCTATCAGGCAAATCAGCCGCCTTTTTTTATTCAGGTCCGAAAATTCGGCTTCCTGGTCGAAAAATCGACTGAAACGCTTGGCGAGCGCCGGGGCGAAATAGCGTGAGATACTTTTGGCCATAAATAAAAAAGCCACCCGGCGGGGTGGCCGAAGCTTGTTATGGTAGGATTATTGCATACCTTTCTTGAGCGCCATTCCGAAAGTAAATATCGGCAGATAGATTACGATTACGATCGTGCCTATCACCACCGCAATTATGACTATCAACATCGGCTCGATAAGTGAGGTCATGCGCGAAACAACCGCCTCAAGCTGTTTATCGTAAAAACTCGCCGCTTTTGCCAGCATCTTCTCCATCTCACCGGTTTCCTCGCCCGTTGCCGTCAGCGATAGCATCGTATTCGGGAAAACAGCCGTTTTCTTTAACGAGGCCGCAATCGAATAACCATCCCGCACAAACTGAGTGGCTTGCTTGAGGGCCCGCTGGTAATACGAATTGCCGACAACGCGTTGCACCAACGCCATGGTATCGATCACCGGAACGCCGGCGCCCAGCAACATGCCAAACGTGCGGGACATCTTGCTCATGGCTGAATCGATGATAATATGTTTGATGATCGGCAAAAGCAATTTGACCCGATCGAATATATACTTGCCGGTGACGGTTAAATTAATCACGATCATCAGAGCCGTAAAGAGGATCAGACCGGCAGCGGTCAGTAGGAAATTATATCTGACCACCTCGGAAACCTTAATTAACACCTGCGTCGCGTAAGGCAGCTCAGCACCGAAACGGCTGTACACCTCCTGAAACATCGGGACGATCTTGACGATAAGCACGACAGCTAAAATCGATAGGATGGTGACGACAAATAAAGGATAGGAAAGCGCCGAAATTACTTTGCGGCGGGTATCCTGCAGGAATTCGAGGTAATCGGCCAATTCCTCCAATACCGAATAAAGCGCGCCTGAAACCTCGCCAGACTTCACCAGGGCAACGTATAGAGCCGAAAATACACCGGGGTGCAATTCCATGGCCTCCGATAGGGACATCCCTTTCTTCACGTCATTGAGAAGCTGAGCGACGACCTTCTTGAATTTGCGATTACCTTCTTCATAAAGGAGGTTGTTCAGCGATTTTTCTATAGTCAAGCCGGCCGAAAACATCGTTGCCAGTTGCCTTGTGAAAAAAACCAGGCTTCCCAGCGGCACCGCGGTGCGCTTCTTATGGATATACAGTGAAATCGCATCGAACAGGCTTATATGCCCTTCGGTTTTGGCCTGGCGCGAATCGATAACCGAAATAACGGTATTGCCCCCTTCTCGGAGTTTATTCAGCGCGGCGTCCAGCGACGCGGCCGTCAGACTGCCTTCGTGCTTATTTCCCTTGGAATCTTTGACCAGATAATTATAATTCGCCATTTACCACCCGAAGCTATTGTTGTCTTGCCTAATCTTCTTCAATTGTCGTCCTGGCTACCTCGTCGATCGAGGTGATCCCGGCACATACCTTTCTTATGCCGGCGTCCCTTAAAGTTAACATGCCGGCTTCTTTGGCTGTAAACCTGATATCGTCCTGGTCTTTATTCGTGTAAATCAGCTTCCGGATCGGCAGCTTGATCTCCAGCAGTTCAAAAAGGCCGGTCCTTCCGTAATAGCCGGTTTTACGGCAGCGCACGCAGCCCTTGGCGCGATAGATTTTTCTGCCGGCGATTCGCGATCGCTCAATTCCGAGCTTGGCTAATTCGGCGTCATCAGGCTCGTATTCCTCCTTGCAGGCTGAGCACAGGGTGCGCAACAACCGCTGGGCCATGACCAGATTCAGGGTCGAACCGACCAGGTAACGGGGTACTCCGATATCCAGAAGCCTCGTGATCGTGGAGGTGGCATCATTCGCATGAAGGGTCGTGAAAACCAGATGCCCGGTTAAAGCGAATTTGATTGCAATATCGGCCGTTTCATGATCGCGGATCTCACCGATCAGCACCCTGTCCGGATCCTGGCGAAGAATATGCCGCAGGGTCGAGGCAAAGGTTAGGCCGATTTTATCGCTGGTGGCTACCTGGCTAATTTTATCTATTTGATATTCGACCGGGTCTTCAACCGTAACGATATTATCTTCCTCGCGTTGAATCTCCTTAAGCGCCGCGTGGAGTGTGGTCGATTTGCCGCAGCCCGTGGGGCCGGAAACAATTATCATACCATAGGGTTTGGTTATCCACTTGCGGAAAATTTCCAGCATTTCCGGCTCAAATCCCAGCGACGGCAAGGTGAACGCGAAGCCTTTTTTATCGAGCAGCCTCAGCACGATTTTTTCGCCTCTGACCGTGGGCAGGACGGAGACTCTTATATCAACCTCTTTCTCGGGCATGACAATCGAGATACGGCCATCCTGCGGCAACCTGCGTTCGGCGATATTCAGGTTGGCCATGATTTTCAATCGCGAGATAACGCCATTGGCCGATTTCTTCGGCGCGGTCATGATTTCCTGCAGAGCGCCGTCAATACGATAGCGGATCAAAAGCGAATCGAAAAGCGGCTCGATATGAATATCGGTGGCGCGGTTTTTAATGGCTTCCGAAATAATCAAATTGACCAGTTTGACAATCGGGGCCTGATCGAGTTCCTTCTGCAGAGTGTTGATATCGATATCGTCGAGTTCGCCACCTTCGCCGGAAACCACGAAATCCATTCCCGATAGGGCGGCCGTTACCTCGCCGGTCGTGCGCAGCTCCTTGTAATGGCGTTCGATGGCCTCATCGATTATGCTTTGCGCGCCGATCAAGGGGATTATATTTTGCGAGGTAATCTTCTGCAGATTATCGATCACGACTATATCTTCCGGGTCGACCATAACCACTTCGAGTGTGCCGTTTTCGGTGGTCAGAGGGAGACAATGATATTCGCGCGCAAAAAATTCCGGAACGTATTCGAGCGCCTCCTTGTCGATCCTGATCAGCTCGTCGGCTCCAACCAGCCTGATATGCAACTGCTCGGCCAGCGCTTTGGCGAGGTTTTCGTCAGTGATGAAGCCCTCGGCAATGAGCACCTCGCCAAGCCGTTTGCCGCCATGATCGACCTGCCGCTTTAGAGCGGTTTTCAGGTCTTTATCCGAAATTATATTCTCTCTGAGCAGTATTTCGCCAAGAAGCTGCATCGATCAGGCCTTTCTATTGTTCCCTGCCACAATGAATATCAATTTCCCCTTCGACATCAGGATAGCCTCTCAGACGGGCGATAACTTTGGCCGAGCATTGAGGCGGCTCGGGAGGTGTTTGCGGTATCCAGGCAGCTTCAATATAAAATTCCGCAAAGGCATAGCCCTCATTGTTAGTAGTATCGGTGTAGGGCGGATTGAGAATGCCGCAATTCTGGCAGAGGAAATCGATAACTCCATTATGAATCGGGCAACCCAACCCATCCGTCAGGAGGGCAGAAATATCAGACGTCGCCCATTGCTGCCCGCTCGCTTCAATAAATATATTCCCGGGGTTGGCTCCCACTGAAATGTGACCATCGAATATGCCCAGGACAATCGGCCCGCTTACCGCCTCCATATCGCCTGATGAAGCGACAACTCTTACGGTATCAAAAGTATGGCCACAACCATAATACATGGTAGTATAGGCTTGACCTGGAACGCCTATCGTATCCCATGTCACCGAGTCGATCTGCACGATTTCCCCACCCGTATAGGCGGCGCCTATAATATAGGCGACAGTATCGGGGATTACTTCAAAATGCACTGCCGTTCCTGGCTCAACAGGATTAGTATACCGATCCCAGACTGCGGCAGTAATGCCGGTGCTGAGGTATTCTCCCGAGGGGACGGCTATATTCGAAGGCCCAATATCAATCCAATACGGCGGACCTGACGTAACAGTAATAAGCGGCCGTTCTTTGAAAATGTTCTCGTTATCTACGGAAGTCCCTTTGATCCGAACGGTGCCTGCTGTGATGCCGGAGAAGAGCGCGACCGAAGCACGGCCGTTGACATCCGTCGAATCATAGGCGACGTGTAGAACCGAATCATCGGTAGGAACGTAATTGAATGATACACTGCCAGCTCCTGAATTCTCCGGAGCTGACGTAATTTCAAACCTGATGGAAAAGCCATCGCTGAGATTATTACCGTTTTCGTCTCTAAGCGTCGCATAAATCTGGGTTGCAATGCCGCCGACTTCGATGGTTTGGTCATCGGTGGAAAGCTGGATATTTGTCGGCACCGACGAGCGCACAACCAACGGAATGGCATTTGAAAACAGGGTGTCCGTGGAACCGGGAGTTACCATAAAGGCCTGCAGATAATCGGTTCCCGCTTCGGAACCGACCACGTAGTGGGCCGTGGCTATGCCGTTAACCGTGAAAACGAGGTTCGAAATCGACGAAGTTGATAGCTGATTCCTGAATTGAATCTGGCTCCCATCAATCACCAGGTTGCCGTTGGCGTCAGTTGCTTTCACGAATAGCGTGTCCATCATGCCGGAGCCAGCCACGAGCGTATCGCCGACATTCAGAAATTGCAGGTGGGCGGCCTGGGCCGGCACATAGGTTATCGAGGCATGGGCATAGCTGGTATCGCCCGACATACTGATCCCCCAGGCTACCAACGAATCGACCGCGAGCGTGGAGTCTATTACGGGCGGCGCGGTTAGTTTAAATGTCGCGATCCCATCTGTAGTGCTGGCATAAGGCAGATCCAGAGTGCCAGGTGTGGAGGCGCCATAATTGTCGATAAATATCGGCGTACCATCAGCTATCGGCACGCCCGTCGTATCTATAACGGATACGTAAATCGTCGCTTGATCTTCGCCATCGGCAGTCAGGGTGTAATTATCGAGAGAAATGCCCATATGACCGATTTCGCCCTGGATAGAGACAAAGATGCGAAGAGTATCAACCTCTTTTGCCGAACCCGCTTTGGCAGTGAATATTATTATTCCCTCTTCATCGGTGCCCGGATCGGTGATGAATTGGGCCTGAGCATAACCGCCCTGCTCGGTCGCTTTCGGCGGCACTACGGTGCCTACTTCCGGTGTACGGCCGATTTCCACTTGGACGCTGTCGATACCGGAACCGTTTTCATCCCTGACCCTGATATAGATATTAACGGTGTCGGGAGCATCCAGGGAATGAATGACCAGCTGCGAAGGGGTAAGGCTCATGCTCACTTTTTGATTTACATCCAGGAGCGGATTAAAGGCTTTTCTGTTATCGCACGCGGTAAAAATCGCGAGCGCGGCAAAGCCAATAATCCATGACACTCCGGCTAAAAAAATGATTCGCTTTTTCAGAGACATTGCGGGCCTCCTTGCTATGATTATTTCTTATTCACTTTGGCGTCTTTCGGGGTGATAACCCGATTTTGAAATTCCCTAATCTCATCCTGCTGGGATTTGACGTCAGTATTCATTTGTTCGATATCGGGTTCAACCGCCTTCATATCCGTGATCGAGCCTTCGCCCTTGATTTGATAACCGTCGGTGGTAAAATTGCCGGCATCAGAATAGCTTACCTCGGGTTTCAAAATCCTCGGCGTAATTTCAATGATCAAATCGGTTTTGCGCGTCTGATAATAAGTATGCGTAAACAGGTTGCCGAGCAGCGGAATATCCGATAGCATGGGCATCCTAAAGACGGTTCTGGTGTCATCTACCGATAACAGACCGCCGATGAATATCTTCTGGCCGTCTTTTACCAACACCGTTGTGCTGGCCGTTCTTATTTTCTTATGCGGGTAAATACCCTGCACTAATTCGATAATCGATGATACCTCAGGTTCGACCTTGGTAGTAATATAACCGCCGCTGTTGATCGTCGGGGTGATATTAAGCCTTATGCCTATTTCCTCAGTTTGCACGATTGCGTTGCGTTCGGAGATAACCGCCCAGCGCAACGTTTCGCCGATTAATATGCTGGCAGTGCGATTGTTGACCGTAGTCAATTTTGAGTGCGCCAGCAGTTTGGCCTTATTGCGCTTGACCAGGAAATCGATGGTGATATCGAAAGCATTAAGCTGCCTGGAAAATAGGCCGATGTTGTCAAAACCCTCAATTTTTTCGAATGTATATTTTTCGGGCAATTGATCGAGGTCAGGCAACTGCCCGCCAAAATCGATCTCATTAGGCGCCCGGCTCGTTCCGTCATCATTGAGCGGCGATTCGGCCAGAATCGTGGTCAGGTGCGACAGCCGCTCCCAGTCGATACCGTACTCATCGAGGTCTTCCGTGGCCACCTCGATCAGCCGGGCTTCAAGAAGTATCTGCATCGGCGGCGTATCGATCCGCTTGATGATTTCCGCTATCTCCGAAGTCACTTTAGGTGAAGCCAACACCAGGATACGGTTGCCGGAGGTATCGACCTGTACGTTTTCGGTCAAATCGCTGAGTAATTCTTTGATCTCGGAGGCATTGGCATATTGCAGGTCATAGACGTGAGCCGATAGGCCGACGTCTCGTTCCAGTGCGTCCGCCTGGGCCACCAGGAAGGAATTGCCGACGATCTCGTACGAAAGGCCCGCGGCTCTGACCACGAGGTTGATTGCCTCCTCTATAGGAGTATCTTTTAAATGAACCGAGATTCTTTCTTCCTTATTGACGCCCGGCCCGGTGACAATATTAAAACCGGATTTTTCGGCCAGGATCGTCAAAACGGCCGGCAGGAATGCATCATCGGCGTCGAGCGTGACATTGCGCGCCAGCCCTTCTTTCAAAGCCGGCGATTTGTAAAGCTCTTTGATCTCTGTTTGTGCTGAAAGCCTATCGACATTCAAAAATGCTGTTGTGAATACAAAGCAGATTGACATACCCAACCACAGCGACTTCTTCAAAATATCCTCCCGCATTTGGGTCTCTGACCGCTAAAACTAATTGATTTACCTTTCGTTCATGGAATCGTAGCTGCGAGGAGAATCTTGATCCGTCGGCAGCTCCAGGGGTGTGTTGACCAGCCTCATCGTCTGGCCGTTCCGGTCGAGCACAACCATTTTCTGTTGAATATCTTTAACTACGTAGCCATCGCCGAAAGTATCGCCGACTCTGACCACGTGACTCTTACCGGTAAGTTTGATGATGGCCATCGGTCGGTCGTTGGCAACATCAACGGTGGCGGAAAGCCGCGGTTGGTTGCCCTCATCGAGTTCGCGAAAACCTTTGCCGCCGTAGCTGAATCCGACAAGTACTCGCCCGAGGAAAAGCGGGTCCTGATCGATGCCGAAACGATAGCTCACACGCCGGTTCCATTGCGCTTCAAGGGAGTCTATCGTCTGGGCCAGGGCAACGTCCGTATCAAGCGTTTCCACCATTTCGATCTGCTGATTATCCGCCTTGGCCTCTGTCACCGCTTTGAATGCACCCCAGCAAACCGCCACGAGCATCACCACGCCCAACGCGAAGGCCAGGGCCTTAATTAAGCTGTTCTGGTCCACCTTTAAAACTCGCTTTCAGGATTGTCAAAGTGTGAATTTCCAGTTCGAATTTGTGTTGATCCGGTGCCCCGGTGACTTCACCCTCGTAAAACGCAAAATCGATCGGGTTTTCAAGCCCGATCCGCGTCACCTTTATCAGCCGCGGCGATTTTTCCAACTCTTCGAGGTATTTGCCGAATTGCTTGTAACTGGCGAGAATCGTCATCGTGTAGGGTATTTCGATGTAATCCTGATTGATGAGTCGCTTTTCAGCGGTTTCATCCCACCTGACGATATTAAGGGGTTTCATCGAAACCAGTATTATGCTGTATTTATCCATCAAGGAGGTGAGATAATTTAGAAACGGAATGCTCGCCTCCTGCGCCAGCGAATCGCTCAGGTCTTCCACGAGGTTATTCCTGATCAGCTCGTTTACGTTACGCAGATTTTTGGAAATTACCTGCGCCGAGAGCAATTGACGTTGCTTTTCGGCAAGCTGCCGGCGCAACTCAACGATTTTGGCCGGCTGCGGTTCGATTACGTTGCGGTAGTACGCCCAGAAACCGAGCGTATACAGAAGGAAGCATCCTATCAAGATCAAATTTTTTTTCATAAATACCTATCCCAGCACGCACGCAATTTCGAATTCGACCAGCTCCTGACCCTGGAATTTCACGCGCGTGGACGAACTGAATTTAATGTCCGCAAAGTTTTTGGCAAAATCCTCGTCTTTTTTGATAATATTTATAATCGAAACCACCAGATCCAGGTCCTTGATATCGGGCCTGACCTTGGAGATACCCTTGATCGTTAGCGCCCCCAGCTGCTCATCGAAAAAAAGATCGGTGATGGCTGCATCTCTCGGCAGTATTCTTCCGAGTACGTTGAGTTTTTCCGTCCAGGTCTGCCGCTGACCGGCCAGTTCATCGAGCGCGAATATATCTTCTGGAGAAAGATATTCGGATATCTCCTCCAGATTGTCGATTTCGCCTTGAACCCTATCAAGGTCGGCCTGGTATTTATCGATAATCTTTTGAGTTTGAACGGTTTTAAATATGGCCAGCACGGTGATAGCCAGAATGACCAGAAAATAGAAACCCAGGGCCAGAACTCGTCTCTGCTTTTGCTTCTGCTCAAACTGGTCCAGACGATTGGAGGCCTTGTTGAGGTTAATCTTGTATTTGGGTTTGATCATCTAATCCTCCCTTAGCGCCAGGCCGCAGGCTACCGCCAGCCGGGATCCAAATGCATCATCGAAACCTGGAGGGGTGATAAAGCTGGTGAACGGATTGAAAATTTCAACTGTCATGTTCAAATGTTGGGCCAGGTGCGAATTGAGGTTGGGCAGCGCCGAAGAGCCGCCGCACATCAGCATTTTTTGAAAATCGCGGCAGCCGGTTTCTTTGGTGTAATAGCGCAGGGAGCGGCGGATTTCGTCCATGAGGTTATCGACCGCCATCCGGCGCGCGACCCTGATACCGACCCCTTCAGCGGGGGTCTCACCCAGAAGCGCCCCCATTCCGCGCTCCTTTTTGAGAGCCTCGGCCTGCGTGTAATCGACCTTATGGTTGCTCTTGACGTCATCGGTGAAATTATTGCCCGCCCAATTGATTTCGCGGGAGAAAAACATGTGGTTTTCCGAGGCGATCGCGATGGTCGAATACTTAGCGCCGATATTCAAAAACACCAGCGCCTCATCGCCGAGCAGAGTTCCATTGGTCACGATGTAGCCGTTTACCAGGGCCAGGATCTCGGCATCGATAACTCGCGGGCTTAAGCCGATGCTTTTGAGCAGGTTCAGATGATTATCGAAGCGTTTTTTGGTGGTGGCAACCAGCAAAATATCCATATCCTGCGTTTCCATATTGCCTCGCAGAATCTGGTAGTCGATCAAAGCGTCGGAATCGTCAAGTGGCAGATGCTTTCTGGCCTCAAAAAGCAGTGATGATTCCATTTCTTCCGGGGCCAGGGGGATCGATTTGATTTGCTTGATCGAAACTGCCGGGCCGCCCAATCCGGTATTGATATTTTTTGTTCGTTTGGGACTGATCTTGGCGGCATGAAAAACCTCGCGCAAAGAGGATTCCAGCCTGTTGAGGCCGGGCCCTTCGTTGTCGTACTCCTCGCCTTCGCCATAGAGGTCTTTAATATAAAACGTCTTTAACTTATATCGTCCGCCTTCGTCTTCAAGCTCGACCAGCTTTATGGAGTAACTTCCTATGTCCAGCCCGACAACCGATTTCGCCATATCAACCTTTCAATCCAAAATTTTTCGCTAACAACGTCACAATTTTTAATGTCTATTTTATCGATTGCCGCTATTTGAACAACTCGTCATCAAAGTCGAGTTCGACGTAGTAATTGCCGCGAGCCTTTGTCCAGAAGAAGTGAGGTGGCGGGGTTTTCCTGAATCGGAAATCGTAATTGTAATCTTTAGATATGAAGCCGCGGTGTCCGCCAGAAAAGCTCGTATGAATCAAACCACGCTCGCGCTGAATTAAGCATCCCCAGATCGTCAATGTTTGCTTTTCATTTTCAACATTATAGCAATTGATTCCATCCACAGATATGGTTCCATATTTGCTATCAGGCGGAAAGGAACCATTGGGACAGCGATTGGCCGGTATGCTGTCAAGATCGGGCAGCAGGCCAATAGCGGCAAGGCCGGCCGTCACTTTCACCGTTTGACCGCAGCCACGCCAGACCAGAATATGTTTTTCGGAAATCAAACCAAGCAGATCCGGCGAGTTGAGCGGCACGCTGCCGTCAGGATTACTGGACTCATAAACAATGTCCTGAGCAATAATGATGTCACCGGACGCCCCGATGGTCAATTGGCCTCTGAACCCATGCAGCGTTAATGAATCGCCAGCCAGGTGATTATAATGCATTCTGCCCTTGGCCGCCGTGATCCAGACCTCGCCCTCGATGAATAGCGCCTTGGTGGGGGGATAGGCGAAATGAGGGGCATCATTTATATTCTGGGGAAAAGCAAATGATGATTGATTGCGGCTCATTGCGGTGGCAGGTCGGGTTCTGTAAATAAAATATTCCGGCTCCAGCGTGATTTCGGAAACAACTAACGAGCTCGTATCGCCAAGCCCCGGGTAATAGTTGTAAATCCTCACGGAATCCGCATAAACCGGGATCGGCAGTTGCCCATAGCCAAGATGGTACCCGCCGTTAAATTCGACATTTTGTGGCGCGTTCACCGGCGAAAATCTGAGCGAGCACGAGGTTACTTCTTCCCAGAATACCGGCCAGTAGCCATTCCCCATTTGAAAATGAAGCTTGTCATTAGAATGCACTTTGCCGTCCAGCGTATCCGGCCCCCAGAACCTGATCGTATCGATAGGCTGGCGGTAGCTCTGAGTCTCCCGGTCGGTAATGTACAGCCAGTCGGCAAATGAACTGGCGCTGGCGCCATGCGAGGTTTGCGAATAAATAACCACGTCGCCGAACTCGCTGCTATGAACATACCCTTTGCCGATTACCGCGAAATTCGTGGTGCTCGAAAAACCCCAATGATAAATCTCATCTGAGCTCTGCAGCTCATAATTAAATTTGACCTGATACCCGTCCGTTTCGAAGAAATCCGCAATTTCCGATTCGATGCTTGGCCCGCCGTCCTGATGTTTGGCCCGGCCCGCGACCCCGGCCGCATGAGAGGCCCACTTGCTTAGGGTTCTATATTCGATATAGGAAATAGCTTGGCGATATTCATCGACATATTTCAAATAGGCGGTTCCCAGCACCACTATGACGACCGAAAAAATCACAGCCATCACCAGAATCGAGCCGGTGAAATTGGCGGTGAGCCGACGCTTGAAATATTGCTTGATCATTGTCCCTCCCGGGCTGCCCGTTGTTATTATCAAAATAAACTAATTCAGCTTCGTCATGCAGGATGACAGCTTTACCCTGTTCCCCTGCAAACGGCCTTCCTCGTCTCTGTAATAGCGCAGGTCATCTTCCATCACCAGGTTTATCGCCACGATATATCCGGCATTGGCCGACGGGTAAGCCAGTGAATCGGCAAATCGAAACGAAACCTCAACGACGTTAAACGGATTTTGCTGCCTGCCGAACCTTCGAGTCCTTTGGGCGGTGGGAATCGGCAGCACTTGAATGAAGATATCGTTCTGCCCTATTCGCCGATCGTTTTTTCTGAGGGTTTTATCGCTCGAATTGTAATAATATTCAACATCGCCGCCGCTCGTCTCATCATCTTTAACATCGGGATAAGTTATGGTCAGCTTTCTTTTGCTCGGATCAACGTTGCCGCTCAACTCAAGCACCTTAGCCATCCTGATCGCTTTTTCGATACTTTCCAGAACTACCTGCCCCTCCGATAGCATCTGATGTTCCGAAGAAATCCTATTGAATTCCCGGATGCCATAAAAATAAACGGTGATAAATGCGGTCATGAAAATTGCGGCGATGGCCAGAGCCAGCATCACCTCGATCAGCGTATGGCCGGCCCGATTCCTTGCTTTTGCAGTGCCGTTGTCCATTGTCATATCCTTATCTCAGTCAAAAAAATCGGCCAGGACGAGCCCATACTGGCGGCCGGAACGTTCCGTCCAATTGTATTCGATTTTTACACATATATATTTTGTTGAATCAAGCACAGTAAGTTCATAATCAGCGGTAAGGCCGGGTGTTTCGTCATCGTCTCCCGGCTCGATCAGAAAATCCGTGCCGGTGGTTATGCCATAGCGAATTTCCGTCGGCCTGGTGTCTTTCAGCAACTTGAATATCGATATTCTCTGTTGGGCTTTCTCATATGCCAGCCGGCGATGGGATTGTTCCAGCAACAACACCTGCCCCTGGTTATACATGTAAAACAGCGCCACCACCGCAATCGTGAGTATGGCGATCGCGCTCATAACCTCCAGGAGACTTATGCCGCCATTATTACGAAGTCTTTCGAACAATCCTCACTCCAGGAACAGCTTTGTGTTATCGGCGTGCTTGGCAGCCTCCGCTCTCTCGAGCGAGCCATCCGAAACCAGAGTCAGCAAATGTTGGTCTTTCGACTGCATGCCTACTTTGCCACCGGCCTGAATCATCGACGGAATCTGGTAAATTTTATCTTCACGAATAAGATTGCGGATAGCGGTGTTGGCAATCATGATTTCGCAGGCGACCACGCGCCCCTTATCTTTGCGCGGCATCAGGGTTTGGGAGACCACCGCCTGGATCGATTCCGCCAGCATTGACCGGACTTGCGATTTCTGCTCGGCCGGGAAGACGTCAATGATACGGTCGATAGTTTTGGCTGCGGAAGAAGTATGCAATGTTGTTAGCACCAGATGGCCGGTTTCGGCGGCCGTCAGGGCTAAGCTGATCGTTTCAAGGTCGCGCATCTCGCCTACCAGGATCACGTCCGGGTCTTCACGAAGCGCGGACCGCAAAGCGTTGGCAAATGTTTTCGTCGTCGAGCCCAGCTCACGCTGATTTATCAAACAGTGAAGCGAGGTATGGAAATATTCGACCGGATCCTCGATCGTGATGATATGGCATTCTTTATTCTGGTTGATCCAATCGACCATG
>Ga0299912_10000893_pt1 | contig 24239 bp, 39 predicted proteins | sample RVTome_2_FD_207667 | JGI IMG/M metagenome (GOLD analysis project Ga0299912, IMG submission 207667) | Soil microbial communities from uranium-contaminated site in the Upper Colorado River Basin, Wyoming, United States - RVT95D214 (version 2) ... | reverse complement strand
ATGATGAGAGAGCGGTCAATGGTTGGAGGGAGTTGTGTTCCTATGGGCTGGCAATTATACTCGACATAGCTCAGCGCGGAAAACTCCCGGAGAACAACGGCACACTGGATTGGAAAGCTGAGGTTGCGAGGCTCCAGAAGGAATGGAGGGAGATGAAGACCTCTGAAAAGACGGAGATCACGACCAACCAAGCAGGAGATTCCGTCCTCATTTCGATGCGCTGGGATTCGATTGTCGGAGAAGTCCCGCCTGAGCTATTCATGCAGGGGGTTCAGGTGATGGACAAGGAAAAGTACAACGCAATCTGCCACAGACTGATGCAGTTCTGGGGTAGCTGCCTCTCGATAATCATGGCCTCTGGTGAGCTGGTTCTGGACGACAAGGTTGAGACCCCGATCATGCCAGATGACAGATACTCTCGGGACAAGATGAAGGGTGGGATGGATCGCTGGAAGACTGAGAAGGCTCCGAACAGATGACCGATAACGTCGAGATTGCCAAGCTCAGGATGTTCAAGGCAGAGCAGTTGGCCACCGACCTGAACAATTGGATGGACGCGGACTATCACAGGGCCAAGGAGATGACGGACCTGATGCGGAATGTCTGCATCGACTCTCAAGTTGCGTCTGAGTGGCGGTTCGTCCTGACCAACATCGCCAGATATGGGTTTGACGAGTTCTTGAGACGCTATCCCGCACAGGCAAGACAAGCAGGGTTCGACGAAAGTATCCTAGAGTACGTGGATTCTGACAGCATGATGGAACCCTGGTTGATTGAACCCCTGAGAAACGAGTTCGAGTCGATGGTGGAGCAGCAGTACATCAAGAGGTTCGGGTCTCTGGATGACTTGACCGTTCTCGCCTCTACCGTGATTGTGGACAAGGGCAAGTATGACAACCGCTGGGCTCGATATTCAGCGGACCAGTGGATTGACTGGTCGAGGACTAAAGGGAATAATTGCACGATCAAAGGTCCGGTGAAGACGGGCAAGACGGACATTAGCCTCAGCCTCGGTCAGCTTGGTCAGGCGGACGGAGCGGACATCAAGACCAACATCTACCTACCCAGCCCTCTTCCGTGCTGGGCCTATACCGCCAAATTATCGACCCTCATAAAGAGCATCTGCGAGTCGAAACTCAGGAAGAAACGAGTCCTGTTCCTGTTGGACGAGGCTGGCCTATTCTGGGCACGCATAGATACAATCCAGAGCGTGCCGAAAGATTTGAGTAAGGTCGTTTTGTGCTTGGGTAAGCTCGAATGCAACCTCGGGTTCATTTCCCACTTCGAGGAATTGATACCGACGATTATCAGGCGCACATCAGTTGCGTCGTTCGAAAAGAGGAGCTTGACCAGCGCGTTCGTCGAGATCAGGGCTGGGGATTTCAAGATGGAACCTCAGCTAGTCACTCACATTCCCAGAACGACAATTCCGTTCGACCAAGACCAACTAGCATTCTTCAACAGAGATATGTTCGTCGCAGACCTTCTGGAATTTGTCTCAAACATCGAACAGGGAGAGAGCCAATGGGAGGCTGTAATAGGCTATGTGAACAAACACGCGGGGGAGTCTGACGAGATTGCGGACATCTCCCCGAAGCAAGTCGCCCAATGGATTCATCACAAGAAGAACTCAGGCGGAAGGAGCAGGATGAGCATTCGCCAGATAGCTGAGATAGTGGAGATACCGAAGTCAACCGTTGCCAACTGGATTGGGGAGGTCAAGAAGGAGCTGGACAGTTTCGGGAGTAAGCCAGATACGGCTGTCCCACTGTCCAGTTAGGGTCTGTTGGTTCCTTATATGCGCGAAGAAAGGAAAACTAAGACTAGAAACGGACAAGCGAAGATCGCCGTCGTCATTCCGACCTATCTACATAGTGTATACCTGCGGACCTGCCTGCTGAGCGTTGCCTCTCAGACCGTGCCTGTGAAGATCGTCGTTGTGCCTGTCAGGGAGGACAAGGAGACCCTGTTGGAGCTTGACCGGCTCAAGCCCCAGGTCGAGGCGCTCGGCACCCCTATACGTATTGTAGTATCCGAAGTGGCCGATGTGTTCAGGCAGATGCAGCTCGGGCTTGATCAGGTGGAAAACAGTGAGTATCTTTTCTACCTCGGGTCGGACGACGCAATCCTCCCGAACTATCTAGAAAGGATGCTCGACGTGGCATTGGGAAGTGAGTGCCAGAATCCCATTGTCGGGATGAGCTACATACTGACGGATGAGAACCTGAGCGCGAAGGATGTCAGAAGGCTTCACGAGTTCGATTTCTCAGAGGAGATGCACAGGTCCATGATTCCAGACAACTCATTGGTGAGAACTGAGTCGATGAGAAGAGTAGGGGGGTTCTTCGAGGGAAAAGACTGGGGATACCTGAACCACTACGCTCTCTGGCTGCGGATGCTCAAAATCCCAGATACCAAGGTGTTCTTACTTCCTGACCTCGGGTGGCTCTATCGACAGACTGGAACTAATAGAAGCATCAAAAGATACGACACTAGAAGAAAGCTGAGAGAGCATCATAGGAGACAGAGAGAGCTGGTGAGATTCTACTGGCCTAGAGGTCCGCGTCGTTGAAGAACGACCCGCATTCTTCGCAGTAGTATCCAATCAGCTCCTTCTTCTTGCTGGACATGTATGTGGGCTTCGGCCTGAACACATAGGCTTCCAGCAGGACTCCTCCGCCTCCTCCGTCTTCCTTGCAGTCTGGGCATCTGGGCTTCTTCTTTGGCATCTACTCCTCCTCCTTGACTTCCTCTGGATGCTTCTTCAACTCATGGTTCCGAACATCCTCCCACTGATCCTCAAGGTCGTCGCCTGAACCTACATACTCACAATACTTGCAGAGAACTATTGGCATCTACTCCCTCCAGTCTATCTCGGTCCCCCCATTGCTCGGCCTAGCCTGGTCTTGCATTCAGGGCATTCCTTGGGGTGTTCGGTCCTAGATTCCCAGACATACCCGCACTTGGGGCAGTGTTGCTTGGTCATCCTAATCACTCCCGAACGAGATTTTGGGGGACTATGGCAATCTTCTTCTTGCTCAGTCTCACAATCTTCATCTTTGGGTACGGTGGCTCGGCCTCGATGATTGTCGGGTCATGCTCCTCGCAGAAGCTCCCAACTATCCACAGCTCAAGATCATCTCTGTACTCAAGCACACACCCACAGTCTTGGTCGATTGTCTGTCCATCCTCGAACTTGGTCATCACTTCTCACTCCTTGGTCGCAGATGCCATCCAATCTTCTTTTCATATTCCTCTTTGGTGATGGCTCCAGCATTCTTGTCCCCAATCATTCCCACTACGTCTAGTTCACTGGCCCACTGGAAGTCGGCGCATCTTGGATGAGTCGGGCTTTGTCTACCGTGCAAGTAACATTCACCAGTACAGTACAACGCAGCGAACGACTTACACGAGCCACATCTAGGGGTACGAACTTCACGCTTCTTCTCCACCATGATCTCAGGACTCCTTCAACTTCAGGTTCGGCTCAATCTTCTTGACTTCCATGACCTGATAGGCTCCGAGGGTGACTGGGATTGTAACCGAGCCTATCTTGGCAATCCTCTCCAGCCTCTTGAACTCGGCCCTGCTCACCAGGAACACGAACTTCCCGTTGCATGTGTGGCCTATCTTCTCTCGCCTGGTCATCGACTTCTGCCACCAACCGCAGACCGTACAGATGTGCTGGTAGTTGTAGGTGCCTTCCAACTTGTCAGGGCGATGAAGTCCGAGCACGAAACAGCAGGTCTTGTAGAGGGGTGAGTGCCCGTCTGAGATTCCGTTCTGGAGCAAGACCACGTGGGCCATCTCGTGCTTCATGGTGTCGATGAGCTGCTTGGCCTTGGCTCTCTTGTAGTAGTCCTTAGAGAACTCGATCTTGTCAGAGGATGCCTGTGCATTGTACGCCTTGAGCCTTCCATTCAGTTCGATTGGCACTAGCTTGTAGGGCGTGATCTCCTTGCCGAAATCAACTTTCTGGAGCATCCTGGCCCACCTCGCTGATACTAGGATTCTCTCCTCCATCCGGTAGAGCCTCGACTCTGCCCTGTTCATGCTTCCGATGCAGATGCTCGCCTGCTTCTCCTCGTCGGTGTAGTCGGCCATGTCAGTATGCCTTCTTGTCGAGAAACTTGGCTTTGGTTGCCTTCGGTTCTCCCAAACAGTATTCCGCCTCGGCTCCGCAGGTAGGGCATTGCCAGTGAGCGAAAACGACGCCCGAGAAACTGGCAACCTCAAACTGAACTGGCTTTCCGCAACAGACCATTCCCTGGTTCGCGTATCCCTCCTCACCCTCCATTGCTGGCCTCATGTTCGCCTTCTCAGGGGTTGTCATGTCAGTATCCCTCCTCTGGTCTGAGCTTGTGCAATAGGAACATCACTGCCTCGTACTTCGCTTCCCATCTGCTTGTGCAGGTCTTGTACTTGTAGATGTCCTCAGTCAAGACCTCGCCATCCGCGACCCAGTGGAGAGTTGCGGTCTCTCCTCGTGCGCTGAACCTCCAGGGTACGACATCCATGTTCTCCCTGATGAGCTTCCTCGACTTCTCGCGACCGAGTACGCCATCCAACTCCCTGCAGATACTCACGAACATCATACGGCAGAATGTTGTGTTTACTTCAGTTCCAGCCATCCTTGTTGCCTCCATAGTAGTAATAGTAGTAGTAGTATATAAGAGCATCTCACCGTTGTACCATCACCTTGTCGAGAACTGGACATCTCTCAGCCTGGGTACGATTTTCGATACTAGCCCGAGCAGCTCCCCGAACAACCATAGCCCCTCCAAGGCCACACCCAAGTAGAAGACCCCGTGTAGCCAACCCCCTTGGTCTAGCAACAGGGAATTTGCCCACCCGTCCCAGTGGAAGTACAGGGCAGAGAAGTTCCACAGAAGGCTCAGGAAGGCCACCAGAAAGGCGATTCGGAAGAACTTGAGATAGGGCTCGACCTTCTTGTCTCTTAGGCTCTTGGACCATTCGAGAACGAAAACCAGAGACACAGAGAATACCCCGAAGAGGATGAGCCAAGTCATCTCGCTCCACCACTGAGTCCTCTCGCCCCAGGACATGATCTCCCAGGCGGGTGCGTCATAGCAGAAGTCGGGAATGCTCACATAGATGCTCTCGACCACGCAGAACCCTATGATGCCTAGAATGAGCGCTTTTCTGTACGAGTCCATGTCATGGTGTCCTGTCCCCCAGTCTTTCGAGAATCACCTTCGGGTCGAGAATGAAAAGGTCGGTCCGATACTGCCCATGCCATACTCCCATGAGGAGCCCTTTAGTCGCAGGCATTGATAGAACCTGGCAGAAGTCCCTGAGATTCTGCATACCGATCTTGGTGGCCCTGAACTCCAGTAACCCCCAATTGGAGTCGATGCCGAGACACCAGACTTCACTCCCTCCAGACCCAAGAGGGAATCTATCTGATTCGCCTTCTCGGATTCTAAGATGCTCCTCAGACTTCATTGGGAACCACCGAGCCCTTCCCACTGTGTCAAGTCTATGTAGAACTGCATGACTGTCTCCCGCTTGCATCCCATCTTCTGGGCAACCAAGGCGATGAAATCAGGGGGTGGAGGCTTCTGCTTCATAAAGCCCCGAAGCTCCTGCAACCCGAAGGTATGCCTCAGGGAGAGGGGGGAATACTCGGGATGCCCTACCTGTGCCCCGATTCGATGAACGAGCTGATTGTAGCCCACCCGAGTGAGCTTCTTGCCGTGCTTGAGCCAATTGTCGAGCCTCGGCCTTACGTCCTTGGGGATAATCTCCCGCCTCGGCTTGCTGTTCTTGGCCCTCTTCCACTCAAGGAACTGTCCGTTGAACCTGAACTTGTCTTTGGCCTTCGAGATGTCGTGAGGGTGCATACCGCACTTGAGCATCAGCCAAATCGGGATGAACTCGTTGTCACTCTCACACTTGCCTAGAAGGGCTGCTTGTTCGGTCTCATCGAAGATCGCTAGTTTCTGCATGTCGTCATTTCTCCGCTTTACAATCTGCCAGAGTGTATAGCCAGCATAGGTATCGTTTCCTTAAGACTTTACTCTTGGGGGTGGGGGTATATGAAAGTAGTACCCTCTCGGCACCCTAGCGTACAATGCTACCTTCATGCGAACTCCTCTAGGGACTTGGGCATCTGTTGTTTGATTCTCTTGGTCTTTCGCTCCTGAGCCTTCTTTGAGATGATTTCTCCGTTGAACTTCTCGTTGTACTTCTTATGACAGTTCTGGCAGACGAGTTTCAGGTTGGCAGGATGATCGGAGCCGCCTAGACCTCGGGGAATGATGTGGTGGACCTCGAAGTAACCCGCTCCAGTACCGCAATCCTGACAGTACCCTCTATCTCTGCGCTTGATTGCCTCCACCACAATAGGCCAATAGTAATCCCTTTTCTGGTCTGTGAAGCCTGGAAAAGATGATAACGCTTCGGGATATGGCTCTCTTTCACGCGAACCGTCAGGAGAGTATGCTCCAGCTTCGAATGACGATTTCCATTCCGCGTAGCCTCTATTCCAGTCTGCATAGCCATGACACAACTCGACGCGATTCTGAGTCCGATGCTTCTTACTACAGGTCGGGCAGTCATAGAGGGTCATTCTATAACCTCGAACACGAACCTGCCATCTGACATGCGCCATTCGGGATGAAATAACTCACAATGACCATGAACGTCGTCTACCTTCAGACCGCAGCCGATCACGGGGCAGACCTTGGGTTCGGAATCGTAGTTCTTTCTGATATTGTGAATCCTACCTAGATGCACAGGGAGTCCGGCTTTCTTCCCCTTCCAGTTGCAGTTGGGTTGAGTGCAGTGGGCCATCAGAGCACCAGTTTGCTTTTCTTGTGGTATTCGGAGAAGTCTATTTTCCAGAATAACCACTTTTTATTTGCCCATCTCTGAAGATGCCTGATTTCCTTGTTTCGAGGGCGGTCCACGTTGTACATGACAAAGGGATTAGTCCCCCACTCCTTCAGTTGTCGGCATCTAGCTAGGCCCGATTCGACTTGCTCTGGGCCATCAATGTAGACAAAGAACTGCACAATCTGTCGGATGTTGATCCCGTACTTCAAGAGCAACTGGATGCCTGCGAATACTGCGTCCTTATCCTCATCTTGGTCAAAGGCAAAGTGCATCGGCTTGTAGAACTTCATCTTGGAAAGGCGTTCTGCCATTTCTTCATCCAGTAGGCGTATATCCATCCCACCCTCTCGGAGACTCAGATTGTTGTCGATAATCCACTGGCTCGTTTCCATGAACCATTCCTTGTCGGCCAGCCAGTTGTTGTCAAGAAGCATAATCTTCTTGAATGGTGGGTTGTGAAACTCTCTTGGGTGTTGCCATCTGGTGAGAACGCCCTCCTTCTCTGGAACTATGCAGAAATAGCAGTTGCGGATACAGCCCCTCGTCGTGAAGCCCATCGAGAAGTCCATCTTTGGGTAGAGGGAGTAGTCCGGAACTGAGAACTCGATCTCCTTTGGCAATTCGGTCTCAAGGTCATGCCCAGGCCCACCATAGAAGACCTCTGCATCGGAGTAGAGCCGTGGTATGCCCAGGCTGTTCTCCTTATTGCGCTTGAACACGATTGAGACATAGATGCGGTCTGGCTCACTGACATTGAAACCAACGGTATCGCCCTGAACCTTATGCCACGTGGATAGCTTCATCAGAGCTAGATTCGGAAGTTTTCCATCAGCTTGAACAAGTAGTACCTTCACGTCATCACCTATAGATTATGCTGTCCTTGTCCTCTGAGGGGGCCTGATAGGGCTGCTCCTCGGGCTTCTTGTTCAGAGTCTCCTCGATGGCTTTCCTGACAGCATCACCCACAGCTCTGCCTATCACGTCTGGGAGATTCCTGAGAGTAGACTCGATTGCCTGGAACTTGTTGACCACATCGGTCTTGAAGGCGGTCTCATCATAGAGCCAGTTCTCCACGAGATTGCCGTTGGGAGCATCCTGCCGTCCGTGTCTGTCGAGTTCCCCAGATGAGATTTGAGAACGCCCGTACTGCAAGACCGTGACACTTCCGTCCGGCTCGTTGACCTTGAAAGGCTTACCGACTGGAAGGGGTGGGGGCCGAGCGAGTCCCTGGTGGATGTTGCCGTCCGTGATCTCGGCTTCTATCCGGTGAACCGCATCTCCTCCGAGAACCGCTGAAAGCCCATCCCGCCAATCATCCTTGAGGAAAATATGCGCCTTGCCACTCGACCACGCTTTGAGGGAAAAGTCTTTTGTATTGATTGAGTAATAGGCGGGCGCTCGACCAAAGCGCATGAACTCCCCCCGAGACCTCACAACCTCAAGTTCGGCATTCGACAGTTGCAGTCTGAGGTTGTCCCGGTGCTCAATCGCGGTCGAAGGGCGAGTTGGTGGGGTCGTGGGGGCCACTTGTGGGGTGTAGTCTTGCCATATACCCTCTAGGTAAGAGAACGCCTTGAACTTGGAGGCACACTTGAAGGCTGGCTCACCTGATTTCTCTTCGCTAACAAGCTTTGCTATGCCCATGCTGCCAAAGCGTCTGAGATAGACTCTGAGGGTGTTGCGCTTGACCTTCTCTCCAGTAGCTGCTTCGATGATTCCCTGAAAGTCCGTGACGGTGTACGGGTCATCTGGATGCTCGTGGAAGATAGCCACCATCCGTCTCATCATGCTAGGACTTGGAATTGGCTCTCACCCCCTCTGAGACCTCTGGGCGTGACAGCGTGACATGGGGACTCTCGGGCTTCCACGTCACGCCTTCGACCGACAGAACCACCTTGCAGATTCTCCTGATGTCCTCGGGCTCAAGCCCGCAATGAAGAGGAAGTTGGAGGATACTCTGATAGACCTGTCTCGCGTGGGGCTGAGGTGCCTGCCACCCCTCATAGCAGGAAAGATTTGAGATCGGTCTGAAGTAAGTGCGGTATTCGATTGCTTTCTCAGTTAAGGCTCTCTCGACCTTCTCCCTCTTTTGACCTAGCAGGATTGAGAAGTCTTTGTAGGCGTGTGTTGCCCCTACTGTTGTAGATTGTAGCATTTCAGGGGGGAGGAAAGACTGATATTCCTCCACGAGAGAGATTCTTTTCCTGAAGTTCTCCTTGAAGTTGTAGAGGCTCTCAAGCCCGATGACACTATGCAACTCACTGAGACGAGCGTTCAGCCCAGGATATTTGCAGTCGTAATCAGGCTCGTTGCCATAGTTCCGAAGTTTTCTCAGCTTGTCTGCGAGGCACTGATTCTGAGTGACGATCATGCCTCCTTCGCAAGCGGTGAGAGCCTTGGTTGGGCTGAGAGAGAACACCGATGCAAGCCCCATGTCGCCTATCGGAGAGCCCTTGTATGTTGCGCCAATCGCATGTGCAGCGTCGTAGATAACTGGAACCTGAAGCTCGTCGGCGGTCTCTTGAATTTCCTGGCAACTCGCTGGATTTCCGAAGACATGCGTTGCCATGATGCAATCGCACTCTGGCCTCCCCCTCGGCTCAAGATTAAAACTCCTCGGTTCGCAGTCCCCTGTCTTGAAGTCCCGAGAAGCATAGTAGGCGGCATGAGCAGTAGAACAGAATGTAAAATCGGGAAGAAGTGGCCTGTGAACTCCTAATGCAACTAGCGTAAGGAAAAGACCGCTCTGACAGCCGTTGACCGCGATGCACTGGCCTTTGAGATTGAACTGCTCTTTGAAAGCTCGCTCGAAATGAGCCGTGTGCTTGTTGTTGGTAAGCTGACCTGACTCGAATATGTCGATGAGCCTCTCTGACATCTCCTCTGAGAATCCCAGAGTCTTCGGAACCTCAGTGTATCTTATCACCGTTCACTTTCCCATCCCCCAGTTCCTTCTCAAGCTCATCCTCGTGAATCTCAGTCTGTGTAGATGCCCTCACATTAAAGGCTCTCAGGTCGAATCCTTTTCTGGCAATCTCAGGGTTAATCTCGATACCAGTTGCATATCGCCCCCACTTCCTCGCAGCCTTCAGAGTCGTGGAGCTTCCTGCGAACGGGTCGAGTACCTTGTCCCCTTCCTTTGTGTGAATCCTAATCTGCCGCTCTGACAGCCCTATAGGTTTCTGACCTGGCACGATTGCATTGTAGTTGATGCTCGGGTGAACATAGACATCTCCACCCATCGACGAACCCTTACCAGCTAGAGGCTTACTGTCGAAATACCACTTCTCGGTTTTCGTACCCCACATGACTGGCTCCCAATGAGAGTTCAACCAGCCACGTCGAGGATGAGAGGCCCTGAAAGAAACGAACCAGGCTAGTGGAGGTTGGACCTGGAATCCTGCTTTTTCAAGAGCGAGCCACAAATCCTTGATGTTGATTGTGCTTTCGCAGACGTTGATCGACCCGTCGCTCTTGAGAACCCGGTAGCACTCGGAAAGCCATTCGTGATACTCTGGGGGCTTTGTCCCATACGTTCTGTTAGCCTTTCGTCCGAACCCTTCCCAATTCTTAATCCGATAGGGCGGGTCGGTGAATATGAACTGAAAGCTCTCGCTATGCAGAGTCTTGAGGACTTCCCTGCAATCCCCGACAATCAGTTCAACGCCATCTCCTGAGAGATAGGTCATCTCAGTTCCTTCTCCTCGGCCCCATCCTTGAGGCCCGTAGACCGCAAGCAGAGCAGAACCCTGCCGTCTTCGAAACGCTCGACGATAATGGTCTCCCACACTGCGGGTTCCGACAGACTGCCTTGTACTTCCAATCAGGCAGGTATCTTCCAACTCCGGTCACTTCTCGACCTCCTTCTTCTCCAGTCCTTTCAGCAGCTTTTCTTCTTCCAAGGCTATGTATTCCTGAAAACCATGCCTCCCAGTGCATTCCATTGCGGTCTTGAATTTTAAGTCGAGGTCTGTCACTAGAGCTATGCCTCCGCATTCACAATCTATATCCATGCAGAATAGCTGAAATACCCAAGTCTCATCCCGATGCTCATCCTCAGACAGAAAAGGCCATTCAACCTCGTCGAGCGAAAACTCTCCATGACAATACGGACACCAATACCTCGTGACGATGGCTTTCTCTACCACCTCGGATTCCTCGATCTCGCTCATACCTCTCCCTTCTGTCTCCAGCACATGCGCCCCTTGAACTCCTTGCATAGCATCCTCTGGGCTACCTGCAAGTCCTCGTTCGAGAGATGCTTAGTTGTAGTCCAGGGATTGTTGTACTCGTCCATCTGTTCGAGATTTCTGGTCTTGAGATACTCGTCCTTCCAGAGAGAATTGTTAGGGAGCGCGTCGTAGATCGAGAACCCGTACATGTCCGCTTGAATGTCCCTAGCCAGTTCCTTGGTCTTCTCAATCGTCTCCCAGGAATCGTTCGGCATACCAATCATAAAGTACGCTCTCGTGAACAGGTCGAGGTCGTTTGCCACTTTGAACACGTGCCGTATCTGGTCCGTCGTGATGCCCTTCTTCATGTCGTGGAGGATGTTGTCGTCGCCTGACTCAACTCCTATCCAGACCTCTCTACAATTCGACTCCTTCATCTTCTTGAGAAGTGCGTCCGATGTATTTGCTCGAATGTTGCAGCCCCAAGGTACGGTCAACTTTTCCTGCTTGATGAGGTCGCATATCTCTGAGACTCTCTGTTCGGAAACCGTGAACGTGTCGTCTGAGAACTTGATGAAGTCGATGCTCCAATCATTGACTAAGCCTTTCATCTCATCTACTACTCTCTTGGGACTGTGCATCCTGAACTTCCTAGACCAGACCTCTCGTGAAGAACAGAAAACGCACGCGGCGGGACAGCCACGAGAAGAGAAGATGGCCCCTATCCTTTCCTTGTTGTCCTTGAAGGCTACCTCGATGTTTCGGTACTGCTTTATGAAATGCCTATCAGGGGGAGGAAGATAATCCAGGTTCTCCACATAGGGCATTCGGACAATCCCAGGATACGCCCTTGCGTGAAGAATCTTGACGAATGCCATCTCTCCTTCGCCCTGCACAACGAGGTCCGCAATCTCAAGCGTGTGCTTTGGCTGAGCACTTGCGTGAACCCCGCCGATTACGATTCTTGGTGTGCCATCTGAGAAACTTATCCCCTCGATTATCTTCCTCGCGTGAGCCATCTGAGGTGTCGTGCACGTGAACCCCACTAGGTCCGCGTTCGAACAAGCCTCGATGATTTCCTTGTCCGAATCGAAGAAGCCCGAGCAGAAATCGAAGTCCCAGGAACTGTCGAACTGCTCAGCGTAGGACTTGAGGTATCCGAGATTTAGAGCCTCCCAACCTGACGGCCAGGGGATTCTTGGCTGGACCAAGACGACCTTCATGCTTTCAACCCCACGAACATCTTGCTCAGGCATCTCAGCGTTATCTGGTCATCGAAAGTATTTGAGACTGTGAGCGCCTTCCAATAGTCGAAGCTAGGACTATTACTAACTCTCATCATGGTCTTCTGCCCAGCTCTGATTTGTTCTTGGGCCTCACAACTCCAGAATAGTTCTTCTTCCAGCTTCTCCCCTAGCTTTGCACCTATGAAATTGAGTGGGATGGATTCAGGCTCGCTCGTTCTCTCAGCTAGGAACATCTCAAGGATGTCTGCGACGGTGTGCATCTCCCCCATATCGAGCAGGTAGGTTCCCGCATCGAACCCCAAGACCCTCAGAATCTGATCGCAGGCGTCGGAGATAGGCATGAGCCATCTTTTCATCTTCAGGTCTGTTACCGTCAGCGACACGCCTTCTCTGAATTGCCTATCCCATATCTGGAGGACCGAGCCATTGGTGTTCATCACGTTGCCGAACCTGATGATATAGTTCTGGCCTTCGCATCTTGGGTACTGCTCCCTTACCATTGATTCGCAGAGCATCTTGGAAGCTCCCATGACGGAGGAGGGCTCTACCGCTTTGTCTGTGGAAATCTGGACGAACTTGGACCTCGGATTCAGATGTCTTACCTTCAGGAGATTCAGAGTAGTGAGTAGATTGTTGTGCGTGGTCTCTGCGACGTTCCTCTCGCCGCTTACCACGTGCTTGTGAGCGCAACAGTTCAGTATGATGTCTGGCCTGTGCCTCTCGAATATCTTGTTTAGATGACTGAGGTTCCGAGCGTCGCACACGTAGGCTATGGTTTGAAACCCCTTCTCTTCAATCTTCATTCTGATTGTCTCAAGCTGGTTCTCGTCCTTGTCCAAGAGAATGAGATTCTCAGGACTGTCGCTTACCAGCCTCTCAGCCAATGCGCTCCCTATCGAACCGGCCCCACCAGCAATCAGAACTGTCTTCTCACGCCTCTCCATCTAACACCTCTTGGTAGATTCTCTCGGCCTTGGCCATCTCCGAACCGAAGTCCCCGTCTTGGACGACCTTCTTGCGAGCATTCGCAGACATGTACGTCATAACTGTGCCGTGAACCAGGGCCATCTTCTCTGCTAGGCTGGAAGCATCAATCAGCGTGAACACGCCTCTGTCCATGTCAACCCACTCATGGTTCTGCGGGATATTGCTGACGATTACAGGTACACCACAGGCCATGCACTCATTGACCGCAGTGGAACTCGAATCCCATGAGGGAATCGAGACACCTACATCCACAGAGTTGTAGAGTTCTGGCATCTTGTCATACGGTTTCTTGTCAAGCCATATAACCTTCTTATCCAACTCGGGTCTTGCTTTCACATAGTCATATACATCGAACGAACCCGCGCTAGGCTTGAACAGCCATAGCTCTGCGTCGAGATTGGCTTCTTCGAAAGCTGAAATGATAGTCTGAGGATTGTAGATGGATGCTGTCGCTCTGATGCTTAGGAATCTGAACTTATCATGCCTGATTGGATTGGGCTTGAATAACTCCGTGTCAATCCCGAAAATCACCTTTCGAGCGTCTGCCCTCGGAGCGAACTTCTTGACTTCTCTGAGAATATGATCGGAGTCTCCGAGAACAACATCCGAGTGCCTGAGCGCATATCTCACACACTGTCTCTTGAGGAAGTCCTTGGTATCGAAGTAGATGTCACTTCCCCAAGCAGAGACGATGATATGCTTCGCTCCAGACATCGACGCGTACCAGCCACCTCCCGTCAGGTAGTGGCCGTGAACTAGGTCGAAGTTGATTTCCTGAACCTTCTTCCTAAGAGCTAAGGCAGTATAAACAGGTCCGAGCTTCCCAGAACGAGGCCTGACGCACACCCACGAGTCGTAATCCCGCGAATCATCTCTATGAGGCGTGAGCGATAACATCGTGACTTCGTGTCCATGCTTTCTCAGCCAGCCACTCCACCTCTTGATGTGTATGCTCCCATCTACGCCTACCAATCCTATTCTCATTCCAAAACCTCTTTGTAGATTCGCTCCGCTTTCAGCATCTCGGAATTGAAGTCTGCGTTCCCGACTTTCTTCTTCCGAGCGTTGATTCTCATGTCTGTCAGGTCTGCATTCATCATCAGTTGCATCCTGAGAGATAGTTGCGTGACATCAATTGGTGAAAGAACGCCACTGGTCGAATCAATCCACTCCCGATTGACTGGGATGTCGCTCGCTATGATAGGCACGCCACAAGCCATGCACTCCATCATCGCCTGAGAGGTACTGTCTGATGTAGGAACCGAGATACCCACATCCGCAGAGTTGTAGAGCTTCGGCATTTCAGAATAGACTCTCCGACTGTACCAAACAATTTTCTTTTCCAGCTCTGGCCTGGACTGGATATATTCCTTCACATGAAAACCATCTGCCATCGGTTCTTGCATCATCAGGATTGCGTCGAGATCGGTCTTCTCAAACGCCTGGACAATCATAAGAGGATTGTATACTCCGCCAGTCGCCCTCACGCTTAGGAATGTGAACTTGTCGTGTTTGACTGGCTGAGGCTTGAACAGCTCTGTGTCGATGCCGAAGACCACTTTCCTAACATCCGCCTTGGGAACTAGCTTCTTGACCTCGTTCATAATATGGTCGCACTCTCCGAGGATTATCTCCGAGTGCTTGATAGCGTATTTGATGCACTGGCGTTTCAGGAAGACTCTGGCGTCCACGAAAATGTCCGAACCCCAAGCTGTATTGACCACGACCTTGTGCCCACTCCAACCCGCATAGAATCCTCCTTCAGTCAGAGATTGGCCGTGAAGCACATCTGGATTAAGCTTCTTCACAGCCTTGCGAATGGGAAAAATAGTTCTGGAATAGCCGAGCGTCCCCTTCTTAGGAATGACCTCGATGACTTCCGAATACTCCCTGTGATTGGCCCTTGGAGTCAAGGAAATCATCTGAGTGATATGCCCATGTTGCTTCAGCCATCCAGACCAGCGACGGATATGGATTGACGACCCATCGCCGATTTGAAGAATTTTCATTCCCTTCCCCTTTGTTCCCTAGCCTGCCCAGATTTTCATTGTGTAGGTTCCGATGGCGTTGTACGTCAGTTCGTGGCTGTAGCCACCACTAGTCGGACCTGCTGCGATCACCATTGTCGAACCAATGATAGCGTCAGGTCCGCTCTGAACGAAGGTTGCGTCGAGCCATGCTGTGCCAGTCCAATACTGCAACGTGACATTGGCTGAGGTAATATCTACCCGGTCGAACTCGAACGTGATGATGGCACTCGGTGTCCCTGCTGGGGACACGTAGCTCACCATGAAGGCGTACTCATGTCCGATTGCCTTTGCCCCATCCGCCCATGTCGAGGTAAGGGTAATCCCCTGCACCTCGTTTGTATAGACGAGGATATTTGATAGTGCGACGGCACTCACCAGCATGGCACTTCCTACGAGGATTGCCAATGCACCCATCCATATCGGTCTACTTGTTTTCATTTTGCCTCACTCTCCCTCCGGCGGAATACGATGAAGTAATTTCCCGGTGGAGTTGGAAAAATATCCTCGAAAAATCTTATCAACCAGTTCGGGTCTGCAACAACGTCCTTATAGTCTTTCAAAGTCTCCTCAACTCCCTCTGAAGGCTTTTGATTTCGTCGGCTAGGTTTCCTTCCTCGCCGATAGACTCCTGTGCCCTCTTCTTTGGTTGACCCTTGAATGCTATCTGCGAGAAGCCCCAGATAACGAGAGCTGTGCCACCCCATGCAAGAAACAGAATCAGTGGTATGCTCATATCCATCTCAGCCCCCCGTTGCCATCTTCGCCATGTACGCTTCGTGGCAGGACACACAATAATGGACCTTGCGACCACCCTTGAGCCGAACTTCTACCATGAGATAGTGAGGCAGAGTCCTGCGACAGTTCGGATTGGCACATCTCGGGTAGTGCTTCTGTGGCCTGCCCATCTATGGCCTCCTAAACCTGCCCAGATAACACTCTCTGGGCGAGTGGGCTAAACTCCAACCACTGAAACATTCTCGGATGTAGCTACTTATTCCCACGACTCATCTTGTCCCATCCCCCAGTTCTATTTCCAGATGTTGAATAATGGCTCGAACGCCTCTGCGTACTCAGAGCCACACGCCAGACCTCTATGCTTGGCAAGCCCGAGAACGGCCTCGATGTGCTGGTCAGTTATGTAACTCTTGTAGCACTTGACCGACTCGATCTTCTTATCCATGTAATCCGATATGTCAACAAAGAATCGGGCATTGAACGTGTCCTGCGACCGATAGCTATAATCGGAGAGTTCGTAGCAGTACAGATTTTGGATGAGCTTCCTTCTGCAAGCTGCGAGTACGTTCTGAAAAGTGAGCCGATGGTCCTGATGGCTGTCTCCATGCCATACGGAATATACAGTGTCAATCTTGTGTTCGGAGATGATCTTGTCCAACTCGCCGACCGTCTTCCAGTTCATCTCATAGTGCCCGATCTTGTTGTCGAGGATTATGTACTCGGTCCCGAGGACATTCGATGCTTTTAAGGCTTCAGCTTGGATTTGCCCCCAGGAACGGCCTCCATACCCGCCTTGCGTGGTTATCGCAATCACTAGGTCGTCTCCAAGAGACTTATGCTTCAGGAGTGTGCCTGCACACCCGACTTCTATGTCGTCGGGATGAGCCCCTACTGCCAGGACGCGTAGTTTCTCCCTAGAAAACATCGCAATCCCCCAACGATAAATACCATTCCGACAGCCCGACTTGCGGTGTGTTGTCACCCAAATCATCTATGGACCTCAAGATGAGGTCGAGTGTCCTTCCCTCTTCACCGTACCATACAGGGCTTGATGGCTGGGTTCTTTCTGAATCACGATTGTCGAGGCATTGGGCGTATTCACAGCCCTCCGAGGCGAAGTAACGAAGGGCTCTCGATTCGAGTAACTGCGCCGCATCGCCCTCCCCCTCTGTTAGCCAGTCCACGATATGCCCAACCTTCTTTCCTTCGAACCGCCTAGTCCTGAGAATCACCCAGCCTTTGAGAGAGCCATCTTTCTCAGTTCTACATACAAGTACGGAGTAATCAGAATCAGGTTTCTGGCCGTACCTCCATTGAAGCCATCGCCAACTCCGGTCTGCTATGAATCCGCGTTTGCTTGAGCTGGACTGGAAGAGCGCGTCAATCTCCTCAACATTGAGAGCTAAATCCTTCCATGACGACCACTCGATAACAATGCCATTTTCATTCTCTTCGGGCTCCTGGAGTTGCGTGAGTGAGTGTCTGAGGATTTGCCTCGCTCCGACCTCTCTCCAGTTCGCCTTTCTGTGTCCTCTGATGGCCTTGTCGTTTGGGAAACCAAATAATAACCTGACTCCTCGAACTTTAGATGACGCAAATGCCGCGCTTGCCATAGACATGAAGACTCCTTTCATCTGATGATTGGGGTGAACCATCACATCTATGACGTGTCCGACCGTCAGCTCACGCCCCCGAATCATAAGTGGCCTGAACACGACTCCGTAGAATCCCATCAGCTTCTGGTCTGACTCACAGACAATGCTACCCTGACCGTATGGGTTGGAATGATGTTGCCACACCCACTCATCTATGGTCCGCTTCTTCCCAAAACATTCGAAGAATAGATCGACTGCCTGGTCAGCATCTGAACCTGCATACAATCTGTATCTGTAGTCAGACATGCAGACCTCCGTTGACTCCGATTATCTGACCAGTAATGTAGGTGGCTTCGTTGGAGGCGAGGAAGACGGCGACTTTTGCGATTTCAGAAGGCTCGGCGAACCTTCGGAGAGGAATCTGCTTCAGAATCCTCTCTCTCACTTCTTCGGGTATTTTCCTGACCATCTCGGAGTTGGTGAACCCTGGAGCGATTGCATTGACCAGGATGCCGTCCCTCGCAAGCTCTCTCGCATGGGTCTTCGTGAGACCGATTACGCCTGCCTTGGACGCAGCATAGCTCGATTGCCCGATATTGCCCATCTCGCCAACGACAGAAGAGATGTTGATGATTCTGCCTGAGTGCTGTGCCCTCATGCCGTCTACAACTGCCTTGGTGCAGTTCATAACTCCCGTGAGGTTGACGGATATGATGTCTGCCCAATCATCCATTGACACATTGGACAGAAGTGCGTCCTTGGTCACGCCTGCATTGTTGACGAGAACGTCAATCCCGCCTAGTTCCTTTTTGGTGTGGTCCACGAGCATGAGGCAATCCTGAAAGTTCCTGACATCTGCCATACAAAAGGACGACTTCCTGCCCATACCTCTGATCGCCTTGACGACTTCCTTGGCTTCGCTCTCGGACTTGTCACAGTTGACGATTACATTCGCTCCTTGCTCGGCAAATGCAAGTGCGATGCTTCTACCAATACCTCTGGAACTCCCAGTCACGACGGCTCTGATATTGACAAGACGAGTGCTCAGGTTCTTGGTGTCCACTCCATCAATTCCAATCCCCCAGTTCAAAGTAGTGCTTTGCTATCTCGTGCTGTCGCTCGACATTCTTTCTTGAGTTTCTCTTCGACTGAATCCTGTTGTGCATGGCCTTCTTGTGTTGCCGATACAAGACTCCTATGTCTGGCAGGAGCTTGACCTCAACTTGACTTCCGTACTTCTTGAGAACTCGAAGCCACATCCCGAAACCATAGTACGGATGGCCTGGGTCGTATTCAGGGTCGAAGTATCCGCCTACAATCCTCAGTGCCTCGGTTGTCGTGATCGAGCCGTCTGGTATGATGCATCCGTTCATCATAAGGTCCATCGAGAACTCTGGCATAATCACATCTTGAATCGGCTTGAGCTTCTCATCGACCATCCGATAGCTATAACCAACGATTGGGGTTTTGCCTCGTGCCGTGATCTCCTTAGCGACACTCAATCCCTTTCCCAGCCAACCTGGGAGCATCACGTCGTCGGAGTCGAAGAAGCAGACATAGGGAGTATCGACATTCTTCAGTCCTAGTTGCCTCTGATTCCATAAATTCGGTTTCGGCAGTGTGAAAAACTCCCCCGCAAAACGAGCAGCATCATCACAGAAGACTCCAGAATGAATCGTGTTGTCCCTGAGAACTCCCACTATGATCGTCTTTGGGTCAAGCACATCATCGAACTGAATCCTGAGAGACTTCAGTGCCTCCGCTAGATACTTGCCTTGTTTGTACGTCGCCATCACTACGGTTATGTCGGTCATGTCATTGCCTTCACGAATGAGACCATTGATATTCCATCTGCTCTCGCTTCCTCTTGCTCATTTCCTCTGGGCCAGGATAACCAACCCATTTCTTTTGTAACTGGACGATCCAATATCGTATGTATCTCTCGGCTTGCCTAAGGTCGTGAAAATTCTTGTCAACGTGTATTTCTCCGCATAGTGGGTCTCCTGGCACTTTCAGCCTCTGGCTACGCAGACTAGTCCACAGAACAGGCCGTGCGGCTTTAATAATGAACCCACTCCATTTCTTACTATCGTCGGAATTTGGAGCGAACATGAACCACGAATGTTTGCCACCCTTCGGCATCTCCCTCAGAGTCTGCATGATCTTCTGGATTGATGCTTCGGTTACATTAAAGACATTCCATTCGTCGCAATCTGGGCATCTCATAGCTCCAACTGGCAATTCGTTGTAGCATCTCTGACATCTCTTTTGCGTTTGTCCTTCCATCTTTCTCACCCTTCATACCAAGGATACCTCTCTCTGATGAACTGCTCTACATTGAACTCTCTTATGAGGTCGTCGCAGATGGGCTTGACCTTCGGGTCTTTCTCTATGGCCATCTTCACCCAAGCCTCTATAACTCTGACTGACGTATCAAGTTTCAGAGCCTCATACACTGGATGCCACATGGTCAGGTTGCTCACGATCTCCTTGGCCGTCATGTGTCGGGTCATGTAGGGATTTCTTTCGACCACTACCTCTGTCTGCTCGACCCACATCTTGAATATCCTGTCCCAGAGATAGCCGAAGGATAAGAACACGAATGCAAGCAGGGAGAAGGTGAATATCTCGGGGGCATAGGGACTACCGAACCTCCACTGAATCTTGCTTGAGATTTGGAGCGTTAGGCTTATGGACATCATCACCAAAGTGCTCACCTGGGCTATCTGCTGAACACGCCAAATCCACTTGAGGAAAAACGACTTCGTAGCTTTCCGCTTCACGGCAACCACTCTTCCACTTGTCTCTGTACCTCTTTCCAGTTGGACTTCTTCTCGAATCTGTTGATGGGAACTACGATTACGTCTTTGACCCCGTACCTCTTGAACTGCCTATGCTTGAGCAACACTTTCTGATTCGTAGGAGCGTTCTCGAACTCGATCACATAGGTTCGCTTGATTCGATGCTCCTCGGTTTTAGTAACTACCATATCGGGTATCCCAGGCCATTCCTCGTGGAACCTGAAAGTGTCGCACGAATGAGGAGACCAGATTGAGACCGCAGGAGAGACCTTCGAGTAATACAGGTATGCGAACCACTTGCAGAGATTGTGGTAGTCGTTGCCTTCGATGAAGAATTGAATTGTTTGACGTATCATTCAGTTCTCATTCTCCTCTGGCTCAATATCAATGACTTGAGTATCTTCGTTCGGGCGAGGGTTCAACATTCGGTCTAGGTCTATCTTGCGGTCTTCTATTGCCTCGTAGAGAGTCTGGCCCAGCCTTGCAGAATAGGCATAGGGCAGGAATATCTCCTCGACCTTGACCATCTCGATGCTTATGAGCGCGAACTGAGCGTCTATCCAGTCCTTGATTGTCCTCCAAGCAGTCCTGACGGATTGTTCTCTAGCCCAATCCGAACCCCAATACTTCCTCGGCAGAAGTCCCTTCGACACTTGGACCTTGAAGACCTGCTCAATCTTATCGACCTTGGCTGGGAGTTTGATTGGCATCTCGCCATTTGAGGTATCCACTGTGAAAGCCAATCCTATGAGATGCTGGTTATGGTCGAACTCCTTGAAAATCTTCTTCGCCCCGAACTTGGTCAGCATCCGCTCTATCTCCATCACTGTCTTGTCTGCGTCGATTGTGGTGCTGAAGTTCTTGAGTCGGTCGTAAGTGCGTTCTCTTGTCATCTACTTCTTCTCCTCCGAATCTGCCTTCTTATTCTGAGACTTCATGGACCTGATCTGGAACTTACCTAGCAGGATATGACAGTGAAAGCATCCCTGGTACGGTACGCCATTCTGAGAGGTCTTGTCAATCTCAGGCTCTCCGCAACAAGGGCATCTGTCCCAAGTGCCGTCCTGGTTCATGGTTGAGAGATTGAATACGAACTCAGGACTAGATTTCGTGTTGCTCTCCCTCTCTATGTCCCTAGCTCGCATGAAGCACATCTTGACCGCATCTACCCTGCTCTCCATTTTCTTGATGCATCTCATCCTGTGTAGCTGCTCCTTGAACTCGCTCCCTGCCTTGTCTAGCGCCTCGGTGAAGTCCATGTCATGCCTCCATTAGAACTTTCAGTGGGCAATCTCGCTTGATTGTGTCCATGTTGTAGATAGATTTCCCCAGCTCCAAACATTGAAAAGTGAAACTCATCTGTCCTCTGGTGTTCTCCCAATCATCAACTTCACAGTAAGGGCAATCTCCACATGACTCGACCAATATGATTCTTGGTTTCACCATCACTCCACTCTCCTGATTGTGGGCTTGGGCCAGCGGATGATGTCCCAGACGAGACCATTGAACGATTTGATTCCGTTGAGTTCGCGCAGAGCCCTTTCGAAAGCCAGTATCAGAAAAGGATTCCATTTTTCTGCTCGGTTCTTTGCAGTTCCGAGAATTGGGTCACGGAACCCATCATCATAACAAATCTCTTCGTAATCGCAATTACTAATGAACTTCCAATCGTTGCCATCATTCGAGACTTGTGGTGTTCCTCCCCATTCTCTGCCATCTGATATTCCGAGCAACTTCAGCTCCTCAATCTCCGTCTCCAGCCTCCAGTCCCACTTGGACCTATACGGCTTCCCTTCCCACGTGTGCAGTATCAGCTTGTCCCCTACCTTCTTGGGCTTGTCGGGATTGTGTAGCCTGATCGTCTGAGTGCATTCTCCTGATTTCACTAGCGGAATCTTCGGAGCGTATGTCAACGAAAGAATGTGGGTCGTCATTGTGTTACCTTCGAGTGAAAAGGTTTGAGGAGGTTCAGAACTCCGCCCTCCCCGAGAATGTCTTGCTGAAGTCGTGCCTGTGGTTCCTCAGTTTATCCATATCTTTGTGCAATGCTTCGAGTTCTGCATGAACCTCGGTAAGAGCAAGGGCGACAACTGTCCTTGTCTCACTCAGAGCCTTCACCAACTGTTCGGTCGTCGGGTTCTTAGGGAGTTTCACAGGGTCTTCTCCATCCTTGAGACCTTCGAAATATTGCGGTTCTCCTTCCAGTTCTTCTATCCAGTTTTCTAGTTCTTCTATGTGCGTCATCTCTGACACCTTCCCCTACTTCGATGAGTAAGGACTTGGATCGGGGCGTATGTCAGGCTGAGGATGTGCGCGGTCAGCTACTTCTCCCCCTTGTCGTTGAGTACCCATTTGAGTGCCTTAATCCAGCCATCGTTGAGAGCATTGGGCGTTCTTTCATAATCGTTAAAGCACTCGATGAGCATAGTCCGTATCTCCTCCTCACTTCTCATCTCTTCTCCCCCGTGACCAACATGCCCGTAAGCGGCAGAAACAGTGCGACTACGACCTCTATCCTGAACTCAGGTAGATTGCCCATGAACCCGTGAATGGTGTAGTAGATGATGTTCTCGGCATTGATGAGGACCATTAGCCAGAAATAGCCCTGCGAAGTTCTCATGTTGATTTCACCTTCGGAAACTCCCTCTTGCATCCAGTATCAGCGTTAGGTTCGTGATATGCACCACAATCTGGGCAGACCTCGGCATCCGCAAGTGCATCGAGTTCGTCATCTTCTGTTAGATGCCTGACGGTCGAATCGTCCCTAATTGGAAACCATGTGTGCCCAGGGATGGCTTCTCCAATAGGCGTGTCGTCGTCGATAACATACCAAGCCTTGCAGTCCACGCAGTATACCTTTACCTTCATGTCTTCACCTTCGGAAACTCCCTCTGAGGAAATATCGCCCCGAGCGCGTTCTTGACAAAAACGGGTATCTTCAGTTCTCCTGCTTGGTCGATAATCTCCTGCGCCCAGACTCGGACTTGGTGAACCTCGTCTTGCGTCATTGCCTTGCCTGTCAACTCCCCTATGATTATCCAGTCGAATGCATCATCTACTGGCATGGGGCCGAGCAGAGGTTCCATTGAAACGAATCTGACCAGGTCATCGCGTACTTTCCAGAAGGGCGCGGACCTCGATTTGTAGAACTCTTCCTTTTCGATAGTGGTTCCAATCCAAGAGTTATTTGGAAGAAACTCATCGAGCGTGAGGTATCTTTCAGGATTCTTCGTCAGGAACTGATAGATATGCTGAGGAGCGTCATAGCAGGCTCGAAGTACCTTGAGTATCCACACATCTGGAACCCACTCACCGAACAAGTCCCCCATATCGCAGACGAATATCTTGGAGGGAACCTTGAGTTTCACAGGTTCGCCCAGCCTCTCAGGTCTGAAGGTCGGCTCGAACTTCTCCTTGTAGATTCTCTGAGCAATCAAGTCTGCATAGCATTTCTTGCGAGGGCCATATTGACAGGCATGTTTGCATCCTGTAACCGGACTCCAAGTGTAATCCGCCCACCCGATCTTCCCTGGGCCTTGTCGGTTCATCACGTTACCCTCTTGCTGAATACTACGATTACTGATGCTACAATGAGCATTGTGCCGATTGCTGCCATCCATCCAACAGTGACTGCGAGCAAAGTCACGCCCACTGCCAACAAGATATACGGTATTGCTTTGTTCATCACGCCACCCTCCAGACTATCTCGCTCCTCTGAGTCTTGGAATCGAATTGCTCCCCCGCGTAATCTACGAGCCCCATCTCCTCAAGCTCCCCCCGCCTCGGAGTTATCGTGTTGATCGGCCAGCCCAAG
>Ga0299912_10000892_pt1 | contig 24251 bp, 9 predicted proteins | sample RVTome_2_FD_207667 | JGI IMG/M metagenome (GOLD analysis project Ga0299912, IMG submission 207667) | Soil microbial communities from uranium-contaminated site in the Upper Colorado River Basin, Wyoming, United States - RVT95D214 (version 2) ... | reverse complement strand
CCCATCCATATCCATGACCCGGCCCTCGACGAAGCTGAGGCCGAAGTCCGCGCCGATGTCGACGGCGAGGGAATAGACGATGCCGCGGTTGATGGAGTTAAGGCGAGGCACTTGGATGAAGTACCACCCTTCGACGAGGTCCGTGATGAAGGCGTATTCGTCGTCGCCCGCGCTGACGGTCTTGCTCAGGAGCTTATTGTCCGGACCGATGACCTTGAAGTCGAGGTTGTATCTTCGGGCGGGATTGGGATAGGACACGCCCTTGGCGTGGGCCCTCATGGTCTTGCCGGCGTCCGAGGACTGGACCAAGACCTTGTACCAATCCTCGTCCTGGCCCGCGATCAGGTTGTCGTAGGTTCCGGGGGTGATGACCGCGGCGGTCTCGTACGAGTCGTTATCCTCGAAGCCGTCGTCGGCCCCGGCGGCGTAGGCCGCCGTGAAGTCCTGGGCCGCCTGCGGCGCTGTCACATCGCTGTAATTCCTGCTTGGCGGATTGAAGCTAAATCCTGGGACTGTCGGTGTCACCGTCCCCGACCAGCCCGAGGGGACCGAGGCGGTGTAAATGCCGCTGGAGTTCGTCCGCGGCTCCCCGGGAAGCCCTCCCATCAGGACGCCCGGCAGCGGAGTTCCGTTCAAAGTGATGGTGCCGAAGATCGTGTAGCCAGCCGAGGCTGCGTAGTCCTGGTCCGGCAGATTTGCCGTCGTGTTCGTATAGGTCCTGATGGGCGGGTCGAAGGCATAGCCCATGAGCGTTGGCGTGACCGTGGCCGACCAGCCGGAAGTGACCGTGGCCACGTATTCACCATAGACGTTGGTGACGGGACTGCCGGGCAGACCGCTCATGATAACGCCGGGAACGGGAAGCGCGGCGGCCGTCTTGACATTGCCGGAAATAAGGTAGCCCATGCCCGTGTAGGCCCCAATGGTGATCGCGAAAGCTTGACTATCAGACTGCGGCGTGAGCGTGGCATCGATGACCCGGGCCGTGAAACTGAAAGTCCCCGTGGTTGATGGGATGCCGCTGATAACGCCGTTGCCCTTCAGGGTCAGGCCGTTGGGTAGTGTGCCGGATTCGAGCATCCAGGCATAGAACGGCTTCCCCCCCGAGGCCTGGAGCTGGAACGCATAGGGAACCCCCATTTGCCCGTCCGGCGGTGATATCGCCGCAATTTCCAGGGTGGGATAAGGATCGAACACCACGTTGATCCCGGAGATCGTTTGGCCTTTGGTCGTGGCGATGCGATCGGCAGAATTATAATCGCTCTTGTTGTTGAAAAATTCCGTGCCGTAGGGGAAAAGGCCATAGGCATATTGCCAATCCGAATGGAACTTGAGCTTGACCTCGCTGGTGGGAAGGCCGCGGAGGGCGTAGTTCCCGTCCTTGTCCGTGTAGGTCCCGTTGAGGTAGCGATACTCTCTGACACTGTCACGGGCGTCGATCCAGACGTTCTTGACAGGGTTGCCGCTGCCGTCCGTAACCTTCCCGGCGATAATCGCTCCGTCATCCGAGATCCGGGCATCGATCCCCTGCACCTGCTGGCCGGCGCCGACCGTGACGACGGTTGCTTCAGAGTAGGTCCCCTTATCGTCGTAGTACTCCGCCGCGAGGTTCCCTCTCAGGGGGTAGATGATGATCTTGTAGTCGCGCGGAGAGACGCGGGTGAGACGGTAGTTCCCCGCCGCGTCCGTAGATGTAGCGTAGGATAGGTCGCTGTTAGTGTCGATGGCTTGGAGATTAATGCCCTCCAGCGGGTTCCCCGCGGTATCCGTCAAGCGTCCGCTGATCGTCCCGGCCTCGCCGAGTTTCGCGTCTATGCCATAGGTCGTCTGGCCGGGCGTGACCGTGACGGGCTCGGCTTCCTTGAACAAGAGCTTATCGGGATAGTATTCGGCGACCTGATTCTCGGAAGGCGTGTTGAACCAGATCTTGATCGATCCGCCGGGCAGTGGGCCGAGGCGATAGTGCCCATCCGGACCCGTCGTGGCCGTGATCTGGCCGACCGGGATGATCCTGTCTATTGAACTCCTCAGGACAGCGACATCGTAGGCCCAGACCACAGCACCCGAAACGGGCTGGTTGGCGCTGTCGGTCACGGTCCCTTCGACGTAGCCGCCCGGCTCGAGCCCGAGGATGGTATCGATGTTGGCCGTCGTCTGGCCTGCCTGGACATGGATGGTGCTGGCCTCGTCGAGGTTCCTCCCGTCTCCGTACCAAACGAACGGATGGTCCACGTCGTAGGGGATGACCAGGACCTTATAGTTGCCCGTCTGGACGCGATCGATCGAGTAATAGCCATCGTAATCGGGATCTACCAAGGTATAAGCATAATATTCTTCGAACCCCAGGACATCGTAGAGGCTGACGGAGACCTCGTAGCTTCCGGTCCCCGCGGCGTCCGTGATGTGCCCCGTGACGATCCCTCCGGCGGCCAGCCGGATGTCGATCCCGCTGACGGTCGAGCCGGCGGCAAGAGAAATGGGGTGGACGGGATCATAGACGTCGTAGATATAGTTCAGGTCCGGGGCCCATGGGTCTGCGTGGGACCAGTTGCTGTAGTTGAAATGGATCGTGTAATTCCCCGGGATCCAGGGGACCTTGTAGATGCCGTCGGGCCCCGACAGGATCATCGGCCTGCTGATATAGCTGTAAAAGGGATCGCCCTCAAGTTCGACGTAGATCCCTTCGAGCCCGTTCCCGTCCATATCCATGACCCGGCCCTCGACGAAGCCGAGGCCGAAGTCCGCGCCGATGTCGACGGCGAGGGAGTACACCATGCCGCGGTTGGCCCGGGCCAGGCGAGGCACTTGGATGAAGTACCAGCCCTCGACAAGGTCCGTGATGAAGGCGTATTCGTTGTCGCCAGCGCTGAGGGTCTTGCTCAGGAGCTTGCCGCTCGGGCTGATGACCTTGAAGTCGAGGTTGTACCTCCGCGTGGGATTAGGATAAGACACGCCTTTGGCGTAGACTCTCATGATCTTACCGATGGCCGCGCCCTGGATATAGACCTTGTACCAATCCTCGTCCTGGCCCGCGACCAGGTCGTTATAAGTTCCCGCGGTGATCACGGCAGCGGTCTCGTAGGTGTCGTTGTCCTCAAAGCCGTCGTCGGCCCCTGTGGTGTAGGTCGCCGTATAGTCCTGGGCCGGCTGGTCGCCGGCCACCTCGACATAGTCCCAGCTCGGCGGATCAAAGCTGAATCCCGGGCCGGTCGGCGTCACCGTGCCCGTCCACCCGGCCGTGACCGCGCCGCTGTAGAAGCCGCTCGCGTTCGTCCGCGGGTCTCCTGGCAGGCCGGACATCAGGACGCCCGGCAGGGGAGTGCCGTTCAGCGTGATCGTCCCCGAGATCGTGAAGCCCGCCGAGGCGACGAAGTTCTGAGCCGCTTGATTCGACGTTACGTTGGCATAGGTCCTGATCGGCGGATTGAAGGAATAGCCCACAAGCGTCGGCGTGACCGTCCCCGACCAACCGGAGGACACGTTGCCGACGTAATAGCCCAAGGCGCTTGTGACCGGCGACCCGGGCAGGCCGATCATGATGACTCCCGCGACGGGGACCGCGCCGGCGTCCATGACCCGGCCCGAAATGAGGTAGCCGGGGCCCACGTAGGCTTCGACGGTGATCGCCAGGGCCTTCGATGCGGACTGCTGTGGCCGGGTGGAACTGGTCACCCGGACCGTGAAGTTGAACGTGCCCATGGCCATCGGTACCCCTCGGATCTCGCCCTTGCCGTTCAGGGTCAAACCCTCGGGCAGGGTGCCCGACTCCAATCTGAAGAAATAGAACGGCCGCCCGCCCGAAGTCTGCAGGGAAGCTTCGTAGGCCACTCCCATTTGCCCGCCGGGAAGGGATGTCGTTGTGAACATCAGGGCTTGGATCGGCTGGAGAACGGCGTCGATCCCCGACGTCGTCTCGCCCCGCACCGTGGCGACAGGATCGGCGGCTTCATAGGTGAGCTTGTCGTTATAATATTCCGTGGCATAGGGGAAGTAGCCCGTATCCGCGTCGAAATAAACTTTGGCCTCTCCGGTGGGAAACCGGCGCAGGGTATAGTTACCGGCCGCGTCCGTCGTAGCCGAGCTAATGGTGCCCATCTTCACAGGGTCGCGGGCATAAACGCCGATGCCCCCGACCGGCCCGCCCCAGAGGTCCGTTACCTGCCCTGTGATGGATCCGCCGTTCTCTTCAAGTTGGGCGTTGATATTCTGGACGTGCTGGCCGGTTCCGACCGTGACGGTATCTCCCGTCGTAAAGTTCGCTTTCCCGTCGAACCACTCGAGCGCCCAGTTGCCGCCCGCCCGGAAGCGGACTTTGTAGACATCGGGCAAGATACGATTGATCGTGTAGTATCCGTTGGTGTCCGTCATCGCGTAATACCAGCGGTCGGTCTCGATATCATGGCAAAAGGCAGCGACGGCATAGAGGCCGTTGCCCGCGGCATCCGTCACCCGTCCGCTGATCATTCCGCCCTCGGCCAGCTGGGCGTTGATGCCGGACGTCGTCCCGCCGGCCTGGACCATGACCGGCTCGGCCTCTCCGATGAGGAGCTTGTCGGGATAGTATTCGGCGACATAATTCTGGCCCGTCGCCGGCGGGCTGAAGAAAATTTTTACCGGACCGTCCGAGAGGCGCCCAATGCTATAGTATCCGTTGGAATCGGTCCCCCCTGAAAAAAGTGATATTCCCGCGACATCGTAGGCCGTGACGGTGACACCTTGGATGGGCTCACCCGAGCCGTTGGTCACGACGCCTTCGATGAATCCTTCCGGGCCGAATCGGGCGTTGATGTCCGGTGTCGTCTGGCCGGCCGTGACGGGCACGGGCATGGCCGTGTCGAAGGTCGGCCCGTCCCCATACCATTTGTGTCCGAGGGCGTACGCGCGGAATCGGACCTTGTAATTTCCCGTGGGCAGGCGGTCGGCGATATAGAAGCCGTCTTGGTTAGTATAAGCGAGTGCGACCCGTGTGAGATTGCTGACGTAGACGTTGGCCAAGGCGCTGGAAATCCCGTGTCCCTCGGCGTCAGTCATCCTACCAGTTATCGTCCCCCCCCGCTCGAGCTGGGCGTCGATTGCGCTGACAATCGAACCGGCGGCCAGGGAGATGACTTGGCCGAAGCGATACGTTTCTCCGATATAGTTAGGGTCGATGATGAACGGATCAGTGTGGTTAAAATTCTGGAGGTTGAACCGGACCGTGTAATTCCCCGGCGTCCAGCCGACCTTGTAGGTCCCGTCGGCCCGGGTCATGATCAAAGGCCGAGGCACATAGGCGTCAGCGGGATCGGGGTAGAGCTCGACCGTAACTCCCTCGATGCCGTTCCCCTGTTCGTTGGTGACGCGGCCCTCGACGAAGCTGAGGCCGAAGTCCGTGCCGATATCGACCGAGAGGAAATAGATGATCCCTTCGGCGGGGACATAGTTCTGGCCAATGGTGTACCAGCCGGGGGCGAGGTCAGTGATGTAGATCGTTTCGTCGTCGCTCCCGCTGATGTTGTAGCTCAGGAGCTTCCTGCCCTGGCTGACGACACAGAAATCGAGGTCACGCCCCACGGAGGGGTCGGGATAGGACACGCCCTTGATGCGGACCCTCATGATCTTTCCGGCGTCCCCGGCTGGAACCAGGACCTTAAACCAATCCTCGTCGGAGAGGACGAGGTCGGGATAAGTACCCGGGGTGATGGCCGCGGCGGTTTCATACGAGTCGTTTTCCTCGTAGGTGTCGTCCACACCTCCAGCATGCGTGGCCGCATAGTCCTGGGCGGTCTGGTTCGCGGTCACATTGGAGTAGGGCCAGTTCGGCGGATTGAACGTATACCCGGGCATCGTCGGCGTAACCGTTCCCGTCCAGCCGGAGGCGACCGAGACGGTGTAAACGCCGCTGGAGTTCGTCCGCGGCTCCCCGGGAAGCCCCGCCATCAGGACGCCCGGCAGGGGAGCGCCGTTCAGTGTGATCGTGCCGGAAATGGCGTAGCCGGCTGCAGCTGCATAGTCCTGGCCCGATTGGTTCGACGTCACGTTGGTATAGGTCCGATTAGCGGGAGTGAACGAATAGCCCGCGAGCGTCGGGGTGACCGTCCCCGACCAGCTGGACGAGACGGTGGCGCCATATTCGCCATTGGCGTCTGTAACGGGACTCCCGGGCAGGCCGTTTAGGACAACGCCGGAGAGCGGATAGCCGCTGTAGAAGACCTTCCCCGAGATGACATATCCTGTGCCCGTGTAGGCCGCGATGGTGATCGTCAGGGCCTTTGTCGCGAACTGCTGGGGACGCGTGGAATCGGTCACCCGGACCGTGAAATTGAAGGTCCCCGCGGCCGTAGCCGTCCCTTGGAGCTCGCCCTTGCCGTTCATGGTCAAGCCGTTGGGCAGGGCGCCGGATCCGGATTCGATGCTCCAGTAGTAGAAAGGTCTTCCGCCGGACGCCTGGAGAGAAGCGCTGTAGAACGCGCTCTGCTGGCCATTGGGAAGGGATGTCGTGGTGATTGCGAGATGCGGTCTCTCGATAAGATAATCGTTGTTAATCGGAGTCTCTGCGCCGCTGACGACGGAGACGGGATACGCTTCCGCAAACGTGCTCTTGCCCATATAGTATTCGGAGTCATAGCCGAGGAAATTCCTGTCGGCGTTGAAATAGACCTTATATGTCGTTCCCGGAAGCCGCGGGATCCGATAGGTTCCTCCCGCATCGGTCGCGGCAGAGGAGATGTGGGCTCCGAGCGTTCCTCTCGTGCTGTCATAGGCCAGGACCAGCACGGCCTGGAGGGGGCCCGCGCCCGTCACGCTGCCGGAAACGGATCCGCTGGTGGCGGCGAGCTGCGCGTTGATATTCGGAACGACTTGACCCGCCCCGACAGCGATGACCTTCGCTCCGTTCGAAGAACTCCAGTCATCATACCATTCGGCCGCGGCCGAGCCCGTCTCCGGACGGAGGAGGACCTTGTAGTCGTCGGGCCGGATATGGGCCAGGGTGTAGTTGCCCGCCGTGTCCGTGGTCGCGGCGTAGTATCTGTCGCTGTTCGTGTCGAACGCGCGGACCGATATGCCGGGTATCCCGATGCCTTGAGCGTTGGTTACCAGGCCCGTGATCGTCCCGCCGTCGAGGAGCTGGGCATCGATGCCGGAGGTTGTCTCGCCGGCTTTGACTGGAACGGGAATGGCCCCGGAGAGGAGGTCGGCATTCGGGAAGTATTTGGAATAGTAATTCCCTGCCGCGGTGGACGCATTGAAGTACAGGCGCACTTCGCCGGTCGCAAGACGCTGGGCGAGATAATTCCCGGCCTCATTCGTGACCGGATTGGCCAGGTTTATGCCGGCTTCGTCATAGATCGCAACGGTCACGCCCGCGATGGGATTCCCTAGGCTGTCCGTAACATGGCCCTGGACCTGGGCCGCGTCTTCTTCCAGGTCGATATCGATCCCCGGTGTTGTCGAACCCGCCAAGACGGGCACGGGCAGTCCGGCCGCGAGAGACGGGGCCTCACCATACCATTCCAGGCCAAAGAGCGGTCCCTGACGGGCACGGACCTTATAATTGCCCGTGGGGATCCGGTCGGCGACATAATTTCCGCCGGCATCCGTATAGGTCCAAGTGACTCGTGTCGCATCGCCGGCATGGACATAGACGATGGCCATATCCAAGCCGTTCCCTAAGGAATCCGTCACGCGGCCGGTGATCTCCCCGCCGGGCTCGAGCTGAACATTGACATCGGGAACCGTGGCTCCAGCGACCAGTGTCACGACTTCGTTCCCGTTATACGCTGCCCCCATGTAGTTGACGTCGGGGACCAGGGGATCTTGCGGCTGATTGGGATTGTAGACATTGAACCGCACCGTGTACTTGCCGGGGAGATAGCCGATCCGGTAGAGACCGTTGGCGCCCGTGGTGCTCATGGGACGGGAGCTCTCCTGGTCGAAGGGCTCGCCGTACAATTCGACGAGAATGTTCTCCAATCCGTATCCGGTCTTGTCGGTCACCCGGCCCTCGATGTAGCCGATCCCAAAGCCGGTGCCGACCTCGGCCGTCAGGGAATAGACGATCCCTTCGGCGGGGACAAAGGTCTGGCCGATGTAGTAGTCGCCCGCGGCGACGTAGGGGATGAAGGCATATTCGTCGTCCGAGGCGCTGATGTTGTAGCCCCACATCCTGCCGACGCCGTCGAGGACGATCATGTCCAGATCCCTGCTGACGTCCGGATTTGGATAGGAGACTCCTTTGAGATGGATCATAAGGTCCTTGCCCGCGTCGGCCGGAGAAACGTTAACTTTGAACCAGTCGGCGTCCCTGAGGACGAGCTCGATGGGCGTATTGAACGGGATCGATTTGGCCTCGGCCAACGTGTCGTTGTCCTCATAAAAATCATCGAACGGGGTCTCGGTGACCGTGATCGTCCCCGTCGTGTCGGCGCCCAGCGATGCGTACTCGGCGCGGATCCTGGCCGTGCCCGCGGCGTGGGCGGTGAAGACGGCGCTCATGTTGCCGGAAACCCGCACGAGGTCGGTGTCGACGACTCCGCCGGTCGTGTTGATGAGGCTCCAGTCGACCGGGACGTTGCCGATGTAATTGTTTCCCACGTCCCGTGAAACGGCGAAGACCGTCAGCGTGTGACCCAAGCCCAAAGTCTTCGTCCCGACCTCGGTACCCGTTCCGTCGGCGGCATCCTCGATCCTAATCGCGCTCGGGGCGCCGAGGGCGACGTTGAAGAGATTGCTCTGGCCCGTCCGGCCTCCGCCGGTTGTCTGGATGGTGATGTCCGAAGCGGCTTTCATGATGGCCACCTGGCCGATCCAGACGCCGTTGGTGAAGGGACCAGTCATCTTGGGGGAGACGGTCCCCGTCGTGTCGCTTAGGATATTGGTATCGGTGTAAGTCGTCACCGTTTTTTCGTCTACGTCCTTGGCCGTGATGGTCACCGTGAAAGGCACGCCAGCGATCGCGTTCCCGATGGCGCTGATGTCGAAGTGATCGAGGACAACGGGGTAGGCGACATAGTTCTGGTTCATGCGGTGAGCCTGGACGTCGATGTAGCTGATCTCGGCGGGGACGAAGTAGTATCCGGCCTTGAAAGGAACCACCGTTCCCGACCAGCCCGCCGGCACGGTATCGGAGTAGGAGCCGGAGGCGTCCGTCGACGGCACCGAGGGCAGCCCTCTCATGAGGACGTCGGGAAGACGCGTGCCGCCGACGCCGAGCGTGATGACGCCCGAGATGGAGAAGGTGATCGCCTCGGCTTCCCGGATGGTCAGGCTATAGGCTTTTTCTACGTATGTGGGGGGAGTCGCGGAATCCGTGACTCGGACCGAGAAGGTGTAGGTGCCGGCGAGACTAGGAGTGCCGCCGATTGTGCCGAGCTCGTCCAAGAAGAGGCCCGGCGGGAGGGAACCCGAAATGCGCGTCCAGGTATAGGGCCAGACGCCTCCGGCGGCGCTTAGGGCCGTCCCGTAGGACTTGCCTTCGGTCCCCACGGGAAGCGGCGACGGCGTGGCGATGGTGAGAGGCGGCGGGGGCACCACGGGGTCCTCGATGGCGATGCTGAAACGCTGGTTGGCCGATTGCTGGGGGGATCCCGAATCCGTGACTTGGACGGTGAACGAATAGACGCAAGGATAGGTCTTGCCCGTGATCCTCAGGGGGACTCCCGAGATCTGTCCGGTAGCGGCATTGAGGCTGAGCCCCGGCGGCAGCTCGTCGGGATTGACCCACCAGGAGTAGGCTCCGGTCCCTCCCGCGGCCTGGAGCTGGGCCTCCTCGGGCAGGTAAGGATAAGACTTGGTCAGGAGCCCCGGCGGGAGAGACGACGTGGTGATGACCAGCAGCGTCGCGTCGGCCTTGGGCTCCTTGATGCCCTGTTCGGCGTCCTCCGAGTCGACCGACTGGGCGGTCACCGCGGCGCCGACGGATTCGACGAAGCTCGCGATGTCGACCGGAAGCTCGAATCCCGCGAGCATCGTCATCGCCTTGGTCGTCATCACCCCTTCTTCTTCTTCGTGGGATTCGATGATGCGCAGGTTGACGATGGCCTCCTCGCCGGGGCCGAGGACGAAAGTCGCGTTCTCGATCGCGGCATTTCGGATGTGGGGGCTGAGGAGGTTGGGATTGCGAATGTGGGGATTGACGAGATCGGGATTGACGACATTGAGGAGGATCTCGTGGTGGGGCTCCTGCTTGAGCTCGCAGGTATTGATGTCCATGACTACATCGAGCGCTTCGCCGGCGACGGCCGGAGTGTAGTGGACCTTGTAGACGATGAGCTGAGCGTAGAGGCCCTCGGGCAGGGCTTCCTTGGCGATCAATGTAAAAGAGAAGGACGAGGCCGTGTTGCCGATGTTCTTGACAGGCCATTCGACATCGGTCACGGAGACGTCTCCGGGATTTTCGTTGCGGATGTGCGGATTGCGGATGTGGGGATTGACGAAGCTCAAATCGGTGTAGTCGGTATTTCGGATGTGGGGATTGAACAGGCTGGAGATGACGACGTTGGGATAGACGGTCGCGGGATTGCGGGCGGCAAGGTCGACGATGTTGGGATTGACGATATCGGTGTTGATGATATCGAGGTCCTGGGCATCGATCTCCGGATTGACGGAGAGGGCGTTGACGGACCAGTTCCGGATATGGGGGGTTTCGATCTGCGGCTGGTGCGTCTCTTCCCCGCCTGCGACTCCCGTGCTCGTCGGGTCGCCGTTGAGGAGGATGGAGGTCGTTATGCCCCCGGGAAGGACGTCCGCCGCGTCGGGCTCACTGATCTCATCGATGAGAACGAGGACGGAGGCCTTGGAATCGGTGGAGCTGACGAAGACCTGCCGCGAGATCGTCGAGTACGGGGCGATCGTAACGTCCAGATGTTCCAGCAGATCGAACTGCAGGAAGGAGGCCTGCCCGCCGGGCGGCTGCTCGGCGATCGTCAGGCGGAAGCTCCTCATGTCCTGCGTCTTGTTCTTGACGAAGACGGCGAAGGCCCGGGGAACGTTGAGGTTGAGGGCCTTGGAATTCGTCGGCGAACCGGCCTCGATCCCCAAGATGAGCTGGGCCGTATAGACGTTCTGGTTCCGCATTCCCGGCTGCTGGCCGCCCGCGCAGCCGGGCCGGCCGGGGGAAATGTATTCCGCGAGTTGCTCTGAAGTCGGCGGCGCGTAGTTCGCCCAGTTGCCGTCGGACGGCGGGCGGACGTCGCGGTTGTCGGTCCAGGCGACATGGAATAGCGCATTGTCCGAGACCGCCGTGTTGAAGCGCCACCTTCCGTCGGCGCCCCGGATGAACATCGGCGACGGCGCGACGTCGAGATAGTCGCCGTGGAAGGCCAGTGTCCCCGTGGCGAACATCGTATAATTGGGCGGGTTCCACTGCGCCTGGAAGGCCTTGTATTTCCCCTTGTTGTCGTTGTCTTCCTCGAGCGTGAAATTGTAACGGGAGACTTGGACGGTTTCCCAATCGAGGTTCGGGAAATCGGCCGTTTCGGCTTGGGCCGCCCGGACGTCGATCGTATGTCTCCACTGGAGGCCGTCGCTGATCCACCAGTTGAAGCCGAGCATTGTCGCGCAGAAGTCGGCGCGCTGGTCGTACCAAGCCATGGTCAGCTTGCCCGCGGCAAAGGCCAGCGACGGCATGAACTGATGGCCCAGGACCGAGGGGGAGTTATCGACGGTTCCCCGCATCGACCAGGTCTGGCCGTCGGACGAGGTCGCGAGCATGATCCGCGAGGCACCGTCCGGCCCCTGGCCCCTCTGGGTCCAGGCCACATAGACGATGCCCTTTTCGTCGACGGCCATCGTCGGATAGCTGTTCGTCCGGAAGGACGGTCCGGCGGGGTATCCCAACGCGGCATCCGCCGGCTGATCGAAGGGTCCCAGCTCAAGCGAAGGGAACTGGGCCACGACCTTAGAGCTCTCGAAGGTCGCCCCCTTGGTCCGCGACCGGGCGACCATGATGGCGCTCGTGTACTTCTTGGCGTCGAACCGCCGCCAGGCGACATAGACGTTGCCGTTGTCCCTGGGATCGATGGCGATCGTCGCTCCCTGATGGAGACCGCCGCCCTGGTTCAGGATGAGCGGTCTTCCCCACGATTTGCCGCAGTCGACCGAAAGCAGGAAATTGATCGAACTCTTCTGGGTCCCCGCCTCTTCGACGAAGGTGCTGTAGGCGATGTAGACGTTGTGACGCGGGACAGACTGCCCGCCGATCGTGATCAGCTTGGCCCCCGCCTTGGGGGCGTCCAAGGCCAGCCAGGGCTTATCGATGAAAACCGTGGACACCCCGTTGTCCGTGGCCAGGACCTTGGTGTCGACATATTGGATGGGATCGTATTGAGAGAGATCGCCGGCCTCGGTATTGTTCTTGTCGACGAACCGGGTGACGAAGAGAGCGCTGTTGACCCAGCCGGGGATCTGGGTCCGGTTGAAGGCGATGCCGCTGTAGTAGAACATGCCGCTCGGGCCGGAGCGGACGACCGGGTCGGCGGCGGCCGTGAAGCCCCTTCGATGGGTGGGGTTGAACTTGAGGGGAGAGGCCAGCCCCGCAGCCGACGAGTCTTGGGGAAATCCGGGCAGGAGCGTCGAGGCCCAGGACTGTCCGCCGTCGGCGGACTTGTAGAGACCCAGCCATGCGTCCGGAGCGGCGGCCAACGGCCCATCCCGTCCGGGCAGCTGTTCGTTCTCGAGGGGCATGTCGACCGTGCGGTAATCGTTGGATCCGCCGACAAGGTGGAGGGTATTGAGCGTAGAGACGGAGATCGACGGCTCATTCTGCCGCTGGAGCCAGGGATCGCCGTTGGGCAGAGTCATGCCCGCTACCATGTTGACGTTTCGCCCCGCGGTGAGCTTCTTTTCGGCAGTCTGATCCAGGGGTGCGGCGCTGCCTTGCGATTCGACGGGAATCCCGGCCGACACTATGATCAGGACGATGACGAATAGGGAAAAGAAAAGATGACGGGCCCTCATGACCATCCTCCTCGTTTGAAGGAAATGCGGAGAATGGAGGAGACGATGGAAAGTCAGAAACCTAGAAAAGAGCCTGACTGCGGATGAAACAGATTGGGATAAAAGAAGTATCCTCCGATTCCTGCACTTCCTTCCCCTTTCGCCTCAGGCTACTCCCAAAAGGTGGCCCTTGTCAATCCCCCCGGCTAGCCGCCGGAACGGTCGTTTTTGGCCCCTAACTGCAGGTTATCCGGAGGTCAAAGAGAGTTCAGCCGCCGCCGGGCGTCCTCGACCATCGGGTCGGCTTCGCTTTTTTCCTTGATGAGGAGGAAGGCGTTCAGGGAATCCTTGGCCGCGGGGCTTTTCAGGCCCTCCTGGGCCCTGCCCAGGTAGTAATAGAGGGGCGGCAGGCGGCGCATTGTGGGCAGGTCGTTCCAGAAGGCTGCGGCGGCTTCGCCGCGGCGCTTGAGGCACAAATCGAATTCCGAATAGGCCTCGGCGAACGACCCCGTCTCGAGATAGGCCAGGCCCAGGTGAAACCGGGCGAGCCATGTGTCGGCGAGTTCCCGGGCTTCCTGGAAGAGGGTCACGGCGTCGGAAACCTCTCCTCTCAGGAGGCTCAACCGCCCGCTGAGGATCCGGGCGTAGGCCTTATGGCCCGGCTCGAGCTTCATCCGCAGGGCGGCAGCGATGTCCCGGGCCTTGTCCGGCTGTCCGGTTTCCACAAAGACCTCCCCGGCGGCGAACAGGATCTCCGCGCTCTTGTCGATGGCCAGGCCCCTGGCCGTAGCGGCGGAGGCGAGGTCTTTTCTTCCCTGGATGAGACGCGCCTGGGCCAGCATGAGGCACTTGTCGGCCGCCCGGAAAGCCATGTCGTTCTTGAGGTCGGCCGCAATGCCCGCCTCTAAAAGTTTCGCCGCCTCCGAGAGCCGTCCTTCGTAAACGGCGAAATCCGCCAATCCAGTCGCGGCCAGGGAGGCCGCATACGGACCCTTTGGCTCGAGGAACTTGTATGTCCCGGCCGCCTGCGCCGGAAATCCTTGGGCCAACTCCACAAGTCCCTTGCAGATATAGACGTCCCAGTACTCGGGATCCTGGTTTATCAGGGCCTCGATCTCCCTCTCCGCGGCGTTGAAATCGCCCGCGGCGATGAGATACCAGGACAGGTTGTAGCGGGGGACGCTCTCATTGGGGTTCAGGTCGACGGCCTTGCGCCCCATCTCCGCGGCCTTGGTCATGTTCCCCGAGATGGAGTAGGCGAAGGCGAGGTTGGTGAATCCTGACGTATCCGAGGGGTATTTGTCGACGAGAGCGGTGAATTCCTCGATGGCCTTGGGATAGTTCCGGGTCATGAGATAATAGCCGCCCTGGGTCCGGTGCTTCTCCCGCTCGCTCATCAGGTCGAGCCGGGCTTGGGCCATCCGGTAGTACTTCTCGGCCTCGTCATACTTCCGCAGGTTGTAATAGACCGAGGCCAGGCCGGCGTAGGCCCGGCCGAGGTTTGGATCGAAGTCGACGGCCTTGAGGAACCACTTGACGGCCTCATCCCTGTCCGTGTGCATGAGCTCCTGGCCCTTGGCGTAGGCGTGCATGGCCTCGACCGAAGACGTCGTGAACGTTTCCTGGTCCAGGGCCTTGGCCGATTCGCGCGGCGTCCCGGCGAGTGCGGTCCTCAATTTCGAAGCGATCCGGTCCGCGGCCCTCAGCACCTCGGCCTTGGAGCGGACGCTCTGCGATTCCGGTCCGGCCAATTCGGCGGAGGTCACGGGATCGATGGCTTTCGCTTTGATGACATACCCCGGGCCGCTCGTCTCGATCGAGCCGCTGATGAGCACTTTGATGCCCTTGCTGCGGCAGACGAGCCGCGCCCTCTCGATGTTGAGCCCTCTCCCCGACCCGGGATCGAGCCGGCTGGCCAGCTCCGCGGCCTCCTGGCGGTCGAAAGCCGTGATCGAGGAGGCGCCCTCGAGACTGATGCCGAAGGTATGTTCGAGAGCGCCGTCGAAAACCGGGTCTCCCGTGCGATTGTCGATATCCGCCACTAGGACCGGGACCGGTTCCAGGTCCGCCGGGGGAGGAGGGACCGTGGGCTTGAGGAAAAGGAAGGCCAACGCGGCCAGGGCGGCCGAGCCCGCCACGAGCGCTCCAATCATGGCCCACCGGCTCTTGAAGCCGAGCCAGCTTTTCGGGGCCACTTCGCTTTGGAGCTTCTTGAGGTCGGCCGCGAAATCGGCGACTTTTTGATAGCGCTTCGCCGGGTCCTTGGCCAGGGCCCTGTGGAGGATCCGGCTGAGGGGTGTGATCATGGTCCGGGGCCGGACGAAAACGGTCGGGGGCTCGTCGCGGAGTACCGCCGTGAGTGTCTCGATGGGTGTCCCTCGGTCGAACGGACGCTTTCCCGTCGCCATTTCGTCGAGGATGACCCCCAACGAGAAGATGTCCGACCGGGCGTCGACCGGCTCGCCCTTGGCCTGCTCGGGAGACATGTAGGCCAGGGTGCCGACGACGGCACCCGCGCCGGTGAGCGAGGCCTCGGCCTGGGTCAGCGTTTGCATCAGCGACCGGGGGGCCTCGTCCGAAGCCGCTTCGGGCATGATCTGCTTGGCCAGCCCGAAATCCATGACCTTGACGTGCCCCTGGGTCGTGCACATCAGGTTCGCGGGCTTGAGGTCCCGGTGGACGATCCCCTTGTCGTGGGCCACTTCGAGGGCTTCGGCTATTTCGAGGGCGGCGCCGAGTACCAGCGGCAAGGACATCGGCTCCGGCCTTTCCGCGATCTTATCTCTGAAGGTTTTCCCCTCCACGTACTCCATGACGATGTAGGCCGTGTCGTCAACCTCCCCGGCCTCATAGATCTTGCAGATGAAGGGATGGTCGAGGGCGGCTGCCGCCCTGGCCTCTCTCAAGAAACGCGCCCTGGCGACCCCGTCCTTGTGGAGTGTTTCGGGAAGGAACTTGATCGCTACCTTGCGGTTCAGGCTGGTGTCCTGGGCGAGATAGACCTCGCCCATGCCTCCTTTGCCGAGCAGGGAAAGGATCTCGTACTGCTTGATGCTCTTGACCCGCGTAGGCATATCCTTGCTTTACCCCTCTGCCCGCTTCATCGCGGGCTTTTTATAACACACCCGAAAAGAGGCTGTCAACGCGAAGTCCCGCCTCTCCACTTTCTTTCCTTGACTCAGGAACCCGGGCAAATTATGATTTTGAGCGAAAGACCATCGCTCGTCGGCCACATGCAGGCCGTCTCCAAGTACATCACCGACCGCTGGCTCGATCCGCAGCCCGCGCCGCCCGCTTCCGGAGCGCCGCAGCGCTACTGGCGCGCCCGCTAGACGGTCAGGCGGCGGCGCCGGCCTCCATGGCGAAATCGGGGACCGGCGGGTAGCGGATTCTGAGGAGCGACCTGCAGAATCGCGGCAGAGTGCTCAAAGCCGCGATTCTGATGGGTATATTAAGAGATGCGCCCGTTCGGCGTCATGATTGGGCTGGAACCGTCAGATGGAGCTTGCGCCGCGGGTGAGGACGAGGACGGCGGCGCCGGCCACGTAGCCCGCGGTCAGGGCGGGCCCGACGGCGACGGCGCCGACGGTCCTCAAGCCCACGACCATGAGGGCGAAAACGGCGGCCGTCACGGCCAGCTGGACGGCCACGGCGACGCTTATCGGAGTCGTCCGGTGCGATTTGACGAGGACGCCGCGCTCGTAGGCCAGAACGGACTCGAGGAAGGGGAGGAGGACAAGCAGTCCCCCGGGCAGCAGGGAGAACGCCGCGAGTTCCGGCGACAGGCCCGAGACCGTCCCGTACCAAATGGTAGCCAGTGGAGTGTAGAGGACTATGGCCAGGGCGGCCGTGGACGCCGCTCCGAGCCACAGGTTGAATCGGGATAGGACTCGCCGGTTCTCGCCGCCGTCTCCGACGAGGGCGATGACGACTTCCTGCATGGCGATGCCCGCCGTGCGGAAGACGAAGGCCAGGCCGACGACGACAGGGAGGACGGCCAGCGACTCGAGCGGGGCGCGGCCGCGGGCCAGGAAGAACGTCGTCAGCGGGTTGATGAAAAAGGACAGGAACGAGGTCAGGGCGAGCGGCGCGTAGAAGCGCACGACCGCGGCGGCCGTCAGCGAACGGCCGAACGCGCACTCCGCGTCGGTCTGGCGCCGCAGACCGCGGACGGTCGGCCGGGCCATGGCCCAGCTGGCCGCGCCCTCGGCCAGGACGCCCGCGCCGAGCGCGCCCGCCCCGACGCTGGCCCCGGGCAGGCGCAAGACCAGGGCGAAAAGGAGACCGGTCGCGGCCATGGTAGAGAGCCTTATCACCGTGCCCCAGGTCACGGCTTGGGGCCGGCCGTCGCGGATGAGGATCCCCTGATAGAACCGCCGGAAACCGATGGCCGCCGGCCAGAGGACGAGGAAGATCATCGACCGCCCGGCCAGGCCGGCGACGTCGGGCGCAAGGCCCATGATCCCCCGGGCGACGAGGTCGAAGACGGGCGGCGTGATCAGGACGATCATGACCACGGTGATGGCGGCGTTGAGGACGAAGGAGAACCGCCTCAGCTTCCGGTAGGCGACGCCGTCCCGGACGAGGGCGTTCGAGGCCGAGAGCATCATGATGATGGGCGACTCGACGATCCAGGCCAAGGCCGAGGCGACGGCGAAGGCGGCCAGGTTCTCTTTCGGCATCGGCAGGCGGGCGATGACCGCGGCCAGGAATGGCCCTTCGGCGGCCATCATCAGCCAGGTGGCCTCGAGGGGCAGCCAGAAGCGCGCGATGCGGCCAGGGCTCAGGGCGTGAGGCGAGATCTCGTGTCGGCGCATGTTTGGCGCCGTAGAATAACACTTCCGGCGGCCTCAGGCAACCGGCGCTACCGCCCGTCGCCCCGTTTGATTTGGCCCCGCTCCTGTGCTATACCATGCCCCGAATCGAGGGGCTTTCATGAGCAAGCCGATCCCCAAGGAAGGCATCGTCCGGGTGCCGCCGGAAGAAAAGCTCCGGGAGTTGGCCGGTCTCTATCGCGACACCGTCAGCCCGGAGGCTCTCGGGCGTTTCAAGTCGCGCTGCGGCGCGCTCGGCCTTCGTTTCGCGGCCGACGAGCTGACCGTTCTCGCGGCTCTCGATACGCCGGCGAAGCTCCAGGAATTCCTCAACACGGAGCTCTACTACAACGACGACCACGCCTCGGTCGAGCAGGAGGAGACGGCGACACCGCCGCGACGCGTCCTCCAGACGGGCATGGCCCACTGCTTCGAGGGGGCGATGTTCGCCTACGCCGTGAACTTCCTCCACGGCCACGAGCCGGGGCTGGTCATGCTCGAGGCCAGCCAGGATGCCGACCACAACATCGTTGTCTGTCGCGATCCGCGGGCCGGCCTTTACGGCTCGACCGCCCAGTCGCGATACCCGGGCCTCGTCGGACGTCCGGCCGAGTATCCGACCATCCGGGCTTTGGCCGAATCATACGTCCCGTTCTATTTCAGCGATCGCACGCTCGACCCGAAAGACCTGACGCTCGTCGGGTACTCGGAGCCGATCGATCTCGTCGCCAAGTACGGCGCGTCGTGGATCGCTTCCGAGGAACCGCTCTGGGACATCTACTACACCTACATCGACGACACCGTTCCCTTTCACTATTATTTCGACGACCCCGGCCGGCCGCATCTCTACCCCTTCATCCGGGCCCTCCGGGAAAATTGGGTCCGGCTCGACGCGGCGGGCAAGCCTTTCGTGAGCCTGGACGACCTCCCGGCCGGGGCGCGGCGGGAATGGGACGCGTTCTGGAAGGCATACGGCCCCGCCGACGGCCCGCGGCCGCGGGGCAGGGCGCACGAGATCGAGCAGGCGTTCTTCCGGCTCACCGGCACGACGCCGATCGATCTCGACGACAACGCCTTCGATCTCCAGTTCTACCTCGCCGCCGGCTACCGCGTCGAACAGCTCCTGATACGGGGCAAAGCCAGATAGGGGAGGCGGTTGTCGAGTTGACGGCTGGGGAGGGTGAAACGGCGGCCTGCATCCGGTTTTGGGCTTGACAACTCCATAAATATATGTATATTGGAGTTATGTATTCCAGATTGCTCAGCCACCCTGATCCTCAGAGCTTCTTTCTGTTCGGGCCCCGCGGAACGGGCAAGACCACCTGGGTCCGAAGGTCCTTTCCCGGCGCCGTTTATATCGACCTCCTCGAGGCCGAGCTTTTTACGCGCCTGACGGCGAATCCCCAGCGCCTCGAAAGCCTTATCCCGGACGGCCACCGGGATTGGATCGTCATCGATGAGATCCAAAGGATCCCGGACCTGCTATCGGAAGTCCACCGTCTCATCGAGACGCGGAAGCATAAGTTCGCCTTGACCGGCTCGAGCGCGAGAAAACTCCGCCGCGGCGGCGTCAACCTGCTCGGCGGGCGCGCCCGGACTCTGTCCATGCACCCGCTCACCGCGGGGGAGCTCGGGGGGGATTTCGACCTGGGGCATTCCCTCCGGTTCGGGCATCTTCCGGTCGCTTATACCGAGCCCCATCCTGAAAAATACCTGGCCGGTTACGTGAGGTCATATCTGGAGGAGGAGGTGCGACAAGAGGGACTGACGAGGAACCTCGGCGCCTTCACCCGTTTCCTCGAGGCCGCCAGTTTCTCTCAGGGCGCGGTCCTCAACATTTCCGAAGTCGCCAGGGAATGCGCGGTCGAGCGGAAGGTCGTCGAAAGCTACTTCAACATTCTCGATGACCTTCTCATCGGCTATCGCCTGCCGGTTTTTTCGAAACGGGCCAAGCGCCGTCTCGTCGCTCATCCGAAGTTCTATTTTTTCGATGCCGGCGTGTTCCGGGCGTTGAGGCCGAAAGGCCCTCTCGATTCGCCGGAGGAGATGGATGGCGCGGCCTGCGAAACCCTGCTTTTCCAAGAGCTTTTGGCCGTCAACGACGCCCTCGACCTCGGTCATAAACTTTTTTACTGGAGGTCGGCCGCTCAACAGGAAGTGGATTTCGTTTTGTACGGGGCCAAAGGGCTCTTCGTTTTTGAGATCAAGAGGACGGCCCGGATCTCCGGGATCGACCTGCGGGGATTGCGGGCATTCTTAAAAGACTACCCAATGGCGAAGGCCTGCTTTCTCTACGGCGGCCGTCGCCGGATGCGTGAGGGGCTCATCGATCTCGTGCCGACAGAGACCGCCTTGCGGGAACTCCCCGAGATTCTCTCCGGCCGCGCCGGGCACGGATAACGCCGCTCCGTCAGCCTCTTTTCAGCTCGATGCGGATCGTTTTGATCTCGTAGAGCCTGAGGACGAGGCCGCGCTCGGCGTAACCCATCTCTTTTTTCAGCGCCGAAAGGATGACGTTGGCCGGTCCAACCCGGACGAATGAACGGACCTTGGGCAGTGTCCCGCCGTGGATGAGCGGGACCCGGGCGGGACGACGACTTCGGCGAAGGCCGGCTCCGTCCGCTCCCAGAAGAGCGGATTGTAGACGACGATGGGGAAGCCGGCCGCCTGCTCGATGATCCTTTTGAAGTAGGTCTCGGGGACGTCGAACTCGAGCCGGGGCTCGTTCGGGTCGTTCCGATATTTCTTGATGGCGGCGATATCCGTGTCTCGCGGTCCGCCGCCGTGGTCGCCGGCGCCGTAGAGCAGCATGAAGTCCTTGACGTCGGTGTTTTTCCGGGCGCCTTCCAGGATCTTCCGGACGCCGTCCCGGAGATCGGCGAGGTACCAGCCGGGCGGCACGTAGCCCAGGACGCGCGAGCCGTCCATCCCCTCCCACCAGAAGAAGTGCGTCGGGTCGGGCCCCGGCGGGTCCGTTTCAATCGTGGACCTCGAACTCGACGGTGAAGAACTTGAAATCCTTGTAGACGACATCGGTCTTCGACCGGATAAAGGCCTTGCCCGATTCGCCGAGATAGGCCTCCTCGACGGACAGGCGGCTGGGGAAGCGGATGCCGTTCTTTTCGGCGCTGAACTCGGAGCGGATGACCAGACGCGGCTTGCGGTCGTAGAGCCGGCCGCGCTCCTCGAAGACGTCGAAGCGGCCGACCCGGCTCTCGCTCCACTCGATCTCGAGGATGTCTCCCGTGACCGGATCGATCCAGGCCTTGCCGTAGAGGTTGCCGGCGGGCGGGGCCCCGGGCTTGGGCTTGGCGTCGACGACGAGGACCCGGATCTTACCGATCTTCTCCTCGCCGACGATGGCGAAATCGTAGTCCGGCTGGAAGCGCTCGCCGAAGAGGCCGACAGGGGCGAGAAGAGCGGCGCCGAAGTCGACGACGGACGTTTGAAGCGCGGCGTTGGGCCCGACTTTCTTCTTCCCGTTCTCTTTGAGGAGGGTCCGCGTCTCCCGGATGGTCCGCCCGGCGCGGACGCATCGATAGTCGTAGACGAACGAGCGCTTGGCTTTTCGCGCCCAGCTGATGACGACGGTCGGCCCCGAATACTTTGTCTTGCCCGGATCCAGCGGCGGGCTTTTGCGGTCGGCGTCGAGGGTCGGATCGAACTTTTCGGAGATCTCCTCGCGGCAGACGAAATCGAAGGCGGCGCTCTCGAGCTTCCGGCAGTATTCGGCGGCTTTGGCCAAGAGCGCCTCGAGCGAAATCGCAGGAGAGGCCGCGGTATTCTGTGAGGGCCGCAGCGGCAAAAATCGAGCGCCGTGGACGGACGTCTGAGAGAGAAGCGCGACAGCGACGGCAATAATTGCCGCAGCAGGTAATCGCGATATCCGGCTTTTCGGCATCCGCACCTCTGTGAAGCGGTTGGATTCTGACGCTATGGCTAGGATAGGCCCGCTTATGGGAGAAATCAAGTTCGCCTAATCTCGGTTGTGCGTCGCCATATTTCAAGCCATATTGACCGCAGCCAAGGCAGTTAGGACAAAAACGCCGCGCGGACGCGCTCGATGAGCTCTCCGACGTTCTCCTTGGTATGGCTTGCCGTCGGCACCGCGGGCGCGATGGTCACGTCGACGCGGCCGGGCCGGATGAGCAGGCTGCCCTTGCGATTGATGCTGTAGGCGCCCGCCTGGACGATGGGCAGGATGTCGAGGCCCGACTCGATGGCCATGAGGAAGCCGCCGCGCTTGAACGGACCGAGCTTGCCGTCGAGCGTTCGCGTCCCTTCGGGCATGATACCGAACGAGATGTCCGGCCGCTCCCGGATCCAGGCCGCGGCCCGGCGCAGGGTCTCGACCGCCCGCACCGAGTCCTTGCGGCTGATGGGGAACATGCCGATGCGGCGGATCGTGCCGCCGTAGACCGGCCAGCGGAAGTGGCTCTCCTCCTCGACGCCGCGGAGCGCCGGAGGAAAGGCGACTTGGAAAACGAGCGGGTCGAAGAAATTGACGTGGTTCATCATGGCCACGTACTGCCGGCCCGGGACGATGTTCTCGCGGCCGCTCACCTTGACGCCCACGCCGGCGACGAAGAGCACGACGCGGCAGCCGGCCTTGATCAGACGCTCGAGGGCACGCCCGCGGAGGACGAAGGAGCCAAGCCAGACGAGGACGCAGGCGAAGAGGAAGACGGGCAGGGCGATGAGCCAGATGAGGAAGGAGCGCAGGCGGTCGCCGAGACGTCTCATACGAGGATGGTCAGCTCCGCCGGCAGGACCTTGACCCGGAGAGGCGTCCGGCCGAGGAGCTCGCCGTCGGCCATCAGGCGGAGGGGCCGGTCCGCGTCGACCGAGATCGAGGCGGCCTGGAGGGTCGCGACCTTGGGGTGGGCCATGTGCTCGCCGGAGAAAACGCCGGCGAAAATGGAGACGATCTCGCGGCGGTTGACGCCGTTGAAGAGAATGATGTCGGCCCGGCCGTCGGACGGGTCGGCGGACGGCGCGATCTTCATCTTGCCGCCCGTGTATTTCGAGTTGGAGACGACGAGCGCGCTGTCGGAGACCTCGAGCCTGCGGCCGTCGGCCTCGATGGTGATGCGGTTGGCCATGCCCCGGATGAGGCGCACGAGGACGGCCAGGCTGTAGCCGGCCGAACCCATGAACTTGAGGCGCTCGTTGGTCAGCCGGAGGATGTCGGCGATGAGGCCGACGCCGATGATGTTGAGGGAGTAGCGGCGGAGGGTTTCCGGGCCCTCTTGATAGTGGAACTCGACGAGGTCGACCTTGCGGCGGCGGCCGGCCAGGATCGAGTCGATAGCCTGCTCGGGCGTCAGGATGTCGAAATCGCGGAGGAAGGAATTGCCGGTCCCGGCCGGGATCTGGCCGATCTCGGGAACACGGAGCGGGCGGCCTTCGGCATAGAGGCCGTTGATGACCTCATAAGGCGTGCCGTCGCCGCCGAGGCAGAGAAGGCGGTCGTACCCGGCGCCCGCGGCCTCGCGGCCGATCTCGACCGCGTGGCCGGCGTGCTCCGAGAAACGGACCTCGAGGCCGGGGATCTCGGCGCGGAGCCGGGGCTCGAGACGCTCGAAGCACTTTTTGCCGCGGCCGTGTCCTGCGGCCGGGTTGACGACGAGCAGGATTTTCATGGCTTTGCCGATAGGGACTTATAGCACAGGGCCGGCAAAATAGAAAGGGAACGGATCTGCCCTTTTGCCTCGGAAAAACAGATCTTGCCCCTTTTTTTCTGCGCATGCGAGAGGCCTTGACTTCTTCTGTTGGTTTGAATAATATACACATATATATACACATATAGAGAGGGCGCCATGAAACGGACGAATATCTTGCTCACGGACGGCCAGCACAAAGCCATCAAAGCTTATGCCAAGCGGGAGGGGAAAACGCTCGGCTGCATGGTCCGCGAGGCGCTCGATGTCGCCTATAAGAAAAAAGACGCGCTTGAGCGGCGGAAAGAGACCGCGATCGCGGCCTACCGTGAGGGCTTCATCAGCTTGGGCAAGCTCTCGGAGGTCCTGGGGCTCGACCCCATCAGCGCCAGGATCTATCTGAAGAAAGCCGGCGTTCCTCTTCTGGTCCAGGACGTAACCGAGATCAAGCGCGACGCGGACAATGCCTGAGATCGTTTTCGATACATGCGTGATATCGAACTTTGCCCTGGCCGGCGCCCTCGGAATTCCGGAGAGCCTCTACCGGAACAAGGCTTATATCATAGACATCGTTTCCGTAGAGATCATGAGAGGCATCCAGAGTGGACACGCACGGCTCGAAGCCATTCCGAAGGCCGTCCGAGCCGGCTGGCTCAAGGAAACCGGGCTTAGATCGGGCCAAGAGAAGGAACTTTTTGAGACGCTTTCGATTTCGCGCGGCTTGGGCGAAGCCTCGAGCCTGGCCGTTGCCAAGGTCCGTAATCTTATCTTTGCCAGCGACGACCGTATGGCTCGGGCCGAGGCCGCCCGGTTGGGTGTTCCGTTGACCGGGACCTTGGGCATACTGGCCAGGGGGGTGCGA
>Ga0299912_10000891_pt1 | contig 24262 bp, 23 predicted proteins | sample RVTome_2_FD_207667 | JGI IMG/M metagenome (GOLD analysis project Ga0299912, IMG submission 207667) | Soil microbial communities from uranium-contaminated site in the Upper Colorado River Basin, Wyoming, United States - RVT95D214 (version 2) ... | reverse complement strand
ACGAATTCGCCCGCGAATTTGTCGATCATCAATTCGGCGGTGTAGAGGTCGTCTCCAACGGCGTACACATTACCTCCGATGGCCGCAAGCTCATGGTCACCCATGGAGATGAGTTCGATTCCGTCATCCGCTACGCCAAATGGCTGGCCAAAATCGGCGACGGCGCATACCTGTTCGCACTGGTCTTAAACCGCATCCTCAATCGTGTGCGGCACCGGTTCGGCTTTCAGTACTGGTCGTTGTCGGCGTATCTGAAATACAAGGTCAAAAACGCCGTCAAATACATTGCCCAATACGAAGAAGCCGTGGCGGGGCTGGTGCGCGTTCACGGATACGACGGCATCATCTGCGGCCACATCCACCACCCGGAAATGCGCCCGGTCGAAGGCGTGCTGTACTGCAATTGCGGCGATTGGGTGGAAAGCTGTTCGGCGCTGGTGGAAAATGCGGACGGCAGCCTGGAAATCGTTTACTGGCAAACCTTCCAAACCGAAGCCCCCGAATATTCCACGCCCGCGGTCAACGTCGCGGCGGAGTGAGACGAAAGAGAATCATCGTCACACCCCTTACGCATCATATTTCTGACGTGACCACCCGGTTGCGCCCTTGCCTTTTGGCCCGATACAACGCTTCGTCGGCGTGGGACATCACCTCATCAATGGACTTTGAGGTAGAGCAAAATTGAGCGACTCCGAGACTGGCCGTAAACGACAATATTTCTTTTCCCAAAGGAATACCGTTTCCCGCAATCGCCTGCCTTAATCGTTCGGCCATGTTTATCGCCGATTGCATTAAGGTTTGTGGGAGCACAATGGCAAATTCCTCGCCGCCGATCCGGCCAAGAATATCGGATGTGCGAGCGTGTTTATTGATGATTTCAGCGACGGATTTAATCGCAATGTCTCCCGTGGCGTGTCCGTATGTGTCATTAATATTCTTAAAATAATCAATATCCATCATGATGACGGAGTAGTTCTGCCCATAACGCCGCGCCAAATCGTTGATGGCTTGGCTGCGCTCGAAAAACGCCCGACGATTATTCAGGCCCGTAAGGGAATCCGTTCGCGCCTGGGCTTCAGCAACCGCTTTCGCCAGTTCTAATTCGGCCGTGCGCACCTGAAGATCATAATTAACCTCTTCGACGCGCATTCTGGCCAATACGAGTTCGGAAATATCCGTGGTGCTTCCCAGATACCCTCTAAATCGGTCATCCGTGTGAAACAAAGGAATAGCGTTAACCCGCAGATAAACGGCGTAGCCGTTCGTGCCGATATGCTTGTATTCAAAATTCTTGATTGGATCGTGGCAGGCGACGCTATTAACGTGACGTTGCCATTGTGCAGTTTGTTTTGTTTCTTCGGATGCTAAGTCATAGCGCGACACACCGATATAGGTCTCTTTGGGAAAACCCGTGATTCGCTCTACCGAATCGGACATATAAATAATGGTGTAGTTCTCATCCGTTTCCCAAAACCAATCCGTGGAAATTTGCGCCAGCTTGCGATAGCGCTCCAACTGCTCACTGATGTTTTCTTCCATCGATTTGCGTACTTCGGATTTCAAAATCATTCGCCTCAGCAAACCTTAAACACACTCCGCCAATTGAACATGTTTTATTCTTGTCTAACGTACTCCATTTTCTCAACTCCACAACAGACCCAACATATGAACGCTCATAAAGCGCTAAGACTTGGCATTACACAACCCTCGGGTCCTCCGCAAACCACGCATTCGCATATTCCCGCTCATACTTCGGATGCTCGCGCCACACCTGCACCCGTTGCGGGCGCAGATAGATATGCCACGTTTGTTTTGCTTCCGGCTTGGTGCTGGCGAAAGCCTTGAGCGACAGCACCGCGATATTTTTGCCTGCGTCCGGATCGCGCACCGATGTGTAGCGGATCGCCTCGATCTCTGCTTCGCGGGCCGTATCGGCGAAATCTTGGCACGGGCCGTAGGTGGTCCGGTCCGTCCACTTGGCCGCGTCCGCATCAAGCGGCGGCTGGGTGAGATCGCTGAGCCAGCGTGTATTCACCGGCGCCATAAACGCCGTGTACTCGGTCGGCTTCGCCGGCAAGATTGCTCCAGGGGCTTCCTTGAAAAACAGCAGGCGGTAAAACGCCATTTCGGCGATGGCCGTTTGGGGCGTTTCAGAACCGTAAAATACGCCCTCAGGCTGCCCGGCGCGACGAAAGCGCGAGCCTTCGGGATAGGGAGCGTAACGGAAAGGTGTTGCGATCAAAAAGTCGAAGCCTTCCGTTTCGGGCGGAAGGCTCGGTTTGGCGTCATCCAAAATTTGCTCGAGCAACGCCTGTTCGGCCAGCGTATCGGTGATGCGCACGGTCGCGGGTTTCCATTGCTCCTCAACGACGCGCCAAATGGGCGCATCGTAAGACAGCGCATTAGATTTTAGCGCGGCGGCTGTCCACATACATCACCGTTTCCAGGAGGCCACGAACGCTGCGGATCAGATCGATGGGTTGCGCGCGCAGCACCGTGTTTTGTGCGCGCAGCCAGGTACGCGAAGATTCATCGTCCCCGCCCGTGATCGCATCAAGGCTTCTGAACAAGCGCACGAACAGCGCCGCCAGTTCAAACGATTTATCGGCGCTCGCCAACTGGTATTGCCCCGACTTCATGCGCGACACCGTGGCTTCCGATACGCCGATGATATCCGAAAGTATTTTACCGGAGATGTCGAGATGCTCCGCCGCGCGCAGCGTGGCCTTGGAAAGCACAAGTTCTTTTGCGCCGTCTTGAGCCTTTTGCGCCGTCGTATTGACCACCATTGCCCTACCTCATATATTTCTATAGCAATTACTATAACTTATATTTTCTATAGAAACAATAAAAAACAAGCACAACGGCGCATATCCCGGCAAGACGGAATGGCGGAAAACTTGATGATTTCTGCGGAAAAGTATGGAGCGGGTGAAGAGAATCGAACTCTCGTCTTAAGCTTGGGAAGCTTCTGCTCTACCATTGAGCTACACCCGCATTTGATCCGCATTGTATAAGTCAAGACACGGAGTCTGGCAAGACGGGGCGCACGCCGCCTTTTTCATCAAATACGAACCGACAAAACCGGGTCCGCTGACGTCGGCGCACAGATGAAGCGCCAAAAACTTACTCCACGCGCTCGAAGACGATCGCGTCGACGTCTTGATAACTGTTGAGTTTCAGCCAATCCATCCGCGCCGGTGCATCGTGTAGTGCAGGATGTTTCCCGTTATCCCATCGGGTTTTACATCCGATGTAATGACCCCTTCGCGCACATCTTCGGTCAAGATAAAGCTCACTTTGGTCGGCTGCGCAAAGATCAACGAACGCACCCACCCGCGATCATACCGATGACCAAGATAATGCCAATAAACGGTCAGCCCATGTTTCGCCGCGGCGGCGCCGACTTCCCTGCTCGATTGATCGATTTGACCGATTTGCACGCGCTCTTGATTTTCAAGATTGACCTGAACTTCAAACTCGATGGAAGAATCTTGGGTCGCCACCCAAAAATCGAGAAAATCCTCGTACAGACGATGATAACGGGGGCCGTCCGAAATTGATTTCCATATGTCGCGCGCGGCGGTTCCCGACTTTTGCAACTGCTTGGTTTCCTCGACGTTCAACACATCCCCATCGTGCTGTGGGGCGACGCCATAAAGCGGGTCCAGCAGAAACAATGATCCATCCGGGTTTGCCGCCTGAACAATCGAGTGCGCCCATCCGTTGCGGCCAATAAGATTTAATTGTTCTGCGGGAATGCCGACGCTCCTGAGAATATAGATCGTCGCGCGGGCGGCGCTGTCACAGATTCCCTCGATCAGCAACGCCTCAATAGCGCCCGGTTCGATGCGAGCAAAATCGGGAACAAACCGATAGGTCAGATAGGGCCTGAGCTTGAACAGCACGTGCGTATCTTGCCGCTGTTCCGCCGCCCTGTACTGCTCATGCACCCGCCTAGCGATCTCGATGGCGATGGCTTCGGTGGAGCCTTGGTCAAGCGCGGTCTGGGTAAATTTCCGCGCCGCATCCCCGGCCATGCGTTCCAGTTGAGATTTAAATAAAATCGTCGCGGCAACAATTGCCGTGATCGTCACAACCGCAAAAGAAAAAAACCTGACCATTGACCCGTAACTTTCACATTCATCGCCGCCACGGCGAGAATAAGTATTCTTCGCCCTTATTTCCAATGATTTAGGTCCGGACCCTAAACCCATAAACACCTTTTGGTTGTCGGCCGCTATCACAAAACGCCGCGCCCCTTGCCCACACTCTGGGCAGAACCTACATTAAAGTTCCGGTAAACGAAGGAATCCCCCATGCCCGAAGGCGCCTACGATTTAAAACCGCTCGACCCGGCCAAGTTCAAAGACCCCTTTGTCACCGCCAAGGGCGAAACCCGCGCCTGGGTGGAACTGGCGCGCCTGCACACACTTTGGTTCAATACCGGCAGCCTGTGCAACATTGAATGCGCCAACTGTTACATGGATTCCAGCCCCAAAAAGGACGATCTGGCCTATTTAAGCGCCCCGCACGTGCGCAAATTTTTGGAAGAAATCAAGACGCTGGGCTTACCCACCGAAGAAATCGGCTTTACTGGCGGCGAGCCATTTATGAACAAAGCCTTGCCCGACATGCTGGGCGACGTGTTGGAACGCGGCTTTAAGGCCTTGGTGCTGACCAACGCCATGAAACCGTTGTGGCACAAACGCAGTGCGCTGCTGGCGCTGAAACAACGCTTTGGGGCGGACCGGTTGACGCTGCGTGTGTCGATCGACCACCCCACACCCGCAATCCATGAGCAAGAGCGCGGCCCCGGCGCCTGGGCACCTCTGGAACGCAGCGTAAAATGGCTGCTTGAGCACGGCTTTAAGATCGACGTGGCGGGGCGCGCGTTGTTCAGCCACAGCGAGGCCGAAGCCCGCGCCGCTTACCAGCAATTATTCGACGCCTGGGGGCTCAAGCTCAACGCCCACAACCCGGCGCGGCTGGTGCTGTTTCCGGAAATGGATGAAACCTTGGACGTGCCCGAAATCACCACCGCGTGCTGGGGCATCTTAAACGTGCGCCCCGATGCACAAATGTGCGCCACCTCGCGCATGGTGGTGCTGCGCAAGGGCGATAACCGCCCCCGCGTGGTGCCCTGTACCTTGCTGCCGTATGATCCGGCGTTTGATCTGGGCGAAACGCTGGCCGAGGCTCAGGGCGCTGTGCGCCTCAATCATCCGCACTGCGCCAAATTCTGCGTTTTGGGCGGCGCTTCGTGTTCGGCGGGCGGATAACACGGATTGATCAGCGCACCCCCTGGACATTTGCCCAAAAATCCCCAGATAATAGGGAACGAGATAACCAGAAAGGTCCCCATCATGGAGCGCCTCGCCCCGATTGCCGATGGCGTTTACGCCTTAACCACCCAGTTTATCACCGTTTCGGTGGAACCGGAGTATTTGGACGACCAAAGCGACCCGGAAGAACACCGTTTTGTGTGGGCATACCACGTGCGCATCGAAAACCATGGCAGCCAGACGGTGCAGCTGAAAAGCCGCTATTGGCGCATCACCGACGAACTGGGCCATGTGCAAGAAGTGACCGGCGCGGGCGTGATCGGCGAACAACCCGTCTTGAGGCCGGGTGAAAGCTTCGAATATTCCAGCGGCACACCCTTGGGCACCGCATCGGGCATCATGCAGGGCCACTACGTCATGCAGACCGAAAACGGCGCAACCTTCCAGGCCAGTATTCCGGCTTTTTCGCTCGATAGCCCTGCCGCGGGACGTCTGCTACACTGATCTCCCTAATAAGATTTCACCCTGGGCGTTGAACCCGCCCCCCTGGCCCCCCACATGGGGTTAAGACGCCCGGCCACCACCCGCCGGGTCCAGAACAAGGATAAAAACCGTGGCCAAGCACAAGCCTCTTTCCGTCGTCGGCATTGCCGATACCCGCCCTTCGCGCGAACAAGCCGAAAAGGCCGTACGCACGTTAATTGAGTGGGCGGGCGACGATCCGGACCGGGAGGGCCTGCGCGACACCCCGGCGCGCGTGGTGCGGGCTTACGAAGAATACTTTCAAGGTTATAACATTGACCCTCAAGACATTCTCAAGCGCACGTTTGAAGAGGTCGAAGGTTACGACGAAATGGTGTTGCTGCGCGACATCCGGTTCGAATCGCACTGCGAACACCACATGGCCGCCATCATCGGTAAGGCCCATGTGGCGTACTTGCCCAAAAATCGCGTAGTCGGCATTTCCAAACTGGCGCGCGTGGTGGAATTGTATGCCCAACGCCTGCAAATCCAAGAAAAAATGACGGCCCAGATCGCGAGCGCCATCAACGACGTATTGCAGCCCGAGGGTGTGGCGGTGGTGATCGAGGCCGCGCACCAGTGCATGACGTGCCGCGGCGTCCATAAAACGGGCGTTTCCATGGTGACTTCGAAAATGATCGGGGCGTTTCGTGAAGACGACCGCACCCGGCGTGAATTTTTGTCGATGATCGCCAATCCTTCGTCCACCGCCGAACTGGTCTGAACCTCCCCAATCCTTAAAATCGCCCTGCCTTGAAGGCATTGCGCCTCATCGCGCATGCAATTATGGTTCCTTAAGCCTGCACAAACGCTCAGAATCGTGTATACATTCCGGTGCAGCGTCGCGCTCACTTAGGGAAAAGCGGGGACCCCCGTTCGATGATGAATTTCCGACCCATCTTGCTGATCATGGGCATGCTGCTGGCGACGCTGGCGCTGAGCATGTGTATCCCGGCGGCCGTTGACGCGGCGCACGGCAATCCTGACTGGCAAGTATTCGCCGTATCGGCGGGGTTGACGCTGTTTGTCGGCGTGGCGCTGACGCTGACATCTTCGAGCGGACGTGTCAGCCTCAACGTGCGCCAGGCGTTTGTCATGACGGCGCTGAGCTGGCTGGTGCTGACGGTGTTCGGCGCACTGCCTTTTATGTTTTCCGAACTCAAACTCGATTTCACCGACGCCTTTTTCGAAGCCATGAGCGGCGTCACCACCACCGGCTCAACGGTCATCACCGGGTTGGATTCCGCGCCGCCCGGCATTTTATTGTGGCGCGCCATTTTGCAATGGCTGGGCGGATTGGGCATCATCGTCATGGCCATCGCCGTCATGCCCATGATGGGTGTCGGCGGCATGCAGTTGTTCAAGGTCGAAGCTTTTGAGACCGGTGACAAAGTTCTGCCGCGCGCGGCGCAAATTTCGGTGGCGCTGGTCGGCATTTATGTGGGGCTGACCACTGTGTGGGGTTTCTTGTTGTGGTGGGCGGGCATGAACCCGCTCGAATCCACGGTACACGCCATGACCACCCTGGCCACCGGCGGATACTCCACCTCCGATGCCTCAGTCGGACACTTCAATTCCTGGACCATCGACGTCATCATCACCGCAGGCATGATCATGGCGTCGCTTCCATTTTTGCTGTTTTTTCAAGCCATGCGCGGGCGGCCCTTGGATATTTGGCGCGACGAACAGGTGCGCGGCTTTTTAACCATCACCGCCTCCATCGTGTTGCTGGTGACGGCGGTGCTGTGGTTCGAATCCGGGATGGCCCCGTTGCAGGCGCTTCGTTTTGCGGCGTTCAACATCGTTTCTTGCCTGACGGGTACCGGGTTCGCCACCGATGATTACAACCTGTGGGGCAGCTTCGCGTTGCCGATCTTTTTCTTCACTATGTTCATCGGCGGCTGTTCGGGTTCCACCACCTGCGGCATCAAGATTTTCCGCTTTCAGATTTTGTACTCCGCCGCACGCGTACAGGTCCGTCATTTGGTGCAGCCGCGCGGGGTATTTATCCCCTATTACAACCGCCGCCCCGTCTCTGACGAAGTTATCGTCTCGGTGCTCAGTTTCTTCTTCGTCTATGGCCTGACCTTCGCCGCGTTGGCGGCGGGATTGGGCATGCTGGGCTTGGATTTCGTCACTGCCATCAGCAGCGCCGCCACCGCCATTTCCAATGTCGGCCCGGCGCTCGGCTCCATCGCCGGCCCGGCAGGTAACTTTCAATCGTTTCCCGACGCGGCCAAATGGCTGTTATCAGCGGGTATGTTTTTAGGGCGTCTAGAACTGTTCACCATTTTGGTTCTGTTTTCCCGCACCTTCTGGCGCGGCTAGAACCCCGGCGTCAAGCATTGCTGGCTGGTAAAACGCGGCACCCGACGCAGCAGTCGCACTGCGTGTCCCAACATAGGCGCTAACGGCGCGCGCCGTTTGCAGATAATCCACGCCCCGTGATGAATTGGCATGCAGCAATTCCAGATACAATAATTTTCCGGTCAGACAGAACCCGCAGCATACCAAATCAAAGTTTCCATTCCCGCACACACAGCGATTTCCCGCATCTTGATGCTGTTTCCATTTACGCAGCGCGGTATCGATTTCACCTTCTTCAGCCAAGGTAACGATGGTAGCCAGCGATTGAGGCGTTTGATCGTGAGTGCCGTAAACGTAAAAAGACATGATGCGCTTCCAATTCATCTGAGCGTTACTGAAGGTTGTAAGGCCTTACGTTAACGCACCAATATGTCAGCGGCATGAATGCCCCGTGAATTCCCCATGACTCTTTTTCGGTCATAAGAAAAGAAAGACGTATTAATCGTGTGAATGAAGAAACCTTACGGCGCGATCCAGCCCGCCAGATGATCGCGGATCTGCATTTCCATTTGGGTGTTGAAATCGGCCATCAGTTTTTCCACCAAATCAGCCCATGCCTGTTCGCGTTCCGCCAAGGTGGCGTCTTCGCGGATTTCAATGGAACGCATGGCGGATGCCCGCACGGAACCGGAACTGCTATCCGCCGGGTTGACCAACTTCAAACTCGCCACCGCCTTCGCTTCATAACGTTCGGTCGGTTCGGTGATAAACAGGCCTTTAAAGCCTTTGGTTTGATCCAACTTGGTTTCAATCACCGAAGCGTCCTCGATCACGAACACCGCCGACGCAGCGGATGCTGTAACGCCTTGCGCGTGCAGCCGAGCCTTCGCCCAATCGAGCATGGCGCGTTCCGGCGAGGTGGGGATGCGGTGTTCGGCATTGGGAGCCTGCATCGGGCTTTGATAGGCCGAAGTCAGATCAACGCGCGCCACGTTGAACGTCCACGGCGCAAGATGGGCAAAGCCGACCTCGGCGATGGGGCCGGGAAGGGCTTTATCGCTAGCACAGGCAGATAGCGCCATAACCGCGCCCAGCGCCGCGCCAGTGATCATCAATATATGTTTACGGTTCATCATGGGCCAGATGATGCGCTCTGATCGCGTCTACTTCAAGATGGCAAATATGAAATTTTTGCGATCAGTCCACCCGGTCGTACAGAGAATCCAATTGACCCGGAGAAAAATCATATTTGGCCTTGCAAAATTCGCACACCACCCGCACGTAGCCATCGTCGCCGACAACTTCGCTGCGGGGAAAGCTTTTTAGCGTATTTTCCACCTTGCCCTGCGAACAGCGGCATTGGTGAACCAACGGCTGAGGCGCAAACACGCGCACGCCGTCTTCGTGATACAGGCGGTACAGCAACTGATCGTAATCCAAATTCCAATCGAGCAGTTCATCGGCTTTCAGGCTGGCCAAGATCGCCACCGTGCGCCGCCAGCCGTCTTCGGCATCGTTTTCGTCGGGCACATGTTGATAAGGCATACGCTGCACCATCAACGCGCCCGCGCGAGCGTCGCTGTCGCCGGACACGCGGGCGGCGATGAAGATGGCGGTTTCCAACTGTTCCGAATGGCGAAAATAGTGGTGCGCGCATTCCGCCAAGGTCGCGCCATCCAGCGCCGCAATGCCTTGATAGCGTTCCATGTCGGGACCCTGATCGACGGTAAACGCCAGATGCCCGGAGCCCAGCAGTCTCGGTACCGGCGCGCCTTCACGCGTTTGGGCCTGTTCAAGGCGATCCGCGTCAAACCGCGCATAACCCCGCACCGCACCGGCAGACGTTACATCGGCGACCAGCAGCGATATGGGGCCGTCGCTTTGAATTTGCAGGGTGAACAGACCATCAAATTTCAACGCGCTGGCCAGCACCGCACCTAACGTCAAAGTTTCGGCCAACATTTCGGAAACTTCTTCGGGATAGCCATGCGCATCGATGACCTTGGCCAATTCGGGGCCTAAGCGCACCAAGCGGCCGCGCACGTCCAATCCTTCGATTTGAAAGGTTTGGGTGAAATCCGTATTGGCCGCCAGACTCATTGAGCCATGCACCACGCCAAGATGCCTTTTTGCGCATGCAGGCGATTTTCCGCTTCATCCCAGATGATGGATTGCGGGCCGTCGAGAACTTCCGCCGTCACCTCTTCTTCACGGTGCGCGGGCAGGCAATGCATGAATACCGCGTCGGGTTTAGCCAGCTTCATACGCCGGGCATCGACCTGATAGGGGGCGAGCAATTGATGGCGGCGTTCGGCATCGGCATCGCCCATGGACACCCAAGTATCGGTGACGATCAGGTCCGCGCCCACGAATGCTTCGTCGGCATTGGCGGTGGTGCGAATATCCGCCCCGTTCGCTTTCGCCCACGCGAGCACGTTTTGGTTCATGCGCAATTCATCGGGCGTGGCCAGCGTCAACGTAAAACCGAACCGTTGGGCGGCATGCACGAAGCTCGCCGCGACGTTGTTGCCGTCGCCGCACCACGTCACCTTCTTGCCCTTAATGGAGCCGCGATGTTCTTCATACGTCATCACGTCGGCCATCAATTGACACGGATGGCTATCGTCGGTCAGGCCGTTGATCACCGGCACGGTGGCATGGGCGGCCAGTTCTTCCAGCTTGGCTGGATCGTCGGTGCGGATCATGATCGCGTTGACGTAACGCGACAGCACGCGCGCGGTATCGGCCACGGTTTCGCCGCGGCCCAACTGGCTGCCTTCACCGTCCAAGATCACCACGCCGCCACCCATCTGCATCATGCCGACTTCGAATGAAACGCGGGTGCGCGTGGAGGGCTTTTCGAAAATCATCGCCAACGTCTTGCCCGCGAGCGAGCGCTTATCGCGCCCGGCTTTGATGTCGAGGCTGAGATTCAATATGGAGCGCAGCGTGGCTGCGTCCAATTGATGTAGATCCAAAAAGTGCTTCGGAGCCGACATGGTGGCTCTCCTTCAGTTTTTACATGTGGCAGTTTTTATATGTAGCGTGCCGCCACTTTCTCGATCAAAGCCATAGCCTCGGCCACATGTTCATCGGTGATGATCAACGGCGGCAACAGGCGCAGCACGTTGTCGCCTGCGGGGGCGAGCAACAGGCCCTCGTCTTCCAGCTTGGTCTTGAACTCGCGGTTGACGATGGGATCGCGCAGCTTGATGCCCTGCATCAGACCTTTACCGCGCGCGTCGACGAACACGCCCGGAAATTTTGAGACGACGCTGCGAAGTCCCTGTTCCAAGGTCTTGGCCACGGCGTTGACGTGATCTAAAAAGCCATCCGCCAACAATAAATCGAGCACCGCGCCGCCAGCCGCCATGGCCAGCGGATTGCCGCCATACGTGGTGCCATGATTACCAACGCCAAGCACGCCTGCCGCTTCGGTGGTCAGACATGCGCCCAGCGGAAAGCCGCCGCCGATGCCCTTAGCGGTGGCGACCACGTCCGGCTTCACACCCGCCCATTCATGCGCGAACAGCTTGCCGGTGCGGCCCATGCCGCATTGCACTTCGTCGAACATCAGCAACAAGCCGTATTCATCGCACACCGCGCGCAAGCCCCGCAGATAATCCGCGCTGGCTGGATTGATGCCGCCCTCGCCCTGCACCGGCTCGACCAAGATGGCCGCCGTTTCATCGGTAATGGCGTTGCGCATTTCGTTTAAGTTGCCGTAGGCCACCTGCTCGAAGCCTTCGACTACGGGAGTGAAACCTTCCAGCAATTTTTTCTGCCCCGCCGCCGCGATGGTCGCCAGCGTGCGGCCATGAAACGCATTGTCACAAGCGACGATGCGATAGCGCCCTGGGTTGCCGTTGTCCTTTTGATATTTGCGCGCAACCTTGATCGACGCTTCCAGCGCCTCCGCGCCGGAATTGCAAAAGAACACCCGGTCGGCGAACGATGCCGCCGCCAGCCGCTCGGCCAGCAGTTCCTGGCCAGGGATGCGATAGAGGTTCGACGTGTGCCAGACTTTTTCCGCCTGAGCCTTTAAGGCCGAGACCAGATGCGGGTGCGCATGGCCCATGCAGCTCACCGCGATCCCAGCGCAGAAGTCCAAGAAACGTCGCCCATCCGCCGTATACAGATAAACCCCTTCGCCCCGCTCGAAAGCGAGATTTGCAGGCGCATACGTCGGCATCAGCGCGACCATTTCAGACGTTCCCTTCCCTTGGTTTCAAAAAAACGACGCCCGGACGAAGCAAATCGCCCGGGAAAGCCGGGGATTATGGGAATCCCGACGCCAACTGTCAATGAAAGAACCCCACAATCTGGATATAACCCCGCTCGCCCTCGTTGATCATAGCGAAACTACTTGTTATGATTTTCAACTATGCACTGTATCCACAAGGATTCCGTCGAAGGGGGGTATCATGAAGCGTGGTTTGATCATCGCAGGTTTTGCAATTTTGATTGCCGGGCACGCAAACGCTGCGGAGACCCTCCCATCCAGTCCCGACAATCCCGTTACCTTCAATTTTACGGGGTACCCAAATCCAGGACCGATCCAATACTACAAAGGCAGAATGCTGGTGGGTTCCAGCTATCCAGACGCCAAGAACGGCGGGTTTTTCGATACCGTCAAATTCGCGATCGATCTGACGGACTCATTACCTCCACAACTGCGTAAAGATACCGACCTGATCAAAGTCATCATTTCCGATCCGCCATCCGATTTCCGTCAAAAGAACGACAGTTATACCAACACGACCGGCGTCTACACCCTCGGGCCGGACTTGTTTCAACCCGCGCCACTCATTCTTTATCGCGATGTTAAGTGGGTCGTCCCTGTAGAAGTCGCTTACAGCCTAGTGGCTAGCGGCGTCTTGGCTCGTCGTCACCACACCATGATGGACCTGCAACGAAAAATGGGGGAAATCGGGGACTCTACGAAACCTGAATTTCAAGAACTCTCTGCCCAATTTAAGGAACTGGCCGCCGATGTATTGAAGACCGATCAGGCCATCGTTGATCGCTACCGTTGTAAACCGTTGCTTGCCGTTTTTGCGGCCATGAAAGTCTGGGAAAGCGATCCAACAAAGCGCGATGCCATGGCGAGAAACTTATCTTCTCGAAAGTGTCTGTGAAATCTGGCGTAAACCCTATGGCTTGAGCTTGTAACCGGTGTCGAACATGCGCCAACACACCCACCACAGCATCGCATCCACCCCCGCGACCACGCCTATACCGATCCAGATCGAAGCGTCGGCTTGACCGATAAAGCCGTAACGAAAACCATCGATCATGTAAAAAAATGGATTGAACAGGGCGATGGTTTGCGCCGTTTCGGGCAGGCGGTGGATGGAATAAAACGTGCCCGACAAAAACGAAAGCGGCGTGATGATGAAATTGGTCACCGCCGCGATGTGGTCGAACTTATCCGACCAAATGCCGCCAATCACGCCCAGCAAAGACAACATCATCGATGCGCCAACCGCGTGGAACACGATCATGCCGACGTTATGCACACCCATCGGCACGAATATCGTCAACACCAAACCCACCGCAATGCCGACAAAAACGCCACGCGTCACCCCGCCCATAGCGTGGCCAAAGGTGAGTTCGTGCGCATTCAGGGGCGGCATCAAGGTATCGACAATATTGCCCTGCACCTTGGAAATCATGATCGAGCTCGACGTATTGGCGAACGCATTTTGCACCATCGCCATCATGATCAAGCCAGGAGCGAGAAATTCCATGAACGGCACTTCGCCCACCACACTCACCGCCGGGCCAAGCGCCAATGCAAATACCGCCAAAAACAATAGTGTGGTCACCACCGGACCGACGAGAGTCTGGGTATAGACCTTTAAGAAACGGCGCACTTCGCGCATATATAGGGTGTAGAGCCCGAGCGTATTGGAAGCGACAATCTGTTTCATGGTATTTGCCCTTATTGGCGTTGACGGCAATGCCTTATATAGTCATCCCCCATGGTCGAGAGCAAACCCAAAACCCAAAAAATCGTCAAGCCGCCCCAAAAGCTGCCAAAACGTCCGACGCCCGCGCGCCTAGCCAACATTGCGCTGCATCACTTGGACCGTTATGCGTCGAGTGCAGAAAATCTGCGCCGCGTGCTGGAACGCCGCCTGTTCAAAGCCGCCAGGCATTACGAAGATTTGGATTTGGCCGAAGCCAAAGGTTGGATTGATGCCATCATCACCCGATACATTGATTCCGGCTTGCTTAATGATCGCGCCTACGCCGAAACCCGCGCCCGCTCCTTATTGTCGCGCGGCGGTTCAACCCATAAAATCCGCATGAAGCTGTTGGAAAAGGGCTTAGAGACCGATGCCATCGACCAAGCCCTTGACTCACTCACCAGCGAACACGCGGACCCCGAACTCGCCGCCGCCATCACATTGGCGCGCCGCCGCCGCTTAGGCCCTTACGCCGACCCGGACAAACGCGCCGATGCCCACGACAAACATTTGGCCACGCTGGCGCGCGCAGGCTTTTCTTACGATCTGGCTAGGCGTGTGATCGAAGCAGACAGCGTAGATGAACTGGAAGACCTGCTCTGCCCCTAGGCTTTACAGGGCGGGAGGGATGATTATGATTGGTCCTTGAAACCGAGCGGAGTCCCCATGGAATACCTAAAGCAATTTTGGCTTTTGACCGTTGACGTCTGGCAAACGGGTGCTTTTGGCGTGGACATCGGCGCGATCATCAGCGCGCTGGGCATTTTTGTCGCATTTTTGCTGCTGCGCGGATTGATTTCACGTTTCCTCATCGGCGCGCTGCGCATCCGCGTCACCAAAACCCGCACCCTACTCGATGACGAGCTGCTTACCGCCCTGGAAGAACCCATCCGCTGGGTACCCATCATCTTGGGTCTCTTCCTAGCGATGCAGTTTCTCCCTCTGGAGGATCGTTTTCAGGAACTCGCCGACAAACTGATCCGCTCGCTCATTACGGCTACCATTTTCTGGTCGCTTTATCGCGTCGCGCAGCCGCTCAGCACCCTACTTTCCAAGATGGAACGCATTTTTACCGCCGTCATGATGGAATGGATGGTAAAGGCGCTCAAAGCCCTGATCGCGTTTATCGGCATTGCGGCGGTGCTGGAGCTGTGGGGCATCCAGGTCGGGCCGATCCTTGCCGGTCTGGGGTTGCTGGGCGTTGCGGTGGCGTTGGGCGCACAGGATCTGTTTAAGAACCTGATCGCGGGCATTTTGATCCTCGCCGAACACCGTTTCAACTTAGGCGATTGGATCCGCGTCGAGAACGTGGTTGAAGGTACGGTCGAACATATCGGTTTTCGTTCCACCATGATCCGGCGCTTCGACAAAGCGCCGGTGCATGTGCCCAATACCGTGCTTTCCGACAACCCAGTGACCAATTTCACCGCCATGTCGCATCGGCGCATTTATTGGCACATCGGGGTCGAGTATCGCACCACGCTGGAGCAGCTTAAAACCATCCGCGACCAGATTGAGGCTTATATTCACGAGCAGCCCGAATTCGCCAGCCGCGAAATGGTGTCGACCTTTGTGCGCATCGATAAGTTTTCCGACAGTTCCATCGATATCATGCTGTATTGCTTCACCAACACCACGGTATGGGGCGAATGGTTGGAAATCAAAGAACGTTTAGCCTACAAGGTCAAAGAAATCGTCGAGGGCGCAGGCACATCGTTCGCCTTCCCCAGCCAATCCATTTACGTGCAAGCGTTGCCCGGCGAAGCGCCGGAATTGTTTGTGCCGCCCGCATCTTCATCAACCCAGAAGGCCTAAACCATGCCCGGCAGTTCAGTTTTGATCTATCACAATCCGCGTTGTTCCAAATCCCGCCAAACGTTGGAATTGATCCGCGGCCACGGCATTGAGCCCACAATCGTCGAATACTTGGACGTGCCGCCTACCGCCGCCGAACTTCAAGCCATTTTGCGCAAACTCGGTAAATCCGCCGCCGATATCGTGCGCCGCAAAGAAGCCCTTGAAGAAGGCATAGACGTGGATAAGCTGAGTGAGACGGCCCTGGTCGAGGCGCTCGCCGCCCACCCACGAGCCATCGAGCGCCCCATCGTGGTAAAGGGCAACCTAGCGCGCCTGGGCCGACCGCCTGAAAGCGTGCTGGAGATTCTTTAATCTGCCCCGTTAACCCGGCCCTCTGAGATCGATCCCCTGAGACCGATCCCCTGAGACCGATCCCCTGAGACCGATCCCCTGAGACCGATCCCCCCAGCACGTGCTCATCCCCTGGCTGTACCCCCTGGGCTATAAAGTAAGTAGTTGCTTACTTACATACATAATATCGTGCGAAACGGGCCGGAACGGCAAAGGCACTGAAAAAGGCCGAAGAGACGATGCAATCCGTTGGGGATGTTTAACCGAAGAAGCCCCTGATCTTGGACACGAGCAACCCGACGACGGACGAAATCTTTTGATCAACCTCTTCCTTGGTCGCCCGCGACAGGGCCAGCTCATTGTGCATATCGCGCTCGACAACGGCGCGCGCCAGGGTTTCGGCCAATTCGGGTTTGCGCTCCAGCAAACTTGCCATGCACACTTTGGTGATTTCGCACACGATGGATTCCGCCGCGCACACGATGGTCGCCGAACGCGGCTCGCCGCTCAACATCGATTTTTCACCGAAGAACGTTCCAGGCGCCAAATCGGCGACCTTAATCTGCGTGCCGTCAGGTTGATCAATGAGCACCTCCAGCAAACCTTCGGCCAAAATGTACATGGAGCTGCCTTGATCCCCTTGTTTCACGATCACGCTATCTTCATTCAATTCGTGAAGCGACATGTGATTGGCGATAAACTCCAGATCTTCATCCGAGAGACCCTTAAATAGAGATATGCCGCCCAATTGATGGACCTGATCTTTGACATATGACCACGTTTTATGACGCCACGGCATGCGCGCCAAAAACAGGTCACGGCGGGGATACGACAGCGTCAATCCGGCCTGAGTGATGTGTTTGACGACGGCTTGGGTAATGGTGTTGCGCGCCTTACTGGGCGACACATCCGCAGGTTCGAGGAAATATCGCAAGCGGTACTGAACACCGTATTCCGTGGTGCCGTTCACACGAACCTTCGGCGCCGGAGACGCAAGCGGCCCTTTAGGCCCAATGGTCGAAATCAAGGCTGCGGAAAGAATACGCACAGCGCGTTCCGTGGGCACTGAAAAGTCCAATACGAAATCCATCTCGAACCGGGCCTGGGTTTCGGGCATGGAAAAATTCGTAATCAAGGTCGTAGTCAAATAGCTGTTGGGTATGATGATGATGTTGCGCGACGTCGTCCAAAGACGTGTCGTGCGCCAATTGGTTTCTTCGACCCGACCGATATGATTTCCCATGCGGGTATGACATGTGATCCAGTCGCCGACCTTGAACGGGCGTTCCATGTGAATGGCCAGACCCGAAAACGTGTCCAAAATCAGATTGCGCAGGGCAAACCCGACGACGATACCAATGGCCCCCGAGGCCGCCCAGATGGCCGTTATCGATTCCCCAAAAACAAAACGCACGATCCCCGATATGGCCAGCAAGAAGACGATGACGCCGCCCAGCTGAATAATCAGGCGTGGCGGGTTGCGGCCCAGGGCATGGCCGACAATGCCTTGCCAAAAGATCAGCGTCACCAAGCGATTGAAGAGCCACGCTGCCGACAACCAGACGAAAATTCCGCCCGCCTGCTCGAAATAGGTCAGCGAAGACAGGTCCGCACCCAAAGCGGAATGAATGACCGAGGCCGAACTGAACAGATAAATCGAGAGAAAAAGCAAAAATAAGGGGGGCCAGAGACGTAACATGACCCGCCCGGCCAATGTCGATAAAGACAAAATATAACTCCCAAAAACACAGTCCCGATTTTGATCAACCGGTTTGTTGCGAATTTATGACAGAGCATCATTAGTCCCTGTATGAACAAAGTTAAAGTATGATTATTGGCGCGTAACAAAAAACCCCGGTTAATTGCAACCGGGGTTTTTTAAATTTTAAACCGCTACAACACTAAGATGCAGCGGATCGCTTATGGCCGGAGATCAGCCGTTACGAATGGTGGTGAGGAACTTTTGCACCTCGCCTTCGAGCTTGCCGGACTGACGCGACATTTCGGTAGCGGCGTCGAGAATCTGGGTCGCCGAACTGCCGGTTTCCGAGGCGGCCTGTGTCACCTGGGAAATATTCGACGACACTTCGGTCGTGCCCTGCGAAGCCTGTTCGACGTTGCGCGCGATTTCCTGCGTCGCCGCACCCTGTTCTTCAACCGCCGCCGCGATGGTCGACGTGATCTCGTTGATCTGGTTGATGATGCCGCCGATGGAGCCGATGGCCGAAACCGCATCTTCGGTCGCACCCTGGATGCCGCCGATCTGCGCCGAGATTTCTTCGGTCGCCCGCGCGGTCTGGTTGGCTAGATTTTTGACTTCCGAAGCCACAACCGCAAAGCCCTTACCCGCATCGCCGGCGCGCGCCGCTTCGATGGTGGCGTTGAGCGCCAGCAGATTGGTTTGGTCGGCGATATCGGTGATCAGGGCCACCACTTCGCCGATCTTTTGCGCCGCCGTGGCTAGGCCCTGCACCTTTTCATTGGCGCCCCGAACTTCAGCCACCGCTTCGCCGGCGATGCGCGTGGATTGCGACACCTGACGCGAAATTTCGGAAATTGAACTACTCAGCTCTTCGGCGGCAGAAGCCACCGTTTGCACGTTGGCCGACGCCTGTTCCGCAGCGGCCGCAACAGCCGTCGCCTGACGGCTGGTCTGTTCGGCGGTAGACGACACGGATTGCGCGGTCGTCTGCATTTCATCCGCGGCGGCGGAAACGGTTTCCACCACTGTACCGACGCTCGTTTCAAACTGGTCAGCCATACGCATGCGGTCTTTACGCCGCTCTTCGGTCATGCGCTCCTCAGCCGCTTTTTGCTCGTGCTCTCGACGCTCGGCATCGGCCAGCATCCCCTTGGTTTGAGACAGAGCGCGCGCCACAGTGCCGAATTCATCGGCACGATCGCTGCTCAGGCACGCTTGCGCAGCCCAGTCGTGGCGCTGAATCTGATCGATATCGTTCAGCAAGCCTTCGATGGAGCCCTTGATCACGGTAAAGAGATAGATCGCCGCGCCCAGGCCGACCACGATACCGATGGCGGACAGAATCAGGTTCAACTGCACCACGCCTTCAAGGCTGGACTGCACGTCGTGGATGGAGGTGGTCAAGCCTTCCAGGCGCGCGTCGGTCGCTTCGCCGACCTTCGCCGTCAGCGCTTCCAAAGAACCGCCCATGGTCTCGGCCACGGCATCGAACGAGGGCATCATCGGGTTGCCGCCCGCCGGGCCTTCATTGACGTAGGCTTCGCCTAATTTTTTGCCGGTTTCATAAAACGGGCCAAAGGCCTTTTCGGTTTCGTTCAGCGCGGTAACGATTTCCGCCAGATCCAGCTTGGTCGCCAGTTCGCGGGCCGCCGCCACGTCCTTGCCGAACTTTTCGGCAAAACCCGCCGCTTCGTCAAAACCGTCATTCAGCCCATCAAGCCCGCGGGTCGCGGAAATATCGCCGATCCACTGCTGAACCTGCACCACGTCCAACTGAATGTCTTTGATCAACACCATCAGCGGAATAGCTTCATGCGAAACGACGTTCGCGGAATCTTCTGTAACTTCCAATTTCGGCATCTGTGCGTTCAAATTGATGAGCGTCACAATCGCCGCACCCGTAAACACCGCCAAGATCATCGCCAAGACGGCAACCAAACGTGCTTTAATCGACATGCTGTATTCCCCCGAGCAGGACTTTAATAATTTTCAAAACAATCGCGTTGAATCGGGCGCGTTCAGCGCTTTCGTGATTCAATTAAGTATATTGGTATCATGATTTATATTCACACTCAAAGCCCCAATAACGCTCCTTTATATATGCAAAAACGTTAATGTAGCTACACTTATCCCATGAATAACCAACGCGATGAGGACTTAAAATCCCCGCTGGTGATGTGGGCGCAACAGAGCGAAACCCTCTTTCGCAGCCCGCACTTGGCATAACAATCGTTCGCTATCCTTGGGCAAAGTTCCCGCCAACGCCAAACAATTTGAGGCGTGATTGCTGCGAAAGATCACTGCCCTTGGCGGATCGAGCAACCGCAACAGCAATTCCAATTCATCGAGGATGCCCGCGTCGTCTTGGTCCCTGAACGCGCCGCCACGCTTGGCGAAGGCATCCCTAAAGCCGGGCGCAACACCCGCGCCCAGCCCCAGTTGCAGGGTGGATAAAAACTGAGGCGGCTGGCGATTGATCAACGCTGCGGTCTGTTCAATGTGTTCGCGCCACAGCATCATGCCGCCTAAGCCCAATATCACCGTTGCCGACACCTTAAACCCCGCATCGTCGGCGCGCTTGAGCGCACCTTCCATGGCGCTGGCGGAACCTTTGCGCACGCGCTTTAAAATGTCATCCGCACCCGATTCAATGCCGACATAAATCAGCGTCAGCCCCGCAGACTTCAAACGGGAAAGCTCAGACGGGCTTTTTTGGTTCAAATTGATCGGCGTGGCGTAACTGCTTACCCGCGACAACGCGGGAAATGTTGCACGCAATTTTTCGAGAACCGCCAACAGATGACCGATTTCCAACGCCAAAGCATCGCCATCGGCCAAAAACACCCGAAGCATCCCCGGTGAATCCAACGACCAATCGCGCGCCGCGTCTTCGATATCGGCAAAAACGGCGTTTAGCGGTTTGGCGCAATAGGTCTTGGATTTATACATGGAGCAAAACGTACACGCATTGAAACTGCACCCCAGCGTCGCTTGGATGATCAGGTTCCGGCCTTCCGAAGGCGGGCGCCATAAGGGCTTGTCGTAAAGGGTCATGCTATCACCTTATCGCGCCAGACGACGCGATCCCACCCCCAAAAAAGGGCGTCGATATCCATAAAGCATCCTTCCCTTTCCCTTGAAACTCAGACGCTTACAGTCGATACTCGACGCAGGAGCTGCTAAACCATGATCGCACCAAAAACCACCGCTACGCTCAGAACCCCGTTGGGCGCCCCCGCAACCGATGTCAAGCGCATCTATGAGCGCGCTTTGGAACATCACCGCGCGGGCCGCATGGAAGAAGCGATCAAGGACTACACCCGGGTGGTGCGCCTTTCGCCAATGTCGGCGGACGTCTACAACAATTTAGGCGTGGCGCTACGCTCGGCGGGGCGCGCGCATGCTGCGGTGGCGTGTTATCGCCGCTCGCTGGCGTTAAAGCCCAATGGTGGCGGCGTATATACGAATTTAGGCAATGCACTGCGCGACTTGGGTCAGAGCGCCAGCGCCGTTGAAGCCCATCGCCGCGCCGTCAAACACGCGCCCAATTCACCCAAGGCTTTGCTCAATGCAGGTCTGGCGTTTCGCGATGTGGGCGAAATCAAAGCCGCGCTGGAACACTTCAGCCGCGCCATCAAGTTAGAGCCCACCTACGCGCTGTGCCGCGTCGAACACGCCTTGACTTTGCTGCAGATGGGCGACTGGAAACGCGGCTTTAAAGAACTGGAAATCCGCTTTGCGTTGCCCGGACGCGATCCGCGGCGCAAAGATTTGCCGCTGTGGAACGGCTCGCCCTTGTCGGGGCAAACCATTCTTGTCAATTACGAAGGGTCAATCAACACCGCGGTGCAGTTTGCGCGGTTCGCCAGCGCGCTCAAGCACATCGGCGCAAAGGTGGTGATGGAATGTCCGCCGCACATGACACACCTGTTGGCGGCCTCGTCCGACATCGATGCCACCGTACCTCTCGGCACCCCATTAGCCAACATTCCCGGCGTCACGACACAAATCCCCCTGCTTAGCCTACCCGCCCGGCTGAACGTGGAGGTCGATAACCTGCCCGCAGATGCGGCTTATCTTTCTGCGCCCAAGCTTGGCGGACAATCGCTCAACATCCATCCCGAAACGCGTCTCGCGGTGGGGCTGGTGTGGTCGGGAACGTGGGAAGGTCATCCCATCAAGGGACCGGCGCGGCCTCAGGATATGGCGCTGGAAGACTTCGACGAAATTTTCGGCATTCCCGGTCTACAACTTTTCGCCCTGGAACGCGGCGCAGGCGCGGGCGATATCGCCCGATTAGGGCTACAGCCCCTAGTCGAACCTGTCGGCGCATCGTTGATGGACGTGGCAGATCTGGCCACCGTGATCGACCAGTTGGATCTGGTGATCTGCGTGGATTCCCCCGCCGCACACGTGGCTGGAGCCTTGGGCAAACCAGTATGGATGCTATCCGGCCCCGGCGCCGATTGGAGCTGGCTTCTGGACCGCACCGACACCCCGTGGTACCCCAGCATGCGTTTATTCCGCCGCGCCCCGGCGCAAACCTGGACGGCCGCCGTGAGTGACGTGCGCAAGGCATTGACGGATGTACTGAAAGAAAGCGCTTAACCCGATTAGGCAATACCGACTAGGCAAAACCAACATGGCAGATCACAACGACGCCCATCGAGCCGAGAGCGCCCAGGCGCGCAAGCCGGGCCTGTTTAAACGTCTGTTCGCCATAGGTCAAACGAGCGACGATTTGACGATCGCCATCGCTCCGTTCATTGACGCCGCCGACCAAGACCATGCCCGCGAGATCGCTACGGCATTGCAAAACTTAACCGGTGTGCGGACACGCACCGTAAAAGAACAGCCCATCTTGGGGCCTGAAAGCATCCGCACCGAGCAATTGCCCGCCGCCTGCGCCCAGGCTATGGGATGGATCAGCAAGCACGAGGCCGACTTGGTTTTATGGGGCGACATTCCGCCACCCGGCACAACCTTCTATATCCACTTCGCCGCCCCCCCACCCGTGGATGCCGATCCGTCGGGCATCATTTCGCCGTTCCAGCCTTTGACGTTGCCGGTAGGTTTCGATCCACAGCACTTTAGCGGGTTACTGCTCGCCACCGCCCTGGCGGCGATGAACATCGTTGGCGATGCCAAAGTGCATAAGCGACGCGCTCTGGTGGCCGATGCCTTACAGCGCGCAGCCCAGGACATAGAGAGCATTCCTAAGGATTTTACCCTGCGCGAGACGGCTTCGGTCCACGCAGCATTTGCCAACGCGCTGGCGACTTTCGGCCACCTGTTTCCGGGCGTCGAAGTTTATCACCGCGCAACACTCTCTTATGGACTGGCCATCAAGGGAACGATGCGTAAGGAAAACCCCACCAACTGGGCCTACTTGCAACGCAATCTGGGCACCGTGTTGCAGGCTTTGGGCGAGCGCACCGACGACATTGACACCTTGAAACAAGCCGCCGCCGCCTATCGTGCGGCGCTGGAAGTTTTCACCCTGGAAAATACGCCGTTCCCCTGGGCCACCACCAACAATCGCTTGGGCGAGGTTTTGTTCCGACTCGATAGCAAAAGCGGTGAAACGGCGGGGCTGAAAGAGGCGTTGGCGGTTTACCAAGGCGCACTCAAGGTTTTGACCCGCAATTCCACGCCGCTGTTGTGGGCCGAAACCATGAACAACTTGGGCCAAACTGCGCAGGTGTTGGGGCGGGAAATCGGCAACAAGGAAGTGATCAGCCGCGCCGTCGCAGCGTGCGAGCAAGCGCTCAAGGTGCGCACACTGGAAAAATATCCCACGCTGTGGGCCAGCACCAAAAACAACATGGGCAGCGCACTGTTCTTGCTGGGCCGCATGTCCAAAGACGATACGTACTACCAAAAAGCGCTGGATGCATTTATGGACGCGCGTGAAGTCTACTCGTCCTTAGGCCTCACCCGCATGGTCGAAGTTACCGATAAAAACATCCAGCACGCCCAGTCGCGCCTGCCCGGCGGCGATGGCGCCTCAGCGGACAAGGAAGCCGCCATGTGGTGGTTGGAAGAGGACGAAGAAGGGCGCTAAATCTACATTAAACGCGGCGCGGCCAAAAACGCGCCGCCAAACCCGCAATGCCCAAAAACGTCACCGTAGCAATCAATTGCCACAACATCAGCAGCGCCGTAGCGTCGGGCGGATGGTAAAGCCGCAATCCGACTGCCCCCAATGCCGCCGCCGCCAAAGTACCCAACGCCACGGTCAAACTCGGCGTCAGCACCGCCCCGCGTTTGAGCAGCACCGCCATCACTAGGGCAGGCGCAAAGCCCGTCGCCGCGACGGACGGGAA
>Ga0299912_10000890_pt1 | contig 24266 bp, 33 predicted proteins | sample RVTome_2_FD_207667 | JGI IMG/M metagenome (GOLD analysis project Ga0299912, IMG submission 207667) | Soil microbial communities from uranium-contaminated site in the Upper Colorado River Basin, Wyoming, United States - RVT95D214 (version 2) ... | reverse complement strand
AGTTGTTGTCTGTGTTGTTGCACCACCATTGATATTGAACTACGTTTCCAGCAGTAGCGTTTAAAGTTTTAGTGACGTTAGCCCATGCGGGGTTAGTGACTAAACTTGCCCAAGTTTCGTTTACCCAACTTCCTGTGTTGTTAGTTGAAAAAATGTATCCGCTTAGGTCAGCATCGTCCCACCAATTAGATGAAAAAGTACAAGGGTTATTTGATACTGTAGAAGATGTATAAATTTCCAAAGGTGACGAGGAAGTGTAAGCTAATAGGTCGGCTGCCCCCGTTGCTCCATCGAGGAAACCATATGCAACTTGCGTTAGTTCCTGGTCGAATTTAAATGCGGAAGCATCATAAGTTATGACTTTTACTCCATCAATAAAGAGTTCAACGTTCCCGCCATAATCATAGGTCATCAAGAAAACTTCGTCACCTTGAATTGCTGTATAGTAAGAAAAGACATGCATGTGCCCCGTTGAGTTGTAAAGAGTTCCCATAACAAAGTTTGAAAAAATAAGTATGTTGACTACGTCTGTTTCACCGTCGGCACTCGCTAAATCAAATTCGGTGCGATTTTGACCAATTGCTACTGTATCCAAGTTTGCTACATTCAATGCTATATGGTAATAGATGTCAGAAGTAGTGCTAATGTTCGCAAGTAAGGGTTCATAAGTATATTCGCCAGTCTTATCGTTTCCATAATAAACTGTGTTGGTTGGAAGAATTTGCGGTTCTCGATTTGCGGCGGCTTCCCCGTAACATTCTACTGCATGAATGGTTCCGATAGCTAAATCTGACTGCGAAAGGAAATATACTGCATCATCGCCAGCGGCAGCTTGTCCTTGCACATAAGGGTCTGTGGTATCATATTCCCAAGCTAAGCTTCCAGTTGACGCATTGACAGCATACATAACTCCGTTATCACAGCCAACATAGAAGATTCCATAGAAAGCAAAAGGTATGCTTAGAGTGATCCCTGATATGGTATAATTCCACAAGTAAACACCAGAAGTAGCATTAATCCCATAAATAACTCCGTCGCCTCCATTCATGACATTGAAACATACTACACCGTTATATTCGGCAGCACCGCTACTCTCTACCCAGTCGCCCACAGGAAAGTCATAAGACCAATTTACTCCTCCATCAACAGAATCCAAACTCCAACCTGTCATGTTAGAAGTTTGCACAAAAACGCTGCCGTCCTCATAATCTGCCCACGCATATATCCCATCGACGTTGTTTATTTCAACACTCCATCTCTGCGCACCAGTTGACATTTCAAACGCAGCCATTGTGCCGTCAGTCCTTCCTATAAATAAGGCATCATCTCCAAAGGCTTCATGCCCAAGGTAATATGCGCTACCACCTGTTGTAACGTTCCATATTTGAGCACCTGTTGTGGCGTTTACTGCATGTATTCTGCCGCCAGTTATTTGTAAAACGTAAATTACACCATTGTCATAAATTGGATTAGCATTGTTAAACCCACTTGCGGTGTAGTTCCAAAGTTGGCTACCAGAAGTGGTGCTTAACGCATAAAGACGGCTGTTATCAGTAACATAAATGGTGCTACCTTCAACCCAAGGTTTACCAGACACGTCACCACCTAATGTGACGTTCCAGACTTGCTCCCCATCTGTAGAGTTTACAGCGTACAGGACATCTTCGGCAGAACCGCAAAAGACGACACCATTAGCATATTCGGGACCGTTTATGTTATCTTCCACCATCGCAAATGACCATCTTGAGTCGCCGTAAGTTGCTGAAACTGTGGGAATCGTTAATTGAATTCCCATTCCCATAGCTGACAACAGAAGAAGCGTTAGAATTGCTGTGATATTTTTTTTCAAGTTATTTCTCATGGGTAACAGCCTCCATAGTTTGCTCAGTTACTTTAAGGGTTTTCGCGTTTTTAACCCTTACGCTAAAGAGCGTTTTGTTATGCGCGCGTGGTACTCGACGCTTGGAAAGCCAATCCTCACGTACAAGCTGGTTTAGATAATTGCTTTCAACTGCTCTTGCTCTTCCTGTTTGAAGCGCAACGCAGGACGCATCGACTTCTCCAACTTTAGCAAGGGCAACAAAGGTTTTTCTCAAATGGTCTGGTAAAAGTAAGAGGTCAGATTCCTCTATAGTAGTAATTGGGCGCGCGTGTGTTTTTAGAAGACTCTCAACTTCCGTGAGACGCTTCTCAACTTCCGTGAGACGCTTGGAAAGGAGACTCACTCTTTTTTCGAGATTTGCAACTTTACGCCGTAACACACCACTCATCTTAACTGACTCCAGTTAAAACTATGTTGAAGGAAAAGTTAGTTATGTCGCTTATGCTTGAGTCTACGTGCAACGTGAATTCTACTGGTTTAGTTTCTTTAGCTGAAAAGAAGGTGTCAGTTAAATTCCATGTCAGCGTCAAATATTCTTCTGCGTTACTTGGAAGCCAATCCGAGGTTGTGAAGGTTATGGTTGAAGGCACGTCAAAACCGTTTTTGATGTGAACTAACATTCTGCTGCTACTGCTGGGGATAAGCGCGCCCCAATCAATTTGCGTAACTCGTATGGTGCAAGCGGCATCGCTGAAGACTTCGATGGGTTTGATTTCAGAGCCAGTTTCAAAGGTTATGTCCGCAACTGTTATTCCACTGTCTGATTCAACGTTCAAGTACATGATGGCGGATGCTTCATCGTAAGTTTTCGTTTCTTGTTTTCCATCTTTGAACATCACAGTTAATGTTGCGCCTTTAGGCACTACAAACCTGAGAGTGTGCTGACCAAACTGTGAAGCCCATGCTTGTATTTGTGCATCAGTAAGATTGAGCGAGGCTAAAGCGTATTTTTGACCGCTTATTAATATTTGAGGATTATTGAAGTAGATTTCCTGTTTTAGAATGCTGTCAATGTAAACTTGGATTTTCCCGTTTATTGAAGAAGAATTGATTATGCCTGCGTATGAAATTGCTAAGTAAGCTGAAACGCGGATTTTCAGGATTTGCTGTCCGTTTTCAATGACTGCAAGTTGACCGCCATATTCCCTTTGAACGTCAATGCCTATCGAATTTTCTGCTTTGGCAGTTGATGTAAAGTAAGAGAAGAGCGCGAATACTAAAACGCCCACAACTATTGCTGCTACCCCAATTTTTCCCAAATGCCGTTTCTGTTTCCGTCTCACACGCTTCTTCTTCTTCATGCTAATCCAACTCAAGTTTAGAATATCTATTATTTAGTTTTTTTCGTTTTAAAGTGATGAGGATTAATGCTAAGTTGAAAATCGCCATCGGTAACAATAGTATCGGAGTCAACATGTACGCTAAAGATAGCCAGTTCATTCCTGCAGCAACAAGCACTATCACGTTGAATAAACCGTGCGTAAATATGGCTGCAAGCAAACTTTGATTTTTATACAATACGGCGAAGAGCACTAATCCCGAGAAGAAGGCGGATGCTACAAGCGGCCATTGTAGAACGCCTATATAGGCTATGTAAGCATGTAATCCTGCCCAGAAGCCTATTGGAACAACTACCGCCACGGTTTTTGTTGCGCCTTGTTTCTTTTGCAATCTTGGGAAAGAGTCGAGGTACATGTATATGGCGTTGTGCATCACGAGTTTTGTTGTTTCTTCGGAGTTTGACACCAGAGCGAAATTGTAAAGCGCGGCGAAAACAACAGTTTGCACTTCAGTTGAGATTTCTGTTGCGAATAAGGGAACATAAATTGATGATGTGCGCCAAGGAGCAGTAACTATTATGGAAATCATGAGCATTCCTACGACTCCGCCTAAAATGTATAGGAAGGAGTCGCGTGACATATCATCGTTATAATCCACGAGTTGCCCTTGTTCTTTATAGTACATGTATATGAAGCCTAAGCAGATCAGGTTTATTAAAAGTAATGCGACGTAGAAAACTATTGTTTGGTCCTTGTTAGCGCTTAACCATGCGTGGGCAACTATGGCTGAAGTTAGGCATTCAAATAGTATGAACTCGCTGAAATGTATTCGTCGTATTGCCGCTGTCATTTTGGTTTTTCCTCTTTGAGAAATAAATATAAAAAAAGACCTTTAGTTTGAGCCTAAATTATCAAAAAAAGTAGGGCTTTGGCGTGAGCCTCAGCCCCTCTTTGGGAGCTGGTTTAGCTTGTTTAGCTTGCCGTCAAGTTCACGGTGTCTGTATCGGTGACTACGCCGTCTGCATAGGATAGTTCGAACACGGTCATTACGCATTCAACGTCGTTTGAAGCCAAGTCTGTTTGGATGCTCGTCGTAAGGTAGATCTTCGTAGTTTGGAGCGCCTCTATTGCTATGAATCTGCAGTCGCCTAAGTGTCCTGACATCACCGGGACGCCTTTGTATTCAAAGTATTGGTAAGTGCTGTCATACCAATAGGTCAGTGCTGATTCTGCTACTGTGCCTACGCCTGGAACATCTACGCTTTTAACTTTGGCCTCGCTAAGCGTGGTTGTGTTCATTCTTATCTGTATTTTGTACCATGGCAATGCTCTCTTTGTGGCGCTGATTGTTAGATACCATTCAACGGAAGTTGTGTTGAGCGCTGTTCCAACCACGATGTCGCTTGGGCCGCCGTCAGTGGTTGAGGCTGAATCTTCATAGTAGTAGTAGCCCGTGAATGTTACGCTCGGGTAGCCGCTTGCAGCTTTAGGTACGTCAGTCATGTCGAATCCAATCATGAACTCATTTACGCCGTCGCCGGTTGCATCCGTGAAGTCTGCACTTATCGAACGTGGGTTCATGTCTAATGTTTTTGCTACGTTCAACACGTAAGTTTGAGTGCTGTGAGGAGCGCACATCATGTAGATGATTTCGCCGTCTGCTTCTGTCAATTCGACATCTGTGCCTGAAGCGCCGTGCCCGCCGAGTTGTTTCCACAGACCCCCTCGTTTAGAGTACCAGTATTGGTCAACGTTTGTGGCTAAAGTCAGCGCAGCGCTTATGTCCAGCGCGTTGTAAGCATTGTCTTTCATCGTGAATGTTCCTACGCCACGTCCGTTATATGCGTAGTCACTTGACCCTGCTGGTGGTGGTGTTGCGCCGGGACCGCCTGCGCCAGTTGCGAAAGGCGAAACTACGTATGGAGCGTATAAGTTAGCAAAGTATCCTATGGTAATTGCGAACACAAGCAGAATTCCCACTAAGCATTTGACCACGAATTTCTCAGTTTTGTCCATTTTCCTCGAATCTCCTATTAGATAAATATATTCAGAAAAATTAAAGAGAAAAATGAAGGATGTTCTTGCGCCTTTCTCGCCTGCGTTTCTTCTGACTTTTCATTTAGCGTCTTTTCCGCTTGCTTTTTTTCGATGGTTTTTTTGCCGTTGCCAACGTGAACCCTAAGTAGCATGCGCTGGCGACTGCTATCAAGAACAGTATTACTGACACGCCTGCTTGTGCTGTTGATGCTGTGCTTAGCGAGGAGACTATTGTTAATCTGATTATGCTGGCGCGGTCTGCTATGAAGCCAAATAGTGCAGCTCCGGGGATTAGTAGCCACATCCAAGGATATTTCTGTGTCGTTGCTTCGTTTATGATGTTTGTTCTTCTGCCGATCCACAGTATGGCTGCTACGGCTACTCCGAATACGATGGCTGAAAGCAAGCCTACGTTTTGCAGCATATTGAATATTGAGATGCCTATGCCTAAGAAGAGCGCGATTATGAATATTAGGAAACCAAGTATTATCCAGCCGATTCCAGGTAAGGCTAAGAGCGCCGCTAATCCTAAACCCATCACTCCTGCTTCTTCTTTACTCAAAGCTGTTTCTCTCCACTTGTAAAATATGTTTTGTTTTATCAGAACGGAAAGCAGTTATTATGCAAATTACGCCGATGGCGCCGATTATGAACGGCAAGGGTATAGAGTATGGAACCACGAATAGGGGAATCCCCCAATCCCAAAGAGCATGCAGCAGATTTGGAATAACTACTGGGAACCCATATATTTCAAAGCGGATTTCGGGAACGCTAATTATGTATAGTCCGACGAGAAGGATAATGCCAAAAAAAAGGTTGGAGATTTTCAAGGTGTTCTGCGCCCAGGTTTTCTGCGTCCCATTGTTTTAGGCGTAGGTTTCTTCTTTCTGCGTGCTATGGCGATTACGCTTACGAAGAGTATGCTGACTACGATTGCCCATATTGCCCATTCAGGAAATGGCTGTGTAATAGTGCCATGAGAGAAGAACTCCTGTTTCGTATTCGGTTTTCCTCTCTCAATGTTATAGTATGTTGTTTTCGGTTGGTAGTATCCTCTGGGGTCAGAATATGTGACTGTGACTGCGCCGCCTGCTTGACCGAGGTTGAAGGCTACTACGCCCTCTTCGGTGCTGGCGTGTTGTTCTTCGGACCCAGTTACGCCATAGTAAACTGTGACTAAGAGCCCTTCAATTTTGATGTTGGTATCTGCCTCGAGGCATGTGATTGTGAGTTTGGTGTCTTCTACGCCTAATCCTGCTTGGAATGTCAACTCTACTTGCTTTTCAGCTGTTACGGTGCCCTCTTGGTTTGTGACGCGGTACGTGAAGACCGCGTTAGTGTCCTCGTCTAAGTTTCCAGTGTTTGTTATTCCGAGGTTCACGATTTTCCCTTTTTCTCCCGCCGCAAAAGTTGCTCCGCCTCCGCCTGTGATACTGCAGCTTCCTGCTACTTCTGTGGGAACTGAGAAGCCCTGCATAACCCCGCCTGCATAGTTGTCATCATTGTCAAGCGTGACTGTTACGGTTGCTGTTGAGCCTGGCGCTACTATTGTTCGGTCTACGCTAAAGTCTCTTGCGGAAACATGAATGTAGTTTTCTTGAACTACAACGCAGTCGACCAGTTCTGTTGAAATATCAAGCGTGTAAAGCCATTTTCTTGCTCCACCTGGCAACGCTACGCCTAAGCCTCCCGCGTTATCGCCTACGCTTCCACCCATACCTTGTCCCCAAACGTCTGGGTTCACTCTTTGAACCGAAAGTTTATTGACATCCGAGCGCGGCGCTGAGTTTGTTAGGTAGTTGACTACGCTTAATCCTACTGGAACAGTGTTTATTGCATCGTTAATGACTGGTGCCTCTATCGGAAGCCTATGGCTTTCCCAATATGGCGGTACTCCAAATGTTCCTTCTGTGTTGCCGGGCGCTGGAACGTACCATCCTGGAAATTCGTAGGGGCATTGTTGCCCTTTAGCCGTGTTTGTCTTTGAGGTGTCATAAGCGTAGCCTTCGTAGATCATTAGTTCACCGATATACATTGGGGGAAGCGCTGGAATTGTAATGATTGGGCTTGGAGAGGTGCCCCCCCACCATGATAGTGGATGTGCTAAAGCGTCAGTGACTTGCCCGCCAAACATAGTTGTTGTTTCGCCGTGCCCAGTGTAAACGCCTCCGCCTCCAAACCAGTATCGCGCGTAAGCGTAGGGGTCATTGAATTGATAGTTAAGTTGCTGTTCGATAGTGGTTAAGTCATAGGAGTTGAAAACGTTGCTGGATAGTATGTTGCCACCGTTCTGGTCTGTTATCACTATCCAATCGTAAGGCCAGTCGTATTCTGAGCCGCCGACTGTCCACTGAAGAGTCATCTTTACTTTTTGCGAGGTATCTTGCGGGTTATACCAGTTTATGACCGCGGGGTACTGCGCTTCCGCAATATTTTTGTAACTTAACTGGAACTGCCAGTAATCCCCTTGTGGAGAGGGAACTTTGACTGCGCCAGGATAATCTGTTGTTAATGAACCGAGCTTTGAACCCGCAGTTTTTATTATGCCTACTGAGAAAGGTATTAGAAGTTCTTTGTTCGCTAAGTTTGACCGCCATATTGAAACTGTTTTGGCAGGTATTGATTGCCCTGCCTTGCTATAATCAAACGCGCCGAAAACTTCTGGGTAGATTGTGATGTCTTTGACTTTTGTGAAGGGTATATGCCAGAAGGGAAGTTGATTTTGGAAAATTCCAAACGTCACTGAACCTTGAATAAGAGTATCTGCTGGATAATCGCTTCCCACAGCATATTGTTTAGCAGTAGTATCGTTGAAAGTCAAGAACTGCGTGATGCTACCGTAAACATCTGTGGATGCAAGAATGCGCCAATTGCCGTTTTGAAGCACTTGACCTGGTGCGCCTGAACCACGAGTCTCCAGAAAGATTTTGCTGACAGCCATAACTCCAAAACCTCTAAGGTTAGTTGTGAAGTAAGCGATTACAATGATGCAAACGACTAAGAGTCCGAGTGCTAACTTGTGTGAAGCCATTCTGTCACTTTCCTACCTAAGAAATATGTATTTGCTTAGTGTAGAATATACCTTGCTCACATTTACGCATACGAAAGACCCTTTATTAAAAAATTAAATAAGCAGGCAGCGCAGACTGCGCTGATGAACCGTGCTTAACATGGAGAAAGGCATGGTCTTTCGCGGTTTTTAACTAAAAACCGCACCGTTTACGCATGACCCCTGACAAACTTTTTTTCACCATCAAAATTTTTTTCCGAAATATTTCTTTCTTGGTAAGAGCGTTGTTGGATGCTCATGTTCTACGGAAGCAATGCGCCGAATGCCCAAGCGCGGAGCTGCCTACGGTGCAACAATATGAAAAGTGCAAGAAGTGTCCAACGTATTTGACGTTGAACACGCGCTGTCAAATCTGCGGAGACATCGGCGGAGTATTTCCTTTCGCTAAAACCACCAGCAGAGGCGTGGGATCCGTTATGGCTTGCCCGCGCTGCATAGGTTTTCTGACGTAAAATAATTTTTATGTATTTTATTGTTGGAGAGAGAATATGGTAAAGCGCAGAAAAGACTTGGAAGAGCACGTATTTGGAAACGCGATAATAGCTTTTCTCATTCTGATTGCAAGCAGCCTCATCGTCTCAGGAACAGACGTTGTAGGACTGGTCGCAGAACTCATCATATACGGATTAACATTCACAGGTATAGGATACTTGCTCTTGATAAAACTCAACGTACAAGTGTCGCGCGTAAGACTGGATTATTTCCGAATAAAAAGTTTCATTGGAAACGTTGTATTCTTGCTAATCGTCACAAGTTTCGCGGCAATACTGAGCATTATAATAGGAGACCTGATAATGGAACTTCTCACCACATCGGCAGGATTGGGATTTTATTATGTGCCTTCAATAAGCGCGGCACTTCTATATGGAAGCGTAATGTTTGCTCTAACAAGCGTGATAACATGGCTACGCAACAAGTACACATAATTCAACAACATCTCTTTTTTTCTGAAATATTTCTTTACCATGAAAAGGATTCCGACTAAAACTAAACTGCCAAAAACCCTTGAATACTTGAAAAAGCATTCCGGCGCCCTTATGGTGATACTCGCTCTTTTAGGCGCCTTACTCAGTTGGATAGGACTGCAAAACAGCGCAATCATAGGAGCAGCATGGTACGACCCAACCAGAGACAACCCCGGCGCAAACGACCCGTGGACCTTAGCACCAAACATCGTGATTCCAGCCCAACAAGCATACATCTACGCTGGCCTCGGAGCCCTCTGGGTAGGCGGCGTCACCGCTGGAATAAGCATAATAATTTTCGAAGAAAAAAAAGCCATCGCCACCTTCCTCGCGTCGATCCTCTTCACGGCATTAGGCTTCAACACGCTTGAGTGGATGCTCGCCGTCATTATTGCATCAGCCGCAGAATGGCATTTAACATGGTACTTTTACTTCTTCAACACAGTCATGCCACTCTGGATAGGCGGATCCCTAATAGGCGCGGCAGCCACAATATTCGCCAAATACCTCTAAACTTTTTCACTCATCAACCGCGTCTATCTTTTGCGGCAATCCCAATTTCAATCTATCGCGCGCCTTCACTGGTTGCCAAAAATTGGCACGATGTCTATTCTGTGCTTTTAAAGCAAAAGAATAGGTTTCTTTACTGACAAAAGTAGGGGCTCCAAACAAGCTAAACACAGGTACTAATTCCGTTTCATCAAGCTTCGCTGCAGGTTCTATGTCGATATCTAAATCCTCTTTCAGTTCTCTCTCAACATCTTCAACCGTGTAAACATCAGCCAATAAAATAACTGATTCGGGATGATTCTTTCCACCACGCTTTTCACTTCTCCATCCAGATTGCCTCAATTTGAGAACGCCTCTTTTCTGAAGAAAATTAAAACCCCTCTTAAAATCAACATCAGCAACATTTTTAAATCCTGAACATCTTGCCAGGTCTCTCAATACGAGTACCTGATTTTTACCTTTTAACACTTCAAGGATGCGTCTTGCAGATTCAAGTTCATTCATGACTGATCCCCTGATATGGCTTATTCCAATAAGGACTCTTGCACTTCGGACAATACGCAGAATCAGTGAAAAAGAGATGACCACATCTATTGCAATTATTTACGGACCCATAGTTTTTATGAAAGCTCAAACCCAAAACTGTTGAACCCTTCGCCAATCTATGCGTCAGTACATCAATGGGTATCAATTTATAGTTGTCTTCATGGATTAACAAAAGTAAGCCATTGCCTACCTCAAGAAGTTTTCGTGCGGTGCAACTGAGAATTTGAAAAATGTCACCTGTTCGAGTTTTAACTTCTATGTGATATGTGAGACCGTTTTTTTCTGCTGAGAAATCATAAAATAAGCTGTGGGATTGCCTTTTAATCTCAGAGAAGCCCATAGATTCCAAAATTTGTATTGCTTTTCGTTCTCCTTGCTTGCCCAGAACATAAGGAGCAGATAGAGGCTTACCAGTTAAGGAGTTGATGGAGTTGATGGAATTTGACATAGTTTATAAGTTGATTAAAAAAGTTTATAAATTTTTCGGATGAACGGTTTTTTTAGGCAGTAGCCTATACCAATTAAGTTCATAGGGCTTTATTGCGATTAATCACTCATGGCAACACTACTATGGCAAAATCTATATAGAACTGATAGCTGAATATCATTCAGGAGACACTTAAAATGAAGAAGGCAGTCAACCCGCAGGTTGAAAGGATGGGTATTGTTGATGTACGTAGAATAAAATATTCATCGCGGAAACATTACGTCACTCTTACACCAGATGTTGTCGAAACCTACAACCTCAGAACAGGCGACCTATTAAAAATCGCGTTCATAGAAGTTCGTAGAGGAGAAAATAACGAGTCTAACAAAGAAGAAACTTAGTATTGTGTTGTGCTGTGCTACGATGTGAAATGTAATACCACATCAAATACGAGGCTGATTTATGACGCTATAGCTTCGGCTGCCGTGAGGACCCTGTTCCGCGCTTGCTCAATGAACTTTTGCCTATCCTTACCGGGCGTTTCTATGGCGGATTGCAGATGCGAAGCAACGTAGTTCCAGAGTTGTTTTAATTCAACATACACGGGATTTTTCTCTAATCCAGCGCCATGATAATCTTGCCAAGGCTCAACTCTTTGAGAATCATCAATGAGGCGTGAGGCTTGTTTTAAGCCTTCAAGAGAGCTGTCGGCTTGCAGAATGTTAGATGCTTGCTTCAGATAGGATTTTGCGATTTTTAAACTGCCTTCGTCGACTGCTGTGAAGCGTGGTTTTACAGCGTTTCCGTTTGGAGTTTTAACCATAACGTAGCTGCCTGTGTACGGAGAGTACATGATGGAACTGCCATATTCTGACGCAGGTTCTAATGGCGCGTCGCTGTGCGGGTCACGCAGGTCCTTCAATTCTATGGGGTTATGCGGTTTCGCCAGAACCCTGACTTTTACGCCTTTAGGAACCTCTAAAGTAAGCGAAGTATTTTTCCACAAATATTCGCGCTTAGGCGTAGCTACGGGAAAACGTTGTCCACGCTGATCTTTTGTTCCTCTTTTACGGATTCTCCAGTTCAACAAGAGTATCATAAAATAAATATGTAAGGTGTTGGAGTTGGAGAAAAGGGAGAGCGTGCAAAAAGTGACTCAGTGAGGTTAATACCGAGGGTTTGAAGTTCTCCATCTCCAACACCAAAAGATGTTAGAGTTCCGCTTTAATATAATTTTCTCATGAAAAATAATCGAAAGATTAATTTAGGATTTCCTCATTAGAATGTTTAAGGAGCCGATAGTTTGAGGAGTGTTGAAAATGGGAAGAAGAGAGGAATTGTTAGATTTTTCCTTGGCTATCGATGTAGATTTGGGCAAGCTAACCCAATTAGATAGGGAAACCAATGAGCGTTTATTAGAAGAAGGCATGCTTTTCCGAAGAGTTGTCCGTGACTGAATTTCCAGCGAAAAATAATCTCGGAAAAAATTATGCTGGAATTGCAATTTCATGTTTGTTACGGTAGTCTTTGCAATGCCAACAGTCTCGTGGTTCGCCGCGGTCAGGAAAGATCCAAGCCGGGCACGTGCACTGTAAACCGCCGTGGGGTCCTTCAGATACATAGTATTTTACGCCTGGTCTGGATTTGCTGGGGTATGTAGCCACGATTTTTCTGCCTTTCGGCTTCTTGCTCAACCGTTGCATTATTTCCCGATAATGTTTTGTCCGTTCAGTCTTCATGCCTTCAACGAAAGCTAAGTCTTGTTTGTAAACGCGGTCTAATTTGGACCCATCTTTGGCAACGTTTACAAGCCATTGTACTCGGCGCATCATTTTCATATAACCTTCAACGTTGATGCCTTTCATTAAAGCGGCGCGCCTGCTTTTCGCAATATCATTTGGATTGTAACCGTACTGTTTTAAAGCGCCTTTTTTTATTTGGCTCTCTTGCGCCCACTTCTTAGGAGCGACATTCAGGCTTTTTTGCGTGAGTTTGATTTTTTGAGGTTTATTCTTTTTGCCAGCGCGACCAATTATTGGATATTTTTTCCTGCTTTTTTTGTTTGTCCGGAACCCTAATACTTTCTGATTCTTCAGACGCGTAAGATGTGCCTTTTTTCCCGCAGCAACCATCTTAGGGTTTTTTTTCTGTTTCTGTAATTTTGCTTTTTGCAAAGGCAGCACTCTCTACAAAGAAAATATAAAAAACAGGGGAGTTGAGTTAATGTGACCCTTGCCCAACAAGTGTGACCGATAGAGTTCCTGCTTCTGTTCGGGTTATGCTGAATGTGTAATATATGTCATATGGATTCGGTATAATAGTTGCAGTTTTAAGTCCTGTGCCATCGTTATATTGCCAAGTCAATGAAACAACGGTGCAGTGAACTTCCCAAGTTGTTGTTCCAATATCCCATCCAGCAGCATAAAGCTTATCCAATCGCGCTGTTCTAAGAACGTTTCCTGTTGCTGCGTCCCATGTTGAAAACGGCAGCAGATTTGAAGATGTCTCTACCTGCGAATATAAGTTATCTCTGTACTTAATTGGAACCGTCACGGACACCCCTACTGGTAAAGTCACTTGGAACCATGACTCTGCGGGGCTTGTTACAGGTTGCCCGTAGCTACCTTCAGTTCCAGCCTGCCATGTTGATGATGTTACCCCATTTATTTTTTGCCATACTTTGAAATGAACTGAAGTTAACTGCCCAACTACGTTTGAGGCTGTCAAGGATAACCAGAATTTCCAGTATAATATGTCTCCGTCTTGAACTGTTTGACTGTTCACGATCCATGTTGTAAAAGGATAAAACTGGTTGTCTCTGTAAATTCCGGCTTCGCCGTTTAAGGCGTTTGTACTTTCTACGGGTTTAGCGTTTAGCGCGTACACTGCAACTAAAGCCAGCGTGATGATTAAAACCACGGCTGCTATTTGTAGTCTTTTTTGAGTCGGTTTTTGTTTTCGCGGCATTTCCTACACCTACCTAAGAAATATTCTTTTGTTAATATTTGTTAAGTCTTCGCCATTTCCACACCGCAGTGATTATCGCTACAATAAAGACAACAATCATAAATGGTGCTAAGGCAACTATGAATGCAGTATCATTGGGAATTGAGATTGGAGTTGAGGTCGGTGTTGGCGTTGGCATTGGAGTTGAGGTCGGTGTTGGCGTTGGCATTGGAGTTGAGGTCGGTGTCGGAGTCGATGTCGGTGTTGGGGTGGGAGTAGGCGAAGGCGCAGTTTGCAAGGTTATGATTACTGGTGGTTTTCCCTCTTCAGAAATGGTTTGATAACCTGTTGCATAGCAGGTCCATGAAGTAATGTAGTCATAGTTTGGGTTAATCGAGTAAATATTGAGATTACCAGCAAAGTCACTCGTAAAAATAGCCCATAAGCCAATCGTGCCACTTGTCCTTTTTGCATAAACTTCTAAAGTTGCGCCTGAAATAGCTTGCCCGCCTACGCTTTGAACATGCACATTATAATCATAAGTCATCAATGAACGCACAGTGATGCCTATTGCCACAGCGAATATGACAAGTCCAGTAAGGAAAACCAAAAACAAGAATTGTTTATGTTGTGTCTTACTCTTGCTCTTTTTGTTCATTATTAGTACCTATCTAAGAAATATTTCTTTGATGAGAAACATGCAGTTTTACACAGACGAAAAAAAGAAAGTGCGACCACTTAGCAACCGTAAAAGTAGATTCAAAAAGCGAAAAAGAATCATAGCGCGAAGTCTTTTCAAACCCGTGACTCCAGGCAAAACGTGGACTCCAGCGTACAAGCATATTCGCAGAGACAAAGACGTGCTTAAAACGTTAATGGAGAAAATACCGCTGATAAGCCCGTTGATAGGGCAACTTGACGAAATTAGGCGGCAAGCACTCAAAGGAAAAGGGTCTTTAGCGGCTCGAAGAGTACGCGCGCAAAAACTGATGTTGCGAAAAATCGTGCGCGTTATGAATGTCTGTTGTTACTTATGCGGAAAAAGAGTGACGGAAACAGAGGCTCTGACCACGCATCACATAAATCATAACCATTCAGACAATAGACCTCGGAACAAGGCGGTATCGCATGAACGATGCCACAGACAATATCATTACGAAGATATTAAACCGCGAAACCCAAAAACTAAGGGCATTTTCCGTTCAAAATTAAAAAAAAGGGATTAAAAGAAGAAAGCTTGTCCTAACTCCGATAGTGCCAGTCCGTAATAGAGTGCTGTTACAGATGCCAGTAACAGTCCAAGCAACACAATTATGTTTCCCCAGACCTCCTTATTTTTGTGTAGTTTCAAGCGAAGTATTGAGCCCAAACTCATGAATAGGATGCCTAACCCCCATAGGTAAGCAGAATTCGCTACAGCCGTGCCGAAAGTGAAAGTGCCGTAAGCAGCATAGAGCTTTAACGCTGCGAACGCAGCCATTATGCCTAAGCCATAAACCACGTTTGTATCTGACACCTTAGTTTTGTAAGCAGTTTCTCCTGAAAACACTGAATACGCCAACAGACCGCCGTTTATGATTGCAGTAACTATGTAGATGTTGATTAAAGTTCCAATCGCCATAGCAGGAAATGCTTGAAGTAAGTACCAGCAAGCTAACTGATTAATCAGCCAGACTATTGAACCGATTAAAGTAATAGTCGCCCTCATATTTGATGGACGGAAAAAGAACATTATTATCAATCCGAAAGTGGCCGCTTCAGTCAACCACAAAGCCCAATATGTGCTCCAGTCATTACCATGCACTGTAAGACCCAACAGCAAAACGCCGATAAGCACACCCCACGCTACAGCTACTAAGTTTTTCTCAGCAAGCACTTTTTCCATTTCTTCTATTCTCCTAAGCAATAAATATTTAGAAAAAGTTAGGTAGGGGTTGTTTAGGTCGGATTGCTGAACCCCGACAGGTCGCAGTGTTCATACCTCTGGCTCAAAGCCGTATAGCCTGCCCATTCACTCGCTGGTGAATCTCCAGTCTTTATTCACGGCAGCTTAGAGCCTTTGAACCGACATCAGCGTTCCTGAGCGCCAAGTTGACGCCGCTTGAGGCTGTCACCCTCAAGTTCGCCAGTCTGAAGCCAACCCCTTAGGTGCATCGTGAGGTAGCAGATTTGTGGCGCTACCGACGCTTGTGATTGCTTCTTTCTATGAAACAAATATTTAACATTTTCCGTATAAATTTCCTTTAAATAAGGGGGCTATAGATTTTTCCAAGCTGCCTTAAAGAAACTTTTCCAAAGCACCATACTGTGTATTAAAGAAGAATACTTCTGCTAATGAAACATAGTTTGGCGGGTTCCGTAAATCGTTTGCTGTTTTGACCTTATTACATTCAGGGCACAAGGTTTGAAAATTAATCATTTGCCAATCTTCCCACCAATCCTTTCCACCCTTAAATAATGGAATTATATGGTCGCAAATAAAGTCTGACCGTTGACCTCGTTCTTTTCCACAAATTTTACAGCGGTTATTGTCTCTCTCAAAGACGCGATAACGGAACATTTCCCACGAGTCGCCTATTTTGACTTCTCTATACCAGCTACTTTCGCATTTAGTTGAGCAGAAACGGCGTAATCGACTATTGTTAGATAGGTCTTTACCACAGAATTGACAAAAGTAACGTTCTCCATCAGTTACCCATTCAGCGTCAACGTCAACAAACCATAATGATACTCTACCATTCCCATAAATAAACTTCATCGGCAGTCTTCCGGTATTGTAGAAAAGTTTCAATGAAGGCAAATCAACTGTAGTTATTATCTGCATAAAGCTTCAATGTTCCCAAATGCTTTCACATCACATCCATTGCAATAGAACCTGTTGTCCTATCGCAATCATTCATAGAGCCGTCCACTGGGTGAGACCCTAACTTTTTGCGCTGTTACCTCTTCAGCAGCAAGTTTACCAAACGCCTTTTCAAGAATAGAGTTAGTCTTTTCAATGCCATTAACCAAGCGTTCTTGAACTTTTTCAATATTTACCAAAGATGACTCTATTCGCTCCATACGTTTCTGTTGTTCTGGTTGCGCAGCAGCGATTTCGGCTATTCTTCGAGACATCGCAAGATAATCCCTTTGTTGGGGTCTACTACGTTCCTCATGAGGCACATCTTCCGGCGGACTATCATCTATTTGCCCATCATCAGTCGTGACATTTCCGAAGTCTCTGTGAAGCTTATCAGCTTCAGGCGTAAACATCTTCACGTTCCCATCTCGAACACGGCTGCCAACATCACCAGTCTCCACACCCAAATCCACAAGCTTGGCCCTAACCATCTCAACAATCCCACCAGCCTGAGCATACAACTCATCCTCATAGAAGCCACTGAGTTGACCAGAATGAATAATGATGTTCTGAGTAGTCTTCTCAACCGTAATAGAACCTAACTTGAAACCCATCTTCTTCCAATTATTAGGTCTACCCAACAACTCCCACTTGATATTACTTCTATCAGCAATCAGAGGAAACTTCAGAGCATAATCCTCAATCGAAACAGGCTCCCGAAAACCCCTCTCACTCCCTATGAGGAATTTTTGACCGAGCGCCGTCAACTCATAAATTCTTGGTATTCCTTCAGCGTAGATGCGGATTAAGCCTTGGTTGAGTGCTTTGTGGATCCAGTAGTATATTCGTTGTTTTGAGGAATGAAGTCTTTTTGCGACATCGCCTTGAGTTCTGCCTTCTCCGAGTAAACGAAGAAGTTTCAGAGTGAATTTGGACTGCTGGTAGTTGAGTAAAAATTTCCTCGCAAATTTGTTTGACTCTTTTTTTACTGTCAAGCAGATTCCTTTCGGTAGAAGGGTTTAAAGATTTAGAGTGAAGTCTTTATAAGATTTACCGTACAAAAAAATGTATAGAAAAATTAGAAAGTTGTCAGTCGAAACCAAAATCAACACTAAGGTGAGTGACTCCAGTGCTTTTCCAGTATTTTCCGAAGTTTTCCGCCAGTCACCCATTCGTTGAAATCGCTTTGCAGTAAGAAACCGCTTTTCCTCAGTTCGTGAAATAAGCTAATGGATGTAACAGGTTTTCCAGTATTATGCATGGTTGTTGCAATGTCTAAGATTTTGCTTGTTTGTTTTGCTGTGGAGCCTGACACTTCGCAATATTTGCTTTAGAAAGGCGGCTATAGTATAAACCATATGTTTTCAACGTATCTTCATGGCGTTTCAAAATTTGTGCTAATTCGTTAAATGATTTCGCTTCATCTACAGCGTCAGCAATAGTGCGAAGATTGAGAAACCTTGTTCTTTTTTCTTTGGCTTTTGGTGTAGAGTGGTCAGAAAGGCTGAGCCATGCATCTTCAAGTTTCCTTGCTTTTGCATCAATTTTGCATGTGATTTCAGTTGTTACGTGCGCTAAACTATGTCGAGGCGATACACCGTTGAATTTGCTTGGGTTCTTCACTGTTGTTATTTTCTTTAGATTGCCCTTAGCGGTGACAGGCTTAGTTTTACCGTTCTCCTTAAAGAAGCCTACAGCATTTTTTCTTTTTTTGTTTGATGGCAAGATTAATCACCCTTATCTTGAATTTCTTTGCAGTTGTGAGCGTGCCGCGTGGCTTCTCCCAAATTCAAGCTTTTGCGACCGCAAGCACAGAGCAAAGGGTCTTTTGCATCTTGCCCGCGCTCAGGTCAAATTTGTTCTCTTTCATCCACTGCAAATCTCTTTTGACAAAAGGTTTGTCTCTGTGGCGTTCTAATTCCGCTTTAACTTCAATGTAACATTGATGCCCAAGTAAAGAGTATAGAATAGTGCGCCTTTTTGAAGTAGCTGACGTGGCTAAATATTTTTCGAGCAAAATTTTTTCGCGCGTTGATTTTGCTTCTTTTGTATCTTGGTCGTTCATGTCTGTAGTCGCAGTCGCCAGCCAGTTGTTCCTCATAGATAAAATACACTCTGGCAGGGTTCAAAAATCGCTTCAAAATGGGTTTTACGTCAACATCACTTTTTATCGAATGTTTATATACTGTTTCATTTGCCGATGCCATGGTGATTTGGGATGGTAAAAGTGCGATTCCAGAAACGAATTCAGCGGAAAGGTTTCTTTGACTATTCGTGGAAAGAGAAGAATGGAATATACGTTGGCAGACCCTCCCGTTGGGGAAATCCTTTCAAAGTGGCGGATTACGGCTTGAACGAAGCCTTGAGGAAATACTGTGTTTGGCTTAGGAAAAAACTGAAAGAGAACCCAGCCTTCTTAGATCCGTTGAAGGGAAAAACCCTTGTTTGTTTTTGTCCCCTTGACCAGAAGTACCATGCCGACATATTGGCTGCGGCGTTGGCAAAAAGAGGCTCAAAACGTGTTAAATAATGGGTTTTTGACATACGCGGGTTTTTCGCGTTTGTTTATATATTCATGCAACGTATCATGTGACGTTTATTCAATGGGGAATTTCTGATGTGAAACATAATGCTTTAGCGAGTGCTCTGGAAAAGACGGCGAAGTATGCGTGAAAGCCGTTGGCACTCGCAAAATGCGGTTCCTCGGAATCGTCGTACCGATACAGTAGGTGGCTACGGTCACATGCTGGGTACTAAGGTGCTTGCAAGACGACGAGAAAGAACCGCAAACCATGAATCAAATAGGCGAGCTTGCGGAGCCTTAGCGCGTAGCGCGGTCATGGAGAAGCAAGCAACAAACACGAAGGTGTTTTAAAACGCAAAGAATACGTTTTGTAAAACTCAGAGCACCAGCTCTGGCAAGTGTCTTTGAAAAACCCATCAGAAACAAAAAAGGAGAATCCCACACACCTTATCCTGAGGACGAGTTGTTTTTTGACTTGAACCTAAATGGAAAAGTTGTGAAGGTGAAGGAAAACCCTTCTCGTTTCCACACAGCGTTTGATGTGGAACCCAAAAAGGTTGACGTGGAAAAACTGAAAGAACAAGAGGGTAAAGAAGATTTGCGAGCCTACACTGTTCGAGACGGTCGGATAGTAAGTGTGTTCTATCAGTTTCCAAACACGCGACCTGGCTTTGAGGTTCGCGCTGTGAATGGAAAACCAAAACTGATGGTAGTAAACTAAAAAGGGGGTGATGGCGTTGGCAAATAAAATGAAAATGAAATTGGACAAGAATCCCGTCAAGAAGAACCCGAAGATGGTTGCAGCGGGCAAGAAAGCGGCTCTTACACGCGCGAAGAACATGAAGAAGAGTGGGCATGGCAAAGTCAGCAAGCCGAAAATTAAGAAACCGCAAATTCCAAAAACGCACAAAGTAAACGCGCAAAACAAGACAGCGAGCAAGAAAGCACAGAAACCTGGCGTGGTTATACACGCGAAGGGTCACAAGAAAGCTCCATTCGGCGGCAAAGTCGTGAGCATTGAGAAATTGGTTAATGCGCTCCAAACGTTCTCGAAGAAACGTAAAACCAAGACCATGACTGTTCCAGAAATCCTTAAAGTGACATGGGGCAAGGTTAAGGGCATAGATGCAAGCGTGGTCGAAGCATAAGTTTCTCAAGTAACTTTTCTCAGTTCGTAAAAAGAAAAAAAGGTGATTTGATGGCAACTAAAGGAAATGGCGCAGGCAAAATTGTCGTTGAACTTGCATTTTTCAAGGAAACACCTGGCACATACAGGTTTGATATTCCTGAAGCGACAGCTGAAGGAACGCCTATCAAGAGCCTGTATGTGATGAAGAGGGCGTTCAAGGGCAAGAGTGCGCCGAAGAAAGTCAAGGTCACGGTTGAGTATTAAAAAAGCTTCTATCAGCCCACGGGTGACAGACTGTGGCAGATTTTGAAGTAGGCGACAAAGTCAAATTATGGTACTACGGCATTCAGCATGAAGGCAAAATAACCCAAGTCAAAGGAAGTCGCGCACGAGTTCGTTTCGTCAATGAGTCAGGCGCAACCAAAGAGCATTGGCGACTGTTCAGAAACATAACGCTTGTGACGGTGACTTGTTAAGATGTATGCTAAGCTAACAACCCAGTTGGAATCAGAAATCCTAAAGTTGAAAACACTTGACGAATGTAGAACCACATGGAAACTCGTCACAGCGCGTTTCAGAGACTTGAGCAGAATGGCGTGCGCAAAATCGATAGCGAAACTCAAAGTTGGCAAGATGGTCACAGTAGAGCATCATGGTGTTTCCACAAAAACTAAAATTCTGAAAATCAACTTCAACACGGTCACGGTTATGTTGGAAGGCAGAAGATGGCGTGTTCCAGCATCCCTCGTAGTTCCAGTCACGAATTCTAAAAGCAGAGTGGTTTAATGTCTGAAGCGCCAATTCCAGTCGACGCGTTCTGTGAGTGTTGCGGGAAACCAACACAAGAAATCAAGAATGAGTTAGTTCAAGTACCCTATGACCAAAATGGCAAGCGACAAGTCGGAAAACATTACCAATTCAAGAGTACAGGTTGCATCTATGACGATAACACGCTAAGGAATTGCGCTGGTTGCGGTGCAAAATTAAATCCAGACGACATCAAAACAGAACGCGAGTTCATGGGAATGTGTGGTTCAAGTAGAGCTTACCAAGACATCATAACTGGATATAAATGCCACACTTGTAAGCGTGAAGTGGAGTTTTAATGACTACTCTCCAAGAATTTTCGGCACAACTGCACGCGAAACTTAAAGGTCTTCCAGAAGAAGATGTGTTGACGAAGGGTTTAGTCGCGGATTTTTTCGTGGATTTCCAAGAGTCTGGCTTTAGGTTTGAGGAATGGTTTGAAAGGTTCTCGATGTGAGAAGCATGGAACAGTTAATTCAAAATCCATCGCCAAAAGAAATTCAGAAAATCAGAAAGCATCAAAACTACGTTGAAACCAAAATACGCGCAAAGAATGGAATAAGCTGGTAAGTTTATGCCAGAAGCATATCCAATTGCGGTTAATCCTAAAATCGCGGAAGACGTTCTGGACGTAATAACAGCGTGGCGTGATGGTTCTATGAATCTTCGATGCGGGAAAAGGTTTCCGTCAAAAGAAAATGGTCGTTTCCTTCGAGGGAATTTAAATGCCAACTGATGCAGAAAAAGCAACGCAACAAATAACGTCAGCTATAAACTTCATGGGATTAAGACCTGAGGAGATAGCAACTCAGATTTCTAATGACCACCCAACGCTCCAGCAAGACTTCATGCGTATCTGCTTATCTTACATTAGAGTGATGTCTGAGAAAACACGCGGCATAGACTTACGGAACCAAGACAGCGTAGAATTAGCGAAGCAAATCGCAGGCAAGTTAAGGGGGTGAAAAATTGCAAAAAGTTGTAAAAGAGGAAGATGGAACCCGATGGATCGCCAACACGTCGGCAGACACAAAACTATACGATGCACCCGCCAACCCGCCGAACACAGGGCACGAATACCTCACAGGCACCGATCTGTACGCTCACCGCACCCGCACACACGGCGAACGCTTTTACAAGCTGCACTGGAGCATGTGGCAGGGCACCGAAAGCACAATCGAGCCAGTCAGCGGCGCAGAGCGAACGATGGCTTGTTTCAAAGGAGACCCTATTGCGGAACTTGAATTTGACTTCAAATGTTTCAAGGCATTGGAACAGCGTAATCCTGAGCGAGTGGAACGCTTAATTGATATGGTGGAAGAAATTGCTGAAAACGAGCAGAGTATTCTGGATACATGGGGTTTCAGTTGTGCGTACCCAACGATGGTGAAGTAAATTGGTGAGCGTAAATGGGTTGGTTTGAAGAAGGGCTACGAGAAATCGGTCTAACTAAAGAGGCGTTCAATAAACTCTCGAAGAAAACGCGAGATGCGATAAAAGATTCTTTGAAGGAGATGGGACACTTTGCTTAATCAAGTATATTCCCCAGCGATAAGTCTTTACTTATTCGTAAATAAACACCAAAAATAATTGGTTGATTTACATTTTTTTGTGTACAAGTTTGTTTGAAAGAAAAAGAAAAAAATGGAGGAGTAGAAATGGCTATAAAGAGATTAGTCTTGCAAGTAAAAGCCAAAGGAATGTTAGGTGCTGCATTGAAGTTGGCAACAATAGAGTTGCTACAGCAGCCTACGGAACCCGAATTAAGCGAGTTCACGGAGTTAGTTTGCCCAAACGACTTTAAGCGGACAAAATATGTTCCAGCATCCTACCTATGTGAGTGCGGTGCAAGCTTCGGACACTGGTCTAAGTTGGCCCGCGTTTTGAAAGGCACGCGTAAAATTCTGGAAATGGCAAAGCTTTCGAAGGGCAATGGCGAAATAGAATCAGCGGAGTTAACGTGCATGGGCTTCCAAGAGTTTGTGAAGCAAGGATACGCTGACGCTTTGCCGAAAGAAGATGCCGAGCGACCCATAAAAGCGACGGATGATGAAAGCAAAAAGAACCTGTTCAAATTGCTTGTGGCGAACCAAATCGACAAAACTGCCATAATAGTCAAGTGGAACGACACACACGAACAGAAAATCGCGTTGCTTACGACAAGTCCGTCAGGCAAAGTCGTGCTCAGAAGAATAATTCCGAGCAATCTGGTCAGGGTTAAGGATCCCGGCATTTATCTGGACCCGACGCAGATTACTAAAGAAGATGTTGCGGAGGCACAGGAATTCTTGAAGAGTTATGTTCCGAAGGCTACGCCTGAAACTTTTGACGTGGATGATTACCGAGTGCAAGCCGTAACGGTTGAGGCAACGGCGAAGGCGACGACGGCACCAGCGAAGCAGCAAGCGATGGCTGAGTTGTTGCAAGTTGCAAAAGCTAAGAAGAAAGTAAGCAAGTGAAATAGATGATGCGTCGTATCGAAGCAATAGTAAACGATAAGAAAGTTGCGTTGCTGAAGGAAGATAGCGAAGGACACTGGACTGTCTTTGATTACTCAAACCGCCAAACATACGGCTTTTCTATCCATCACCAATTTGGAAAACCAACTGAATGTGGTTGGACTGAGCAACAAGCGCGCGCTTTCGTTCTAACATACATCAACAAAGAAGCAACATTCAAGGAGAGATAGACATGGCACATTCAAAGAAAGATAGAAAAAGAGCATGGATGAAACCGCAAAGCGTCTTGGAGCCTAAACACAATCTTCAAATCATTGAAGCAAGCTCGTTTGTGACTCTTTCAAGCGGACGCCACCAAGTTACGCGCTCGTGGAAGGTTGCATAATGTCTGAACTGCCAAAACTCACACGAGAAGGCAAGACCTACTATTTCGATGCGAAACTAAACCAACTTCGCAACATCGATAACCCTCACGACGCTATAGAATTAGATGCAGCAGCAACCTACCAAATTCAACAGCAAATAGAGCGGCGACAAGCCAGAGTTAAAGTTATCGTAGACAAACAAGCTGTATGGTTTCAAACAGAAACCCCGAAATGCCCAAAATGCAGCGATGCCCTCATAGGCTTATTCTTCATGGGAGATACTTCGCAACCTCCCGACTTCTTAGTCTGCAAGTCCTGTGAAACAGCATACGACCAGACACGCTAAAGCCGATGGCTAAAATAGTACATTAAGGAGAGGAACACAAAAATGGGAAAGCGTGCTTACGCTCGCATAGCAAGACTGAAAAATACCGTCACAGACCTCTTCGAGATTTTCCATGTGCTCTGCTTTTTCTG
>Ga0299912_10000889_pt1 | contig 24283 bp, 22 predicted proteins | sample RVTome_2_FD_207667 | JGI IMG/M metagenome (GOLD analysis project Ga0299912, IMG submission 207667) | Soil microbial communities from uranium-contaminated site in the Upper Colorado River Basin, Wyoming, United States - RVT95D214 (version 2) ... | reverse complement strand
GCTATCAATACATATTACCTGAGCTGCGGCTTATCGGTATCATCTCTGGCGCTCTGCTTCTAATTCTTATTATATTGTCCTTTGTTCTCAGTTGAAGCCTAAAGGTGGCAAGTGCGTGGATTTAGAGGCAGCCAGGGCCAGACTGTTAGATCACCTGAGACGAGAGATCTACGATAAACGTGTGCTGTCAGCTATGGCACGCGTGCCTCGCGAGCGTTTTGTGCCACCGGGTGCTTACCATGCGGCTTACGAAGATATGCCCTTGAGCATTGGCTTCGGGCAGACTATCTCTCAACCTTTTATCGTGGCTTTGATGACTCAGGCATTGAGGCTTAAGGGAGCTGAAAAGGTGTTGGAACTAGGTACCGGAAGCGGCTATCAGACAGCAATATTAGCCGGGTTGGCGAAATGGGTAGTCAGTATCGAACGCGTTCCTCAGCTAGCCGAGTCAGCCAGCCGGGTTTTGAAGGAGCTCGGTTATACTAACTTCGAGATTCATACGTCCGGTGAGACGTTGGGCTGGCCAGATGGAGCTCCCTATGATGCCATAATAGTTACTGCTGGTGCTCCCCGTGTCCCTGATGTCTTGCTTGAGCAGCTAGCCTTAGGCGGGCGTCTGGTCATTCCGGTTGGCTCAAGATGGGAGCAGGATTTGCTTAGAGTCACCAAGAAGAAGAAGGGCAACTTGGTTGAAAACCTTGGCGGCTGTCGTTTTGTGCCTCTTGTCGGTAAAGGCGCCTGGAATGAGAGTTAAGAGTACAAAAAACCTTTTGAGTTTAGCTCAACTGCGCTAAAGCCTAACTGCTAAATCGAAGGCAATATCATATACCTGCTCTGGGTGAGAAGATGGCACCCACGCCGGGTTTAGCTACCAGGGAGCCTACGGGGCAGACGGCGACACAGGCCAGGCATGAGGTACAACCTGCCTCAGCTAAGGGCATACCTGAGAAGGTGCTGACGACGGTGTCAATGCCTCTGAAGGCAAAATCGAGTATGCCTGAACCTTGCCGGTGACATACCCAAACACATTTGCCGCATAGAATACATTTGTTGGGGTCATAGGTGAACAGCGTATGGCTAGAATCTACAGGCAAATTACGGGGTATGCATCTAAGCCTCTTGGACTTGAGCTTCAAACCAAGGCGTGAGGCGGTATTTTGAAGCTCGCAGTTGCGGTTCTTGAGACAATGGGCGCAATCGAGGTGGTGATGACTGAGAAGAAGCTCAAAGGCGGTGTTCCGGAGCCTTTTGACTTTTGGTGTGTTCAGGTGTATTACCATACCATCGCTGACCGGCTCGGTGCAGGCAGTAACCGGAGCATCTCTGCCTTCGATTTCCACAAAGCAGAGGCGGCAGGAGGCAAAAGATGGATGAGCATCTCGTATGGCGCATAGATTAGGGATATAAAGCCCGTTATCCAGAGCAACCCAGAGAATGTTCGTCCCTTTCTTGGCCTTGACTTTGATGCCGTCGATGGTTAAAGTAAGCAGCTTTTGCTCCTCTTTTAAAATTTAACCAACACTTCTTACGCTATTTGGGCTTTATGAAGCTGTTCTCCAAAAAGTCAGCCAGTCCTTTAATATCATGCAGGGGGAACTGCCTGATTTTGGTTTCCAGTGGCTCATCAGTGGCTATAGCTATAAGGTTGTTAGTGTGGCTCAGGGGTGGACCGACTACCTTACGATGAACCTCTATCTTAGGTGTGCTGCTCTGCTTAAAGCCCTCGGCAAGAATGATATCATAATTTTCACCGAAGAGGAGGGCTATCTTATTAAGGTCAGGCTCTTCAGTGGCTGGTTTAATTAGCACAACCTGGTCTGGCGAAACGACAGTTGTGGCATCACTGCCAGCTTGAATGTGGCGCCAGCTGTCTTTATCTGGTTTATCAAAATCCAAACTGTGTACAGAATGTTTTATGGTAGCTATGCGGTAACCCCTTGACTTAAGCTCTGGAATCAATGCTTCCATGAGGGTTGTCTTTCCCGATTTTGATTTACCTACAATTGATACTATGGTAGGCATTCAATTAGATTACCATGGAGTCGAAGGGCAGAAGCTTTGGTTTCATCATTTTCTGTAAGCCTTTTTCCATGGCTCCTTTCCAATAGCTATGTAATCCCGGACTGCCGCTTTGATTGTGTTTGCTGCTAACAGCGCACAGTGACGGTTGTCCTCGGGCAGCCCACCCAAAGCTTTTAGTATATCATCTTGACTAATGGCTAATGCCTGTGCTACATCTTTACCTTTAATTATTTCTGTGGACATGCTACCACAGGCGACGGTAGCACTGCAGCCGTCTGTAGAGAAAGTGGAATCTACTATAGTACCGTCATTTACCCTAAGCCATATCTCCATAGTATCCCCGCAAGGTCCGGTAATGCGACCAAAACCGTCAGCATGAGCAATTCCACCTGTATTTCTGGGATTCATAGCATGGTCGATAACCGTTTCGGTATACACTTCTTTCATGGTTGCCATTATTTGTTTTTCTAGCTCATCGAATTCGTCAGTCATGTTTAGTCTCCGTGAATGTTCTAAGTTTGTTTAGCCCTGAGAGGGAATTCCTGGATGAAATTCTGGCTGAGGGTATCCAACACATCCGAGCTATAGCGCTCGATTTTGCCTTCATCACAGAGCCTTGCAAGTTCGGGGTCGATTGGTATCTGGGATAAAAGTGGAGCCCCGGCGATTTCTGCCATTTCTTTGCCCCTGCTCTTGCCAAATAACTCCAGTCTTTTCCCGCTATCGGGAAGCGTGAAATAGCTCATGTTCTCCACAACTCCCAGGATGGGGACATTCATTTGCTTAGCCATTTTTACTGCCTTCTTTACTACCATTGCTGCCAACTCCTGAGGGCTGAGGACTATTACTACCCCTGATACCGGCAGTGTCTGCATTACAGTCAGTGGAGCATCGGCAGTGCCTGGTGGGAGGTCGACTATGAGACAATTGAGCTTGCCCCAGAGAACGTCTTCCCAGAACTGTTGAATGGCTTTGCTGATTATAGGTCCACGCCAGATGACGGCATCATCCTCGTGTTCCAGGAGGAGGTTTATTGACATAATGTTAATGCCCATTTTGGATGAAACTGGTAGAATGCCACTGTCACTGCCACCAGGTCGAGCGTTACTCAGACCAAACATCTTGGGTATGCTGGGGCCGGTGACGTCAGCATCAAGGATACCGACATCTTTTCCCCGGCGGGCGAGGGCAATGCCGAGAAGCGCTGCCACCAGAGACTTACCTACGCCGCCTTTGCCGCTCATTATGGCTATCACATAGTCGATGATGTTAACTTCTTTGGGTGTGGCCTGTATGAAGTTGACATTTGCCTGGCTTACCCCCGACAATTGTCCGATAGTGTTGCTGACTTTTGACTTCAGCCATTCTTGTGTGTTGGGGTTCAGGGCTGTGGAGGCGAGTGTAATGTCAACTTTCTTGCCAGAGATGATGATTTCGCGAACCAGGTTTAGCTTTATTAAGTTCCGCATAACGCCTGGAACCAGTACTTCCTCTAGGCTGTTTCTTACCTGCTTCTCAGTTATCATAAAATTTTGCTCCTTGTTGTTCTCCGCTTGGGCCGCTTCACTCTTGGCAGTTCCTAAAGTTTACTAGTTTTGGCCGTCAGATTCAAAGGCGGTCACTTGTTTGGCATATTGAAGATTTTATTCCCGTCATTCTGAGGAAACGAAGCGACCGAAGAATCTCATCCGGAGATTGCCACGCCCCGATTGTATCGGGGCTCGCAATGACAGTAAGCGATGGGCTAAAAATGATACGAGGTTCGTTGCTTAATCAAACAGTCTATCTAGTTATCTCTTTTACAAGTTCACCATCGGCGGAGACGACCTCGATTCGGAGTGGCATTTGGCCCAAAGCGTGTGTTGAACAGGAGAGGCAGGGGTCGTAGCACCGAATGGCGACCTCGACTCGATTAAGTATGCCTTCGGTTACTTTACCATTCCTTATGTATTCTTTAGCTGCTGAATATACCGCCTTGTTCATGGCGGCATTATTGTTGCCGGTAGCCACGATCAGATTTACCTTAGTTATCTTCCCTGTGTCATCTACCCAGTAGTGATGGAATAGAGTCCCTCGCGGAGCTTCAAGGACACCAACACCCTGCTCATTGTATTTATTTGATGTTACTATCAGGTCGGTAGAGCATATATCTCTGTCCTCTAAAAGTTGTTTGGTTCGTTCAATTGCATAGAGTAACTCTATAAGTCGGGCATAATGATAATACAGAGAACCCTCCACCATGCCATTATTGCCCAGTTTTTTGAAATTTTTAAGCTCAGCATTGGCTTGAGGCGTTGATATCCCTTCGCAGACATTCAGTCGGCCGAGTGGACCAGCCCGATAAGTACCGGCCGGATAGCCGAGCTTCTTATAAAAAGGGAACTTGAGATAAGACCAATCCTCCACATGCTCTCTGATGATATCCAGATAATTGGATGGATTGAACTGGTTTTCAAGAACTTTGCCCTTTGAATCGAGCAGCCTCAATTTACCATCATAGAGTTCCAGATTGTTGTTTTTGTCCACCAGTCCGAGATAACCTGTGGGGAAGCTGGCACAGCTGCAAACGAACTCATTGTGTTGGTCATAATATTGTTTAAGTATACTTAGGGCAATTCCAGTATCGGCAATGGCCCAGTCTATCTGCTTGAGAAAGTGGTCACGGTCGGAGTTTGATAGTGGTGTGTTCATGCCGCCGGGTATGGCACCGTTGGGGTGAACCTTTTTGCCTCCGAGACTTTGGATGATTGTCTGCCCGAAGCTTCGAAGTTTTACGCCTTTCGTGGCAAGTTCCGGGTTTACGGCAATCAAGCCTATGACGTTTCTTTTTGCCGGGTCAGCATCCATGCCCAATAGCAGGTCAGGGCTGGCTAAATGGAAGAAGTGGAGGGCGTGGGACTGGATAAATTGCCCCATATGCATCAGCTCGCGTAACAGTTTGGCCGGCCGGGTTAGTTCAACTCCTAGAATGGCATCGCCAGCCTTAGCTGCACCCAGGTGATGGCTTACGGGGCAGATTCCGCAGATTCTGGGGGTGATAGCCGGCATTTCCCAGAGTACCCTGCCTTCGCAGAATTTTTCGAAGCCTCGAAACTGAGTTACATTAAACTTAGTATCTGTAACATTGCCTGAATCGTCCAATTGTATAGTAACTTTGCCGTGTCCTTCGATTCGGCTAACTGGGTTTATTTCTATTGTCTTTTTAATTTCGGACATGTCTTCACCTCTTTTAATCAAAGCGCATCATTTCGCTGGGTAGAACTGGTATCCTGCCTGCCAGTAGTTCGCTTAAGCCATATAAAATGGCTTTAGGCTCCGGAGGACACCCAGGAACGAAGCAGTCCACTTTTACTACATGATTTACCGGCTTCACCTGGTCAAGGAGTGCCGGTACGCCCGGTGGGCCAGGTATCTTGCCTTCGTGAGTGCTCTCCGTCTCGATGTAGCCGCGTCTGAGTACATCTTCTTTGTCGAGGCTGCTGCGCATGGCGCACACGCCACCAAAACAGGCACAATCACCCCAAGCCATAAGAATTTTGCAATGCGCCCTTAGTTCCTTGAGTGTCTCTTCCTCTTCAGTATTACCTACAGAGCCCTCTACTATGCCTACGTCCACCTCAGGGAACTCCTTTATATCAGTTATGGGGGTCCGGGTGAATTCAACCGCATTGGCTAAATCGATTATCGCCTCATCGATGTCGAGAAATGACATATGACAGCCAGAACAGCCTTCTAACCAGATCGTAGCTACTTTAACTTTTGCCATATGAGCACTCCTTATTGATTACTTAAGACGTCCCGAGATTTCGCTGATTATTTCCCAATCTGCCTTGACTCCGTCTGGTGGGTTGATAAGGCGCGATGCAGATACGGGTACGCCATCTAGAGTTGTGTAATTCCCACCTACCTCTGTCCATATTGGTGAAGGCAAAACAACATCGGCTTTTTGAACTAGGGGTGGCAGATAGCTGGACTGAACCACCAGGAAATCCAGCCCCCTAGGCAGCGCCAACAATTCTTTGGCTTCGGTATAGTCATCGGCTAGAAGTAGATATAGAGCCTTTATACTGTTTTGAGCTAAGTCATTTATGACAGAAACAGAACTGTTGGCTATGCCCATATCCCAGGCACTCCGGCTATTACCTTTTGACTTTAGAGATATGACGCCCGTCTTGCTGCCGGAAACAGCTGCCAGCTTGTACAGGGCGGTGATCAGTCCGGCATTCTGCTGCTGCAAAATACCTTCGCCGTAGACGACAATGCTTCGTTTTGCCTTGCCGAGAATCTTCGCAGCCTCGGTGAGCTCTTTCTGACTTATCCCTATCATGGCAGCATCCTTGACAGGACTACCGCCCATAGACTTAGCCAGACTGTTGAGAGCCAAAGTTTCCTTGCCTTTCTTTGGCTTCAACCATACGGTAGTGTAATCGGGTAAGACATTTTGTGTCGGGTCGAAAACGATTAGCTTTGCCTTGTTCTGTCTTACTGCCCTGACGATATAGGACCCGGCTACAGGATGGCTTTTGAATGGGTTGGCACCGGCCAGGAGAATGCAATCAGATTTAAAAATGTCTTCCAATGGCGTTTCAGTGCTCAAATCAGCTTTATCCTGGAAAGCGCTGATACCTTTGATGACAGCCCTATACTGGTCCCCGTCAAGGCTATCTAAGAACTTGCTATCCAGAGCTCCTGTAATTAATTCCTTGAATGCTTTAAGTGCCTGGCTGCTGGCTTGGCCTGAAGCTACTCCGGCTATGCTGCTGCTGCCATTATGGGCTTTAAACTGGCTGAGCTTTTTAGCTACTATATCCAGGGCTTCATTCATGGAGCAGGGCTCCAGTTTACCGCTGGAATTCCGAACCATTGGCGTCTTTACTCGCGGATGCTCCTGACTCAGGGGGCCAAAGCGCCCCATGTAGCAGAGCAGGCCATTGTTCTGTGAGGAGTCAGGGCTGTCTATCCTTATCAACATATTATTCTTTACGAACGCTTTAATTCCACAGCCTATGCCACATATGGGGCAAACAGTGGTTATCTCTTGGGATTCTGGACGTTTGCCCTTGTAGGCACTCCTCTTAGAGAAAATAGCTCCTGTAGGGCAGGCTTGAAAACAGGCTCCGCAGGATATACAAGTCGATTTGCCCAGAGGTTGATTAAGGTCAGCGACTACCACATCTTTCCAGCCGCGGTATCCGAAATCGAGTGTATGCACACCTACCATTTGGTCGCATGTTCTGATACATCGACCGCATAAAATACACCGATTGTGGTCGATAACCAGATAATCGTGTGCTGAATCTAATGGCAATGGTGGCCAGGAATATGGATACCGAGCGTTGTCCATTTGATATTTATAAGCGAGACTTTGTAGTTCGCAATCGCCGCTGGCTACACATTGCGCACAAAGATGGTTGCGTTCGGTGAACATCAATTCTAAGACAAGGCGGCGGTATTTCTCCAGTTTTTCATTTTTGGTCTGTACCACTAAACCATCACGTGCCGGATAGGTACAAGCTGGCACAGGCCGTCTCTCCTTCTCTATTTCTACCACACACATACGGCAAGCGCCAACATCGGTCAATCCCTTCAAATGGCAGAGAGTCGGCACATCAATATTGTTAGTTTGGCAGACCTCGAGGACTGTATCGCCCTCTTTCCCCTTTACCTGCTTGCCATCGATTGTTAGAATGATCTCTTTCATCGCTTATTCTCCTACCTCAAGGTCGCATCTAAGACAACGGCTACCTTCCTTCTTAGCTTCTTCCGGGCTGTAGGGTAAGACTACCTCACTAAAAGAACCTTTTCTTTTAGAACTGCCCACTTCTACAAGCGGTACCCTGGGCCTTTCTTTCAATTCCTCCTCAGTAGGAGGTATGGGGGGAATAGCTATGGGCTCGTAACCATTCCGTTCTACTAATGGTGAAAGGTCTTCTCCCCGGAGATATCTTTTTATAGAAGAAGCTGCTCTTTGTCCTGCGGCAATTGCCTCGATTACTGTGGCTGGGCCCGTAACTGCATCCCCTCCTGCGAAAACGCCTTTGCGTCCTGTAGCCAGAGTTCTCGGGTCGGCAACTATAGTTCCGCCTTTTGCCGTACCGACTCCGTCTCCACCCAAAAACGAAGTATCAGGTCTTTGACCTGTGGCTTCGATAACTGTATCTGCATTTATCGTATATTCAGATCCCTGGATTGGGTAAGGAGTCATTCTTCCACTTGTATCAAATTCTTTAAGTTCCATACGGATACATTCTAACCCGGTGACTGCGCCATTATTGCCCAGAATCTTAGTAGGAGCTGTCAGACAATGTACCTGAATACCTTCCTCCTCAGCAGCCACTATCTCCTCCGTCAATGCCGGCATGTCCCTTTTCTCTCGTCGATAAAGAATGTGAACTTCCTTGGCGCCTTTTCTAAGAGCTACCCGGGCGGCATCGATGGCGGAGTTGCCACCGCCAATGACAGCTACTTTTTGCCCCATCTTTATTTCTTTCCCCAGGTTTGTCTCTCTCAAGAAGTCAATGGCGTCGAAGACTCCTGTCAGGTCTTCACCCGGTATCTTCATCTTGTCACCCTTATGGGCGCCTGTGGCGATGAACACAGCTTGATACTTGTTGTCTTTTAGCAGGGATTCAATGTCGTCTACTCGCGTGTTCAGTTGTATATCTACCCCGAGCTTTTTGATAATACTAACCTCTTTTTTGAGGAGGTTTTTGGGTAATCGGTACTCAGGGATGCCGACAGCCAACATGCCGCCAGCTACAGGTAGAGCTTCAAATATCGTAATTTGATATCCTTCGTGAGCAAGATCCCAGGCAGCCGACAAACCTGCTGGTCCCGCACCTATAATTGCTATCTTTTCCTTCCTTCGCTCTTTAATGACTGGTTTGTATTCAAATCCATGCTCGAAAGCGTAATCAGCAGCAAATCTGTGTAAGTGTCTAATAGCTATCGGCTCCTCGACCTGCTGGCGGCGGCACTTGCTCTCGCAAGGGTGAGGGCATACCCGCCCAACACTCAAGGGTAGAGGAAGACGCTGCATAATTGAGCGGCAAGCCTGTTCGAAATTCTTCTCTTTGATTAGAGCAATATAACCAGGAACGTCGAGTCCTACAGGACAGGTACCTTGACAAGGGGCTCTAAATAGAGCCTGGCAGACTACAGCCGGGCACTTTTTGTCTATTATGTGAGATTCATATTCATTCCTGAAATGGCGCAGTGTAGTTAGAACAGGATTGGGTGCTGTTTGTCCCAGACCACAGATAGAAGCTGAGCCAACCATTTCAGCCAGCTCTGAAAGCGTATCAAGGTCTTCGATTGTCCCCTTACCTTCGGCTATCTTGGTGAGGAAGGCAAGCATCTTCGGTATTCCTGCTCGGCATGGAGTGCATTTACCACAGGACTCATCCTTGGTGAACTGAAGGAAGAATTTTGCCACATCGACCATGCAGCTATCCTCATCCATGACAACAAGACCGCCCGAGCCCATAATTGCGCCCAAAGCGGTGACAGCTTCATAGTCGACAGGTGTATTCAAGTGCTCGATCGGGATAACGCCGCCTGATGGCCCGCCTATCTGGACTGCTTTGAACTTTTTGCCGCTGGGTATGCCACCGCCGATGTCAAATACAATCTTACCCAAGCTGGTACCTAACGGAACTTCGACCAGCCCAGTGTTGTTGACCTTTCCTACCAAGCAAAGTGTCTTTGTACCTTTACTGCTAGCGGTGCCGACGCTTCCGAACCAGTCGGCACCTTTCCAGATTATCTGTGGAACGTTTGACCAGGTTTCCACATTATTTAGTGTGGTCGGTTTGTCAAAAAGTCCTTTGTTAGCTGGGAATGGAGGCCGCTGGCGTGGATTTCCTCGTTTTCCTTCGATTGAGGTTAAAAGAGCAGTTTCCTCACCGCAGACAAAGGCACCAGCGCCTGGGAATATGTCTAGGTCGAATTGAAAGCCGGTGCCCAGCATGTTTTTACCCAGAAGTCCGTATTCTCGGGCCTTGTTTATAGCGTGATTTAATGTTTCGATGGCCAGGGGGTATTCAGCACGGACATAGGCGTAGCCCTGGCGTACGTTGCCTATAGCATAAGCTCCTATCGCCATTCCTTCGATTATTGAGTGTGGATTTCCTTCAAGTACGGCGCGGTTCATATAAGCACCCGGGTCGCCCTCATCACCGTTGCAGACAACATATTTTTCATCGCCAACCGCGTTGCGAACGAATGTCCATTTTGTGCCTGTGGGGAAGCCGGCTCCGCCACGTCCTCTCAAGCCAGACCGCCCGATTTCTGCAATGACGTCTTCTGGCTTCATTTGGGTTAAAGCCTTGGCCAGCGCCTGGTAGCCATCCCGGGCGATGTATTCATCAATATCCATCGGGTCGATGTCCTGGTTATGCATTACCCTTATCTCTTGCAGCTTGAGCAACGGGTCATCAGTATCCAGCTTCCATTCCTCAACCACCTTATTTCGAACAAGATGTTGCTCAATAATCTGTGGGACTTTATCCTCTGTGAGATCGTAATAAGTAGTCTTGCCTTTTGTGGGATGGATAATTGTTACTACTGGTTCCCGGTCACACAAACCGATGCATGCCGCTTTAAGTACGATGACGTCTGATAGCTTTTGCTTTTCTACCCCTTGCTGGAAAGCCGCCAGGACCTTATTTGCTCCTGAAGATATACCACATGTGCCGAGATGAACCCTGACTTGGATCTTCTTGTCTTGTTTTGACAGTTTCTCACGGATTTTATCTCTAAGCTTTGTAAGTTCTTCTACAGATGCAAGTGGTTTCATCTCATTCTCCTATCGATATGAACTCAAGATGTCTTTCATATGGCTTGGTTTTACCTTCCTGTGAACATTCTCTCTGATTGCTATTACAGGAGATAGTCCGCAGCAACCAAGGCATCTTACCGTCTCAAGAGAGAATTTGCCATCCGGAGTAATTCCTCCTGATTCCAGGTTGAAGTCGCGTTTCAATGTTTTTATGAGTCTTTCCGCTCCTTTGACGTAGCAACTGGTGCCTAGGCAGACCTGAATCACGTATTTACCCTTTGGCACCATCGAAAAAAACGAGTAGAAGCTGGTTATACCGTAGAGTTCACTTAGCGGGATATTCATTTCCTTAGAGACAGTTTTCAAGACTTCTGGCGGCAGGTAACCTACGATACCCTGTACCTGTTGTAACACACGTATCGGAGCTCCAGCCTGGCCATTTGTAGCCTCGATTATTTTTCGGATTTGTTGGAGGGTTTTGCTGTTGATCTCCTTGCCGGCTCGTGACTTAGATAGTGTAACTTTACTTTTCTGCTTCAAGGTTACCTCCTAAAGCATGGCTAATTTATATCAAAGGTAAGTCTAGCAATGTGCTGAAGCTTGTCGCATCGTCTTTTGCACCTATTTTTGGGGGTAACTTTAGGTTCATCTGGAGTGTTAAGCACTTGATGGGAAAGAATATAGCTTGCATAACTGCCGAATTATATCAATTGCTTCTCATTAACTGCAAAGAGGCTGTATTCTCACAGTGCATTTGGGGCGTATATTCTCCTTTTTTTGTCCTTGTTTCACGGCCGGCGCATGGATTTTAGACTTTCTAATGAGATGTATGGCCGTCCATTCTAGTACTTCTCTAGAACAGCAAGCCGGATTGGTTTTGAATACAGTAAGCGTAATTGCTAATTTTTTGAATATAAATAGGCATGATAGCTTGTTTATTTAGATAGGAATTAGGTATAATTATTTGGTTTTTGTGTGAGCAGCGGTACAGTTTAGCAAGGAAATTCCGCACTTTCTAAGGAGGTTTAATTATGTGGAAAACTGATTCTACCGGAGTTATGCATGCGGATATGGCGGTGAAGCAGTGTCTGCCACCGTGTCAAATCAAATGCCCCATAAATGAAGATATTCAGCGGACGAACGTGCTGATTTCTCTTCTCCCGGATGAACCAGATTTGGCAAAAGCAGGTGTAATCCAGATTAGTGATTACCTCTATGAAAAAAATCCTTTTTTCAACATCTGTGGTTATATCTGCGGCATCTGTGAGTTGGAGTGTAATTATGCTGATAAGGGAGGGGCGATCAAAAGGAGGCTACTCAAGAGATTCCTGTCGGATGTATATACCGAGCATTTAAAGGAACGAGGAAAATTTAAGATACCCAAAAACAAAGAGAAAGTGGCTGTAATAGGGGGTGGGCCCGGTGGGCTGATGTGCGCCTACCATTTAAGCAAGAGAGGGTATAAAGTAACGATAATCGAGGCTTCTGAACGTCTTGGTGGAGCACTATGGCTGGTGCCAGACTACCGCCTGCCCAAAGATATTCTGCAAACCACATTCGATAATCTTGTAAGGATTGCCGGCATAGATATTAGATACAACAGTCGACTTGGGTCAGGAGAGCTGACACTGGATAAGCTGAAGGAAGAGGGTTTTAAGGCGGTTTTTCTGGCGACAGGATTGCCGTATCCCAGAGTCTTAACCTTTGAGGGTAAGTCTGTGGAAGGACAAGACCTGTCAGGTGTTATGTACGGACATACCTATCTGTATGAAGTCAGCCATAACAATATCGCACCAGATTATTTCAAGGGCAAAAAAGTCATAGTTACAGGAGGCGGAAATGTAGCCTTTGATGTAGCCAGGTCGGTTAAGAGGCAGGGTGGAGAGGTAACTATCGTATGCCTTGAATGTGAAGACAAGGACCTCAAAGATGGCATACCTGCTGACGAAGAGGAGATACGTGGTGCGTGGGAGGAGGGTATAAGAACAGTATATAGCCGCGGTGTTAGAAAAATTGCTGGACAAAATGGCAGATTCAAAGGAATCGATTGCCCAGCGTGTGTTAGCGTATTTGATAAAGAAGGCTTTAATCCGAAGTTCGATTGTACTGACTGCACAGATTTAACTGGGGATATACTAATAATTACAGTAGGACAGGCTCCCGATAGGCCTTTGCTCCAGAAAGAAAATCTTTTGAATGAACGGGGTGGACTTGATGTTGACCATTTAACATTGCAGAGTTCAAGCAAGCCCTGGGTATTCATAGGTGGTGACATCAGAAGAGTCGGCTTCATGGTCGAAGCTATGGGCGAAGGTCTTGTGGCTGCGGAATCGATTGATAGGTATCTGAGGGGAGTGGACATGAAGGAGGGGCGGAGAAGGGATTACGAGGGGTACGAGATCCCGATTCGGAGAGACTACAAGCCTGAACCTGAGGTGCCGTGGATACCACCCGAGAACAGAATGCATTTCCAGCTTTTTGAAAAGGGGTTCACCTTAAAAGAGGCTATAGAGGAGGCGAAGAGGTGTGTTACTTGCGGTCCCTGCTTATCTTGTAAAGCATGCTTGTCCATTGGCTTTCAGAAATCTTTAAGTCCGGTGGAGGTTGATGTTGCTAGATGTAGCGGCTGTGGTCATTGTGTCTATACCTGCAATTATTATGCAGCTCGGTTGGTTAATGCAGGCGACAAAATAGTATCTGAAACCGATATGTTTAGGTGCAAATCTTGTGGGATGTGCGTTGTGGCTTGCCCGTCTCAGGCAAGAAAAATGGTTGACGAAGATACAGCAGATAAAATAGCGAAAGTATACGCATCTTTGTCTTAGATGCTTGATGTAAATTATTGTTAAGGGGGATGAAATTGAGCCAATATGAACCGAAATTAGTGTGTTTTTCCTGTCAGTTCAGCTGGGGTTATCTGGCAGATGAGGCTGCCCTCTCTAGAAAGATAGAGAACTGGATACCTATCATTTGCACGGGGAAGATTGATGCCACGCACATGATGGACGCGTTTGAGAAAGGGGCCGATGGAGTCTTGATACTCGGTTGTCCTGAGGGTGATTGTCATTACCAGGATGGTAACTATGAAGCAAAAAAGAGGGTATATCTCCTCCGCAGGATGTTGGAGTCCATGGGTATAGAGAAGGAAAGGATTAGGATAGAGCTGTCAATTGACCCTGAAGGCCGCAGAATCCCGCAATTGATGAAAGAGATGAAAAAGGAACTGGCGAAGTTAGGGCCGCGGAAGGGGAGTATGGTGTCTGGAAAGATGCCCCAGAAAGAAGCAATAAAAGCTGGAAGGGAGAAATAAAATGGCGAAACCGAAGGTTGCAATTTGCTGGTTGGGGGGTTGCGGTGGCTGTGACGAGGCGGTTGTCGATATAAATGAGGTAATTCTTGGCGTAGCTAACGCAGTAGATTTAATTTTCTGGCCGGTGGCGCTTGATTTCAAGTATGACAGTATCAAAGCCATGAATGATGGTGAAATCGTATTAAGTATTATAAATGGAAATGTCAGAAACTCCGAGCAGGAAGAGGTGGCAAAGCTGCTCAGAGAGAAATCTCAGCTAGTTCTTGCTTTCGGTGCCTGTGCCTGTTTCGGTGGGACGCCTGGCCTGGCCAATCTCACCACCAAAGATGACATTTTCAACTGGGTCTATCGCGATGCCCCGACTGTAGTCAATCCTGATGGTAAATATCCCCAGACAAGCACCGATGTAAATGGTAAGAAGCTAACACTTCCTGAATTTTATAATCGTGTCTATGCATTGAATGACATAATCTCTGTTGATTATTACTTGCCGGGATGTCCTCCTCCTCCTCATCTGGTGATAGCCGCAATAAGTGCAGTGTTAGAAGGTAAGCTTCCCCCCAGAGGTTCGACCCTGGCGCCACACAGAGCCCTATGCGATAGCTGTAAGCGGAATAAATCGAAACCGGAAAGGATGGCAATAAGAGAGATAAAAAGGATTCACGAAGTGGAGGCAGATCCGGAGGTTTGTTTTTTGGCTCAAGGAATAATCTGCCTGGGACCAGCTACCCGTGACGGCTGTGGAGAAGCTTGCATAAATATAAATATGCCTTGCCGGGGATGTTTCGGCCCTGTAGAAGGGGTCGAAGATTCAGGAGCTAAGTTTGTCTCAGCCCTGGCGTCGATTTTAGACGTGCAGAGCGATGATGACATAGCTAGGCTTGCAGACCAGATTCTTGACCCCGTAGGGTACGCATACCGGTTCGCGCTCCCTTCTTCGATATTGCAGAAAAAAACTGCTAAGGAATAGATTGGATAGGAAAGAGGTGCAACTTGGCTGAAAAGATAACCATAAATCCGATAACCAGGCTTGAAGGACATGGGAAAATTGAGATTTTTCTGGACGATAAAGGGAATGTAGAAGATGCCTACTGGCAAGTAGTGGAACTCAGAGGTTTTGAAAGGTTCTGTCTCGGTAGACCTGTGGAGGAGTTGCCACGGATTATGCCCAACATCTGTGGTGTTTGTCCGACACCACATAATATGGCATCTGTCAAAGCCCTTGACGACCTGTACGGAGTGGAGCCAACGCCTACTGCCAAGCTGATAAGGCAGCTCCAGTACAATGCATTCATGGTGGAAGACCATTTGCTGCATTTCTTTATTCTTTCTTCTCCTGACTTTGTGCTTGGACCAGGTGCTAATCCAGCGGAGCGGAACATTCTTGGAGTAATAGCAAAGGTTGGATTGGAAATCGGCGGCAAGGTTATAGAGGCAAGGAAGAGATGCCGTGAGATAATCCGGTACATTGCCAGCAAGCCTCCTCATCCCGAAGGTGGCTTGCCCGGAGGAGTATCCAGAGGTGTAACCGAGGAGGACAGGAAATGGATAAGGGAGACCGCCGACTTTACTGTTGAATTTTGCCAATTTTCTCTCGAATTGTTCAAGCAGATTGTCCTGGACAATAAGGAATACCTGAATCTTATCCTGAATGATGCTTACAAACTTAATACCTATTATATGGGTATGGTCGATGAGAATAACCGGGTGAATTTCTATGAAGGTAAGTGTAGAGTGGTCAATCCCAAGGGGGAGGAGTATGCCTTGTTTGATTATCACGATTATGTTGACTATATAGGTGAATGGGTTGAACCATGGACATATGTAAGGCTAACTCACCTGAGGAAAATAGGGTGGAACGGCTTGAACGATGGTGAGGCGACTTCGTTGTACCGTGTGGGACCGCTGGCAAGATTGAATGCAGCTGAGAGTATGTTAACGCCTCTGGCACAGAAGGAATATGAGATAATGTTTGACACGCTGGGCGGTAAGCCGAGTCACCATACCCTCGCCTATCATTGGGCTAGATTAATTGAAGCTTTACAGGCAGCGGAACATATGCAGAGGATTGCTAATGACCCTCTGTTGACCAGCAAAGATATACGCAATATGAATCTCAGATTGAACAAGGTTGGCATTGGCTGTGTCGAAGCAGCGCGTGGAACGTTAATCCACCATTATGAGGCTGATGCTGATGGAAGAACTACAAAGGTGAACCTTATCGTAGCCACACAGCACAATGCAGCCCCGATATGCCTATCTGTCAAAAAGGCAGCAATGGGATTTATCAAGGGGCCGGAGGTTAAGGAAGGTTTGCTTAATATGGCAGAGATGGCTTTCAGAGCCTATGACCCGTGTCTGGCCTGTGCTACCCATGCCTTGCCCGGCCGGATGCCCCTGATAGTGAATATAAGAGATAGGAACGGCAGCCTGATACGAACTGTGCAGAGAACTTAACCCTGTATGGGGGTTGCAATAGACCTGGTTCAGAGTTATTATTTGGCCTGGGCAAATAAGGTTACAGGGGGGTGTGTTTCAGCACGGAGCTTTGGGGTTCCTTGAAATGCAATTTGGCCAGATAACTGTTGCCCAGGTCTTTGTGTTTTTGTACGTGCGCCAGTCAGACTTAAGCTATCAGCTATTTTAGACCGAAGGGTTTTTTTAACATGACCGATATGCTATCCGAGCAAGAAACAATGACGGACTACTCTCCTGAAGAGAGAGCACTGATTTTGAGGCTCAGTGTGTACGTCAACATGAGATGGCTTGCCATCCCGGCGATAGCCATCGCCACCGTGGTGGCATCAATGGTATTTCATATTGGTTTTCCCACTTTGCCGGTCTACATTATCTGCGTTGTTATAGCCTGCTACAACTTTTTTCTGTTTCGCTTGACGCAAGGTCTTAAGAAACAAAGAACCGAGTTAGTGATCAGGAGGGCCGAGCTCTACGGCAATGCCCAGGTCATTCTTGACCTGGTGGTACTCACTGTACTTCTGCATTTTACCGGGGGAATAGAAAACCCGTTTATATTCATGTACATAATCCATACCAGTGCAGCAGCTATATTCCTCTCCAAGAGGTGGGCATATGGACTGACCACTTTAGCCATGGCGATGATTACGCTTCTGGTTTTTTTGGAATATTTTGGGTTAATGCCACATGTAAATCTTGAGGGGTTTGTCGCTCCGGATAGATACCAAGAATTAAGCCGTGTTGTGGCTGTTCTGGTTTCCTTGGTAAGCTTAGCTTATGCCTTTGACTATGTGGTCACCGCTATTGTGGGCGAGCTAAGAAGACGACAACGTGAAGTGGTGAAATTGAAAGACCAGCTTCTTGAGCAAAGAACGATGGAGTTAGCGCAGAGTTCTGGTGAAGTAGTCAAACTGGTAGAGGAAAGGCATCGCTTCGTCAGGTTTCTCAGTGTTGTTGCTCATGACCTCCAGTCTCCTCTTGTCGCTACCCAGAGTTTGTTATCATATATAGTCGATGGATATACCGGTGCCATTACTGACGGGCAGAAAGACCTGATGCAGAGAGGTATAAGGAGAATCGATGGACTTATGATGCTGATTACCGACCTGTTGGATATACCTCGTATCGAAGCCGGTCAGCTTAAGCGCGAGATGAGGGAAGTCTCCGTGAATGAGTTGGTTAAACAGGCGACGGATGGCCTCGATAAGCTGGCAAGGCAGAAGGGGATAGGGCTGCAGGTTGAATTACCTCAAACTTCGCCTAAGGTCTATGCCTCAAACCGCAGGCTGCAGCAAGTGGTGACCAATCTGGCGAGCAATGCTATCAATTATACGCGTGATGGTATGGTGCTCGTAAGGGTAATAGACGACGAAGACGTACGGGTTGAAGTAATAGACACTGGAATCGGTATACCACCTGATGAGATGCCTCGGCTCTTTGAAGATTTCTTCCGGGGAAGTAATGTGGGAGTAAAGGGAACCGGATTGGGGCTATCCATATCTAAGAGGATAGTCGAGGCTCACGGCGGCAAGATTTGGGCTGAAAGTCCAAACCCTGAAACCGGCAATGGAAGCAGGTTTACCTTTACTCTGCCGAAAGAGCAGATGGCTGCACAAGAAGGTTAGCTGAAACAACCGTAAGCAAAGTTATAGAGAGCGAATAACTAAGGAGGTTATTGGACATGAAACAGAGGCCGAAGATTCTGGTTGTTGATGATGATGTTGACCTGGTGACAGTGATGAGAGGGGCTTTGGAAAGTAAGGCTTATGAGGTGATTGTAGCCTACAATGGCAAAGAGGGTTTGGAAAAGGCAAAAAAGGAGAAGCCGGATTTAGTTGTTCTGGATATACTGATGCCGATAGCAGATGGGTTCACTTTTGCTGACCAATTCCGTAAAGACCCGTCGCTTGCCAAAGTCCCTGTTCTGGCACTGACCAGCTTTTCCGAGTCACTCGGCCAGCCATTTGCATTCGATGTTTCTGAATATATTATGAAACCTATTAAACCAAAGGACTTGGTGGCTAAGGTGGAGGAGTTTCTTAAAAAGGCTGGCTCCTAAAAAATAAGATTGTCTTGCTGTCCAGTAGGAGTTTGAAAATCCCGGCCTAATTTGTTTACGCTAGGAATAATGCTGTTTGGTGTAGATTCTATAGATGGTCTCGTTGTTTGCTGACAGCCTTATACTGCTTTTGCGCGGGTTTATGCAGGATGCTAAACTTAAGCAGTACGATGAGGAGTGATAAATGAAAATCGACGTAATGACTGATGTACTTGAAGCTAATGACCGTATTGCTACGGCCAATGGAGAGCTCTTTAAGAAGCACCGGAACCTGGTGCTTAACCTGATAAGCTCACCTGGAGCAGGGAAGACGACCATGCTGGAGAAGACTGCTGAGGCGATTAAGGGCAAGCTGCGTCTTGGGGTAGTTGCCGGTGACATTGCTACTACACGGGATTCGGACAGGCTGCAGAAGTATAAGCTTCCGGTGGTTCAATTGACTACGGGCAGTGCCTGTCATCTCGATGCTAATATGGTCGCCTATGCACTGCCGCATCTTGACCTTAGCAAGATCGATGTTCTGGTGGTTGAAAATGTGGGAAACCTTGTCTGTCCTGCTGAATTCAAGGTTGGGGAGGACTACAAGGTGGTGATGCTCAGCGTGACTGAAGGGGACGAGAAGCCCTTGAAATACCCGCTGATATTTCGCGAATCGGCGTTGCTGCTCATCAACAAGATTGACCTGCTGAAATATACCAATTTCAATTTAAAAGAGGCTAAGGCAAACGCTCGCAGAGTCAATCCTGACCTTGATATTATAGATATCTCCTGCACCACCGGCGAGGGCATTTCAGATTGGATATCGTGGCTTAATCAGCGCTACCAGAAGAAATTCGGTACCAAACCACGGCACAAAATGTTTGATTATTAACCTTCCAGATTTCAGACCTGCCATGCTTGATTTGCTGACCAGGCGTGCTCTCTATATCTTCACAATCTCGAAGGACACCTGTCCGTCATCGTATTTCATGGATCTGACGCCAACGTCCATCCCGACTTTCACGTCTTCAGGCTTCACATCCTTGGCCAGCCTGGCAAAGAGTTTCAAACCGTTACCGAAATTGACTACGCCCATTGTATATGGCGTGTCTTTCTCAAAACCGGCCGGCGCATAGTAAGAAGTGGTAAAGGTCTCAAGTTTTCCGTTCTGAGGCATGTCAAACCAGTCCATATCTTGCGAGAAACATACGGAGCAGTCTGCCCTTGGTGGAAAGAACTTGGTACCGCATTTTTTGCACGCTGTGCCATCGATCTTGCCCGTCTCCAATATATCGACAAACTTTGCAGTTTTGGTTACGCTGGTAAAGCTCTTTCTGCCGAATTTTTCAAAACCCATGACTTACCTCCCAAATATTGTGACGTTTCCATAAAGCCCAACGCCGCCGATATTATGAACTAAGCCGATTTCAGGGTCCTTCACCTGCATTTGACCCGCCTCGCCCCTCAGCTGAAGCACTATCGTCCGTATCTGCGAGCCACCAGTGGCGCCTATGGGATGGCCCTTCGAAAGGAGGCCGCCGTCCACGTTCACTGGAATCCGACCTTCTTTATAAGTCTCTCTTGCCCGGATCAGTTCCTTGCCTTCACCAGGTTTGGCAAATCCGAGACCTTCGTAAGCCATAATCTCGGCGATGGTAAAGCAGTCGTGAACTTCGGCAACATCGATATCTTTGGGACCTACGCCCGCCATTTTGTATGCCTGTTCAGCGGCTGGGTAGGCTACGCTCAGCCCCTTTGAACAGTCCGGCCTTGCCGCCATGTTCACTGCTTCCGAGGCAGCACCGACCCCGAGTATCCAGACTGGCTTTTTGGAAAGTGCCTTTGCCTTCTCAGCACTGGCCAGAATTACGCAAGAGCTTCCATCGGCATTGGCACAGCAGTCACCAACACGCAGTGGCGAGGCGATCAGCTGTGCTAGCTTGGCCTCCGGATTTTTAGGGTCAAAGTCCTGCGGCTTTACCCCTTTGCGGTATACCGCCCTTTCATTGATTACCCCATAGGTTGCCGCCTTGACTCTCACGGCGGTGAGGTCATCATAAGTCAAGCCATTATTTGCCATGTAGGACTGCGCATACATGGCATAGTAGGCTGGCATCATTGTGCCGAATGGTGACTCCCACTGTATATCCGCGCCCCTTCCCATCCTCTCCTGGGATTCAGCCGAAGTGATCTCGGACATCTTCTGAAAGCCTAGGACAACGACTACATCATGAAGACCGGATTTTATCATACTGTAGGCGATCTTTACTCCCGTGCTGCTTGAAGAGCACAAAGTCTCGATATAAAGGGTGGGCTGAGGAATCAACCCCAGATACTCTGCCAGAACCCCGGCAGGTGACCTCTGTTTGTCATATTCAGGTGCTGAACAAAAAACGGAGGCATCCACATTCTTCTGTGTGATACCCGCATCCTGTATAGCTTCCCTAAAAGCTTCAAAAGCCAACTCCCTGATTGAGCCTTCATAGCCTCTCACGAATGAGCTTTGACCGACGCCAATCACGGCTACATCCTTTGTCATGGAACCTCCTTATATCCTGTCTCAGTTGAATCTTGACTCGAGCCTGTCTTTGTGACAGGCTGCGTAAGTTGATTTACGATGAAAGGCGTTCTTCTTAGGTTCGTAAATCCAGCTCCAGCCGGAAGCTTCGGCTATTATATCATATGGTTCGGATTCCGCAAAAAGTGGCCCCCAGGTCTGTCCTAGTTTGCGATTTTGAGAGGCTTGATGCTGCAATGTGCGCACAGCCATGGTACTTAGTGATAGGACAATTAAGGAAGAGATTGCCAAAGGTAGGATTATTATTGAGCCTCTGGGCCCGAGTTGCATTCAGCCGGCTAGCCTTGATGTCATTTAGATAAAAAGATTCTTACCTTTATCCAGGTCTCTGCCCAGAATGGCAACTGCACTTACCTGAGGCGGACCACCGAAGGTATGGGATAAGCCCAGCCTGACGTCTTTTAACTGGCGCTCCGGTGCTTGAGCCTTGCCCTGTATTTGTTTGTAGGCTTCGTAGGTCATTCTCAGACCGCTGGCACCTATCGGATGCCCGAAGCATTTCAAGCCGCCGTCTGTGTTTACCGGCAAACCTCCGGTAAGCTCAAAAAAGCCGGCGTCTATGTCCTCTTTAGCTTTTCCTTTAGCACTGAAGCCAAAGTTTTCGTAAATAATAAGCTCGGTGATGCTGAAGCAGTCGTGAACCTCAGCGACATCAATCTCTTCACGTGGATTTTGTATTCCTGCTTGCTCATAAGCTTGATGGGAGGAGTTCTGTAAAGCATCCCAGTTTAGCCAGTCGAAGTGAGGGCGGACATGTGGCAGCAGTGGGTCGAAGGATTGTCCTAATCCTTTTATATAAACCGGGTCAGCCCTGAACTTCTTTGCCTGGCTGGCGGGAACCAGAATGGCAGCGGCAGAGCCGTCACTGTTGCCGCAGCAGTCAAAAAGCCCCAAGGGCCAGGCGATGATTGGTGCATTCATTACCTGCTCCAGCGTTACTTTGTTGCGGAAATGGGCTTTGGGACACATGCTGCCGTTGTTGTGATTTTTAACTGCAATCTTGCCGATGGTTGTTTTGCCTTCCTCTGGACTTAGCCCGTAGGTGTGAAAGTATTTGGTGGCGATTAGGGCGAAGCTGCCTGGTGCGGTGCGGCGGGCTTCCAGTACCGGGCTCATACCTCTGCCGGTGCCGAGGCCGGGAAATCCGGTATCCTTAAGTTTTTCCACGCCGAGAGCAAGTACGATATCATACATTCCAGAAGCCACGCCGAAGCAGGCATTCCTTAAAGCTTCATGCCCGGTAATGCACCAGTTTTCCACGCGTGTCATGGGGATGCGCAGTTTCAACGCGTTGGCGCCATGTGTGGCTCCCAGTCCGGTTATAGGTGCGGTCACTGTCCCGTACCAGCAAGCCTGGATGTCCTTGGGGTCAATCCCGGCGTCTTCATAGGCTTCATAGGCAGCTTCTATACCTAAATCATCAAGCCCCGCATCCCAGCGCTCCCCGAAATTGGAGCATCCCATGCCTATTATAGCGACTTTATCTTTTATACTTTCCATTTTATCTCCTTATCTTATGGGTCTACATTTCCAGAAGTAGATATACATTCCGGCGCCCTCGTAGAACCTTCTAAAGGTCATTTCGACGGGCATGCTGATTTTAACCTCCTTTGGGTCAAAATCTGTCATTATGCAGTATATTCTGGTATTCTCTAAATCTGATTCGATGACTGTTTGTGGTATCAGGGGGTCATCGCTTCTGCCAGCCAGATTGTCCAAAGAGAAGGTGAATACCTTTCCCCTTTTATCTGACAGTCTTACCTCCTCATAGTTATCTTTAGACTTACAGTTGCAGCATACTCTCTGTATTGGGAAAGTAATCACGCCACAACTTTTACATTTGCTGCCGTGAAGGCGTATAGCCCAGTTACGTTCTCGCCAACTAGTAGTAGCTGCGGGGAAGAGGTGGAAAGGTTCTCCGGGCTGCAACTCTAACAAGCCACGATAGCTGAGGTATCGGTCGTAGGTGGGCAGTGCCTGTTTTGAAGCTAAAAAACCTTTTACTCCGCGCCTGCAGGTTTTGATTTTGTCCACCTCGGCTGTGGCTTCGATTAGGAAGGCATCGCTGCCGTCTCCGTAGCTGGCAACGAGGAATTTGTCTCCTTCCTTGGCTGTCTCCAGAGCTGATACCAATAATATCAGTGTATGGGCGCAGCCGCACACTCCCAGGTTGCTGTACAGCAGGTCCTGGAGTTGTGCTTTCGGGTCGAGACCTAGATTTCGGGCAAGCTGTTGCTGGCTTCGGGCAGTTGGTGCGTAAAACACAGCTTTGGTGATGTCTCCGGCTGCAAGATTCTGTTTTTTCATTAAGCCGGTAATTGCTTTGGACATGTTTTCGATATAGCCTTTTTCGATTAGAAAGCGCTCTTCCCAGGATTGAACAAAAGTATCTTTATCCAATCTCCAGACATCGTACATCTCGTTGGATATTGAGTAACCGGCTTTAACATTGGCGATTGGTTTTCCGTTTTTGCTTACCAGCAGGGCTGCGGCAGCATCGCCGAAGTTCTGTTCATAATCCGAGCGGGGATAGCCAAGGCGACAGTCGGCGGCAACGACGATTACGTTCTGTGCCGAGCCGCTGTTGACTGCGTCCGATGCTGCTCTAAGGGCGTTAGTTCCGGCTCGTAGACTGTTACCAAAGTCGGCGGTGATTATATCCGGTTCCAAATCGGCGGCAGCCGCCACCAGGGCAGCACATTGTTTCTCCCGGAAAGGTGCTGTAGTCGAAGCAAAGTATAAACCGTCGATGCTATTGCGGTCGATACCGGCAAGGCAGTCGAGCACTGCCTCCACTGCCATGGTGACTGTGTCTTCGTCGTTGTTGGCTACGCTTCGTTCACCACCCAAGGATGCTCTGCCCCAGGTGGCGCCTATAGCATCTCGACTCAGTCGCCACAGTGGCACATAAGCCCCGTAAGAGATGATTCCTGACATCAAAAAGCCTCCTTATATCCTATCTAGTTCTGACTCTTGCCTGTCTTTTGTGACAGGTTGTGCAAGACGTTTTACCATGAAAGACGTTCCTCTTAGGTTCGTAAATCCAGCTCCAGCCGGAAGCTTTGTCTATTATATAATATG
>Ga0299912_10000888_pt1 | contig 24323 bp, 17 predicted proteins | sample RVTome_2_FD_207667 | JGI IMG/M metagenome (GOLD analysis project Ga0299912, IMG submission 207667) | Soil microbial communities from uranium-contaminated site in the Upper Colorado River Basin, Wyoming, United States - RVT95D214 (version 2) ... | reverse complement strand
TTTGAGAAAACGCCGATAGAACAAGCACTTAGCAATTTTGAGCCGGAAGAAAACATGATTGATACAGCTAACCAATTGAATCTATTCAACTAACGTTGGGACAGTAGTGACTTTATAACTATTTCAAGATGTATCTTCCCAAAGCTGTGATTGTTATAATGTATTCGCAATTTATGAGATATCCTCGCGATTGTCAAATTAAAAAGAGTTTTTTTGATTATCTTTTTATATCCGCATTTATAATACATCATGGTACTTATATCTAATCATAGATATGACAAGTATCGCTTGATATTTCATTATTTATGGTTCATATATTCGATGGCGGTAATATTTCAAGCATCGCCGGGAACAATTGATTTGATAGATAACAATAGCGGGAAAACCGAAAATGCCTAAAAATAAAATTTCCCTTAACGAAGCCCGTGGACTGGCTCTACATTGCCAACTTCTCGATAATAAAACAAAACTTCCCGATGGCAAGGAGGGTATCGCGCGGACTATAGAAAGTTTGGGCTACGTGCAAATCGATACCATCGCCGTAATCGAACGGGCGCATCATCACACGCTTTGGACCAGACGGCCTGATTACGATCAGCAAGCCCTTCATCAGCTTCAAGCCATAGATCGCCGCGTATTCGAATACTGGGGTCATGCCGCGTCCTACTTGCCGATGTCAGATTACAGGTTTTATCTGCCGCGCATGAAAGGATTCGCCGATCCTCATAGCAAATGGGAAAAAGATCGGCTGGAGAAATATGGCCACATGATGCGACCGGTTTTGGAACGTATCATAAATGAAGGGCCGCTGTCCTCGAAAGATTTCGAGCCGCCGCCCGGACGAATCAACGGCCCCTGGTGGGACTGGCGGCCGACCAAGGTGGCGCTGGAGATGCTGTTCTGGCAGGGCAAGCTCATGATTACCGAACGCCGCAAGTTCCAGCGCGTATATGATTTGACCGAACGAGTGTTGCCAGATGGAATAGATTTAGGCTATCCCAATGATGAAGAGCGTGGACACTTTTTCGTGAAACGGGCACTCACCTCTTGCGGCATGGCCTCGGTAAAAGAAATTACCGATCATATTCACGGCGCCGGCCGGGATGTGATAACCAAAGCCATTAAAGAAATGCTGGACACCGGCGAGATAATAGAAATCGCAATTGATGATGTCAAATGCGCGTCTTATTATATCCTGCCGGAAAACTTAGAAAAAATATCAAATTTTAAGACGGCAGCACCCAGGTTGTATATTCTCTCGCCGTTCGATAATCTGATAATTCAGCGCGACCGGTTGTTTAAACTGTTTGGCTTTGATTACGCGTTAGAATGCTACACGCCACCGGCCAAACGCGTGCACGGCTATTTTGTCTTACCTATCTTATATAGCGATAAATTCGCGGGCCGCCTGGATCCTAAAGCCGACAGACCCAAGAAAACGCTCATCATTCGTAATTTACTTTTGGAAAAAGCCTTTAAACCGGATGACTCTTTTTATCAAGCCCTGGCTGAAAAGTTAGTCGAACTGGCCAATTTCAATAATTGTAATAACATCAGTTTTGAAAAAGTGAAACCGGCGAAATTAAAAGGAGAGTTGAGTAAGTGCGTCAAGAGGATTATATGACTACATGTCATTCGTAGCGGCACGGCATGCCGTGCCACAGCTACGGCCTATGAGGACGTTAAGTTTTAATCAATTAGTAAAAATACACTGCTGCTTATTGACATCAATTAAATTTTTCTTTAATATGTCGATAAAATATGGTGATTTAACTATGACAAGAAAATGTGAAACAAATAAACAAAAATATGAAGGAGGTCTTCTTGTGAAAAAAATTAACCGGATGTTCTTGCTAATTATCCCGGCGGCGGCCTTTGTGTTCATGCTTGCCTGCGACAAGGACACGACCGAACCGGAACAGGGGCCGGATATTCCGCCGATTTCTACTTTCGTGCTGGATTTCAGCACGTTCCCGGATACGGCTGCCTCTTTAACTCTAACCCGCAACAATTGGCAGCTGGCGCGTTTAAACGCGTTCTTCTGGAATGTTGTAATTCTGGTGCATGCCGCTATCCCCGTGGCCGCTTATGCCGAATCGTTTCAGCATACCCCCGAACAGCAGGATGATGGTTCCTGGGTGTGGAGTTATGATGTGGTTATCGGCGACAGTACCTATACCGCCGAACTTCACGCCAGCACCGATACCGAGGGCATCAATTGGGAGATGTATTTATCAAATGCCGAAAGTTTTACCGATTTCCTCTGGTATTCGGGCCAGCATAATCTTCTGTGCACCGAGGGAACCTGGACGCTTTACAAAAGCCCTGCCGATCCGGTAGATTTTATCGATATCGAATGGCATCGCAGCCTGACAAACTCCACGGCTGATATCAAGTACACCAATGTTGAGGATGGCAGTGACGGCTATGGTGGGTTCATACAATACGGCATCACCGATGATACGCCTTATGACGCGTTCTATGATATTTATATAGCGGAACAGGAACTGCCGATAGATATCGAGTGGAATCTGGATTCGCATATCGGGCGTATCCGCGATGAAGTTGCTTACGAGGATACCCTCTGGCATTGCTGGGATGAGACGCTGTCCGATGTTGACTGCGAATAAGCGATAGCCCTATCAGCCGCTATCTCAATAAGATAGAAGTTTCGTCAGGTCGTACCCGCCGGGGTGTGGCCTGACGGTTTCATTCAATCTGATCCGCATATACGAAAAACAAAAATAACGAATTATTACACCAGTAAAAATTTGCTATTTAGATAATAATTAATGTCTCGTTGAAAAAGCTTACAGCTTCAAGCTCCCCATGAACGCCTCAACCTCGGGGATGCCGCCTTGCAGGATCATGTAGCCGTCGAAAGGTTCGCGCGGCGTGATTTCATCGACAATCGGCGTCAGCATCATCTCCTTGACCTGCTTGGGATCGGTGGTATGGCCTAATACCCAGCCGAGCTTGACATAGGCCACCTCGGGCAGCATGTTAGCGGCCGGCACAACCCCCATATGCATCAGGTCGCGGCCGGTATCGTAAACATACATATTCACATAGCCCCAGAGTGTCTGCACGGTCATGAAAACCGCTATGCCTTTATCGATAGCCTTTTTCAGCGGCGCGTAGAGCGGCTTATTGACATGTCCCAGGCCGGTGCCGGCGATTACTATGCCCTTGTAGCCGTTGTCGATCAGCGATTCGATAATATCCGGTTTCATGTTGGGATAGTAATACACAATCGATACTTTTTCCTCGAATGCGGTATCGATTGTCACATCACGGTCGGCGCGGCGTTTATTGAATGTTGACCTGATATGAGTAAGTTTACCGGGTTCAACCATGGCCAACGGTACGCCACTAAGGGTGCGGAAAGTCGATCTGTATGAGGAGTGCATTTTACGCGCGCGGCAAGCGCTGTGTAGAAGGTTGTACTCGTCAGAAGTGGGACCAAACATACAGATCATTACCTGGGCGATATCGCCATAGGCCGCGGTCCAGGCGGCTGCTTGAAGATTGCGGGCGGCATCGGAAGATGGTCTGTCAGAGGATCTTTGCGAGCCAACCATGACAATCGGCACCGGCGTATTTTGCACCATGAAAGACAGCGCGGCGGCGGTATGATGCATAGTATCCGTGCCATGGCCGATAATTATGCCATCAATGCCATTTCTGATTTTACGGCCGATTGCCTCGGCAACCAATCGCCACTGTTCGGGTCCCATGTTTTCAGAGAAGATACCGCATATTTTCTCGGTTTTCATGTTGCAGATATCGGCCAATTCAGGCACCGCGCCATATAATTCACCGGGTGTGAAAGCCGGAATGACCGCGCCGGTGCGGTAGTCCAGACGGGAGGCGATTGTCCCGCCGGTACCCAAAAGGGTCACGTTTGGCTTCTTCTTATCGAACGGAAATTCTTTTTCGGGTATTTTATACACGGCCTCTTTGAAGCCGATTTCCTTGGCTTCAAGTATTGAGGTTATAGCCAGCCCGATGTTATAACCGGTTCTGAGTTTCATCACGATATGTTGGTCATCATCGGCGGTTTCCGAACGCGGCAGGATTACGCCGGTGAAAATTCCCTTGGTCGTCTTGATCTCAATATCCGACCAGACCCGAACCCTCATTTCTTTGAGTTTGGCTAAAGCATCTCCCCTGTAGCCTTTATAAGTCACGTTATCCACTATCGTATTTTCCTTACTAACTTCACCTTACTTTAAAACTTTAAACAACACCGGCCTCGCCGGTATTTCAATCCCCCCCGCAGACACCGAAATCTGCCCCGCATTTAAGAATTACGGGAAAACAACGGCTGTAATGTAATGAGTCCAACAAATAAAGGCAAGTTTAAGATTTTAATTAAAAAGATAAAAAATACTTTGGAATTCGAGGTTCAAGACATTATTTTCTGGGCTAATTTTAGAGAAGACATCGGCTTTTTGATGTTTGGGCAATAATACTGATTAGCGGTTGCTGACTAAAATGCGAATGACTTGCACTACACGACAATCTCGAAATCACAGGGGCTTTCCTGTTCTTCAAATTTCATCAGAAGTTGATATCGTTGAGGGATTTATTTAAAATAAAGCAAAATATTAATGTTTTTGGATTTCATTATTAAAGCAAGGAGATAACACATGGCCGACAAAAAAGCCGATCTGGCTGGACCCGGAATAGGCAATTATGAGGATTTGGAAAAAATCCTGCCGGGCGATTATTCCCCCCTGTTGAATCACAAAGAGACAATGAAAGCCCTGTACGCGGTAAAAGGCTATATCGAGGAAAACCTGTGCAAGGAACTCAAGCTGATGATGGTTCAGGTGCCTTTAATCGTCGATGTCAACAGCGGCGTGAACGATTATCTGGATCGCGATGGTTCGCGGACACCGATTCAATTCCACATCTCAAATGATTATGACAAGCACCCAATCGATGCTCAGGTGGTGCAGGCGGCCACCAAATGGAAACGTATGGCCTTAAAGCAGTTTGATTGCAAGGTCGGCGAAGGTGTCTGCACCGATATGAGGGCCGTCCGCAAAGACTATTTCCTGGACCACGACCATTCCTGCTATGTCGATCAATGGGATTGGGAGAAAGTGATAACGCCCGAACAGCGTGATCTGAAATTCCTGACAGGTATCGTCAAGAAAATTTGGAAGGTATTAAAAGGCGCCGAGGAATTGGCAATTGATATGTACCCCAAGTTGAAGAAATATCCCAGCCTGCCCGAGAAGCTGACATTCATTCACGCCGAGGAATTGCTCGAAAAATATCCCGATCTGCCACGCAAACAGCGTGAGACAAAAATCCTTCAGGAATACCCTGCGGTCTTTATCTATGGCATCGGCTGGGTGCTGGCCGATGGCTATCCTCACGAGATGAGAGCCGCCGACTATGACGACTGGGTAACGCCAACCACCTCTAAAAGAGGTAAGCCGATGCATGGCTTAAACGGCGATATCCTGGTCTGGAACCATGTGACCAAACGCCGCCATGAGCTAACCTCAATGGGTATCCGGGTGACCAAAGAGACGCTCAAGCAACAACTGAAGATCACCGGCCAGGAGGATTTTCTGAAACTGCCGTATCATAAAGCGATCTTAAACGATGAAATTCCACTGTCGATCGGCGGCGGTATCGGTCAATCCCGTACCTACATGGCGCTTCTGCGCAAGGCGCATCTGGGCGAAGTCAGTGTCACGGTTTGGCCGCAAGTATTAAAAGATATGTGCGCCAAAAAGAAGATATTCGTATTGGAGTAAAGCAAACACCGACATCCCTGTGAAAACGGGGATCTCATAAATTGAAAAAACAAGCCCGCCTGGTGAGAAATCCGGCGGGTTTTATTATATCTCAAACGTACGCAAACGGCGGCAAGGCCGGGAATATATTCGGATTATCATTGTATTAGAATTAACCATTTAGTATATTAACCTTGCCGGACAAAGGAGGACACGTTGAGATATCTAATTACGCTATTAAGCCTAAGTTTAATCATAATTGCCTGTAATAAAGAATCGACTGCGCCGGATAGCACGCTGATTCTCTATGACAGTTTCGAGGTCGAGGGCGCCGGGTCGTATCGCAACTGGACCATTGAAGAGGGCTTAACCGATTTCGATAACAGCACGCCCGCCGATGGCGGCGCCGTTTCGCTTAAACTGACCGCCGATGGTGATATAGAAGGCTGCGCGGTCAAGGAAATCGTGGCCGATCATGGCGACGGCATATATGAGTTTTCGGTTTGGGCCAGGATGTCCGCCAATCAGCCGGAGAGCACCGGCTACGCGATATTTGGCGTAAGCGATGACGATGGCGTTATCCAGGAAAAAACCGTCATGCTGACCGACACGGTCTGGACTTGCTACACGATTGTCGATACTCTGACATTCGAAGCCGGCAATTATCTCTACATGAAGCTCTCCCCCGGCCTGCCCGAGGGCGACAACACCTGGTACAGCCTGTTTGATGTCGTGCGGGTGGAGAAGGCGGAGTAATTTTAGCTTGATTATTCTAATAAAATAAAAAGAAAGGCAAAGGTATGGCGCTTATCAAGAAGCTGGAGCCAATGGCTATGGATTTTAATAGGGTGCATGAGCCAGTTGATTGTACTTATACAGTATTCTCAGATGAAATAGGCTCAAAATACCTGCAAATAGACACATACGGTTCATCTTCCCGAAAAATAAAAGGCAAAAAAAGCCAATCATTGCAATTCAGTGAACAATCTTTAAGAGAACTAAAGGGGATTATCGAAAAATATCTGCATTAGCTGACTGTAGAGTATAATAACAATTTTTTCCTTTCTATTATTGCCAATATTTTATTAACTTCTTCCTATGTAAAATATTATTTTTAATACAAAAATTTAATTTAGTAGCCAAAGGAGCCCTCCAATGACCGAACCCCAACCCCAGCCCGCCTTTCATTTCGTGTGTACGCATGCTGAGGCGATACAACTGGTTGACAGCCGCGACAACTTCTGGGTGTGCGATTGCGGCTGTCGCAAGAACACCGGCAATTGCCAGAAATCGCGAATCGATGTTTGCCTTATGTTTCGCGGCGATATGGAAGGCAACTGGTCGAACTACCATCGGATAACCGATATTGAGGTTACAGCGATACTGGCCGAAGCCGATTTCAACAACCTGGTGTCCCGGCCGTTTCGCAATGACAAGGACAGATCGATAGTCGATGGTATCTGTTTTTGCTGTGATTGCTGTTGCGAATATTTCACCAAGCCCGGCGAAATCTGCGACAAGGGCAAGCTGATCGAACGAACCGATATGGACCTCTGCACGCATTGCGGCGATTGTGTCGATGTTTGCTATTTCCAGGCCCGCGATCTCGACGGCGGCAAGTTGACGCTTGACCGGGAAAACTGCTACGGCTGCGGCCTGTGTGTGGGAAGTTGTCCGGAGGATTGTATCGAGATAACCACCCGAATCTAAGCGGCCAGTAAATTAATTTTAAGCGATAAGAGGTTTTTATGAAGCAATTCAAAATTTTCCTGACGGCAATTACTGTCCTGTTTGTTTTTTGGGGATGCGGGACAGCCATCGATCCGGAAAAGGAAAGAGCCGGTCTTCTCCAGACCGACAAGGATTTTTCGCAGGCATCGATTGAGAAGGGCGCGGCTGAGGCGTTTAAGCTGTATTTGGCCGAGGATGCCATCCAGTTGCCAAGCAGATCCAATCCGGTTGTTGGCCGGGATGCGATCTACGCGAATATGTCTAAATCCAGCGGCAACTATATGCTGGCCTGGGAGCCGCAATATGCCGAAGTAGCTCAGTCCGGCGATCTGGGCTACACGTGGGGATTTTTCACCATGACCTTTACCGATGAAAACAGCGAGGTCAAGAAAAACCCCGGCAAATACCTGAATATCTGGAAAAAACAAGCCAATGGCAGTTGGAAAGTGACTGTGGATATGGGGAATTAAGCGTCGGTTTTTATTTCCCTTAAATATCTGGCCGATACCTCAGGCGAAATGGTATTGATATAAATACCGGAGCCGATCTCGAAGCCGGCCGGCGTGGTGATCTTGGGAATTATCACCATGTACCAGTGTTGGTGACGGGTGTTTTCATCCCCTATCGGGCTTGACCTCAACACGTAATTATAATCGGGGTTGTCCAGACATTTATATATTTTCAGCAGGGTGTTGCGCATCACCCAGGCCATCTCCTCGATCTCATCATCGGTAATAGCCATAAAGCTGGCCATGTGCCTTTTAGGATAAATCCTGACCTCGAACGGCGAGCGGGCGGCATAGGGGCAAAAGGTCGCGAAACTATCGGTCTCGTAGATTATCCGTTCTTTTTGCTCAAGTTCTTCCCTGATAATATCGCAATAGACACAGGAGCCGTATTTATCATAATGCAAAACGGCTTGCTCCATCGGATAGCGCACATGCGGCGGGACTATCGGAGTAGCGATAATCTGCGAATGGGGATGCTCCAGCGAAGTGCCGGCCTTAGCGCCATGATTGCGAAATATAGTCACCAGATTGATATTCTCGTTCTGGCTGATCTGTGTCTGACGTTCCCGATATGCTCTTAAAATATCGGCAACCTCATTCAATGTCATGGTGGCTATCGTTTTGTTATGTTCGGGGCACTCAATCACCACCTCGGCGATACCGAATCCTTTAGCGGCCAAGAATTCCCCGACCCGGGTACGCGTAGTTGCCAGGTCCGGCTGAAGCGCGGCAAATTTGTTGGCCACCACCCGCAAACGCCAATCACCGTTTTTAGGATATTGAAGAATTGATTCAGGTGTCATTTGCTCGTTACCTCGGCAAAAAGGACAATCATCCTTGTGCGCCGGTATTGGCTTTATTTCGCCTTTTAGTTTGGCAAAATCAGATGGTCTTTTCCCTCTTTCGGTGGCAACTATTACCCATTCTTTAGTGGCCTTATTTTGTCTGAACTCGGGCATGATATCACTCCCTTATGACATACTCTCCAGTTGCAAACTCAAGTATATTATACACCGCGGAGAGGGTCAACAATTCATTTTCTTGATTGTCTTTCCGTAAATATCGATTCAGATATTGTCGCATGGCTAAATACTAATTGATGAAGCGATTGGACATACGAGTAATTAGCGAATCATCCTGAAGCAATTGCTCATGAATGAAACGAGGATTGCGTAAAACGCTAGTGATTATGTTTACAACCCCTGCTTGCCGGTTATTCCCTCGATATCGAAACGCAAGACAGTTACCGTATCATAAGTCGAATCGTTTTTCAGGAATTTCTTTTTAGCCTCATCGGGCGCTTTTTCCAGATGGTCTATCAACACATTCAAGCCATGTTTTTTCTCATCGAGATTGTCGATGATAGCTATCCGGCCGCGAATGATTACAGAGCGATAGCTGTGACTGCATTCCCCCTGCTTGTAGCCGAGGTCTTCGATTATAGTGGCGCAGGCATTGGGATTGTGTTCGATAAAATCAAGCTTCTGCCCCTCCAGAGCGGCGTGGAAATAAAGCGCGTTTTTCGTTTGATCGTAGCCGTAATTCATGATTACAAGATATGGCTCATCATTATGGCAGAGCGCGATAACGGTATATTGGCCGCGCTTAATTATAGCCTGCATATCAGCTTGCGATGTTAGCTCTTTGTCTTTGCGTTTTACGTGGTACCGGGGTATTTGTTTTATCATTTGTCAGAGTAAATTATTAAAATATTAACTTCCGCCTCGCCGGTACATCCACTGCAAAAGCGTCTTGTAGCCAAGCTTCTCCCAGAACTTGACCGTATTGACATTGTCGTTGGCCACCAGAAGTTCCACCTGTTCGACTTTCTTGCGCTTGAAAAAGGCGTTGGCATCATCCACCAGCATCCGCCCAAAACCGTTGCGGCGATAGTTTTCCAAAACGAACAGATCGCCGATAAAACCGAATTTGCCGAGCTTGAAAAAATACGGCTTTTTCGATACATAGGATAAACAATAACCAACCAATTCATCGTCGAATTCCACCACTGCCAGCCGGTAATTGGGATCGCTCAGACGTTGCTGAAGTTCCCGCGCGAACGGGCCGACTATTTTTGGCTTGACCTGAAAAGAATCATCGAACTGCGCGTTATATTCCATGAATTTCTGCCAGAGCTTGGAGATCGATACGACATCCTCAGGCAGAGCGACCCGGATAACGGCATCCGCCGCCGCCGCGTTTTTAGACATCATAATATAACCTGAACTCCCAGGGATGCGGCCGAACCTTGATTTGTTCAACCTCGTTACGTTTGATTTTCACCCAGGTATCGATAAGTTCATCGGAGAAAACCCCGCCGATGCGAAGGAAAGCACTATCGTTAGCCAAGGCTTCCAAAGCGCGCTCAAGCGAGGATGGCAGTAGCGGATATTTTTCGGCTTCCTCGGGTGCCAAACTGGCCAGATCCACGTTCAAGGGGTAGCCCGGGTCAATTTTGTTTTTGATGCCATCCAGCCCCGCCATCAACATCGAGGCAAACAGCAGGTACATATTAGCCGTGCCATCGGGCGACCGGAACTCCATGCGCATGACTTTCGAATCTTTGATATAGCCGGGGATACGCACACAAGCGGTACGGTTACCGACCGAATAACTGGCCCGCACCGGCGCCTCGAAACCGGGCACCAGCCGTTTGTATGAATTCGTCGATGGATTAGTGAAAGCCAGCAAAGCCGGCGCGTGCTTGAGTATACCGCCGAGATAGTGCCGACCGATTTCGGATAGTTTCAGGGGATCCCTCGGATCATAGAAAATCGAAACGCCATCCCGGGCTAAATACTGATGCACGTGCAGGCCGGAACCAGGTTCCATGAATAGCGGCTTAGGCATGAAACTGGCCGATTTGCCGCAAGCTACCGCCCCGTTTTTTATCAGATATTTAGCTAGCATCGATTTATCGGCCATCTCCATCATCGGCGCGAAACCCACCTCGATTTCCTGTTGGGAGGCGCCGCCAACCTCGTGATGGTGATATTTGATATTAATCCCGGCGTTTTTGAACAGCTTGCAGATATACGCCCGCACTTCGTAGGTTTTATCCCGCGGCGGCGCGGCATGATACCCCTCCTTGTAGCGTATCTGATGTCCCCGGTTGACTCCGGTGCCCTCGCCATAGGGTGAGGCATCCCGCGACTTCCACTCGGCCTCGACCGAATCGAGGAAATAGAACGCGCGGTTAGGCTCCTGATTATAGCGCACCTCATCGAACAGATAGAATTCGAACTCCGGGCCCATCATGGCGGCAGTGCCGGGCAGCAGGCTGTTCAGGCTGTCGGCGGCCTTGCGGGCGGTAAACCGCGGGTCGCGGCGATGCGGCTCGGTGGGATTGACCTCGCAGATATTAGCCAGCACCGATAAGGTCGGGTCTTTCCAGAACGGATCGGTAAAATACACCTCCGGATCGGGTATCAAGATCATATCCCCCGCCTTGACCGACAAAAAGCCGATCGAGGAACCATCCACGCCGATACCGTTGACAAAGGTTTTGTCGGTGAACTGGTCCGCCGGAATCGTGATATGCCGCCAGGAGCCGTAAATATCGGAAAATTTGAAATCGATATACTCAAATTTCTCGTCTTTTACTTTTTTCAGAAGTTTATCTATCATATCTAAAGCCATCCTCTCATATTAATGTTGGGTCGAAGATATAAATAATTTGTGGGCGGGTCAAGCGGAAACGGGGGGGCGGGTCTGTGGCAGGAATCGCCGACCCCTTGCTAATTTCGTCTATTCCGCCGAATACGCTTCCAGAAAAGTCTTGAGATTTTGGCTATTGGGCAGTTTGATTTTTTGGCGGATTTTTAAGCGATGGTTTTCCACCGTGCGCAGCGAAATAAACAGGACATTGGCAATCATCGGGCTCTGTAAACCGATCTTAATAAGCAGGCAGATATTTTTTTCCTGTTTGGTGAGATTCTTGTTTAAGGCCGTTAATCCGTTATAGTATCCGGGATAAACCTGCTCGAAGGCATCGCGGAATTTTTTCATGTCCTTTTCGGTGTTAAGCAATTTCAGTAAGGATTTTTTATCGATGATAATCTCTTCGCCGCCGGCCGCTTTTTCCCTGATTCGGGCAAGCTCCTGCTGGAAGCTTTCCAAAAGCTGTCTTTTTTCGGCTGAATGCCCGACCAGCAACGCGAGTTTGCGGTTCTGCAGGCCGAGTTTTTCCTTGAGATGCGATATTTCCTGTTCCCGCTTTTTCATCTCGTTTCTGGCTTCAAGCTCCGCGATTTTTTGACTGACATGCTCATTAAACGTTTTATTTTGAAGTTCCTTAAGGCGCTTGTGAAGTTTGAGAGCTGTTTTGTAATCGCCTTTGGCTTCCGCCAGCTCGGCAATCGAATCCATAATTAGTTCTTCATTAGTCGGGAAATTGGCCCCCCTGACAATTTTATAGGCTTTATTCAAATATTGGGCCGCTTTTTTGTATTGTTTTAGCTTGGTATAAGCTACGCCAATATTATTTAAGACAAATGATTCGACTTCGATGCTGGCCCGCTTTTTATTAAGTTCCAGGGCTTTTAAGTTATGAACTATGCCCAGTTCATATTTCTTTTCTCCGAAACACAACGTGCCGATATTGATATGTACCGATATCAAACCTTGAATATCACCCGATTTTTCCCTAATTTTAAGCGCTCGATTCAAGTACCCCAGCGCGATATCCGCCTGCCCGAGACACTGGTAATCATTGCCGGTATTAACGCAATTTTTCGCTATTTGAAGCGGGTCGTTTTGCTCCTCGGACATTCGCAAAGCCCTAAGATGATATTTCAGGGCTTTTTTATAGTTGCCGATCGCGTGGAAAACCAGTCCAATGCACCCATCTATTTGACCGACACCCGCCATGTTGCCTAAAACGTTAAAAGCTTCCGAGGCTTTTTCTAAAACCGAGAGCGCCTGATCATAAATATTAATTTTCCCGTAAGCGGTGCCCAAGCGATAGTCCGTTTGCGCTATCATATTCAGATCAGAAATGCTTTCGAAAAAGCTCAGGGCTTTGGTATAGTGCTCAATCGCTTCGACATATTTGCCGCCATAATACCGTGTCTCCCCCATATAAAAACGGGTTTGGGCGGCTTGCGGCGGGCATTCTACCGTCTCGAATACTTCAATAGCTTTCGCAAAGGAACTGAAGGCCGAATCATATTGCTCCAGTTTAAATAAGGCTTTGCCGATATTGAATAGCGCGGCAGCGTTCTCTTTTGGGTACTCCGTATTACCTGCCGCTTTGAGGGCCGCAAGCGCGTATTTTTTGGCGGTGGCTGGTTCAAATTCGACAACGGCGCCGGATAATTCATTTAAAATTCTGATCCGTGCCAAGCCCTGCGATTTTTGGAGCTTTCTTTTAAGCCCGGTAATTTTAGTTGGCTTTTTAGCGCTGGTTCCCGGAGTTATGAAATAAGGGATACTACTCAATATAATAGTCCTGGATTTCTTCTCAGTTTAAATCAAGCCGTATTCACTCATGCCGCTTTAATCTACTCAATTATTAAAATTGATGCAACCGCTTTGAGCAATCGTCCGCTGTATCCCAAAAGGCGAATCACAACGAAGAATAAAAAATGAATTGGCCGACCGGTGCTTGCGAAACCAGGTCATTATTTTATTAAAGTCATCTGTTTAGAAACGGTTTTTTGTCCGGCGGTCAGCGTATAAAAATAAATGCCGCTCGGACAAGCGCCGGCATCCCAAAATACGCTGTATGTGCCCGCGTTTTGGAAGCCATTGACCAGGGTCATGATCTTTCTGCCGAGTAAATCGAAAACTTCAAGTTTGACGTTCTCATAGGCGGCAAGATTATAGCTGATAGCCGTTCGGGCGTTGAAAGGATTCGGATAATTTTGATTCAGCGTGATAATTTCCGGAATTAAAATCTCGTTTTTCTCGATCCCGGTTGTCGTGAAGGAGCGAACCTCATAGTTGTCAAAATAAAACGTATCGCTGCCCGGTTCGCCGAGATAAATCGACGCGAACGCGTACAAAGGTATTTCATCCCATGTTCCTACTGTGGCAATCAATTGATTATTGAAAAATAATTGCACGGTCATCGCGTTATAATCGATAACAGTCCGCATATGATGCCAGGTATTTCTGGCGGCGTCATATCCGGTATCAAACCAATCGTCTATCGCGGGATCGAGTATCGTGATAGAATTATCGTTCCAAACCAGCCATTTTGTTATGCCTGTCATTGGCCCGCTTTGAATGCCCATGCCCCATACTTCGGAACGCTCCGCATTGTCCGCGATATAGAAATCCAAATCCACATGCACATATGGTTCCCCTTCGTCGAGGGGATCGAAAACCAGATTTCTCCAGGCATTGATATATGTGGGCGGCTGATTTACGGCGCTAAATTCAGCGGCTTGTAGTCCGTCTCTGACAACGCTATTCTGTACCCTGATGGCGGCAATATCCGGTTCATCATAGGCATCACCCGTAGCTACCCATCCATCTTGCCCGTCAAGGTATGTTTCGCCTGGTAAGGTCCCCAAGAAAAAAGTGGGGGGTTCGAACCCGGTAACGTACCTGTCGGTCGCGCCGGCTGTCAATGCCGTTATCGCGACCAACATCAAGATTGCCGCGAATCTTGTTTTCCTGCTGTTCATGAATTACTCCTTCTGTTTACTTGTTTTAAAGAACTACTTATATTTTAAAAAATACCTTAACTAAATCTATCACAATTAATAGCTGGGATTTATTATTTTCACTACTTATTTTAATTCGAAAACTACTTATTTTTTAGCGTTTTGAGGCCATTTCATTCAAGATAGCAGTTGTAGCTTAGGTTAGACCACCAATAGATTAAACCGCCCGAGGCAAGAAAAATCATATTATCATCATATACAAACAATAACCTGATGCCACCTCGCAACGAAATTCGCTCCACGCTTGACACCGGCGGAGGCTGATTGTAGTTTATACACTTATGGCCGGTCAGATATACCAAATCGAGAAGCTCTCGTTTCCGCAAATCGAGGCTTTGAACCGCGGCAAGACGATTGTTTTAATCGCTATCTCCCCTCTGGAGGAGCACGGCCCGCATCTGCCGGTGGGCGTGGATGCTTTCAACGCCTGGTTTTTCGCCAATCACACCGCCGAGACAGTATTGAAGGCGCGACCCGACTATGACGCGCTGCTGTTTCCGCTTCTGCCTTTGGGAACGCAAGTGTACAAGCATATCGGGTCGTTTTATATCAAGCCGGAAACGCTATATGATATTGTCTATAACACCGGCCGTTCTATCGCCCGCTATGGCTTTGCCAATATCTTCGTGATAAACGCTCACGGCACACCCAAACAGTTCGTGGCAATCGAGAGCGCCTGCCGGAAAGTATCGAAAAAGGAAAACGCGCGGATGGTGAGCCTATCCGGCGGGCTGGCGATGAAATTACTAAGCGGCGAGCTGTGGCGGCAGATAGCTGTCAAGCTGGGTCGCGAATTTTCCGCCGAGGAGAAACATCTGCTTAAGCACGATTACCACGCCGGCTGGTGGGAGACCTCGATGGCCTTGCTTTACAATCCGGAACTGGTGGATAAATCTTACCAAGACCTTACACCTTATTTACAAGATTTCATCTCCAAGAAAATCTTAACGCCCGATAAAAAGTGGCAGGGCTACTATGGCGCGCCCGCCAAAGCCGATCCTGAGTTTGCCAGGGCTTCAGTGGAGGTTTTCACCGAGCAGGTACAGGATTTGATATTAAGGTCTATCGCCGGCGAGGATATTGCCCAAAAGTTGCGTTCGCCGTTTTACAGGTATCCGATATTTCATCCGTTTTTTAAGCGGAGTTTGCTGATAGGCCTGGTGGGGGTTGTGTTTATTGTTATGCTAATTTTGTTGTTGAAGGCATACTTATAATTAAATCTTTGCGTAGTTCAGGAGCCGCAGTTCTTGACCTAAATGGATGATAGAGGGAAGTCATGCCTAAGATTGTAGGAATCGCTACTGCAATACCGGATTTTAAGGTAGATCAAAGTGAGGCCAAGGAATTCGCGGAACATCTATTTGGGTCGCATTATAAGGATATTGTACGGCTTCTTCCGATATTTGACAATGCCGGAATCAAGACCAGATACTTTTCAGTACCGCCTTCGTGGTTCGGGACAGAACATTCCCTCGAGGAAAAAAATGACATTTATATTCGCGCCGCGACTGATTTGGGGGCAAGAGCGGTTTCCAATGTGCTGAAAAGCGCAAATACTGATTTGAATGAAATTGATTATATTATTTATATCAATACCACCGGACTCGCGACGCCATCGATCGATGCGAGATTGATAAATGAACTTAACCTTCGTCGCAACATTAGAAGGACGCCAATATGGGGTTTGGGATGCGCCGGCGGAGCCGCCGGGCTATCTCATGCGTACCATTATTTGATCGGGTATCCATCGCACCGCGCGCTTGTAGTCGCGGTTGAATTATGCGGACTGACTTTTATTCATGATGATTTTTCCAAGAGCAATTTAGTCGCATGTGCCTTATTCGGCGATGGAGCGGCGGCGGCATTAATAAGCGGCGACGACATTGATGCAGCAGGTCTGGATATCCTGGCCACTCAATCAGCTTTTTATCCCGATTCGTTAAATGTGATGGGCTGGAATATCGTTTCTAAGGGGATGCAGGTAGTTTTTGATAAGAGGATACCCGATATTGTAGCGGCAAATTCGGATAACGAACTAACTTCTTTTCTATCATTATATTCGCTCGCCAAAACTGATATTAGCCAATATTTATTTCATCCGGGCGGTATCAAGGTGGTCGAAGCTTATGAAAAGGCATTAAGTATCGGCGGAAATAGCCTTGAAATGTCACGAGAGATATTAAGGGATTATGGGAATATGTCGTCCGTAACGGTCCTTTACGTTATTTCTCGATATTTGGAAAAATACGGGTTAAATCAATCTGGATATGGAGTAATTTCAGCTCTCGGTCCCGGCTTTTGCTCGGAATCATTGATAGTCCGATTATAATTTTAATCTAATCTGCGAAAATCCGCTTGCATTTATGACGAAAAAACCACAAATATGCCAGTCATTCCCTTATGCGCATGACCATCCCCGCCTCTTATTTCCAATCTACCCAAAACCATATGGAGATAATATCGCCGATAAGCTAACCTCGCCGTTTTACAAGTATCCGATATTTCATCCGCTCTTTAAGCGGAATATATTGATGGGTTTGGCGGGGGTTGTGTTTATTGTTATGCTAATTTTGCTGCTGAAGGCGTATTTATAATTCAATCTTGGTGCAGGACAGGGTTGCTGATGCTCGCATTATTAATTTTACTAAAAACTATTGACAAAATTAAGATATTGAGTATATTTATTATACCATTAAAGATGGGAAGCTTAATAGAAGGTTAGCCCCTCCTATCTGTAAGGGCTTCTCGTTCTTGGTGCCGGGCAGCTGCAAATGCCCGGCTTTTATTTTGCCGTGGAATGCCCTTGCTATTAATTAGCCTATGATTATGAACTTATAAGACTTCTGGCGCGGATTTATTATCAGCTCAGCTGAGAATTTATCCAATAATGGACTTATACGCTAATTAATTATAATTCTTTTTACTGGCCATGATAATCAGTAACTTGTTGTTTTATCGCATGTTAACTAAAAATTGTATGATTTTATGGTTAACCGTATTATGCGAGATTAGAAAAGTCATGTTGTAAGCCGCTAAATGATCTATTTAAATAAATGTCAAGGTGAAAATCCTTAATAAGAGATAACTTTATCCGACTAACTGCTGGCAAAAATTTATTGTAAATTACGTATATTTTTTTATTGAAAGCCTTGACAATATAACAATAATTTATATATTTATATCAGCATCGAGGGAATACGTCGAGGGCGAGAGTTAATAGTAAACGCTGGCTATGAATGTAGCGGCTTCTTAATTAACTTCCGGAGTTACTTGTAAAGAGTAATCAAGGTAAGCGCAAAAAATCAGGTTATGCAGTTGAAAGATAGAGTCATAACCGATATTCTTGTTTGCTGATCGTAGTAGTAAACCGTTTACTTGGCTTCGGAAATCAGGTCAATAGTAGTTAACAAGGCTGTTTTAAAAAGCTCCTATATTTTATTGGAGGAAGGGAATGAAAAAAATAATTTTGTTGGCAACAATAATCATTCTGGCTTTAGGTCTTACATTTGCCTGGGCAGATGATTCATCCAACAAAGATAATATAACCATCGCAAAAACAGATCCCGGTACAGTGTCGAACAAAGCACCGGCAGACTATATAGCTCAACCGCGGACCGAACCTGCTTTAGATAACAACCAGGCTGAACAGGAAAAGCTGGCGGCCGAACAAGCGAAATTGGAGTCGGAGGCTGAAGTTGATGAAGCTGAATTAGCACGAAAAGCCGCTATTATAGCCGAATCGGCTAATCGTCTGGGCATATCTGTTTCCGATAGAGATCCTAATCCTGTTGAACAAGCTATCGTAATTCGACTTGCTGAAATAAAGGCTGATGGTATAATCAGCGCCGATGAAAGTGCAGAGTACGAAGCGATTTTTGAAAAAATGAACAAGGATGCTTCCGGCGGCCAGGAACCGGTGATTCTTGATGAGAATGTCAATGAAAGCGAGCCTAACAACGACTGCGCCACGGCTGCTACTATGGCCTGCGGCGATCGGGTCTTTTGTGCCTCTGTAGGAATTGTTCCCGATACGCTTGATTTCTTCTCTTTCACTTTGGATAATACCTATACCCAATGGGATGTTGTATGTTCGACATATACGGCAGGTACGGATTGCGGAGTGCTGGATGATGTCGATACAAAAATGTGGCTCTACAACGAAAATTGCACGGAGCCATATTTAGCTTATAGCGATGATGATGGGCCTGGCCTATATTCGAGAATTATATATTCTGGATTAGCCCCTGGAATATACAAGATTAAGGTCGGTCGCTATGGCACGGGTCTCGGCAATTACCATATGCGTCTGACTTGCGGAGAAACGCCCGCCCCGCTAGAGTGCCCTCCCGGAGCAACTGCTGAAGGCGAAGGCTGCGGCAATAATACCAACGGCGGCTGTAACACCTCTCCGACCGGCCCATTTGGTTCGATTGATTGCGGTGAAACGGTTTGCGGTTCCGGCTGGGGGACTGGCGGTACCAGAGATACCGACTGGTACATGCTCGGCATCACCACGCCGCAATATATTACGATCACTGTTACCGCCGCATTTCCGTTTGTGTTTGGCGTGATTGAGCAAGACGGTCCCGGTGAATGCGATAACACCGGCTACATTTCTCCATATGCAACCGGTTTAGCAGACGAGACTGTCAGCTTGAGCACGACGGTGCCCGTGAGTGTTGGCTGGCCTACTGTAATTTTTGTTGCCCCAAGCAATTATTACGACTATTCATGTACACTGGGTGATACCACATATTTTGTAACTGTAACTTGCGAAGAACCTCCGCTGGGGGCATGCTGTTACAACTACCCCGGTACTCCGATCTGTGACGATCTGAACGCGGCCGAATGTGCCGCTCTTGGGGGAATATGGACTGAAGGCGCCGAATGCGCTACTTTTGAATGTCCGATCACCCCGGCCAACGATCTGTGCGTGAACGCCCAAGCCGTTACAGGACCCTACCCCGTGGTAATTCCCGGAACCACATTTATGGCAACCGGCGATAACACAGGGACTTGCGGAACCACGGGCAACGCCAATCCGGGTGTCTGGTATAGCGTTACCGGCACCGGCAATACCATGACCGTCGATTTGTGTAATGGCAATACCTCCTGGGATTCCAAGATACAGGTCTGGTGCAACTCCTGTGCCTTCCCGATTTGCGTTGGCGGTAATGATGATTTCTGCGGCGCACAATCTCAAGTTTCCTGGTGTACGGAGCTCGGCACCGAATACCTGGTTATTGTTTACCAGTATAGCACTACCGGCGGTTCCTTCGATTTGACCGTATCTGACGATGGGGTACCCTGCTCGAATCCGCCTCTGTGCGAACCTCAGCCAGGCGCTTGTTGCTATGGCGACCCAGTGGCTCCCTCCTGTATTGCGGACGTAACCCAGGAAGTCTGCTTCGACACCTATGACGGCTACTCATGGGTTGAAGGCGGCACATGCCCGGAATCTTGCCCACCGGTTCAAGAAGGCGAAAACTGCGCCTATCCTAAAGTCATTGCTTCCCTTCCATATAACGACGCCGGCAACACCTGCGGTTTCAGCGACGATTGTAACATTTCAGGCTCTAATAACAGCGATGTTATATATGAAATGGTGATCACGACAACTCAAGACCTGGTCGTGTCATTATGCGGATCGTCATACGATACCAAGCTGGCTATCTATCTGAATGAATGCTGTACCGGCCCAACCGGTCATTGGCTTTACAACGATGACAACTTCGAGGAATGCGGATCGTCCGCGTCCTATATTGCGGCCACTTTCAATCCCGGAACTTACTATATCGTGGTTGACGGTTACAGCACCTATTGCGGCGACTATGTACTATACGTTGGCGCACCACAGATAGGCCGTTGCTGCTATGGTGATCCAACTAATCCTGACTGCGCCGATGAAATGGCACAGGCTGACTGCGTCGCCCTTCTTGGTACTTGGACCCAAGATCTAAACTGTGAAGATGATCCTTGCCCGATCTGCGTAGTTGAATGCCCGACAGAAGGTATCGCTGAAGGCGAACCTGATTGCGGCATCGATTATGATGATACTTACAACGGCGGCTGTAATTCCACTATTCCGATCTTCCAGCCGATCAATTCCGGCGATGTAATTTGCGGAACTTCGGGTACATTCCTGTTTGAGGATCCCGCTAATCCCGGTACATATCTGGATTATCGCGATACCGATTGGTTCGAACATACAATCACGGAACCCCAGGTTTTCACCTGGACAGGTATCGCTGAATTCCCGTTGTTAATGTTCATCATGAACGGCACAGCCGGGTGCGCCAGCTATACCACCGTTGCCAGCGGCAGTACCGACGTACTCTGCGAAGAGCTTACGCTGCAGGCTTTTGTCCCGGCCGGTACATACTGGTTCTGGATCGGCCCGAGTGTGTTCGGCGATACTTACTACAATTGCCCGAAAAATTATGTTGCCTCATTGACAATGGAAGATCCGCCTCCGCCTCCGCCGAACGATCTTTGTGATAATGCCATCCCGATCGCTATTCCGTCAACAACTCTTGGTTCAACTACCTGGGCTACGCTGGATGACGCTCCTACCTGCGTTACCACAGTTACCGCTCCCGGTATCTGGTATAGCTTGATCGGTAATGGTGATACTCTTACAGCCACAACTTGCAACGCCTACACCACCTATGACACCAAGCTCTGCGTGTACTTTGGTGATTGCGCCGATCTGGTTTGCGTTACCGGCAATGATGATAACTGCACTGCTTACTCGCTGAGAAGCACAGCAACATGGTGCTCTGAAGTGGGCGTGGAATACCTGATTCTGGTCCATGGCTTCAGCGCTAATGTCGGCGATTTCCAACTCGACATCATCGATGGCCTTCCTTGCGAACCGCCAATTGGTCGTTGCTGCTATGGCGATTTCTACGATCCTACATGTGTTGACAATATCACTCTGTATTACTGTGCCACCACCTACTCAGGTGTTTGGACCGTTGGCTTGAATTGCACTGATAATCCGTGCGATACTTATGGCCATTTCGATGTTGATCCGGACGCGGTTGAAGGTAGCGTTGACGCGGTCGGTCCCGGCAACATAGATACCGCTACACTGACTGTCAGCAATTCCGGTTCCGGAACTCTCGATTTCACCGTCTCGGTATCGATTGACGCCCCTGCGCCAATCAATGCCAGCGATTTAATCCGGGAGAGTAATGCCGAAAACAGCGGCTTGACAGCTCGTACAAAATCCGCCGATTCGCACATCGAAAACATCCCTGATCCGAATCTTATTCTGCAGGGCGGGGATAATATCGCCAGTGCCACCGTGATTGGCGCCATTCCTTACTCAGACAACGGTACGACAAGCGGCTATCTTAACGATTACAACGAGGATTGTCCTTACACCGGTTCAACTGCTCCGGATGTCGTTTATTCATATGCTCCGGCTGTGGATGAATTCCTCGATATCTCATTATGCAACTCACTCTACGATACCAAACTGTTTGTTTATGAGGATGCGGTTGGAACTCTCGTAGGTTGCAACGATGATGCATGCGGCACTAATGGCTGGAGATCCCAGTTGTTAGGAGTCCATGTCTTCGCGGGCCATACATATTATATTATAGTTGATGGCTATAGTGGTACTGACTTCGGAACTTACTATCTCGATGTTATCAATACCCCACCGCCGCCAACCGGTCGTTGCTGCGATTACACTGATCCACTCAACCCTGACTGTACCGATGGCGTCTATCAAGCCGATTGTAGCGGTGCCTGGGCCGAAGGTTTGAATTGTATTGATAATCCATGTCCGGAAATACCACACTGCGATGAAGAAGCTCTTGTCGGTTTCACTCCGACTACACCGGATGATGACGGTTGGTCGTTTGGCTTCAGCGATACCTACAACATGCAATTGTATGACAACTACGCTGGAGCTTACGGTACAATTGAAGGCATCAAATTCTGGGGCGTCGATGCCGATATCGTTGCCGGAGCCGAATGCGATGAAGATCCGATGACATTTATTATCTCGTTCTTTGCTGACGATGGAGCGGGTAATATCGGTGGATTAGTTTACACGGAAACCGTCGATATACTCGGTACCTTGACCGGATTAGTATTCCCATCAGGTATTGGCGATATTTACAGCAAAGAATATGAGGTTACATTCGCTTCTTCATTCGTACTTGACGCTGGATGGGTATCGATTGTTGGGCACAGCGTTCCGACCAATTCATGTATCTTTGCCTGGAATAACTCATTCGATCCAGCCGGCGATGATTTCTCATGGCTTGATCAGGGTTCCGGTCCGGTCGCTAATGCGTACGACTTCGGATTCTGCCTGATGGGCACCTACGAAGCTCCATGGCTGACAGTAGATACCGATGACGGTTCTATTTTAGCTGGTGGTGCACCAATTGCTATCGGCGTGACGATGGATGCTGAAGACCTCGAATGCGAACATATCTACACGGGCAGCATCAACTTCGCGTCGAATGATCCGCTCGTTCCGAGCGTCAGCGTTCCTGTTGCGTTTGAAGTATGTATGCCCACCGGCGCCTGTTGCGTTGGTACGGAATGTGTCGCGACCAATACCGAATCACAATGTACGGCACTATCCGGCATCTGGCATGCAGGACAGACTTGCCCCGAATATGAATGCGGTCCTACCTGCTTCGAATACCTGCCTGGCGATGTTAATATGGCCGTTATGCCTTGGCCGCCGGCCTATCTCAGCGGCGATGTGACCTACCTGGTTAACTACTTCAGGGGTTTGCCGAGCAGCGTGCCGTGCAAGATGTATAACCCGCTTGCCCCGTCTCCGGACCCCAGTCCATGCTTCTTTGCATCTGCCGATGTTAATGGCAGCTGTACCCTGGTCGGCGCCGATGTTACCAAGCTGGTTAACGTCTTCAGAGGTATTACTACGCCCGCTTCTTGCCCTAGCTATGTACCTTGCTGGCCGACCCCCGCTAATCTTCCGCCAACAGCTCCGGCCGGTTGGCCCAATTGCGTAGTTCCGTGCCCACCTGTAACGGTGACAGGAGAAAAAGTTATTGATACTCCTGATCTCGGCGGGAAATAGCAATTAGACTTATTGGATTCAGCGCATAGCTAACCTGGTTAGCTATCCGAAAACTGGAGAGGCGCCTGCCAAGGCGCCTCTCGGGGTGTTGGCAAAACAAGCCAACACCCTTTTTATTGAGGTGATTTCATTCAACAATATGCATTAAGTATGTTCACGCCTAATTTGCTTTTATATGGGAATATCGCTGCGGGGTAAATTGCTTGATAACAGGCATGAACGGCGAAGCCGGCGAACAATACCTGGCGCGGCACAAAAGCTGATTATCGTCAGACTGCCGATTGCCTGTATGCTTTGTTAAATGAGCCGGTTTACTATTCTTCATTTGAGGCGAAAACACATTTATTTTCGATATGTGTTTTGATACCTCAAGATTTTTTGTGTTTATAAATGTATGAACAAGAAATAAATTCGCGTCGAATGGGATAATATAAAAACGCGTTTTCTATTGGCCGCAATCAGGTATCAATGAATTTCAGGATTATCACATTTATACCTGGGTAGTTAATCTGAACTTATCTCCATGATACATGAGCATTTATAAATCGAGATGTTATTTTAAGCGAATAGAAAAATAGAGTAC
>Ga0299912_10000887_pt1 | contig 24355 bp, 35 predicted proteins | sample RVTome_2_FD_207667 | JGI IMG/M metagenome (GOLD analysis project Ga0299912, IMG submission 207667) | Soil microbial communities from uranium-contaminated site in the Upper Colorado River Basin, Wyoming, United States - RVT95D214 (version 2) ... | reverse complement strand
CTTTTTTAGTTGTACAAATCTGGAATCAGTGAAATGGCACTTCAAAGCAAGATAACAGTGTATCTAGCTCTTGCGGGAGTTTTTGCACTAATGGGAGGAATTGTTTTCTATGCCAGTCTAGATAATGCTGAACTTGATCAAGTTGAGATCAAATTAACAGGTGTGGAACTACTAGATGTAAACACGGTTGATAACCAAGCAAAGTTTCAAGTTACATTTTTGATAAAAAATCCCAGTAACAAGACATTGACAGTTTCAGTCATCGATTACAAACTATACGGCGATGGCAAATTGTTAGGTTCTGGATTGTATTCTACAACAGACATTGCATTGCCAGGGAGAGCCTTATTTTATTCAGGTGCAGAAGTTCCTTTAAAAAATACATTTATTCTGAACAAGTCTGAAATCGATTCAGAAATTTATGAAGATGCCATTACTGAGAGAATTGCTGGTTTTTCTGCTGAAGGAAAAATCACCACTCAGACTGCATGGAGCGAAGCTGACAAAGATTTCAAAACAAGTTATAATTAAAAAGTGGGCCTAATGAGATTCGAACTCATGATCACTGCCATGTCGAGGCAGTATCCTAACCGGCTAGACTACAGGCCCATTGAAAAATAAATCAAACAATTGACATTATTAACGTTTAACAAAAGAAAGAAAGAAGGTACAAAATAGATGACAGAAGATTTTACTGATGAAGAAAAAAGAGGCTTCTACAAGGCAATTTATTCAAGAAGGGACGTAAGATCCCACTTCATCTCAAAGCCAATAGAGGACGAGGTTTTATCAAAAATTCTTAACGCAGCACACCATGCACCTTCAGTAGGATTTTCTCAACCGTGGAATTTTATTTTAATTAAAGATACCGATACAAAAAAGAAAATAAAGGAATCTTTTGAGGAAGAAAAAGATCGTTCTTCACAATTAATTGAAGATCCAAAAAAATCAAAATATCTTTCATTCAAATTAGAGGGTATTTTGGAATCTCCCGTCAATCTTTGTGTAACGTATGATCCTAGAAAATTTGGGCCCTTCGTAATTGGTAGATCAAGTATTCCTGAAGCAGGGCTCTATAGTGTATGCTGTGCAATTCAGAATTTGTGGCTATCAGCTAGAACAGAAGGAGTGGGTTTAGGCTGGGTAAGCATCCTGTCAAATGACACATTGAAAGAAACTTTAGATTTACCTGAACATGTTATTCCTGTTGCATACTTGTGCTTGGGATATGTTGATGAATTTGCAGAGAAGCCGGATCTTGAAACTAAGGGGTGGTTACCAAGACTGGAATTGAAAGATGTTGTATTTTTTGAAAAATGGGATGACAAAGAAAACAAAAATTGGGAAAAAATTCAAACCATGATCAAAGATAATTTAGATTACGCTTAAATAATTAAGAATGTTTTTTTCGCTGGGCTTGTAGCGCAGAGTCAATATGACGCGCAACATGGATAGCGCAGTAGCCTCCTAAGTTACAGGTCGAGGGATCGAAGCCCTCCAAGCCCGTTCAATTCTTACATCTCATGGAATTTAAATACAAAGACAAACGGCTGAAGATATGAAAATTGTTGTAATTTCTGGCAGCCCAAGAAAAAATGCAAATACGCAAGTCATAATGAAATATGTTTTTGAATATGCCAAATCAAAAAATCAAGAGACGAAATTAATCAATCTATCCGATAATCAAATCGAGTACTATAGAGGACCAGACGTAGAATACAATGATACGACAAAAGCTGCTGCTGATGATATCATGGATGCAGATGTATGGCTAATTGGCTCACCAATATATAATTCGTTTTTTAGCTCAGCGTTGAAAAATCTATTTGAATATGTAAATTACAAAAAAACTGCAGGAAAAGTTGCCGGGATCACAATTCTAGCTGCAGGGAATATCGGTTTTATCAACGTCCAGACATTAATCACACAGTTGATGTCATATTTCAGAGTAATAACAAACACAAAGGCAGTATTTTTGACCACAGAATCCGTAAAAGAAAACTCAGTAGCTGATGAAGACGCTAAAAACAAACTAAGAGAAATGGTAGATGAAACTTTAGAGATGGCCTCTAAACTACATCAAAATTAGCCTCAGGTGGATATCAATTAGAATTCAATATTTTAAATTCACAGATAAAAGACGCAATAATTAATTAAAGAAAATTTTTGTGTAGTTCTAAACATAGATTCTAGCCATTAGGAAAACTCGACAAACGGAAAAGAGTCCATTCCATTAATTCGACAAGGCTCCATCAAAATTTATTGTCCATGTGAAACTTTTATTGGCATAAATGATTTATAATTCTAAAAAATCAATCATCACGGTTTTTTGATTTGTAAATCAAATGGTACTGTAATTTTATTTTCATTAACAATGCTTTGATTGAGAAGACATATTCGTCATACCTGTAAAAAATGCAAATTTAGGAGATAATTACGATTTGAAGTCAAATAAAAAATCAATGCTATTTAAAATGCAAAAGTCAAATATCAACACCGCCTAGGAATTGTACCATTGAATTTGAAAAAGGATCCGACTGAATTGTGTTCATGTAAGTGCCATTTTGGGGGTGCAGTTAGTTGTCCTGGTTGTAAAGAAAATCACGGTGAAGTTTGTTGTCATTGTAAAGATTAGATCTATTTACCCTTTGTTTTACTTCCAGATGCCAACATTTTGAGATTAGCTAATTCGGTTTTCAATGACTCTATCTGAACAAGGGTTTCAAGATTTGAAATTTCTTGATTTAATCTTTCAATTTCACTGTCTTTGAGTTTAACAGATTCTTTTACATTATTTAGTTCAAGGGATAATTCATTTTGGATTTGTTTGATTTCTGAAACACTGACTTGTGATCCTGTTGTTGTGGTTTGAATGGTTTTTGTGTTATTCAAGCTTTTTTTTTCAATATGAGATGGTGCGTGATTATGCATATAGTCGGTACTTTTTTGTGAAATCCAGCATGTGAATGTCAAGAACCATGTAATTGAAACTGCCATTATGAATACCACATTTAGTATCGGTGCAAAGTCAACAAAATAAGGCCAAAGTCCAGTCAATACTGCTGCAAAAACTCCGGTTACCAATGTGGCTAAATGGTTACCAACATATCCCATAATCATTTAAAAATCTCATTATTTATAACAGTAATGCTCAAAATCACAAAATAATATAATTAAAAAGAAAAAAGAGCCGAATTTATTCGTCTTCTTCAGAGGTAGTAACAGTTGCTTTTGGCATATCTGATTGTAAGATTTGAATTTTTTGCAATAGTTCAGTTCTTAAATCTCTTGCAACTCTTCTAACAGTTGGTCTTGGAACACCAAGTTCATCAACTACTTTGGTGTAAATATCCTGTTTGTCGGTTACCCCTTTGTCAAGATAAGAATTAATTGCTTCTTTAATTATCGTGCTTTGGTTTGTACGATTCAACAAATTCATAATTTTAATCGATCTATATAACACTATAACTTTTAGAATTTTAAAATTGTCACATCTAGCAAATTCAGATTGTATGATGATAATTAAATGGAAAATTCCATAGTCCACATAAATAAATTTTCTGACGAAAACCGTACAAGCCAGTATGGATTTTTCAACATTGATAAAATTTCTATGAAAATATTCCAAGCCGTTTTCACAAAAAGACTATTAAGATGTATTTGCAGATTCAACTCAATGTCTGTAGTAAATATTGAAACTAACCTGGGAAAGATCTCATTCAAACTTCTACCTGAATTAGCTACGGAAACTGTAAGAAATTTTCAAAAATTAGCTAAAGACGGATTTTATGATGGAACTCTATTTCACAGAGTCATTCCAGGATTTATGATTCAAGGAGGCGATCCCAATACAAAAACAAACAACAAGGGTTCATGGGGACAAGGAGGACCAGGATACAGCATTAAGGCTGAATTTAATTCAAGATCTCACTTGCGAGGCATAGTTTCCATGGCCAGATCCCAAGATCCAGACAGTGCAGGTTCACAATTTTTCATTGTTACCTCCGATAGTGCATTTTTAGACAGACAATACACGGTATTTGGCGAAGTGCTGGAAGGAATGGATGTTGCAGATAAGATTGTCAATCTTGACAAAGATGGTAACGATTGTCCGCTAGAAAAAACATCAATGATCCGTGTTACTGTGGAATAAATGAATACAAAAATTACTTTATTTATCATAATTTCACTGATTCTAGTCATTCCTTCAGCAAGTGCTCAAGAAATCAACGTTGGGGAAAAAGCGGTCCAAAAATCAGTTGAAGTAGTGATTAATGACGATAATGACATACACGTTAAGCACATTGTAAGTTCTTCCAATTCCCCAAGGCAGATGAAATTGATCGATGGCACCATTGAAAATCTAACTATAACAGATGAAGAGGGCAAGGAGCAATTGCTAACGGTGATTGGAGATAATGAATCTGTAATGATTTTTCCATCCAGTAATAATTCCATCATAGAATATGATTTGAAAGATGTACTTTTGCTCAAAGACAATGTATGGACTTTAGACTTTCTATATTTAGAAACAACAACTTTTGTCATTCCTGAAAAACTCGATTTAGTTTTTGTGAATGATAGGCCGGTTTACTTGGACGATAAAAAAGGATTTGCATGTCATGGTTGTCAAATGATTTTAGAGTATTCGGTTAACGAACCAAAAAATATGATGAAAGTTGGTTGGGAGGACAAAGAGTTTTTTGTAGAGATTAAAACTTTTGCAGATATAGAAAATTTTGAGTTTAACCAATCGGCAAAAGAAATTAGCTTTAAAGTAAATGACAGTAATCAATTTGTAACAACCGTAATACCTCTAGAATTATTGTGGGGGCCATATGCAGTATTTCTCGATGACGAAAAAATATATTTTCATGATTACACCAACAATGGAACTCATGTCTGGGTTAACATGAAACCAGACACCTCAGGAAATATTACAATAATAGGAACTACCGTTGTACCTGAATTTCCAATAATTGCACCATTGGCCGTGGGATTTTTAATGATGATGGTACCATTTGTCAGAAAACTTAATCTCCACTAGAACCGCAAGAACAGAATCCATATTCATCAATGCGAACGTTACAAACTGCACATTTTTCACCATAGTTTACTTCCCATGGCTCTTTTCCAAAAAGCTTGAAATGATCATCAATTTCTATCGGTATCTCCCTCTCTTCTTCCAATGATTTGTATAGTCATTTCAACTATACATACATTATCGGAGAATAGTTATGAAAATTGAATGCGGTTGTCATTGTATAAAGTGCAAAAGTACAGATCTACAATCAAATAGAATTGGGAAAGTTGAGAAGGACGGATATTTTGACATGCACCACACATGTAAACAATGTAACACGCATTTTGATCATTTGGATGGAGAAATCTTTTCAAAATGTGAAAAATGTGACTATCTTTCTAGTTAGCTATTAATGATTCTTCAACAAAATAATGGGTGCGGCTTTCATTGGAGTTTTTCATTATTTCTCTGTTGGATGCCATTTTTGCTAAGGCTTTTGAAACATCCAAGAGGCCAGCAGCCCAGCCATATTCTCTAAGTTGCTGAACAGTTTCAGTAACTGTTCTAGGAGAGTTAAAGAATTTGCTTGTTTCTAAAATTCTTAATTTTGATTTAATCTCATGTGAGGCAATGTATTTTGGTTCATTGAATTCTGGTTCATATGCTTCAGCATCATCTAGATATTCCAGACCAAATTGAGCAGGATGCTCAACTTCAGTGGGTGATTGAGTGGTTTCTGTTTCATATACGATTTTGGCTTGATTCTCAGGTAAATGTTTGGAAATATCATCAATAATTCCACCCAAAGTTTGGTTATCCACATAGAAATCTCGAGAGTCGACCTCAATTTCGTTTTCCCCTAGTTTGAGTTTAATTCTAGCCACTGTCAATTTATCATTTAATTTTCATTTATTCTGCTAGCTCTAAGGAGATTTAAGATTACATCAAAACTTTTACACAATTTATTGGCATTTTTTTGTTGTCAGCTTAAATGTAAATTTGTAAAAACTAGTCATGAAATCCTCCAAGAAAGCAGGCATCGTTGTTCTAGTTCTGCTAGGCATGGGTGTTTTTGGATATTCGCAATATGCATCGGCATCACAGATTGGAGTGAGCATCAGCCAGAGTGAACTGCTGAATGAAGATGAAAAAGGCTCAAACTACAATATTGAGTTAGAATTTAAAAATCCCTCATTGTTGATATTGACTGCAGGGGAAACTGAATTTTTTATAATTTCCAACGATGAAATTGTCGGGAAAGGTAACCTAGAGTCATTTACTTTGCAACCATTGGACAGTAGTTTTGTGAAGGGGATTTTCCACACAGATGTTAATTCAGATGAAGCACATTCGGTAAAAATTTCAGGTGTAACAAAATATGATCTATTAGTCACGTCGCTAGATGTTCCATTTGTCTACTACCCAACAGAAGAACAAGCAAGAGAATTTATACATCAAAATTAATTTTTCATCAAATGCTTACTGTTTTTGGATCTACTGCATTAGATACAATCAGAACTCCGAAAAAAGTATTAAAGAATATTTTAGGGGGAGCAGCTACATTTGCGGCAATATCAGCCAGTAATTTTGTGGACACAGGGCTAATTGCAGTTGTTGGTAAAGATTTTCCCGAAGAATATCATAAAATTTTATCAAAGTATCTTGATTTGCAAGGATTAACCATCAAAAAAGGAAAAACGTTTCGCTATGATGGAAAATACGATGATACGCTTAGTACAAGATCAACATTAAAAACTGAATTAAACGTACTTGCTGATTTTAAAGCAACTGTGCCTGAAGCATATAAAAAATCTCAATTTGTATATCTTGCAAATAATGATCCAGAACAAAATATTTCCCTTATCAAAGAATTTGATGATGTTAAATTTTCTATGTGTGATACCATAGACTTTTGGATTTCTACAAAACGTGATGCAGTAATCAAAATGATCAAAGCAGTAGATGCTGTTGTAATTAATGATGAGGAAGCTAAACTACTAACAAAAGAATTCAACTTGATAAAATGTGCAAAGAAAATGATGCAATGGGGGGCAAAATATGTCATAATTAAGAAAGGCGAGCATGGTTCGCTCATGTTTTATGATGATGTGATTTTTCCAACTGCAGGATTCTCTTTGGAGGATGTTGTAGATCCTACAGGGGCAGGAGATTCATTTGCAGGGGCAATGATAGGATATCTAGCAAGTAAAAAGTCTACAAAAATATCTGATATTAAAAAAGCAGTGGTTTATGGAAATGTCTTAGGATCATTTGCAGTTGAAAGATACGGTCTTGACGGACTGCTAAAAATAAAAAATGGCGATATTGCAGAACGTGTCAAGATATATGAAAAAATGATCCGTTTCTAAAAAGACTTAAGTTCAATTATTTATCAAATTATTTCATCATTGTCACAAGAAAAAGATCGGTTAGAAACAATATTCAAACTCCAAAAAGGGCTATCAGACATGATGAATTTGGATAGATATCCAAAAGACTCTGAAGGTAGAGTTTCTGCCTTATGTACTGCAATAATGCACGAAGCGGTGGAATTACAAAGAACAACAAATTGGAAGTGGTGGAAAACGCCTGTAGAGTTTAACAAAGCAGAGGCAAGGGAGGAATTAATCGACATTTGGCATTTTGTGGTACAGGCATCTATAGAACTAAAATTGACACCTGAGGATATTTTGGACGAATACAAAAAGAAAAACGAAATCAATCGTGAAAGACAACTAAACGGATATTAAAAAAATCCAGATTTCTTTAAAATTAATTTAAATTCAGTTATGTTAATCAAATCTACAAGATTTACATTATCTTGAAAGTGTTTTATTTCTGATTTTGATGCTGTAAGAAATGGTTCTGGACTGGTAGAATCAATTATTCTATTGTTTTGATCGGTTCCATTTTTGTGTAGTTGAAATAGCGAATGCCCAGATTTGTGTCCCCAAACCTCTTTTCCGCAGACGATTATGGTGTCAACTTTAGGATTTTTGTTTACATATTTGATTATGGAATCAATTCCTCTATTTTCAGAAAGTAGCCTTCCTACAACAGATATTTGATTTAAAATTTCAGAATTGGCAAAGTTTTTGAGTAAATCTATGCTTGAGAGAGTGCAAATTGCCATACTGGCATCAGAGTTCCCAAGGTAAAATTCTTCATCGATAGGTAAAATGACTTTACAAAGTTCGCCTATAGCTTCACCTATGGCATTCACAATATTTCACGCATTGTTTTAGCGATAAATTCAATGTTTTTTTGAGTGACATTTGGATGAATTGGCAAAGACAACACATGGGAAGATGCCCAATCAGTAACTGGGAGTTTTGTTTTTAGTTTGTAAAATGGAGTTTTATGAACAGGTATTGGATAATAAGATGCTGCTCCAATTCCCCTATCATTTAGTTTTTTCAAAAGATTGTCGCGTTTATCAGTTGAAATTGTATAAAGATACCAATTAACATTTTCGTTTTTTCTTTCTTTTGGCAGAATGATATTGAGATCAGAGATTAATCTCGATAAACGTTGAGAATTATTTTTTCTAGATTTTAAAAATTTGGGAAGTTTTTTCATTTGTACAGTTGCAATCGCTGCATTAATTTCAGGTAATCTCAAATTCAAGCCAAACATTCTAGTATCATATCCGTGAACCATTCCATGATTTCTAATCATTAGCAGTTTATCTCTGAGATTTTTGTCATTAGTTACAATAAAACCACCTTCGCCAGCAGTCATTACTTTTGCAGGATACATGCTGTAACACCCCATTTCAAAGAAAGTTCCAGTGTGTTTTTCTTTGTAAGTGGAACCTAAAGATTGTGCAGAATCTTCAACGATGGGGATATTATATTTTTTAGATATTTCGGAGAGTCTTTCGATAAATGCCACATTTCCATATAGATGAACAGGAATTATTGCTCGAGTTTTTTTAGTAATTTTTTTTTCTAAATCATCAGGATCTATAGTATAATTTTCTTTTAAAATATCAACAAAAACAGGTTTTGCTCCAGTTGAAACAACAGCATTGGCAGTTGCCACAAACGTGAATGAAGGAACTAGAACTTCATCCCCCTTTTTGATGTCTAGTGCATAAAGTGCTGCCTGTAATGCAGCAGTACCGGAATTTACGGCAATGGCGTATTTTGATTTTACAAAAGATGCAGCAGATTTTTCAAATTCCTGAACATGTTTTCCGCCTAAATTTGCTGCGGATGTCAAGGCACCATTTTTTAGAATTGATGTGACTGCATCTATCTCCTCTTTGCCTACAATAGGAATGTTAATCGCAATTTTCAACAATATTCCTGTTAATAACTAGTCTATAAATCTCAGTGAATAAACATGAATTTTTATATTTCAAAATTTGCCAAACGGCATCATGAAGCCACGTCATCTTGAAAAATCAGATCCAGGTTACAAAGTATATCTGTACATTTTCTATATTTGCGGATTCATCATGGCATCGTCATTGGTTTTTGGGGTGTATGTCACCATGACAGAATGGATTGAAAATGGAACATATGTCATGGGAGAGGCAATTCACAATACGACTATTCCGTTTGAAAATTTTGCAAGAGTAACTACTTGGATATTTTTTTCCACAATAATTGGATGGTATTGTGTTACAAGAATTGGGTGGAGAAGGACTGCAGGTGATAAAATTATCGGTACAAAAATGGCATTACTTCAATTAATGTTGCTAGGATTTTCAATCATTTCTCTGTACGAAGTGTTATACAATTTTACAGTACTAAATGCGCAAATAACAGCCGGCATTATTGGCGGAGCGGTTCCAGACATTGATAAATTATCAGTTGCCTATCCAGATCCTGACAGACCGTGGAATCTGGTCTTTGCAACCAAAGTATTTCTTGCATCGTTTATCATTACCACTCATGGATTTTATCTCAGTGTAAAACCTAGAAAAAGCCTAGACGAGTAAGAGGTTTGAACGGACTTTTTCTTCACAGTAAAATTTAGTAAGAAACTATTTCTACTATGAATGACTGATTTTGACATGGGATTATTTGGTTCTAGCAAAAATGAATTAAAATGTAAAAAATGTGGAACAGTCCTTCCCGATTCTGACAGATTGAAGAAACATCAAGAAAAAGCTCACAATAAGAAAAATGAAAAATGCAGAGTGTGTGGAACTGAATTTGACACTTCAGATGATCTAAGAAAACACAAAAAGAACTGCAAGTAGAATTATTCTGACAATCCAGATTCGAATTTAGGCTGCCTTTTCAATGCTTTTTCTATTGCCTCTAAATTCGTAATTTCATTTTTGGAGTTCATTGATAGTGTTTTGATCATTTCTGAGCCCAGTTGAACGGATTGCTCAGGTAACGTTTCTCTAAATTTTTCAAGGGCCTTTTTGTAATTTGAAATTAATTCCAATCCTTCTTCAAGAGTCATAAACAGTATTGAGACGTGTTCTATTCAAACCTTCTAAATTCAAACTAAATTTTTGAATAACTTTATACGTTTACCAATCAAAAGTTGTTTTGATTTGGATATTACAGAAAAAGTGGATTTGATTCAGAGGCCGCCGACTGAAGAAATTGTCACACATGATGAATTAGTTGAATTGTTCAAAACCAATTCGTCTCCAAACCATTACATTGGTTTAGAAATTTCAGGTTTCCTGCACCTCGGTAGTCTAATCAGTACCGGTTTTAAAATTAATGATTTTGTAAAAGCTGGAGTAAAATGCAAGATTTTTCTTGCCGATTGGCATACTCTGATTAATGATAAACTGGGAGGAGATTGGGAAACAATTGGAAAGGTTTCAAAGTACTATCAAGATGCTTTCAAGTTAGTTTGTCCCGATGCTGAAATTGTACTAGGATCAAAACTGTATGAAGAAAAAACAGAGTATTGGTCTGATCTTGTAAAATTTACAAAACACATGTCCATCGCGAGGACAATGAGAACTTTGACCATAATGGGAAGATCTGAAGATGACAAGAAAATCGATGTAGCAAAATTGCTTTATCCAGCAATGCAAGCGGTAGACATTCATTCTCTAGATGTAGATATTGCGCATGCTGGAATGGATCAAAGAAAGATCCACATGCTGGTAAGAGAGATATTTCCAAAAATGAAATGGAAGGTGCCTGTTGCTGTTCATCATAAGCTATTACCAGGACTTTCAAAACCTGCCGATTCAAGTGATGATAAAATATTAGGAAAAATGAGTAAATCAGATCCAAATTCAGGAGTATTTATTCATAATTCAGACGATGAAATAAGGAAGAAAATAAGCAAAGCATGGTGTGAAGAAGGAAATATCCAAAATAATCCGCTTTTAGAAATTTCTAGATCTGTAATCTTTCACGAATTTAATGAAATCAGTGTAGAAAGGCCAGAAAAGTTTGGCGGGAATGCATCATATGCCAATTATGAACAATTGGAAAAAGAGTTTGCAGAAAATAAATTGCATCCAGGGGATTTGAAACAAATAGTTGGAAATTATTTAATTAAAATAGTTTCCCCAATCAGAGAAAAATTAAATCTTAGTAATGAATTGAATGATGCAATTAAGAAAAGCTTTTAGACCTTAAGATTTGGATTGGTTTGTTCTTCTAAATTATATTTTGATTTGTAACCACGTGGATTAATCATTAAATCCTTGTAGGTGTATGTTGATGAATTTCCAACTATTACAGTAGTAGTCATGCCTAATTGTTCCGAATGATTGGGTAAATTTTCTAAATCTGTCATTACAACTGCTTCAGATTCTCTAAATGCGCCTTTGATAATTGCGACTGGTGTTGTAGGTTTTCTATATTTTAAAATAACTTTTATGGCATCTTGCAATTGATGAATTCTTTTCTTGCTAGCAGGATTGTAAATGACAATTACAAAATCACCTTGTGCAGCAGCCTCAACTCTTTTTAAAATAATTTCCCACGGGACTAGTAAATCACTCATACTTACAACTGCAAAATCAGTCATCAGAGGTGAGCCAACTATTGATGCACACGAGTTAAGTGCAGACACGCCAGGAATAATTTCAACTTGAAGGCCGTCTTTTGGATTCCAACCAGATTCAGCAAGCGTTTCATAGATTAATCCTGCCATTCCGTAAATTCCAGGATCACCGCTTGAAACAAGTGAAACAATTTTTCCAGATTTAGCAAGATCTATGCACTGGTGAGCTCTTTCCACTTCCTGGGTCATTGCGTAGCGGTGTACAGTTTTACCCTCAATAAGATCTTGCACCAAATTTACATAAGTTTCATATCCGACAATCGTATCACTTTCTTCGATTACCTCTTTTGCTCGGAATGTCATATGGTCGTGATGCCCAGGTCCGACACCAACAATGTAGAGTTTACCAGTCAATTTTAAAAGAAATTTTTTGTCAAGTAATTTATCCGTTTAGTGGAATTTTATTGGAATGGATCAATGAAAGGGCAGTTAACTATATGATCACTATTAGTTAGTCGAGCAATACTGACTGATAGCATGTCATCAGCATGAAATGAATCAATATCCGACTTTGTTTCTAGAATTTTTGCAGATTTTACATCATTCCATTCAACAAGATAGATCCTCCACATTGGGCTATAATTTGCATCTCCAAGTGAGGCTCCAGCAATACCCGGTTGAAATCCTAGTGGGCCAGAGCCAATTATCCCATTTTTAAATTGGAAAAGATCAACTGCCCCAGAGTGGGCAATAAGATTTGCCGAACTTGGAGAAGAGGCAACCCCCATTGATTCAGCAGGTCCAGACGGAGTGGCATCGGTCACAATATAGTAAATTGTTCTTCCATCAGGTCCCCAGCCTCTGTGGGCTACAAAAGTTACAGTCATTTCTTCTTCATTAATTTCAATTATTTGGCCTCCACTGTAAGACATTTCATCGGTAATTTCTTTGTCTGAACGAACTGTCATTTGTCCACCAGGCCAAATTATTTGTGGAGTGTTTAGAACAATTCCTGTTTCATTGAATTCAATTCTGCCACCTTCTTCAGCTGCAATAATGTCTGTTGCAGATTTAAATTCGGTCGCTTTTTGACCTGCTTTCCAAGTAACCTCAATTATAGAATTCAATGCACTGTATTGTGATTCTTGTGAGGGAGTGCTAGAAAACACCTCATCTTGAAATCCATAAATTCCGTCACCTTTTACCCCATTTTTAAAAATAAATGATTTTTGGAGTGTGTTTTCTGGAACATCTGCAAGTACTGGTGCAAGTTCCACATTCCATTCTTGTTTTTCTGAAATGATTTTTGCATAGTCTTCATCACTGCCATCAGTTATCATGTAAAGAACTTGATTTCCTTCATAGATTCCTTTGTGCATTGGAATTGTGGCTGGAACATTTGTTCTTGAAAGTAATGATGGTGCTTCTTTTTCCAATTCAATTTTTTGCATTATAACTTCAGTAGGTTGTCCCCTAATCCATCCATCTACACTTACTGTAGAGGTAAATTCTTTAGAATTAGGAGTGTGTAATCCAAGAGCGGCTCCTGTAAACTCAAACGAGCCTGAATTTTTCTGTAAATCAATTAATGATAATCCGTAGATGGTTTTTCCGTTGACAGTCCATGTAGGTTGGCCTTTTGAATCCCGTAAATTAATTTCATGCAAGACAACGATCTGTACAGGCTCACTCGAGGTAAATGTCATAGAGCCGTCATAGATCGTTCCCTCGTTAGGAGATAAAACAAGCGAAAGTTGATGATTTTCATGTCCTTGGCCAGGATCTTGGGAAGATGTTACAGTCTGAGTAAAGTGGAATTTTTTCCTAGAGCCTGCATCTACAAATTGATCAGACGTAGAAGATACAAAAACTATACCCACAGTAAAAATTCCAATTATCAGCAAAGATTGAAGTTTATTCAACGGATATTCTTAAAATTATTGCCTTAAATGATTTGTCTTAGTTGATTTCATCTAATGCAAATTCATCATGTAAAGCTCTAACAGCTGCATCGGTGTCAGAATTTTTTACAACAAATGCAAGATTTAGCTCAGATGAACCTTGTGTAATCATCGAGACATTTATTTTATTTTTCTGGATAGCGCCAAAAACTTTTGCGGCAACTCCAATTGTTCCTCTCATTCCTGAACCGATTAATGCAATTATTGCAACATTTGTGGTAATTTCTAATTTTTTGATAATTTTTCCCAACAATTCCATCTCTAATGCACTGACAGCTTTGTCAAGATCTGTATTCTTCACTACAATTGTGATACTTGATTCAGAAGGATTTTGAGAGATCATCATTACGTTGATGCCAGCTTTTGCCAATGTTGCAAATATCTTGGCAGCAGTTCCTGGTGTTCCAACCATACTACCCCCCTGAACATCAATTAATCCATTGTTTTGAACATTGCTTACGCACTTTACAGTGTTTTTAACAGAAGAGGAGGTAGATGCAGAAACCAGGGTTCCCTCATTTTTTGTATTGAAAGAACTTCTAATTTTCATAGGGATTTTCTTAGATAGCAGAGGCTCAAATGTGCGTGGATGAATTTGCTTGGCACCAAATAGGGCCATTTCGATTGCTTCTATGTATGATACTTCTTTGAGTAATTTTGCGTTCTTTACAATCTTTGGATCTGCTGTCATTAAACCGTCCACATCGCTCATCAACCAAATCTCATCTGCTTTAATGCAAGAACCTACAATTGTTGCCGAATAATCAGAACCACCTCTGCCAAAAGTAGTTACATGTCCGTGCTGATCAGCACCAGCAAATCCTCCTACAACAGGGATTGTTTTTTTCGATAACAGCGCATCCATAGTTTTCGATACCCTCAATCGAGTTGTATCCATGAGCGGTTTTGATTCACCAAAATTAGAATCAGTGACAATTCCCGCTTCCTTGCCGGTGAAAGCGATTGATTTTATTCCAGAATCATTTATTGCAGACGAAACTAATTTTATCGACAATCTTTCTCCAAATGAAAACAGATAATCCATTGTTCTAGGTGTTACTTCACCCAGCAGCACCATTCCATCAATTAATGCAACAAGTTCAGCAAAGTCTTCATCATATTTTAAAAGTAATTTTTTTCTTACATCTGGTTTTTTGATTGTCTGTTTAGCTAATTGTTTATGTCTATTGGTAATTTTTGATGCAATCTGTTCTGCTTTTGATTTGTTTTCCTTTTTTATTGATTCAGAAATTTCAATTAGATCATCAGTTGTTCCACTAGTTGCAGAGCAAACAACTACAATTTGGTTTTTCTTTGATAATTCACTAAGATGGGCAGCTATACCTTGAATGTCTTTTGCGGCAGAAATTGATGTTCCACCATATTTTATTACAAGTCTCAATTCAAAATACCTGAACTTGTTAATCTTTAAATGCTTTAACTTTCTACGCGTGGGGCCAGGTAAAAGTGAATTCTGCCAATATTTGCCACTTTAAATTCAATTCTAAGAGGTTTTGCGCTTGAAAATTCACATGTAATTGAGCCTGCTTTGGAACCTACTGCTTTCACTACAGGATTTAGATATTCAAGACTGTAAGTGCCAACGCTGTCTGCTTTTGAAGAAATTTCTTCAATTTCTTTATCATCTTTGTCTAGTTCAATTACAACTTCTCCAGAATCGCCTTTTCCTGAAAAGTCTCCTCCAGAATCAGATGTTTGTATTGTAAGATAGTCAGACACAACCTGTACATCGCCAAGAATTGTATCAAACTTTGAAGAAGTCAAAACAATTTTTGAATCATAAGGGATTTTTGGTAACGGGGTATCGGTTGCAGAACTTTCAATTAAACGCATTTTGTATTTTTTATTTTTTCCAACTGTTACAAGCAACATATTTTGCTCAGAGATACTAATCTCTATGCTATCATTTTTGTCTGCTCTTTTGATAATTTTTGAAAATTCATCAATTCTTACTCCAAATTTAATATCGCTATCACATTCATATTTTTCAAATGCGGAATTGGGCCATGAAATATCAATAAGAGCCACATGTGACGGATCCATCCCCCTGAAAGTAATTCCTTCCGCAGTTGCAACAAAAGTTGCTTCTTCAACAAGTGTGGATATTGCAGAAATGATAGCTTTTAGATCATCCGATCCGCTTGTTTTTGCTCCAAAAGTCAAATCAATTTTCCTGTCTTTATGTTCCAGTTAAACCTTATGTGTAATCACGCCAAGTGTATTTGCATTTTTGGCAACGATAAAATCTAGTTGTAGGTTCGTCTGCACTTCTGGTTTGAAACATCCAGCCTACTGCTTCATCATGTCCACATTTTTCACAGTCTATTTTGAGTGTCGGATTGGATTCTTCTCCTTCATTTCCTTCAAAAGCAAGTAGTGAGAAATCTGGTTCTTCTTCAACGGTAATTTTTTTTGCTACTTTTGCTTTTTCTCCTTCAGTAAAACCGCATTTTGAACACTGAAGGCCTGATCCGGTGTTTTTTAATTTGACCTCACATTTGGGGCAAAACTTCAATCTAGTTTACCTTAATTTGGGAATGAAATAGTTTATTGAATTCTTGAGCCATTTTGATTGCCGATTCAGTTGCTTTTTTAATTTCACCGAGTGGTTTTGAACTAGAATTAACCCTCATCCAACATTCGTTGGTTAGCGGATGTTTTACAATAACACCTGCAAAATCGGTGGTTGATGCTTTTAGCAATTCATGCTGAATTAGGTATAGAATTCCTATATCAGTTTCAGTGATTGAAAGACTGATTTCTTTAGGCTCAGAACTGATTACTTGTGCGTTCATGTATTCAGAAAAAGCACTTATTGCGGATATAAATCATTATGAGAGATAGCAATGGGAGAAAGTAAAATTTCAGCAATAGAATTAGTAAAATCCAAGGATGAATACTCGTCTGATGAAAATATTGAGATAAATGTCCAATTTTTAGTTGAGGGGGACCTCAGAAACGCCTTCAATGAGGCTAATTGGACTAAAGCCTACAACAACAATGATGTTTCTTTTAAATTGAAATACGGTGTAAAACTGGTAACTGGCGGATTAAGAAAGAAGGAATTAGGCAGGACTGTTGATACTTACAGAAAGGCAGCAATATTTTGGACCAGAAATCCAAAATTAGTCAATCCGATGAAGGATAGACGAATTTGGGTACAGGTAGCCAAAAATTTCGAACCATTTATCAGATTATCAGAGGAGGAAGTTAGACAGGAATTATTTGATTTTGATGAGAAATTCGTATTCAAAGCATCAGATTTGGGAAAAGGTAAACACAGGATTGTAGCAGAGGCTTTTGCATCTTGGCAAAAACATGATTTTATTGAAACTGGAAATGTCAAAAATAGTTCCAGTGAGATTGAAATTACAATCAATTAGGGATATAAGGAACTTTTTTCGGTAATAATTAATGGCAAAATACGATGGTCTGTTAGGGCAACCAATACTCGAAGTCGAAGAACCTGATAAAGAAGACGGAATTACATTCATCTTCAAAGATAACAGGTTTATGTTCATAAAAGCAGTTGATGGTAAAATTGACACCATATCGATTCCAGAATAGGTGATATGAGTGGAAAAATTTGACCCAATCAAAATGTTAGAACTTGTTAAAGTAGAAGATCCTGATGCAGACGGTGGATTGACTTTATTTTTTCAAGAAGGCAAAACCTTGAAAATTAAAATTGTAGACGGAAAATTAGTTTCAGAATTCGTTTAAACTAATTTCTCACATGTTTTTCATAAAATCCGATAGCTAGTTCTTGCACTTCAGATTGGATTGAGCCAGGTCGTTCATCGCGAATTTTTTTAATCGCATCAGTAGCTGAAAATTTTTTGTATTTTATAAAATAACATGCAAGTATTGTTCCCGCTCTTCCCATTCCAGCTGCACAATGTACCAGTACAGCTTGATCATTTTTAATTTGTTCATGTATAAAATCTACTGCGGAATCTATTCTATCCATGTCAGGAGATGCAAAATCTGGTGTTGGTACATGAAGATATCCAATATTTTGTATCCAATCAGCAGGTAGTGATTGCTCAGTCATAGTTACAATTGATCTTATACCTTGATTTAGAAGCCAGCCAAATTCATCAGAGCTTGTAGGCATACCTGAGCCTGCCAATCTTTCTTCAATCAGCCAAGAAAAGTTTGTTGGTTTTTTAGTGATTTTTCCATGAACCTTTCTCCAAATATTCCCAGGTTTACTCATGTAAGATTTAGAATTTCTCTGTATTTTTAATATTACGAAAGATGTATGCAATTATGATGCTACTGCACGAACAGGCGAGCCTGTTGCATCTTTTAATTTTAAAGGAAGAATTGTAAAATTAAATTCCATAGACTTTATTTTGTCGAGATTTGCTAAATTTTCCACAATCAAAATATTGTTTTTTGATAAAATATGATGCGCCGTAAACGATCCATCTTTTCCAAGATCTATACTGGGAGAATCAATGCCGACCAGATTGATTTTTTTTGATGCAAGATACTTTGCAGATGTGGAATCCAGTCCTGGGTTTTCAGTAAAATAGTTATTTTTTTTCAGATTTTTTTGCCAATCTGTAAAGAAAAAAATCGAAGAACAGTTTGGGATTTTGCCATTCTTTTTTTCAAATGATGTGATGTCGGATTTTGTAATAGGGGTATTTTTTGTTTTTTTAAGTTTGATCAGAATAGCTTTTCCAACAAGTCTATCAAGGGAAATTTGATGGATTTTTAGACCATTTTTAGCAAAATGGTATGGTGCATCAATATGTGTGCCCGTGTGTGAACTTAGGAATAAAAGTTCAAGATTATACCCGTCATGTTCTATATCAGACCAATCAATGAAATGTGGCGTAGGAGATCCAGGAAAACTTGGAATATGTTCTGATATTGTAAGTGACAAATCTATTAGTTTCACATTATCAGAATGTATTAGTAATTAATCAATTTTGAACAATGAAAGATTAAATACAGTCTCATGGAAAACTTCCTTGTGCCTACAGCGTATGTTCTATTGAATTCTGATTTAGGATCAGACGAGTCAATCATCAAAGAAGTCAAAGAAATTCTTGCAGGGGAAGATGTAAAATTTGAGATTCAAGGCGTATACGGAGTATACGATATCGTCTTGAAATTAGCCTCTGATGATGCTGAAAAATTACGTTCAATCATTACTAACAAAGTTAGAAGAATCAGCAAAGTCCAATCAACACTAACAATGATGGTAATAGAAGAGCAAGAAGGCCTATAGTTTCTTTATCGCACCAATTACATCAAGTATCTGAGATTCAGTGTTGAAAAAGTGAGGTGACACTCGCACTATCTTTGTATCCATTATTTCCCTCACAGCTAAAACAATATTTTGTCTTTCAAGTTTATCAACAACTTGTTGTGAATCAAATCCTTTGACGTTAAAAGAAACAATGCTTGTTCTGACATTTTGATCCTCAGGTCCATATAGAACAATATTTGGGATTTTTAACAATTCTTCTCTAAAAAGATTTGACAGGTATTGATTTTTTTCACGAATGTTATTCATTCCAAATTTTAACAAGTAATTTGCAGATGATTCTAATCCAACAATTCCCACATAATTTCTAAATCCAGTTTGAAATTTATCTGGCAATTCTTTGTATGCTAATTTTGAATCGTCGTAAATAATTGCAGATTCACCGCCAATAGTTTTCGGTTCCAGTAATTCACTAGAATTTCTTTTACAGTAAAATAATCCTGTACCCATGGGACCACAAAGCCATTTGGATCCATTGAAGGACATAAAGTCGCATTTAATTTTCGAGACATCAATATCTCCGACACACCCTATGGTTTGTGCACTATCAATGAAAAATGGAACCCTGTCTGCAAGAATTTTTCCTACTTCTTCTACAGGCATTATCGCACCCGTGTTATACAGGGCATGGCTAAGAGCAACTAGTTTCGTATTACCATTGGCAAAAGATTCCAAATCATCTAATTTGAAAAAACCGTCACTGTCAATAGGCAGGCTTTGTATCGTAATTTTTTCCTTTAATTTCATCCATGGATAAAAATTAGAATGATGTTCGTGTGTCATTCCACGAATTATGATGTTGGAATTACCATCAAAAGACAATCCGTTTGCTACAAAATTGATTCCATCAGTAGTACTTTGAGTTAAAACGACCTCGTCAGGTTGACAAGAAATAATTTTTGCAATAGTTTTTCTCACATTCCTCAGTTTTTCATTAACAAAAGGTTCAGACTCTTTTGAATCAGGGCCAATGGAATTGTAAGTGATAAGGAATTCTTTCATCGCCTCAATGCTCTGAGTAGGCATTAAAGAAACAGATGCGTTGTTCAGATAGATTTTCTCCGAGGTTGGAAAATCATCTGAAATATCTTTTGATACTAAATTCATTATTATATCTGTAAAATACTAGTGTGATGTTGGATAAAAATCCTGAGCAGATTACAGATAATGATTTAACGCAAATTCAAATTAAATTTGAACAAAATAATCCAAACATTGTTTTATATTCAAAGCCTTTCCACAAAGTAGAATTTCTTGATAGATTGATCAATTCGACTGAAGATCCAACAATTTTCATCGATATGGATTTACTTTATACTGGATATGTAGAATCTGGAATGATTCAGAAAAAAGAAAACGTAGTAATTTTTTGCCCAAACAAAACAAATTGGAAAGAAGAAATTTCAGAAATTATTTCCAGCATATCAAAGGAAAGGTTTTTGGTAATTATAGACTCGTTTAATGGATTGTATAATTTGTTTGATGAATTAGAATCCGCCATATTCATTAATTCATGTCTAATGCTACTCTCATCAGTTGGAAATCAAACTAAATCATCAGTTGTAATTACTGGAATGGCACGACGAAAAGAAAACAATGGATGGGTTTTATCGCCAGGAGGAAAACACATCATCAGATCAGAAAAAACTGGCGTTTATTTTCTTAAAAAAGTGAGAAATGATTTGATTATTGACACATTGAATAAAACAGATGGAGATTCGGAATGATATAATCATGAGATCTTTATTCTAGCGATCAAAAATTAAAACGCCGTTATAAAATATCAAACGCCGTTATAACATGATATTTTTAGGCAAATTATATTAATACCAAATCAAGAAATAATTTTGTTATGCCAGTAGGAATAATTCCAGACATCAGCGAACAAATGTGTATCGGATGCGCACTATGTGTAGAAATCTGTACCACACTTGGACCAGATGTCCTAAGAGTAAAACCAGTTGAAGGCTGGAAGAGAGGTAAAGCATTTGTCTTCTACCCAGAAAGATGTATTTCTGATGGTGCATGCATTGGTGTATGCCCAACAAAAGCAATCTTTTGGATGCGACCAATGGACTTTACTGTTGGACAACCAGTTCCACTCTACAAGAACTCAGTCTTCGTCAAAGGTTGGACTGAATTAATCGATTAGATTAATTCAACAATTTTTAATTTCTTTTTATTATTTTAGATTTTTACAGCGGCTGATGTTTCATCTTTGATTTTGGGTTTTTTCTTTAACCATGCAAATGCAATGATGAACATTATGCCTGGAACAAGAATAATGAATAGCATTAACTCGTAATAGGTTGTCAGTCTTTGAGCTGGTTTTGTATGATAAGTTTCATGAGATGTTTTTTCTGGATTATCATACACTGCAGCAGTAAAATCAACAGAACGTTGTGCTTTACTTTGAACCTCTCCAGATACTGTAACACTTTCCTCAGCAAAAACTGAAGATGATTGAATTCCATCTATTCTCACTATAATTGAACCAGACTCACTAAAAATAAAATTTCTATAATCTCCCCCAATCTGATTTAATCCTTTATCTCGAAAAATTTCATTTCCGTTTTGAAAGATTATAAAATCGTATTTCATTCCTGCAAGGTTAGAATTTGTTTGTGGATCATAGAATTGATAAACAAATTGTATTTTTTCATGAGTTTTAATTACTGGCGGATCCCACGATAGATTAACTTCTATTCTTTTATCTGGAGTATATTGTAGTAAAGGAAATTTTAATTTCATACCGGTGGCATCATGTGGGTAATCAGGAATTTGTTTTTCAACAATTAAAATTCCTTCCATCCATGGATGGATTGTGCAATAATAAGAAAATGTGCCAGAATCCTTAAATTTGTATGACCATGATTCGCCTGGCATGAATCTGTCACTATCAAAAATCCCATTTGGTTTTCCAAAGTTATCACCCATCCAACCAAATCTTCCAGAACCTTCTCCACTTGTAACAGTATGACCTTCTTTGTCATCATTATACCAAGTAACAGTATCACCTACAGTTACATACATCTGAGGAGGATCATACCATACTTCTGCAGGAGTATTTAGTTCAGGATTGTATGCTCCTAATGGAATGTCAATGATGTATTCTTCAGCATATGCAAAAGATGTAAAAGCTAAAATTACAAAAAGTAAAGATAATAGTAAAAATTTCATATACTAAAGGCACAATTTAGTTAATTAAATACTTGAGGTTATTTTCAGTATTGCAAGTAATTATCAATTCTAAGAATTACTACAGGCATAATATACTCAGTAGAGTTGATATGCATATAAAGAAAATATAGAATAAAAATGGCGATCTCATTTAATCTCAGTAAAAAATTCGTTTTGCTTGTAATGCTTGTAACTGTAACTGCATTAGGGATTACATCTTACATGAGTTTTGATTATGCTACTGAAATTCTAAAACAAAGAGGAGGAGAGCAATTGCTTGGAGAGTCTACCATTAGAGGAGAGACTTTGAGATTACTTCTTGAATCAAGAATTGAACAAAACAATATTCTTGCAAACGACCCTATGATTCAGTTATTGGTTTCAGAAATGAATCAAATTACAGATAATGATCTAAAAAAATCCCAAGAAAGCAACCGCAGAGACTTTTTAATTCAAGTTCAAGCATTTCAGGAATTAATCGGATTTTCAATAGGATTTGAAGATACAAAAATAATTGGAAGTAATGGAAAGGTTTTCTTTTCTCTTAGTGGTATTACAAATGAAGATTTTACTAAAAATGAATTTTTCCAAAGAGGATTAAAAGAATCATTTATTGAGTTTGAATCAGCAGAAGATGATAAAAAATTGGTTATTGTTTCTCCAGTATTTGCAGATGAAAGTAAAAAAGGAGACGAGCCAATCGGAGTAATCATTTCAAGAATGAGAACGTCTGCAATAGATAATATTTTAGTTAATAGAAGTGGTTTAGGCGAAACTGGAGAAGTTTACATTGTAAATAATAGTTTTTTGATGTTGTCTGAATCTAGATTTTTTGAAAATGCAGTATTTCAGCAACGGGTAGACACTGTTGCCGTACAGAAATGTTTCAATGAAGAAAAAGAATATGCTGGATTTTATTCTGATTATAGGGGAATTTTGATATATGGATCATCTTATTGTGCACAAGATTTGGGAATTGTTTTACTTGCAGAAATGGATGAAAAAGAACTTGTTGAACCAATAAAAATTTTAGAAATTAGAATTCTGTTAACAAGCCTATTGATAATAATGCTAATGGGGTTGGTTGCATACTTTGCCGCAGAATCAATATCACATCCATTAAAAAAACTCAAAAATGCTGCAAATGAGATTGCAAATGGTAAGTTTGATGTAAGAACAAACATCACAACAGGTGATGAAATTGGAGAATTGTCTCATGCGTTTGATTCAATGGTACAAAAGTTAGAAGAATCACTAATTGAGATCAAAGAAAAAGAAGATGTTATTAAACAACTTAAAGGTGATATGTTGCTAAAGTTTTCTCAACGTGTACAAAATGATTGTGTAGGGGTAATTGATATGACAGATTCCACTACAATATCATCGAAATTATCAGATAATGATGTCAGTAAGATGTATGAAATTTTTCTAAATTTTATGGCAAAAATTATTCGTAAACATAATGGCGAAGTAGTAAAAAATATTGGAGATGCCTTAATGTTTAGATTTCCAAATATGGATTCTGCTGATTCTAAAGCAATGAAAAATATTTTAGAATGCGGTCTATCCATGATTGAATCTCATGACGAATTAAAAAATAAACTAAATGCAGAAAATATAGATGGATTAGACTACAAAATTAGTTTAACATATGGTTCTGTAAAGGTAGCTGAAAGCACTACTTCCAACATATCAGATATTTTTGGACCTACAGTCAATAGATGTTTTAAGATTAATTCATTTTGTACAAAAAATAGCATGGTTATTGATAGTAATTTGTATGGAATTTTAAAAGACTTTGAAGAATACGAATTTACACAATTTTGTTCTATTGAAATGAAAGAAAAATATGATTACAGTATTTTCCAAGTTAAAAGAAAAAAATAATTCCCAGCATTACTTAATATGAAAAATTAGATATTTTATACCTAAATTGGCTCTATA